>Ga0210397_10000008_pt1 | contig 309956 bp, 299 predicted proteins | sample IncBWH2OmetaG_FD_160126 | JGI IMG/M metagenome (GOLD analysis project Ga0210397, IMG submission 160126) | Forest soil microbial communities from Barre Woods Harvard Forest LTER site, Petersham, Massachusetts, United States - Inc-BW-H-2-O ... | reverse complement strand
CCATCTATATTTTAAGATTACCCTTACACGAGCCAGAGACCACCGTTGACGAACCCTATCCAAACCATTCAAGATCTGACCCAATCGGCCCTGGGCGATATCAACTCCGCCGCCACACTGGCTGATCTGGAAAAGGTCCGCGTCGCCGCTCTCGGCCGCAAAGGTGAGCTTGCCGGCATCAGCAAAACCTTCGGCAGCATGCCCCCGGAAGATCGCGCCAAAGCGGGACAGCTTTTGAATGAAGCCAAGGCCACGCTGGAAAAAGCGTATGAAGATCGCAAATCCTCGCTCGAATCCTCAGAGTCAGACCAGAAATTCAAGGCGGAATGGATCGACCTCACTGTTCCACCACAAGGCATTGCGTCCGGGCACATTCATCCCGTCACGCAGGTGCAGGATGAGATTGAACAGCTCTTCATCTCCATGGGTTTCCGCGTGCTTGACGGTCCTGAGGTCGAGACCGAGTTCTACAACTTTGATGCGCTGAATATTCCGCCTGATCATCCCGCGCGTGACATGCAAGACACCTTCTGGATGACCGACGGACATCTGTTGCGCACGCATACCTCGCCCGTGCAGGTGCGCGCTCTGCAGAAGTTCGGAGCTCCCATCCGTATGATCGCCCCCGGCCGAGTCTTCCGCAATGAAGAAGTAGACGCCTCGCATGAGCACACGTTCTATCAAGTGGAAGGCATGATGGTGGACCGCGACGTCTCCGTCAGCCATCTTCTTTACTTCATGCAGACTTTACTCAGCTCCATTTTCGGGCGCAAAGTGACCGTACGCCTGCGCCCAGGCTACTTCCCTTTCGTGGAACCCGGCTTTGAGCTCGATATTCAATGCCTGATCTGCGGAGGCAGTGGCTGCGCCGTCTGCAAGCAGAGCGGATGGGTTGAGCTTCTGCCGTGCGGCCTGGTGCATCCCAACGTGATTAAAAATTCCGGACTCGATCCGCGTGAGTGGAATGGATTTGCCTTTGGCCTGGGCCTCACACGCCTGGCCATGATGCGTTATGCAGTCGACGATATACGCCTGATGCAGAGCGGTGATCTGCGTTTTCTGAACCAGTTTTAACCTTATGAAATTTTCTTACAACTGGCTACGCGAGCTTGTCCCCGGCCTGAAAATGGACGTGACCACGCTCGCCCAGCAGATCACCATGAAGACTGCCGAGTGTGAAGGCGTCCACGACCCCGGCGCTTTTCCCGGAGCCAGCGTTTCTGCCGTTGCCCGCGCCGAGCATGATGAGGCTGACTCCATCATTGAGATTGACAATAAATCTCTCACCAACCGCCCGGATCTCTGGGGACATCTCGGCATGGCGCGTGAAGTCGCCGCCATCGACGGCCTGAGTATTGCCGATCCTGTGGATGAAGTGCCTCCCGCCGCGTCTCATGGCGATATCGCCATTGCCATTGAAGACAGCCGGCTCTGTGCACGCTTCAGCGGACAGCGCGTGGAAAACGTCAAAGTCGGTCCTTCTCCGCTCTGGATGCAGGTCCGCCTCAACTCGCTGGGCGTGAATCCCATTAACAATCTGGTCGACATCACGAATTACATCCTGTGTGAACTCGGCCAGCCCATGCATGCTTATGACGCTGATCTGCTGGGCGATTCCATCATCGTTCGCGCCGCGCGCAAAGGCGAGTCGATCCTGGCCCTCAATGGCGAGAAATATCAGCTGAGCGAAGAAGAAATTGTCATCGCCGACAGAGAAAAACCTGTTGGTATCGCCGGTATTATTGGCGGTAATGATACGGCCATTCGCGCCACCACCAGGCGCATCATTCTTGAAGCTGCTTCATTCCCTGCCGCAAATGTGCGCAAATCTTCTGCCCGGCTCAAGCTGCGCACAGATGCTTCCATGCGCTTTGAGAAAGGCCAGGACCCGGAAAATACTGTCCGCGCTCTGGCCCGCGCAGTTGACCTGCTGCAAGAGCTTTCTCCCGGATCGCAGGCCGCGCAGCCCATTGACGTTTATCCCCGCAAGCTCAAGCCGCCGAAAATCGAGCTGGATATTGACTGGGCTGAACGCAAGCTGGGCCGTCCGCTTTCCACCGAAGAGGTCATCAATATCTTCGAGTCGCTGGCCTTCGGCATAGAGAAAACACACGGACGCAAGCTTCTGCTTGCCGTCCCAAGCTGGCGCGCGACTAAAGATATTTCGATTCCTGAAGACCTGGTGGAAGAAATTGGACGCATGGTCGGCTATGCCTCCATCACGCCGCAGGCGCCTGCGGTTCTGGCAGAACCGGTGGCGCGCAATCTTGATCATGAGCAGCACCGCGCCGTCCGCGCTGAATTAACCGGCCAGGGCTTCACCGAAGTCAGCAACTATTCTTTTATCTCTGACGCGGATGTGGAAACTTTCGTCTACTCTGCCGACAAGCTGCTCCAAGTCGCTAACCCGATCATCGCGGAACAGAAATACATGCGGCCCTCCCTGCTGCCGGGAATTCGGCGCAACCTGGCCGATAACAGCCGCTTCTTCTCTGATTTCCGCTTGTTTGAGATTGGACGCGCTTATACAAAAAACTCTGACGGCTCGCCAGTTGAGCGTACATGGCTAGCTGCAGCCATTTATGGCCGCGAATCGCACGGCGCAAACCTGCTGGAGATGAAGCGTGTGGCACAATACGTTGCTGCAGACTGCAAAGTCGTCCCGGCAAAACCACACAACAAAACCATGCATCCTGAGCGCGCAGCCCATGTGGAAGCCGGCGGCAAAAAGATTGGCGATCTATTCGAACTGCATCCCGGCTTGCTCGACCGCGGCCGCGCCGCTATTCTCTATCTCGATCTCGATACGCTACAGGCCCTGCCCGCCCGCCGCGAGAAATATCGTCCGCTGCGCCGCTTCCCAACCAGCAGCTTCGATCTTTCTATCGTTGCCGGATCGCATGATACTGTCGCACATCTTGAAAACAAGTTGCGTGAATTCGCCGGTCAGCAACTGGTCTCGCTCCAGTTCCTGCTGATTTTCCCACTGCCGCCAGAAAAGAAGAGCGTTTCCTTCCGCCTGACCTTCGGCGCCGATGATCGCACCCTTACCGCCGATGAAGTCACTCGCACCCGAGAACGCATTGTGGAAGGACTGAAATCGGCAGGATACGAGCTGCGCGAGTAAACGACTGCATTCAATCTCAGGGAATAATCCATTGAAAAAAACTGAGTGTAGGCACATAGGCTTGATCTAACTCTTCAAGCACTACCAGACCATGCTCTGTTTCAATCTCAAGGCGGTCATAGTATTTGATCTTAAATTTTGGTCCCTCTGCCAAAAACCGCGGATCCTTAAACTTATCTTTTAACATCCAGTGGACGTGCCTGACCGCAACGTAACGCACCAACTCATGAATGCCATGGACGTTTTCGTACAGGACGCGCCGGTCGCTGAACCAATAATGGCCGCTTTGCTTGAGGTCAACTCGAACAATCAGTTTTTCATCTGGCTCGATTGCCTGCTCCACAGAAGCAGAAGCCATGGGATCAAGCAAGGCATTTGTGACAGTGCCTTTTTGCACTGCCTTCTTAAACTGGATTCTAAGTTTTCTTTCGGTTGAAGGCGGCATGATGAATAAATTATCCCTGTAAGGCAGCAAAGGAGCTCGCCTTAAAAAATCCTGTGAACAATCGCCTCTGCCAATCTCTTTTCTGATCCTTCTGCCAGAGTTAGATAGATCTCCGGTTCCACCAGCTCCAGTTCCATCAGGATTGGCTCGCCAGCTCTTTCAACAATATCGATCCGGCAATAAAGTGACCTCTTTACCTGAGGAACTGCCTTTGCGATCGCATCCACCTGTTCTACCAATGAAGCCGATGGCTTGATTGCCTCTGCGCTGCCACCATGTTCCTGCTGCACGCGAAAATCACCCGCTGCTGGCTTCTTCCGCACGGCATGACTAAAGCGCCCGTCAATATAGGTAAATGAAATCTCGCCCTCGGTCTGAATCTCAGAAATGAACTGCTGCACCAGGAACGCTTCGCCGCGCATCATAAGCCTGAGTTCATCAGTCGCGGGAAACGCCGAACTGTCAACTAAATATGTATTGTGTGCCGAAGCCGATACCACCGGCTTAATCACAACTTTTTTCCAACTCTCGATTTGCGCTCGCTCTTTCGTTCCAATCGCTTGTCCGGCTGAAGCAAAGATTGTTGGCGCAATCTCAATTCCCTGCTCCTGCAGCTCCCGCAGATAAAATTTGTTTTTGTTCCACAGGACGGTCTCAAGCTCATTCAACAGCGGCACAACGCTCGCTGTACTATGCAACCAGGCAGTGAATTCCGCATCGTGCAGATGATAGTTCCAGCAGGAACGCAAAATAACCAGATCGAACTTTGTGTAATCACAATCAGATCGCCAGTCAACGAACTGCGCTTCAACATTAGCCGCTGCAAGATGCGGCAATAAAAGACGCTCGCTCTCAGCGCCTTCAGGCAGGCCGCTCCATGTAATCAACGCGACTCGTTTCTTCATTCGGATGGAACTCATGTAGAGGCAGATAGTCTATGCCGAAACGATCTGCCTCACATAAGGGACGGAGTCCTAATGCCCGATCTTCTCCAGGTCAGCCGCCGCTGAATCAATCACGGTGGCGTAATCCTGCAGGGCCTGCGCCACGCGGACAATCTCCTTGTCCGCTTCCTGATAGTGCTTTTCCTCAATGCCCTCGCGCACTCCTGGCAAGGTTTTGGAACCGTATCCGGTGTAGAAACCCGGAGCATAAATCAGGTGCTTATACCACGAACGTCTCGGCAGCCCGTCTGGATTGGTCAGCTTTCGCTCCGCCATGAGCAGTTTAGTGTTGATCTCCTGAAGGGATTGTGAAGAAGCCCCCGAGTTGATAAACGCTTTCAGCGCCTTCGAATATCGCTGCGCGCTATGTTCGACAGCGCTTTGCGCGTTGTCGAGCGGAGCAAAGTTCAGGAACGGCGGCACCTCTTCCTTCGGCGGCGCAACCGTTGGCCGCCTCGGATCAGACGCTGCTGCATACATGCCGTCATCGATGTCCTGATTGCGCTCGCGTATCTGCTCCTGCCGGGTCTTGAGCAGCGCCTTCAGCTCATCAGAATATTTGTGGATGGTGTCAGAGAAATCGGTGAAGTCATACGGCAGCACGTCAGCGTCGGCGAAGCGCATCACCATGGTGCCGATCGTCTGCGACAGCGCGCGCCCATAAACAAAATCTTTGTCGGAGAAGTGCGTGAACCAGTAAAAATCGTCGTAGATCGAATGGTAGATGCCGCCGTCGTCTTCGCCGCCAAAGCCCACATTCAACGACGAAATGCCAAGAAAGTCGATGAATGCCGTGTAATCGCTGCCCGAACCCAGCGGCCCAATGCGCAGATCAGAGCGTGTACGCGCATCCTTGCGATCATCCCCACGGCGGTCCCCCATCATCCCGTCGCCGCGCGTCAACAATGCAGCCTGCTCACGCTTCCAGACCGAGATATTTTTTTCCGGATCGGTGATGTCGCGTGAAACACCGTTCACAAATTTCTCCAGCGAGTGCGATCCTTCCACCTGAAGAAAGCCGCGGCCGTTGCCGTCACTATTGATATAGATGGCCGCGTGCTGGCGAAGTTCATCGGCGTGGAACTCAGCCCACTCTGTGCTGCCAAGCAGCATGGGTTCTTCGCCATCCCACGCGCAATAGATGATGGTGCGTTTGGGCTTCCAGCCCTGCTTCAGCAGTTCGCCTAGCGCGCGAGCTTCCTCCAGCAACGAAACCTGCCCAGAGATAGGATCTTCCGCGCCATTCACCCAGCCATCATGATGGTTGCCGCGAATGATCCACTGGTCGGGCGCTTCCGAGCCGGGGATTTTGAAGACGATGTCATTCACCGGCTTGATGTCCCAGTTGAAAGCGACTTTCAAATGCACCTTCGCCGGCCCGGGTCCAACGTGATACGTAATAGGCAACGCGCCGCGGAAATTTTCCGGAGCTACCGGACCTTTCAACGCAGCCAGCAGCGGCTTGGCATCACCATAAGAAATGGGCAGCGTAGGAATCTTGGTCAGCGTCGTGATGTCTTTTAACGCCAGCCGTTTTACGCCTTCCTTTGCGCCCACGCCCGGTGTTGTGGGATCGCCGGGATAGGTCGGCATATCCATCACGCTGCCGCGCTGCACGCCGGTTTCATTGCGCATGGGGCCTTCAGGAAACACGTCGTCCTGGTAGTAGCCATCGTCGCGCGGATCAGAATAAATAATGCAGCCAATGGCGCCGTGCTCGGCCGCAACTTTCGGCTTGATGCCGCGCCACGATTGCCCGTAGCGCGCAATCACGATAGCGCCTTTCACTGAGACGCCCAGGCGGTCGAGCTCTTCATAGTCGCGTGGCAGGCCATAGTTCACGTAAACCAGACGGCCGATAACGTCGCCGTCGATGGAATAGGCGTTGTACGTAGGTAGTTGCTCATTCTGTTGGTTTGAAGTCGGATCAGTTGCGACTGCCGGTTCCTGCAATTTGGCAGTGAAATGCGTTGGCTCCATTAGTTCCAGCACGCGCTCTTTGGGCGTGGGAAAGAGCACGTTAAAAGTCTCAATCTGCGCGTCCAGTCCCCAGGACTTGAATTGTGACAGGATCCACTCGGCATTCTGCTTGTCATAGGGCGAGCCGACATGATGCGGCCGGGCGCTCAGCTTCTGCATGTAGTCGCGCAGGTTGTTGGGCTCAGGAATACGGCGAAACTTGGTCTCCCAATCCCGCTCCGTGTGCGCATTCGCCGCGGTAAAGCCGTAAAGCGTGTCGTCATCCGGACTGGCAGCGGAGAGTGGCATCAAGGCAATCAGGCAGATGAGTGCAATAAACAAAGTTCGGCGCATGGATAAGCTCCTGAAATTGTGACGGGAAATTGTATATGAGGAACGGTATTGGTTTATCGCTATATGCGCGAATAATCCGGACGCCACTCCTGCACGGCCCTTTTAATATCAGAGCGGCTGAGCCGTTCATCGAGCGCTCGCTGAACCAGCGCAGGCAGCTCAACATCCGAGGCAAAGCGCAGTCCCAAAATCTGCGAATCAGAAAGCTCGCCCATGCGCGAGCGCAGAGGTTCAGGCAGCACCCGTGCCAGGCGCAAATTTTCTTCTACCCGGATAATTCGGTCCTGCAGGTGCGTAGCATAGCTGCGCATGCGTCCTGCCATCACCACCAGAGCCAGAGAAACCAAAAGCAGCCACAGCCCCAACACTCCAGGGTAACGGAAGAGCTGAATAGCAATCACAATCACGTTGATCGCCAATATCGGGATCAGAAAAAAATGAAATGCCGGATCGAACTTGGCGTGATTGGCAAGCGTCTGCGGCTTCCGTTCCATGGGTCTCCTTTTGTCCGTGCCTATTTGAGAGTGTACCGGAGTAGATGCCGCCTGCGCCGTCCCGATACAAAATTTATCGCCCCTCGCTGCACAGCAAATCATGAGTAAAATAACTGCCGCAGCTGTATCTTCCGCAAGCAAGGGACGGGATCCGTGCCCAACTATATTGGCGCTATTGACCAGGGGACAACCAGCACACGCTTTATCGTGTTTGATCGTGCGGGCAAGACAATGGCCTGCGCCCAGAAGGAGCACCGCCAGATTTATCCGCAGCCGGGCTGGGTTGAGCACGATGCAGAAGAGATATGGCAGCGCACGCAGGAAGTTATGGCTGAAGCCATGCAGCAGGCCAGACTGCAAGCGCGAGACATGGCGGCAATCGGCATTACCAATCAGCGAGAAACCACGGTGGTTTGGAATTGCAAGAGCGGCAAGCCATTGGCGAATGCCCTTGTCTGGCAGGATACGCGCGTCGCCAGCGATATCACACGATTCTCTCAAGAACCTGGCAATGATTTTTTTCGCGGCCGTACTGGCCTGCCTCTCTCAACATATTTCAGTTCACTCAAGCTGCGCTGGATCCTGGAAAATATTCCCGGCGCGCGACAGCAGGCTGAAGCAGGAGAAATTCTGTTCGGGAACATCGACACATTTCTGTTGTGGAAGCTCACCGGCGGTGAGAAAAACGGTATTCACGTCACAGATGTCACCAATGCCAGCCGCACGCAGTTGATGAACTTGAAAACATTGCAGTGGGATGCGGAATTATTACGCGCATTTTCTATCCCGCAACAAATGCTTCCGGAGATCCACTCCAGTAGCCAGGTCTATGGACAGATCGCAAGCGGTCCACTGGCAGGTGTTCCTATCGCAGGAATTCTTGGCGACCAGCAGGCTGCGCTCGTCGGCCAAACCTGCTTCAAAAGCGGCGAAGCCAAAAACACATACGGCACTGGCTGTTTCCTGCTGATGAATACAGGCGAACGGACAGTCGAATCCAAGCATGGCTTGCTCACAACTGTTGCTTACAAACTTGGCACGCAACCTGCGCATTATGCACTGGAAGGAAGCATCGCCATTGCTGGAGCGTTGGTGCAGTGGCTGCGAGACAATCTTGGCCTCATCAAGAGCAGCGCAGAAATTGAAGAGCTGGCCACATCAGTTGGCGACAACGGCGGCGTTTATATGGTCCCGGCATTTTCCGGGCTTTACGCGCCTTATTGGAAGGAAAATGCGCGCGGCGTGATTGCGGGCCTGACTCGCTATGCTAATAAAGGTCACCTGGCGCGCGCCGTGTTGGAGGCGGTCGCATTCCAGACACGTGAGGTCGTTGAAGCCATGGAGCAGGATTCCGGCATACATCTGAATTCACTGCGCGCGGATGGTGGCATGGTGGGCAACAATTTGCTCATGCAGTTTCAGGCGGACATTCTTGATCGTGAAGTGGTGTTGCCTGCCATTCAGGAGACTACCAGTCTGGGCGCCGCATACGCTGCAGGGCTGGCTGTGGGATTCTTCAACAACCTGGAAGACTTGTGCGGCCAGTGGTCGGTTGCAAAGAAGTGGAAGCCCAGCATGCAGGAAACGCATCGCGAACAGCTCTACCGGCAATGGAAGAAGGCGGTTACCAAATCGTTTGACTGGGAAGAACGCTAGCTCGAGCAGCTCACAAAAAATCCAGAGCGCTATTTTTCATAAAACGTCTGCAAATTTTCTACCGATTTTGTATCTGGCCACCCGTGATCGCCGCAGTGAATCCTATTTACAGCGGTCATTCTGTGGGAGGTAAAATTCAGATGAAAGCTGTATTCCTGATCGGGCGTCTGATTTTCGGCGGATTCTTTCTCTATAACGGCATCAACCACATCAAAGAACGCAAGTTCATGGGGCAATATGCCAGATCTAAAAACGTTCCGCTGGCAGAAGCTGCTGTGGTGGGAACCGGCGTGGCCATGATCGTTGGAGGCACCAGCGTTTTACTGGGTGTCAAACCAAAAATCGGGACTGCGGCGATTGCCGGATTCCTTGCCGGAGTTTCTCCCATCATGCACGACTTCTGGCGCATTGAAGATCCGAGCCAGCGTATGACTGAGATGATCAACTTCAGCAAGAATGTGGCGTTGCTGGGTAGCGCGCTCTCTCTGATGGGCGTGGAAGAACCATGGCCGGTAAGTGTTCCCATAGGCGCCCGCGAAGTTGAAGAGGGTGGTTACGAAGATCTGCTCGCTGCATAATCCGCTCGTGGAAGAAATCACTGTGCAACGTAGAGAATTTCTTAAAGGCATGGCCGTGCTTGGCCTGGCGGGACAAGGTCCGCAGGCCTTTGCCAATCGCTTTGCAGAAACAACGCAGGCAGGTTCTGGCGGCCGGCAGGAAGGTAGTTCCATGATTTATCGCACTCTGGGAAAGACAGGCGAGCGTGTCTCCGCCATTGGCTTGGGTGGCTTTCACATCGGTCAGCCAAAGCTATCGGAAGCTGACAGCCTGAAGCTGATTCGCGCAGCGATCGATGGCGGCATCAACTTCATGGACAACTCATGGGACTACAACAAAGGCGAGAGTGAAGTCCGCATGGGCAAGGCACTCAAAGACGGCTACCGGCAAAAGGTCTTTCTCATGACCAAGCTCGATGGCCGGACCAAGGAAGAGGCAACGAAACAGCTGGATGAGTCACTGAAGCGACTGCAGACCGACCATCTCGACCTGATTCAGCACCACGAAATCATCCGCTTTGACGATCCGGACAGAATTTTTTCTGAAGGCGGCGCGCAGGAGGCGGTGTTGGAAGCAAAGAAGGCCGGCAAAGTGCGCTACATCGGCTTTACCGGGCATAAAGATCCGCATATTCACTTGTACATGCTTGAGGTCGCGGCGAAACATAACTTTCACTTTGATACCGTACAGATGCCGCTGAACGTGATGGACGCGCACTTCCGCAGCTTTGGCAAATTGGTATTGCCCAAATTAGTGGAGCAACAGATCGGCGTGCTGGGGATGAAATCCATGGGCGACCACATCATCCTTAAGAGCGGCGTGGTGAAGCCGATGGAATGCCTGCATTACGCCATGAACCTGCCGACCTCAGTAGTAATTACAGGCATCGACAGCCCGGAGATTCTGCAGCAGGCTTTTGACGCGGCCAAAACTTTTAAACCAATGAGCAAAGAGGAAGTAGCCGCGCTATTGGCAAAGACGGAGAAAGTCGCGGCGAACGGCGAGTACGAACTCTTCAAGACTTCAATGCATTTTGATTCCACGGCGCATCATCCGGAATGGCTTGGCGGACAATCACCGCACGTAGATCAACTAGCTGGGCCGCCGAGCTAGCGCGTTTAAAGAAAAATGGCTGCAGAAGTCCTGATGATTTCTGCAGCCATCTGTTCTTTGTTATTGCTCTGTCCCGAGCGAGACAAACTCCGTTTTCACATCGCCGTCAGGCGATATGGTATGCATGGCAAAGCCGAGCTGGCCGCTCCATGGCAGCATTCTGCTGGTGCTGGGCGCAACATGCCAGGTAATGCCATCACGCTCAAAGACATCACCAACATGCCAGTGTCCCACCAGCATGTGCTTGATTCCCAGTTGGTGCAGCAGGGCCAATTCGTGTGAACGATATGGCTCAGTGATAATCCAGTACGGCTTGGGATCAGGAAGAACTCTTTCATCTCTGAAGACTGGAATGTGCTGAATTCCAATCACAATTCTTCCGTGATCATGATCGCCGTCTCTGCCCTGATTCTGGTCTTTCGATTCGCCCGACTGATCATCTGCGGTCTGGGCAACATTGCGTCGTTTATAGTCGCGCCCTAACCGGTCGTCAGGGTGCGCGAGTGCAGCAAGCATCTTTGCGCCCTCAGCCTCCGTTTGGGGAGGCATGGGCTGTAAAGCCGGCAAGCCGAATTCATCATAGTTGCCGAGCAGTTGAGAATCGATCACCACAAAGGTGATGTCTTTCACTTTAAAGCTGTAATAATCGGGGCCAAAGAAATTGCGGTATTGCGCCACGTCATTCGAATGTACATCGTGGTTTCCGGGTGCGTAATAGAGAGGGGCTTTCAGGCCTTTCAGAATCTGGCGGGCTTGCTGCCATTCTTCAGGATTTTCGCCGATATCGCCGCTGAGAACCACGGCATCAGGATGACGGCGGTTGACCATATCCACTGTGCGGCGCAGATTATCTGCGGCATGTGGAGAATGAGATTCGCCCAGGTGAGTATCGCTGATCTGTGCGATCGTCACCTGGGCTTTTGCCGGCTGGCCCAATGCAATCATGCACACGCAGAGGATTGCAAGGAGACAGAACTGCTGAATGGATGCGATATAACCGCGCATAAATAAAGATCCTTCTTATTGTTAAAATCGCATGAATACCAGTAAGAACCACGTTCAGGAGCTAAAGTTGTAAGTCAGCTCTGGATCACCATGGGAAGCTGGAACTTTACGAGAGAAAAGGCATCCAATCTTTATGCAAAATTTACAAACTGCGGTGTTTGGCGGCGGATGTTTCTGGTGCGTTGAGACGGTATATAACCGCCTGCAAGGCGTGGTCTCTGCCAAATCCGGCTACATGGGCGGGCAGTTTGAGAACCCAACCTACAAGCAGGTTTGCGGCGGTGATACAGGTCATGTGGAAGTGGTGCAAGTCACATTTGATCCGGCCAAAACCAGCTTCCGCGAACTGCTGGATGTGTTCTTTACGGTGCACGATCCCACTACTCTCAATCGCCAGGGCAACGACATTGGCACGCAATACCGGTCAGTGATTTTCTACAGTTCAGAAGAGCAGTATCGTGAAGCCAAGAAATATATTGAGGACTTAACCGCAGCGCATACCTGGCCGGGGCCGATTGTTACTTCGCTAGAACCGGCAAGCAAGTTCTATATCGCGGAAGACTACCATCAGGAATATTTCGCCAATAATGGCAGCCAGCCATACTGCCAGATGGTGGTGGCGCCGAAGGTCCAGAAATTCCAGAAGAAGTTTGCTGAGAAGCTAAAAGCCTGAGCAATTTGCCCCGGTCCAGCAACTCACAACGTGAGCTGCTTCCACGTATGCAGAAACTTGCATCATAGGATAAGCAAGTTGTCCTAAATTAAAAATGACTGGGGGGAAAATCTTTTTATGAAACGAGCACTTACGATCCTGTTTGCATTTTTTCTGGTTGCTTCCATGAGCTCAATCATGGTGGCACAAAACACTGACAAGGCTGAGAAAAAAGAAGCCAAAGCCGCGGAAAAAGGCAAAATTATGAGCCTGACGGGCTGGGTGAAAACCGAAGATGGCAAGCCGCACTTTGTGAACGATGCCGACAAGAAGACCTGGGATATTTCGAATCCGGATGCGGTACAGGGTCATGACGGCCATCACGTAAAAATCAAGGCCAAGCTGGATGAGCCAAATCATGCCGTCCACGTTGAGAGCCTGAGCATGCTGAGCAAGAGCAAGCAGGCTGGCGAGATGCAAAAGTAATCGATCTTTCTTCAAGATGAGGCGGGGCTGCGGCTCCGCCTTCTTTTTTTGCGATATTCTCTGAGTGTGAAAACTTCCCTTCCTGCCGGTGACCGCGAACTGGTCCAGATTGTTGACGCCGCACTGGCCGATACAGCACGCAAGAGCGGAGAATGGCTCGTCTGCCGCAAGGGCTGCACACCATGCTGCTACGGTCCCTTCGCGATCAATCAACTGGATGCAGCGCGTTTGCGGAAAGGTATGGAAGATCTCAATGTCAGTGATCCGCGCCGCGCGGCACATGTTCGTAAGCGGGCAAGAGAATATGTGAAGCGACTGGCGGCTGATTTCCCCGGCGATCCCACAACCGGCATTCTGAACGACGATGAAGAAGCGGAAGCCCGCTTTGCTGAATTCGCCAATGACGAGCCTTGTCCGGCGCTCGATCTCAAAACAGGTGAATGCGATCTGTATGCCGCGCGTCCCATGACCTGCCGCGTGTTTGGGCCGCCTGTACGTTCTGGAGGGGAAAACGGATTGGCAGTTTGTGAACTTTGTTATCACGGCGCTACAGAAAAGCAGATTGCCGCCTGCGAGATGACACCTGATCCGGACAACCTGGAAGAAAAGCTGAATACTACGGTAGAAAAGAAGACTGGTAAACACGGAAATACCATTGTGGCCTTTGCCTTGATTGATTGAGAACTTTCTTACTTCTGCAAATTTTCTGCAAATAATTTCTTTGCAATTCATCTCCGAAAAAATTTCTAGAAATTTTTTGTGTCACTACATCCGAAGTAACGGCGGTAATCGTAATACACGCGGAGGGAATTGAAATGAACTCAAAACTTCGCCATGTGATGGCAATCGCATTGTTCTCGCTGCTGACGGTTGCCGCAGCTTCGGCACAGCTTGCCGTCAACCAGACCGCCGGTTTCGGCAAAGACCAGATTCTGACCTTTACTTACGGACAAAATTTCTCCTGCATTCACCAGCCTTTTGACGATCTCAACAACAACGGCAAGGTCGCAGCGGTTGATCCCGACGAATTTCAACGACCCATCTGCACCATTGGCCATCAGCCAACCATCGGCCCAACCGGCGATCCGATTGATCACGTGGAGACGCTGTATGTGATCGCGCCATTCTTTGAGACTAACGTAGCCGAACCCGCATTTACTCCTGAGCTTGGCGCTGCATTGAAGCAGCTCTTTGGTTTCGTGCCGGACGCATTCAAAATCCACCCTGGTGTTGCCGTTCAGTGCCCAGAGCCCGGTCTTCCGGAGACTGCACAAACCGGCGCGCCCGGGACCTGCACCATGCATACTTCGCAGATCGACCTTGGTCCGCTTCTTGGCCAGCTTGGCCTGGTTCCTAAAGGCACAGCCGCAATTACGCCGACGATCAATCACAGCCATATCATCGACCAGCAACTGCACACAGGCCCAATCTGGTGGCAGGTTGTGTCAGTGCTGATTACCGATCCGAATGAGTGGCCGTCTGCCGATGGCACAAAGGGCATCACGTCATTGAAGAAGCTGCGCGCCGCGCAGGCACTGGGCAAAGCCAGCGCCGATGTACCGACAAACTTCTTCCTCTTCTTTGGATCAGATGTAAACGGACATGGGGGACATGGAAACTAGGTAGCGGGAGATACGGGAATGAAGGTTCATTCCCGTATTTTTTACGCGCCTGCCGAAACCGGCATATCTGAGATCACGCCTTCAGGAATGTGATAGCGCTCAGTGCGAGGCAATTTGCCGAGCAAGCCTAAAGTAAAGAAGCCGCCGGCAACGATAAGAAACGTGGCGAGCCGCAAATGTCCCAGGCTGGTGGTGGAAAGATCAAAATATTTTCCCAGCCGCCACATGGCCCAGCCGGCAAGCTGCGTTGGGACAACCGTCCAGACAGCCACATAAAACCAGCCCTTTTCCGCACCTTCATTGCGGGTGGAGCGTCCGGCACGCGGCGTGAAGTTGAAAATGGTCGCCAGGACGACTAGCGCGGCCAGCGGATAATACAGCTTCATGAACAAATCATTAATGATCCAATGGCCGGTGAAAAAGTTGATGGCCAGACCAATCAGGTTGATGGCAAACGGCACGAGCAGATCGATCCAAGCCGAGGTATAGCAAATCACGCGATACCAGAGGTTGGGCTTGGGCTCGCCGTAATGCGTGATATAGGGACGTGGTTCGCATCCTGGCAGGCGGCCGGCAAATCCGCGCCATGCGCAGACGGCAGTCACAATCACCAGCCAGATCCAATGACGGCGGTCTGGCCCGTGCGCATAAAGGGCAGCGGTGAGATGGCCGGGGAGAATCCAGAAAACCCATATCCAGAGGGGGACATGGAGTACGCGGTAATAGTTTTTATTGCGCTCGCGGTCAACAACTTTTTTCATGTGGGATAAAGTCCGAAAAAGATTTTAATTGCGAGGTGCGGTTTGGGGGAAGAGTTCCTGCAGCGATCGTCCAACTATATCCAGTCAATACCAGATCCCTCACCCCTACTCACGCGCTGATTCTCCCATTGACGCCAAAAAGCGGGGTGAATGGGGAACCCAACCGCGCCCGCAGCAAACCAATAGCATGGTAAAATAATATTTGCAGCTGCGGTCCCGCCTTCTGTAAGCCGGAATTTTTTCGCAGTTCCCTCTAAAAATCATGATCTCTGTCAGTAACGTATCCATGCGCTACGGCGCAAAAATTTTGTTTGAAGAAGTCACCACGGCGTTCACGCCGGGCAAGCGCTATGGCCTCACCGGCCCGAACGGCGCGGGCAAGACCACGTTCATGAAGCTGCTTTCCGGCGAGGATGAGCCGCAGAAGGGCAGCGTGACGCGCCCCAAAAAGCTCAGCGTGCTGAGCCAGGACCAGTTCGCCTTTGACGCGTATCGGGTGATTGACACCGTGATTATGGGCAATAAGCGCCTGTGGGCGGCCATGGAAGAGCGTGACCACATTTATGCCAAGCCAGAGATGAGCAATGAAGACGGCATGCGCCTGGGCGAGCTTGAAGGAATCGTAGGCGAGGAAGATGGATACTCTGCTGAAAGCGATGCCGCTATTCTGCTGCAGGGTCTCGACATCCCAGACGGGCTGCATGAGCGCAAGATGAGCGAGTTGCAGGGCGGACAGAAAGTCCGCGTGCTGCTGGCACAGGCATTGTTTGGCCATCCTCAGGCTTTGCTGCTGGACGAGCCCACGAACCATCTTGACCTTGATTCGATCCACTGGCTACAGGATTTTCTCAATCGCTATGATGGCGTGTTGATCACCATCTCGCATGACCGCCATTTTCTGAACAGCATCTGCACGCACATCGCGGACATCGATTACGAAACCATCATTACTTACACCGGCGGCTATGACGACATGGTGATGATGAAGACCCAGGTGCGCTCACAGGTGGAGTCACAGAACGCGCAGCGCGAAAAGAAAATTGCGCAATTGAATGAGTTTATCCAGCGGTTTGCGGCCGGCACGCGATCAAGCCAGGTACAGTCACGCAGAAAAGAAGTAGAGCGGCTGCAGCTCACGGAGCTGGCAAGGTCGAACATCGCGCGCCCGTTCATTAAGTTTGAGATGAAGCGGCCTTCCGGCAAACACATCCTTGAGCTTGAGAGCATCACCAAAGCGTATGGCAAGAATGAGGTGATTAAAGACTTTACCGCCAGCATTACACGCGGAGAAAAGATCGCGCTGATGGGGCGCAACGGCGTGGGCAAGACCACGATGCTGAATGCCCTGCTGGCCAATTCTCCCAATACGCCGGTAGCTGAGCTGCGCCAGACGTCAGGTTATGACGGGCCATTCATTGACGGCGGCAAGGTCACGTGGGGACACGAAGCCGCCATCGGCTACTTCCCGCAGGACCATCGCAGTCTGATTGAGAAAGGCACCAATATTCTTGACTGGATCTTCCAGTGGGACCCTTCGGTCTCCAATGAAGAGATACGCGGACTCCTGGGGCAGATGCTCTTTGCCCGCGACGAATCCAGCAAGAAGACTGACGTGCTCTCCGGCGGCGAAGCTGCGCGCATCCTCTTCTGCAAGCTCATGCTGCAAAAGCCCAACGTGCTTGTGCTGGACGAACCCACCAACCACCTTGACCTTGAATCCATCAACGCGCTGAATATTGCTCTGCAGCGCTACCAGGGAACGGTCTTCCTCGTCACCCACGATCACGACCTCATCGACGAAGTAGCTACCCGCATCTGGCATTTTGATGACGACAAGATTGAAGATTTCAAGGGGACGTACGAGGAATATCAGGCGGCTGTGAGGGTGTAGACGCTACTGCTTTTCGTAGACCAGCACACCCTTGTCAGTTGGTCGACCTGGGTTCGACCAAGACTCCGTAATGACCCTTCCATCGTCACTCAGTTTTAGTGAGCCTTGATGAAGAGCGATGCCATTACTCTTGGTCAGAGTGTGAACCTCGCGTCGCCCAACCAGCCGTACTGAGAGAGTTGTCGTCCCCCCTCGAGCATGAGGCCCCTGCCACGCCGCGTCGACTCCATCGAACGACGCGTCAACGTGCCCACCGCTCGAATAGCTGAGATGCAAGAACTGGCTATCGATCCTAACTGTCATTTCGGCTTCACGTTGAAGGTAGCTCGACGCCAGCCACTGGCCAGCAAAGCCGTTAGAACCCGAGACTCGTGAAGCGACGACCTGACTGGTAGTAACAGGACCGCTCGAAGTAAATGCGGTTGCGACAGCCGTAAGAACCTTACCATTGGAAGAGAGCTCAAAATGATCCGCATTCGCCTTCACCCCATTTTGTTTGCGGGTAAGGTCTAACGTAGTTGCACCGCCTTTCACACACACTTGCGTGCCATTTTTCCCTATCGGTTGATCCTTCCCATCACAGCGAAAAGTGAAACTCGAACTTCCATTGTCATAGCGATATTCACCATCCGCTGAAATCGAGATGGTGACAACCGGACGCGGGTAGCTACTTTTTGAAAGGTTTAATTTCCAAGTGCCATTCCAGTCGGGGAAAGGACCTCGACATCCCAATGTAACGGCTAATGCACACAAAACAACCCAACCGAACAACAATCTGCTCATCTTTGCCTTCGGCTCAGTTCCAAAGTCTATAAATCTTAAACAAGAAGCGTCCGAGGAACCAATATTTCGTCCCTGGACGCTTGAGAAGTTTTCTCTTCTGGCGGCATTGGCCTTTTTCGCAATTGATTCGCTATATGGAACTGGTTATACTGAGCGCACCTCAGGGTGTGATGTATAGCGATCTTTGAAAATTAGCTTTCGGAAATCAGCATTCAGAACCCAGCCAAATCAAGACCAAAAAGCGGCCAAAAAAGGGCTTCGACAGCCTTATGACTGCCTTGTCGAATGACACTTCGCCTTTTGTTTGCAACAAAAGCGTCTACCCCCGGGTGGGTCGACACGATATATCGGGTGATCACCGCCCATCGGATGATCGGACTTCGCGGGGTTGAATCGTGTAAGTCTTTTATTTCCCTAGTCAAGGATATGGGAAAAGTTCTTGGAGGATTTCGAACTCCGCGAATGTTTGTCTCTAGAGAACTCCCTGAAGCGGGGCATGGCTACGATTAGCTGCCACCGGGATTCTCCGGTCAGAATGACAGAAGTTAACGGGATCGGATATTTGAAAGCATTTATTTCTTCATCGCCGTCTGTGGACCATTAAGAGTCTGCGGGTTCACGGGGATTGGATTCTCAGCATTCTGCAGCTTGTTCACTTCCGCCACGCCAGAGGGGCTGAGGATCACCATCTTGGAACGGCCTTCACGTCCGCCAGGGAGAAAGAGCATCTTGTGCGCGGGGTCATAGGCGATGCTGTAGCCCTTTACATCGGTCGGCAGCTCATGGTCCACAACGTTGTGGTTCAGATCAATGGCCAGCACAGAACCGTCACCTGCGGCAGCATAGAGAAGCGTGCCGGAGGGATCGAGCACCAGCGCATCTGTTCCACCAGGGGCGGGAATGCGATTGAGTTCAGCGCCGGTATCGGCATTCAGCACCAGGACGGCATAGCGCACGGCAACATAAAGACGGCGATGCGGACTATCAAGCGCCATCCCGGTGGGCTCTGATGCCACAACTTTGTAGCGTTCAGCGATCTTGTTGCCGCTGTCGATGGCGGCAATCTGGCTCACGTCCTGCAGGGTAAGCAGCAGAACATGGCGCGCGCTGTCATACAACATATCCTGGGGGAGGGCGTTGAGTTCCAGCACAGAAGATTCGGCGCCAATGCGCAGATCGATCACGCTCAGGCTGCGGTTCAGCACGCTGGTGGCGTAGAGAGTCTTGGTTTCCGGCACCCACAGCAGTTTTTCCGGGCGATGCTCAACCGGAATGACTTTTTCCACGCTCCAGTTGCGCGTATCCACCACGGCGATGCTGCTGTTGCCGGCAAGGGCAACGTACATCATGCCGCTGGCGTCGTCCACGGTAATGCCGCGCGGGTCACTGATTTGCGAAATGCGCGCAATCACGCGGCGCTTTACAGGGCTGAAGATTTCAATGGTGTTGGTGCCCGGACGCGTGATGACCACCTGGCCGTTGGCCATGGTGACCTGGCTGAAACCTGGGCTGCCCGGCAGGTCAATCAATGCCACTTGGCGGAGTTTGGCCGCCAGGCCAAACATGGAACAACTGAAGATCGTAATTAGGAGAACAAAGGTGATTTTCCGCATAAAGGACAGGGACTTGCCGTCAGGGTATTGGGATGCAAGCTGCTGTTATTCTGCTGCCTGTATCTTTGTTTTTATCGCGGGTGAAGCAAGAGAACCCTATGGCTGCCTTGCAGTTGCAGCGGGAAGGCGCCACTTCGGGCTGCCACTTGTATGAATTCTGGTGCATTTTAAAATTCTGGTAACAATAGGGGCGCCCGCGCTGCGCTCGGGGCGCTAAAAAGTGCTTGCGCCTGACGTTACGTCATGCCTCAGGCTAGGGATCAAAGGCTGAAAGACAGGAAGAAAGCGAGTCCGATGTGCGCAGTTCAGGTGTACCAGGTAAGTGAGTTTGCTGAAAAAACGGGCGTAACCGTGCGAGCGCTGCATCACTATGACCGCCTTGGGCTGCTCAAGCCCAGCGGCCGTACGGAGGCAGGCTATCGCCTGTATGGTGAGCGTGACTTTGCCCGTTTGCAGCAGATCATCACGCTGAAGTTCATCGGATTGCCGCTCAGGCAGATCAAGGAGTTGCTGGACCAGGGCGACCTGGACCTGAAATCAACTCTGCGACTGCAGCGCCGGCTACTTTTGGACAAGCGCACGCAGGTGGAAACTGCCATCCGTGCGATTGAAGAAGCGGAGGGCTCGTTGCAGTCCGGCAATGCACCTGATCTGGCGGCCTTGAAAAAAATTATTGAAGCCATGGAAAGGCAGAACAGTATGGAGTGGACAAAAAAATATTACAGCGAAGAAGCGCAGGCCAAGATCGCGGAAAAGGGCCGCACATGGACACCGGAGCTGCAAGCCAAAGTCGAACAGGACTGGAAAAAACTGATTGGCGACGTGGAAGCGGCAATCGCTGCGAAAGAAGATCCGTCAGGTGCGAAAGCCGGCGAACTGGCAAAACGGTGGTCTGAGCTTGTGCGCGGATTTACCGGCGGCGACCAGGGAATCCAAAAAGGACTGAACAAACTTTATGCCGACCAGGGCAACTGGCCGCAAACCTTTACCAAGCCCTTCAGCGATGAAGTAGGGGAATACATCAAGAAGGCCATGGCAGCGCATAAGATTTCATGTGCGTAAACATGATCGCAAACAAAAGCACGAAGCGGGAAATCTGCTTCGTGCTGGTTTTAACTTTTGCTAATTACAAAGTGCTGATTACTAATTGCTTTTCTATGCCAGATTCAGAGCGCGCTTGAATGATCCGCGTTCTTTCTGGATTTTCTCTTGCAGCAGCGTAATGGCATAGATCAACTGCTCAGGCCGCGGCGGGCAGCCGGGCACATAAATGTCAACGGGGATAACCTGATTCACGCCTTGCACCAACGCGTAATTATTGAACACGCCGCCGGAGGTGGCGCAGGCGCCCATGGAGATCACCCATTTTGGTTCCGGCATCTGCTCCCAGAGCTGACGGATTACCGGAGCCATCTTCTGCGAGACGCGGCCGGCAATAATCATGAGGTCAGACTGGCGCGGTGACGGGCGAAATACTTCAGCGCCGAAGCGGGCCACGTCAAAACGAGATGCGCCCATGGCCATCATCTCAATGGCGCAGCAGGCCAGGCCAAACGTCATGGGCCAGATGGAGTTCTTGCGCATCCAGTTCACCACGTTGTCCAGCGAGGTAAGAATCACGCCCTGCGGCTGCTCATTGCCAAACAGCACGTCACGCATGTGCTGGGCATCGTCAGGATAGCCGGCAGTATTCTCATAGCGCTTTGTCTCCATCTCGCGCTCAACATCGGGAGTAACCAGGTGATCGCTCATAACCCCATTTTAATTGGATTGGGGGCGAATGGGAAGCAGCGATTAGGCAGCCTTGAAAGGTCCAAATACGACTATACGAAAAAATTGTCAGGGATTGCTGTGATCACAATCGCCAATATACACAGCATGCTCATGGCGATATCGGTTATAGAAATAGCTCTAAAACGCCTGATCAGAAAATAAGCTGCAATTAAGGGCCAGATCATAAGCCCATAACAGCTTAGGGCGCCAAATATAAAGAACGTTGGAAACATATGCATCATGCTGAAACCGATCATTTGAGGCCCATTGAGCCACGTAAGCACGGTTTTCTCATAGGCGATTCTGGTGGTAAATAAGAATCCGAGAGGAGCGAGTAGCAGCCACGCAATTCTCAACCATTTTGGGATAGCACTTCTCATGCGTTGTCCTGAATACGCGACAGTTTATCAAGATCGGAGTAGAGAGATTCGTATAATCGATTTAGCCATGGACTCTCACCAATCCCGCATTCTCGACCAGTTCACACGGCAGGCAGCCCCTTTTGCCGGCTCTGCGGCGATCCGCAATGAAGAGGCGCTAACCCGGATTGTTGAGTGGGCGGGAACTGGCCCGGAAGATACTGCGCTTGACGTTGCGTGCGGTCCGGGATTGCTGGCATGTGCGTTTGCCCGTGTGGCGAGGCATGCCACCGGCGTGGATATGACACCCGCCATGCTGGAGCAGGCGCGCAAGCAGCAGGAGGCAAAAGGCCTGAGCAACGTAAGCTGGCAGCAGGGCGATAGCTATGCGCTTCCCTTTCCTGCAGCGCAGTTTTCCATTGTCAGCTCGCGCTTTGCTTTCCATCATTTTCAGGAACCACTGGCTGCGCTCAAAGAGATGAAGCGCGTCTGCAAACTGGGCGGCAGAGTTGTGGTTGCCGATATGGCTCCGAAGCCGGAAAAAGCTGTCGCGCTGAACACTGCCGAGGTACTGCGTGATCCATCTCATGCGCGCGCTCTGCCGGAAGAAGAGCTGCGCGGATTGTTTACGCAGGCAGGTCTGACCGACCTGCTGGTCCATCGTTACCGCGTGGAAAGCGATGTAGAAGAACTGCTTGCGCGTTCGTTTCCGAAAGAGGGTGACGCGGATCGTTTGCGCAAAATTTATGCCGACTCCGTTGCTACTGATGCTCTTGATCTGAACACGCGTGAAGAGGGCGGAAAGATTTATTACAGTTTTCCTGTTGCTGTCCTGGTGGCGAAGAAGAGTGAATAGTGCTTTACGGAATTTCAGCATTTTCTGAATCAGCCGGCAATACCGTCTCATCAAGATAATCGCTATGCATGTTTCTGAAATCTGGCGCTATCCGGTCAAGAGCCTCAAAGGTGAACGGATCACTGAGGCGGAGATCACGCCTGTCGGCATTCCTCATGATCGTCAGATTGTGGTAATCCGCACGCTGAACGGACGCATCCTCACCTCACGCACACGGCCGAAGCTGCTGGGATTGCAAGGCTCTCTTGACGCAGATGGCACGCCAACGATCAATGGACATCGCTGGGATTCCGCCGAAGCGTTTGAACTGGTGAAGGAAGCCGCCGGCGAGCCGGTTACGCTGGAGGAAATCCCACCGCCGAAAGCCTTTGACATTTTGCCGCTGCTGGTTGCCACTGATGGAGCAGCTGACTATTTGAACATTGACCATCGCCGCCTGCGACCGAATATCTATCTTGCTGATGTTCCAGAATTGGAAGAGCGCCAGTGGCCCAAGCGTGTTCTTGCCATTGGTGACGTTCGCATTCACATGGAGAAGCTGCGCGAACGCTGCGTGATGACTACCTTCGACCCGGACACGCAAGTGCAGGATTCATCTGTGTTGAACCGTATTATCTTTGAGCTCGACGGCTTCACGGCATTGGATAGCTCGATCGCCACGCCGGGCAAAATACGCGTAGGAGATGCTGCTGAAGTCCTTGACTATTACTAACCGTTGTTCAAATCATTCGTAACGCAAAGCAATCAACGGATCAACGCGCGTAGCCTTGCGCGCCGGAATATAGCTGGCCAGCAACACTACGCCAAGAAGCGAGACTATCACACAAGCAAAAATCAGCGGATCATGCGGATTCACGCCATACAACATGCTGGAAAGCATGCGCGTCGCCAGATATGCCGCAATCGTTCCGATGATCATCCCCATCGCGCCGATTTTTGCAGCATGCCGCAGAATCAGCCGCAAAACATCTATCTTCTCCGCTCCCAGTGCCATTCTGATTCCAATCTCACGGGTACGCTGCACTACGTTGTAAGCAATCACGCCATAAATGCCGATTGCGGCCAATACCACAGCCAGTCCCGCGAAGATGGCCAGCAGCAGGCTGCTGAATTTCTCTGGCGACAACCAATAGTCGAGATAGTCTGTCATTGCGGTCAGACGGAAAATAGGCTCGCCCGGCGCCACTTCCTGGACAGCAGAGCGGACGGATTTCACCAGCTCTTTTGTATCCATGCGGCTGCGGACCACAAAGAACTTCCAGGGCTGTAGTTCAGCCTGCAGATTGCAGACATAAAATTCCGAAAATGCTGATGCGCTCAGGTCTTGCAGCTTGATATCGTTCACAACACCCACAACTTCATACGTGCGATTATGAATCTTTACCCTGTGCCCGATCGGATCTTCATTGGAGAAAAATTTTTTCGTGAACGTCTGATTCACCACGGCAACATAGGTTGACTGTGCGTTGTCATCCCGCGTAAATCCCCTCCCGTGAAGAAGGCGCATGCGCATGGTAAAGAAATATCCCGGATTTACGGTGCGGTAATCGGTTTGCGGAATGAGTTTTGGGTCGGGGGGCCGGTTTTCAATTTCAAAGGAAGACCCAGAACGAGATCCCGCGAACGGCAGATCGTTAACTGAGCCCACGGATTCAACTCCAGGCAACGTCGCCAACCGGTCGCCAACGCGCTCATACATCTCCGCTCTTTGAATTGACGTAGAAAATTTTGACTGTGGCAGAGCAAATCGAAATGTTAGCAGATTGTCTGGCATAAATCCCGGATCAGTATGCTGAAGCTGCCACAATGTTTTTGTGAGCAGACCGCCCGCAATCAACAACACCATGGCCAGAGCTATCTCAACCACAGCAAAAAAACTGCGCAATCCCATGCGGCCAGCAACCTGCCCCGCCGCCCCACTCTCTTTCAGGGAATGGTTCACGTCGATATGCAAAGCTTTCAAAGCGGGTGCAAGACCAAACGCTATGCCCGTCAGCAGGCAGGCCAGGACCGAAAATGCCATGACCCAGCCGTCGATTTTGAAATCACGCAATCGTGGTACTGTGCCATTGCTGGCCAGGACAACAAGATGTCCGGTGGAATAGGCCAGAATCATTCCTGCGATTCCGCCGATCACCGCCAACAGAACACTCTCGACAAGAAATTGCTGAATTAAGCGCGCCCTGCTGCCACCCAGCGCGCTTCGGATGGCCACTTCCTTATGCCGTGAAACCGAGCGGGCCAACAGCAGACCTGCGACATTGGCGCAGGCGATCATCAGTACAGCCACAACGGCGGCCCACAGCACAAGCACACTGCGTTTCGCTCTGCCAACAATTTCATCCTGCAAAGACACAAGCAGAACGCCGCTGTTCTGGTTGTAAGTATGCTTCAGGTTTTCGGCGATTGTATTCATTTCAGCCTGGGCCTGTTCCAGTTTCATGCCCGGCTTTAATCTGCCAACAGCAAACATGGAATGGCTGGCTCGAGTTGTTTGTTTCAGGTCAAATCCCGGCAGGCACCAAGCGGATGATTCGTTGGGAAAAGCAAAGCCTCCAGGCATAACGCCCACCACGGAATATGCCACATCATTGAGCAGAATAGATCTGCCCACGATATCAGGGTCACTGCCAAAGTTGTTTTGCCATGCCCGATAACTCAATACCGCGGCATGTGGCTTGCCTGGATCATCTTCACCGGGAAGAAATGTCCGTCCCTTAAAAGGGGCGACCTTCATTACGTCAAAAAATGCTGCCGTAACAAAGACAATACCCAGGCGCGCCGGGACTTTCTGTCCGGTAAGCACTGCACTGCTGAAGTCATAAGTGCTCATGGCCTCAAAGCTCTTGCTCTGGCTCCGCCAATCCACAAAATTGTATGGACCTACCACGCTGTGCGCAGAATCCAGATGCGTGTCAGTTTCCCAGATCTGCACTAACCGATCAGGCTGCGGATAAGGCAGCGGCTGCAATAAAACCGTATTCAGCACGCTGAACATCACCGTGTTTGCACCCATACCCAGCGCTAAAGTTAGAACAGCCGCGATTGCGAAGCCGGGTGATTTACGAAGCAGACGCAGCGCGTAACGGAGGTCTTGCAGCAGTGTGGTCATCTCCTTTTCTCCGATGGCTTTAGCTATAAACCCGAGGAAAAACAGAATCAGAACGCTAAAACTGTAGCGTCCTTGCAAAGAAATTTAGACGGCAGATTGCTGACTGTGTAACCTAAAGCCGCTGCTCTAATCAAAAATCTTTAGCTTAGGCCATGCCGTTTGCAAATTGGCCCTGAGACCGCGGCACAGGTAGATGTCAAAGAATTCATCGCGACGAGCGTACGGATGACCAACCGGCCCCATATCCTGCACACTTTGAAAGTATCTGGGCTCGTCGCGGCCAGTGCTGCGGAGAATGATCATGGTGCTGCCGTCATAGTTCGCCGGGCCCCATATCCAATAGCTGTTGTGCTTGCTGATGGCAGGCGGCAGACCATAACGAGGGCCATAAAAATCCACCGCCGCGGCCTCACCCCAGCTATTGGAAAAGATAGCGGTACGGGCACGCTCTTCCGGTGGAAGGCCGTTATAGACCTGCGCCACTTTCTCCACCATCTCCTGCCAGCCAAACTCGTCGGCATACCATTGCGGCAGAGGGCCGGTCTTCTGGTTCTCAATCTTAGGCGGCTCCATACCGATGGTTTTCTGATAGCGAATGTAATTCTCTGGCGAAAGCACCGGCAATGACATGGGCAGAACCACCGCGCTGAGCACAATCACAAGGCCAACATAAACACCTCGACTCCATGTTCGCCGTCCGCAAGTTATCTGCTCAAATCCAACGGCGCCTGCGGCAAACAGCATGGGATAGATCGGCACCACGTAGTAATTCTTGGCTTTCAGAGCGATGAACGCAGCCAGCAGAACAAGATAGGTCCAGCCGAATATCCGATAGTCGCGATTCAGACCGGCACTTTCATCCTCAGAATTCTTTTCTCTGCCGGATTTTCGGCGGCCCACAAAGAACCAGATCAATCCTCCCAGCCAAAGCGGAAACAGAATGGGATTCATGATCACAGCCTGGTCGCCGATAAACGCAACAGGCCCACGCACCACATCGCGGTTGGTCATGCGGATGTTGTGGATCAGTTCAAGAAATGGAAAGTGATAATGAATCTGCCAGAACAAATTTGGCAAAGAAATTACTCCGCACGCCAGCACTCCCAACCATAAATAACGGCTCTTCAGAAAATGGCGATGCGGCGTAAGCACCACTCCGGCCAAAATTCCCAACAACAGGAATGCTATGGAATATTTATTCTCAAACCCAAATCCGGCGAGCACGCCGAACCACAGCCAATATCGCGCGGCTTTAGGATTTTCAACCCCGGTATTGATGGCTCGAGCAACCAGCCATATACATCCCAGCCAGATGAGTTGTTCAAAAACATTGTCAGTCAGCCACGAATGCGTGATCAGATAAATTGGGACAACCACAACAGCCATCGCGGCCAATGCCTGGGCAAAGCGTCCTCCGCCAAGCTCGCGCGTCAGCTTTCCCGTCAGCCAAACCACAGCAGCGCCGGTCAGGATCGACAACAGCCGCACACCGAACGCGTTATTGCCAAACAAATGCTGGCCTATCCAGGCAATCCACACCGTAAACGGCGGATGGTCCACATAGCCCCAATCCATGTGCCGCGCGCAGGCCATGTAATACATCTCATCGCGAAAAATTCCATAGCGCGTGATGGTGAGCAGATGCAGCAGAAGATAAACACCAATCACATAAAGCACAAGGGCAGTGCCGGAGGTAAAACGGTTTTCCGCGGTTTCTGCGGTGAGAGGCGTAGCTGTTGAAGTACTCATCGGGCGATTCGCCCTCAATGCTAACTGAGACTGGACGATAGAACTACAGAAATACTTAGGCAGCTTGATTGTCGACCACGATCAGCGTGAGGTCATCGTGCTGCTCACCGGCGTTTGTGCCGCACCATGCGGAGATTGCCTGGATCAGTGCGTCGCAAAGCTGTTGCGCGGAGAGGCTGAAGTTTTCTGTCAGAAAATTCTTGAGCCGCTCGATCCCAAATTCCTCTCCGGCTGTATTGGGAGCCTCCAGAATTCCGTCAGTATAGAGAATAAAGCGGTCGCCGCTGGCCATCGCAGAGCTTATGCTTTTGTACGATCCTTCCGGCATGATTCCAAGAATCAGGCCATTCTCCTCCATGCTTTCAATCTTCTTTTCACTTGCGCGCCACACCAGCAGCGGTGGATGGCCTGCCCCTGCATAGGCCAGCGTGCCCTGTCTGGGATGGAGGAAAAGATATCCCGCAGTAACAAACTGGTCCTGAAGATTTCCATACAGGATGGAATTCAACCCGGTGAGCACCTGAGCAGGATCATCGGCCCATTCGCGCTGGGCGCTGATGGCCACTTTCACCATTGAGGCAGATAATGCCGCAGGCACTCCATGGCCGGAGACGTCGGCAATCAGCACGCCAAGTCCGCCGCCGTCTTTGGCCAAGAAGTCGTAAAAATCGCCGGCAACCAGGCTTGCCGGAATATAACGGCTCGCGACTGTAACTCCATCCACGGCAAAATTCTTCTCCGGGAGCAGCCCCACCTGGATGCCGCGGGCAATCTCCATCTCTTTATGAAAAGCGAGCAGACGCTCTTCATTACGTTGTGTCCGGCTGATGGCAACATAGCCAAGACATCCCAGAAAAAAAACAAAGCCAATAAACTCCACGTCTGGATTGCCGCTGATTGCTCTCACGCTCACCAGGTTGGTGTAAATGGCAAAAAGCATGAATACCAGCAGGCCGGCGCGAAGAATACTCTGGTCGTGGCCGGCGGAACGAAAGGGAATAAAGAGCATTACCAGAAAGACGGAAATCGCCACCAGCGCTGTGCCGTTAATGATAATGTGCAAAAGCGTGATATTGTGCACGAAGGCCATGTCGGCGATTCCAAAAAGCGCTATGGCCGAAAAAATAGAGACCACCAGCTTTGAAAACCTCTTCCAGCGCGGCGTGACTGTTTCGACAAAAAACAAAAAGAAAGGAATCACGATCACCAGAGAGATCACCGGATCGGCAACGTCCCAATGATGATGCATATAACCGGCAGATCCGCTGATGAAAAGCCTCACCCCGTAAAGCAACGCGCCTGAACCAAAATAAAGGAGCGAGTAATCCTTCCTCTTGATGCGTCCAAGAAAAAGCAGAATAGAAAGTACACCGGCAGCCACAATCAGAACACCACAGAGCATCCGCACCAGATCATTCGCAGAGAAAATAGGTGCAGTAGTCATCTCGCTCTTGATACTCCTTTTAAAAAACGCTTTTACGCGGCTGGCAGTTACGGATTCAAAATCACCTTGCCGAATTGCTCGCTCTTTTCCAGCCGCTCATGGGCCGCGACAGCTTCGCGCAGAGGAAAACTTTTATCCACCACCGGCTTAATTCTGCCGGCGAAAATATGCTTCATCACCTCATGAAAATCGCCCATGGTCCCCATGAACGAGCCGAGGAATGAAAGCTGGCGGGCAAACAAAAATCTGATGTCGAAGCTGGCTTCTGGTCCAGTGGTAGCGCCACAAGTCACCAGTTTTCCGCCCGGCTTCATGGACTTCATGCTCTCCTGCCACGTGGCCTTGCCCACATGCTCAAAGACGATATCGCACATGGCTTTGTTGGTGATCTTTTTTACCTCATCAGAGATCTTTTGCTGGTAATGATTGATCACATGGTCAGCGCCAAGGTCCTTGCATTGGTCGAGCTTGTTTTCATCACCCGCCGTGGCTATACAAATTGCGTTAAACAATTTGCAGACCTGAATGGCGATCGAGCCGATACCCGATCCTCCGCCAAGAACCAACACGGTATCGCCGGGCTTGATGCCGCAACGACTCACCAGCATGTGCCAGGCTGTAACGGAGACAAGGGGAAGCGAGGCTGCTTCGTCATACGTTAGCTCGTCTGGAATGGGCAGAACGCTCACGCGCGGCACGGCAATGTACTCGCAGTTCCCACCGTCATTCAGATAGCCCAGCACGCTGAACTGCGGGCAGAAATTCTGCTGGCCTTCTGTACATTTCTGGCAGACACCGCAAAACGTCATGGGCGCAAGCAGTACCCGCTGGCCGGCTTTCAGATCAGTAATATATTCGCCCACTTCCACAATATCGCCGGAAACATCGCTGCCGTTGATATGCGGGAGTTTCACTCCGGGCAGTCCTTTGCGAATAAAAAGGTCCAGATGATTCAACGCGCAGGCCTTTACTTTGATCAACACCTGGTCCTTGCGCGGTTTGGCGTCCGGCACATCTTCAAACTTAAGGACTTCTGGACCGCCAAACTCATGGAAGCGAATGGCTTTCATTTCTAAGACTCCTTGAAGTTAAGGCAACCAGCGAGGGTAACATTCGTCTTGTCCCGAGCGCCAGCGCGGGAACCCTATCTCAACGATGATCAAACGAAAATAAAACACGTCCCTTTTTGCGGTGCTCAGCAAATTACAATTCCCACCGTGAGAACTTTGGTAGCGATAGTGGCCTCTCGCTACGCTCGAGGTAAAAGACAAAATGATTACCGGACTTCACTCCATCATCTACGCTAACGATGCCGACAGAGTACGCGCGTTTCTGCGCGATGTGCTCGGTCTCAAATCAGTCGACGCTGGCCATGGCTGGTTGATCTTTGCCGCGCCGCCAACAGAGATTGCCACGCATCCCGCCGATGGGGGTCAGCCACGCCACGAACTCTACCTCATGTGTGACGATCTGAAAGCCACCATGGAAGAGCTCAGCGGCAAAGGTGTGCAGTTCGGCGCGATCACAGAAGCCCGCTGGGGATCAATTACATCCATTCAGCTTCCGGGTGGCGGTGAGCTGGGTTTGTACCAGCCGAAACATCCTACGGCGCTGAAGATTTAGCTATTATTCGGCCGATTTTGCGCCATCCGTTAAAATACCCCTGTGGACATCTATGAAGAGATAACCCGGCTGCGGCGGGAAGGGCGTCGCGGCGCGCTGGCCACCATCATCAATGTGCGGGGATCGATTCCCTCGTTTGAGTCGGCCAAGATGCTGGTGCGCGATGACGGCACGATTGTGGGCACAATCGGGGGCGGCTGCGTGGAAGCTGAAGTCTGGGAAGCCGCGCGTGAAACGATGAAGACCGAAAAGCCCAAGACGCTCCACTTTGACCTGAATAACAATCCGAAATATGACACCGGCCTGGTCTGCGGTGGCACGCTGGAAGTTTTTGTGGAGCCCATTCTGGCTGTGACCACGCTCTATATCTTTGGCGCCGGCCACGTTGCCTGGAGCTTGTATAAAGTCGCGCGGATCGCAAATTTTGACGTGGTCATCACGGACGACCGCGAGAGCTACGCCAACCGTGAGCGCTTCCCTGACGCCCGTGATATCTACGCAGATGAGTATGAGCGCGTGATGACACAGTTGGCGCCCAATGAGTCTTCTTACATTGTGATTGTGACGCGTGGCCACCGCGATGATATGCGCGTGCTGCGCTGGGCCGCGGAAACGCCGGCGCGCTACATCGGCATGATCGGCTCACAGCGCAAGACGATCGCTATTTATAAAGAGTTGGAAAAAGAAGGCGTCTCTGCAGAGAAGCTAGCCCGCGTCTACGCCCCGGTAGGCATTGATATTGGGGCCATTACGCCGGAAGAGATCGCTGTTTCCATCATGGCTGAGCTGATCGCCATCCGGCGCCATTCACCCACACCTGTTCCACATATGAAGAGCGCCAAGGCCGCGGAGATTCTGAAACAGCTTTAGTCACGTGTCGCGAAGCGACAGAGTTATATGTCTTCCTCCATGTATTCCATGACCGCGTGAAGATTGTTTTCTTCAAGAAAAACATTTTGCAGGCGGACACGATTTTCCTTGGCCAGGCGTTGTGCGGCAGACTCAGCGGTAGGCAGTTCCACACGCATTTCTTCATGGAGAAAAGGCACTAACTCGTCCGATTCCACGCGAGCTACAAACGTGCCACCGGCATTCTGTTCAAACATGATCTGGTAGGTAACAGGTTGACCATCTAGCTTCATCAGGTCCAGAGTTCCATTGGGCATGGGCGTTCTCCTATGGCCGGGGTGATAGCATTTAACAAGACCTTGAGTGTAATGCCGGAAGAATGGCCGTGTAAACTGCGGTCCGGGAAAAGCTGTATCGGTCTGGAAACGACCTTAAATTTTTTTGGGAGAAAAGAGCAGCTATGGCCAGCCCCGAAACACAGGCGGGCATCGTATGTGTTTAGTCCCCCATGCTGGCGCTTATCTGTTCCCAAGAGCTTTCTTATAAGTGTGGAGTGGAATACTGCAAACTATCGGGAGAAGGAAAGACAATGAAACGACTGGCAATATTAAGCGCTATAGCGATTTGTATTGCGGCATTCGCACCAGCGGCGTATGCCCAGGACACTGACACTAAAAACCACGGCGCCATTGGCGCCTACCTTGACTATACGCGCCTGCAACCTGCTAAGCAGAATATGTTTGGCGTTGGAGCGCGTCTTGGCATCAATGTTCGGAAGCACGTGGTGCTGGAAGGCGAAATGGCCTATGATTTTGAACGCAGCACCACTCAAACCATTACCACGGGTGTCATCACAACAACGGTGCGCTCAGATGTGCGCATGTTACATGCCCTGTTCGGCCCCAAAATCCAGACAACCGGCCCCGTTCGCTTCTTCGCCCTGCTGAAAGGTGGCTTTGTAAACTTTGGCGTAAGCGGCCCAGTTACCGCCGGCGTGATCAACAACCAGATCAATACGATCGTTGACGGCGATACTGACGGCGTTTTCTATCCGGGCGGGGGTGTGGAGTTCAACGTGGGCTGGCTTGGCTTCCGCGCTGAAGCCGGAGACGAAATTATGTTCCTGAACGGCGGCACGCAAAATAATTTCCGGGCAACGTTCGGACCACAGATTCGCTTCTAATTTTGTATTGGTTTTATAAGGCTGAAAGTTGAAAAAGCAGCTCGCTGGAGCTGCTTTCTTTTTTGTCTGAAAATTGCTTTTCTCCACAGCCCGTCCAGCTCTGCTTCCCTGTGTTAGATTAGTAAGAGTGTGGGCGCGTAGCTCAGTTGGTAGAGCAACGCCCTTTTAAGGCGTGGGTCGCTGGTTCGAATCCAGCCGCGCTCACCATACAGCCCCAGACTACGCCGCACCGTGCAATCGGTTATCAATTTACATTCGAGACTGTATCTTTTCATGTCCAATCCAACTGACCCCAAAGCCCAGCCCAGCAATGAATCCGCCGCCGAACCACAGGAATCTTTCAAAGACATTCTTTCTCAATACGAGAAGAGCCATTCCCGTAAGCCTGAAGAAAGCAGCAAAGGCAAGGAAGCCACGGTCATCGCCGTTACTGCCGATTCCGTGCTGCTCGATATCGGCTTCAAGACCGAAGGCATCGTGCCTCTGACTGCGCTTCGCGGTGAAGCCGTAAAGCCCGGCGACAAGCTGCTGGTCACCGTGAAAGGCCGCGACCCTGAGGGCTATTACCAACTCGCCGTGGGTAAAGTCGCCCGGCCCACAGACTGGGCATCGCTCGAGCAAGCATTCAACGAGAAAACTACCATCGTCGGCACCGTGATCGCTGCCGTGAAAGGCGGCCTGAGCGTTGACGTGGGCGTGCGCGCTTTCATGCCGGCTTCACGCAGCGGCGTGCGTGAAACGGCGGAGATGGAAAAGCTCGTCGGACAGGAAATTCGCTGCCGCATCACCAAGCTCGACGTGACCGAAGAAGATGTGGTCGTCGATCGCCGCGTGATTGCCGAAGAAGAAGAGCGGCAGAATAAAGAGCGCCGCTACTCTGAGATCAAGGAAGGCGAAACCGTTCGCGGCACCGTGCGCAGCCTGGCGGATTACGGCGCGTTCGTCGATATCGGCGGCGTTGACGGCCTGCTGCACGTAGCTGAAATTTCCTGGGGACGCGTCAACAAGCCTTCTGACGTTCTTTCCGTCGGCCAGGAAGTTGAAGTGCGCGTGCTCAGAGTTGATCAGGACAAGAAGCGCATCTCGCTCGGCATGAAGCAGCTTCTGCCCCATCCCTGGGACGCAGTTGCGGAAAAATACAAAGTCGGCGAGCGCGTACGCGGCGCCATTACTCGCCTGATGGATTTCGGAGCGTTTGTAGAGCTTGAGCCAGGCGTTGAAGGCTTGATTCACGTTTCAGAGATGTCGTGGTCGAAAAAAGTTCGTAAGCCTAGTGACGCAGTCAAGCCCGGTGAGACGGTGGAAGCTGTCATCCTCGGCATAAACATGGCCGAAAAGCGCATCTCGCTGGGACTGAAGCAGACTCTCGGTGATCCCTGGGTTGAAGCCGCCAAAAATCTCACCGTCGGCTCCGTGGTTGAAGGCCCGGTGGTTAGCATCACCAAGTTCGGAGCTTTTGTGCAGATTGCTGAAGGCGTGGAGGGAATGATTCACGTCAGCGAGATCAGCGCGGAAAAGCGCATCAACCATCCGCAGGATGTGCTCAAGGCAGGCCAGGTTGTAAAAGCTCAAATACTTGATATCGATGGCGCCAAGCGCAACATTCGTCTGAGCATTAAGCAGATGGTTCCCTCCAGTCTCGACGAATACATTGCCGAGCACAAAGAAGGCGACACCGTCACCGGCCGCGTGATGAAGGTATCTGACGGTATTGCGCGCGTTGAGTTGGGTGAAGGTGTGCAGGGCACATGCCGGATGGACTCTTCCGACAATTCATCGAAAGAGTCAGAAAAAGCTGCTTCGTCCGGCAACAAACCCGCCGACCTGGGATCGCTCAGCTCCATGCTGCAACAGCGCTGGAAGAGCGGCGCATCGCCTACTTCAGCCAAGCCCGATGCTTCTTCCGCCGGGCAGATTCGCACCTTCCGCATCAGCAAGCTTGATCCAGCTGCCAAAAAGATTGAGTTGGAACTGGCAAAGGGATAATTACCTGGTTGAACAAGAATGAATGGCGCGAACAAGGGTGGCCCCGACTTGCGCGGCGAACCCGCTGACGCAAAACTGAAAAATCTATCTGTCGCAGAAACCGTCTAAGCGGTTTGGAGCGACAATAGTTGAAGCATGCCGGAACTTCCAGATATCGTCGTCTATATTGAAGCGCTGGAGCAGCGCATTATTGGCCATGTGCTGGAACATGCCGACGTACGTGGCCCTTCCCTGCTGCGCACTGCCGATCCGCCGATCACTACCATTGAAGGCCACAAAGTTATCAACTTCCGCCGCATCGGCAAGCGCATTGCCTTTGGCTTTGATAATGATCTCTGGCTCGTCTTCCATCTGATGATCGCTGGCCGTTTGCATTGGAGCCAGAAGCGCAAACCCGCCGATGGCCGCCGCACGCTCGCAGCTTTTGACTTCGATAATGGCTCGCTCACTCTGACCGAAGCCGGTACGCGCAAGCGCGCGTCATTGCATTTGGTCAAAGGCCTGGACGGCTTGGCGGCACTCGATCCCGGCGGTATTGATGTCTATGCAGCTTCGCTCGAAGAATTCAGCGCCGTGCTCACCTCTTCCAATCACACGCTTAAGCGGTCGCTCACAGACCCGCATCTCTTCAGCGGTATCGGCAACGCATATTCCGATGAAATTCTTTTTCACGCACATCTCTCGCCTATCCTGCAGACGCAGCGCATGGATCCGGACCAGATTCGCCGCCTCTATGAAGCCACGCGCCAGACGCTCACGCAATGGACGGAGAATCTTCGCAAGGATGCCGGCGGCAAATTCCCTGAGAAAGTAACGGCCTTCCGCAATGACATGGCTGTGCATGGTCGTTATGGCAAGCCGTGCCCAACCTGTGGCGCCAATATCCAGCGCATCCGCTACGCGTCAAATGAAACAAATTACTGTCCAACCTGCCAAACCACGGGACGACTACTGGCAGACCGTTCGCTCAGCCGTCTGCTGCGTCAGGATTGGCCAAAGACTCCAGAAGAGTTAGAAGAGCGTCGCAAAGCCTGAAAACTTAATAATCCATCGATCACTACACAGCCCAGTCAATCACTCATTTCGTCATCCCGAGGGCCGTTAAGCGAGGCCAGCGTATTCTTCAGCTGGCGAGTAGGTCCGAGGGATCTTGTGCTTCTTCACAAGCTTGCTTCTACTGATCAGTGTTTATCGGTGAAAATCAGTGGTTAGATTTTTTGCGCTACCGCCGTGCCGCGGTTCCCACCAGCTCCGCCACCGCCGCTCCGATCCTCTCCAATGCCATGCGGACCTTCTGCGGCTCATAACCAACGGTAATGCGGAGATGGTTCTCCGTTCCCAGATAAGCGCCCGGTGCCACCAGCACAGAAACTTTTTTGCGTAGATAGTCCGCCAGCTCCGCTGATGGCATTTCAAAGTGATATTGCACAAACGCAATCGACGTAGCCACGGCCTTGCTCACTGAAAATCTACCCTCTTGTTTCTCTACCCAGCGTTCAAGCACCGCATGGCCCAGGCGCGAAAGTTTTCTTTGTCTGTCCAGCAAGGTCTTGCGTTTTGCCGGCTGCAAAGCGATCTCCGCCAGTTGCATGCTCGGCCCGGAAGCGGCAATCACCGCATATTCATGGCGTCGCCAAAGTTCTTCGACCATCTCCGCTGAGGCCACCACCCAGCCGATGCGCAGCCCCGCCAGGCCATACGCCTTGGACAGACTATTCACGCAGATCACCTTGTCATACATGCCCCAGAAGCTTTGCGTTTCGCTTCCGGTTAATTCCGTGCCGCAATAAACCTCATCGGCATGCAGCCATGCGCCGGTTTTCTGGCAGAGCGCGACAATACGCTGCATCTCCTGCTGCGAGAGAATGCTGCCCGTAGGATTGTTAGGATTCACAATTGAGATCAGCTTCGTTTTTTTACTGGCCAGCGATTCCAGTTCATCTAAATCCAGCCGCCAGTTATTTTCGCGTCGAAGCTGCGCCTCTTTTACTTTGCAGCCCAGGTTCTTCGCCAATCCCCAGACCTGCCGGTACCCCGGCGACACGACTATAACCTCATCCCCCTGCTCAAGCAGCGTGCTGCATACCATCCAGTTGGCCTGCGCTGCGCCTACCGTCACCAGAACATTTGTTGCTGACGCACAGGGATACAACGCTGCAATCCGCTCACGCAGCAAACCAGTCCCATTTACCTCGGGATAGTAAAGCGGCATCTCCAGCAGTGGCTTCGCATCTTCGCCTGCAAGCAAGTCACTCATGTTCGCGCACTGGACGGAGCTGTCCGCCAGATTGATTTCTACTGTTCGTTCAAATTGCGACTGAAAATATTCCAGATCAAAATTTTGAAAATTCATAAACAAATCCTGAAAGCTATGACGGCTCTACCGGCCTTTCTACTATCCCAATTTTCTTCTGCCGTTTCCAGTACAGATAAAATGGTACGCCCAGCGCCACAATCGCGGCGCCTTTCAGCGTGGCTGCTGTCACTTCAAATGCAGCGTTGATGGCCCACAGGCTGCCAAAAATCACATACAGCGCCGGAGCCCAGGGATAACCGGTGCAGCGATAGGGCCGCGGTGTATCCGGCTGCTTGCGGCGCAGCACAAATAGCCCAGCCACGGTCAACACGTAGCTGAGCACCGTCATAAACATCACGTAGGTAAAAAGATCGTCGTATTTTCCAGTGAGAGCCAAAATACCAGACCAGATTCCTTGCGCCACTAGGCTGGCGGCAGGCGTATGCCATCGTGGATGCACGCTGGCCAGCGAGCGAAAGAAGATGCCGTCTTCTGCCATGGCGTAGTAAATACGTGCTCCGCTCATCAGACAGGGCGCCATTGCTCCGAAGCAGGAAAGCGCCACCATGATGGAGAGCCACGGCGCAACTCGACCGGAAAACATTGAGACAGCTGCCGTCTGCGCTACCGCTTCCTGTGCAGCGATTTCTTTCATAGGCAATGCATAGACATAAACTGCATTGATCGCGATATAGACCACGCCAACCAGAATCATTCCCCAGATCAGCGATCGCGGCAGGTTACGTTGCGGGTCTTTCACCTCGCCGGCAACAAAGGTCACATAGACCCAGCCATCATAGGCCCAGAAAACAGCGATCAGCGCTACGCCAATGCCGGTCACAAACGACATTGAGCTTGGCGCCGCGGGAAGCGATTGATGAAAGTGTCCCCATGATCCGTGTCCTAGCGCCAGGCCGCCGATCACAAAGATGGCTATCGCCGCGAACTTGGCCCATGTGGCCACATTCTGCAGCAGCGCGCCTTTCTTCACTCCAAAGACATTGATCATTGTCTGCAAGGCTATAGAGGCCAGGGCAATCAGGTGTCCGCGCGTCAGGCCGAACGGGCCGAAAGAAGCAACAACACGGTCCACCTGCAGTACGGGAAATGCCTGCCCAAGATAGGTCGCAAATCCCACACCCAAAGCTGCGACAGTTCCCGTAGCGCTTACGGCAAAATACATCCAGCCATAGAGAAAGCCTGCCGTATCGCCATAAGCTTCGCGCATGTACACGTATTGGCCGCCCGCCTGCGGGAACATGGCTCCAAGCTCGGCAAAAGCAAAGCACGCCAGCAGCGCCATGCCCACGCCTATCACCCACACGGCAATAAAGAGCCACGGAAACCGCGTATTGACGGCGATGCTTTTTGCTGTAAGAAAAATGCCGGAGCCGATAATTCCACCGGCCAGCAGCAGAATGGCGTCTGTAAGTGAAAGTCCGCGGATGAGCTTGGTATCGTCTGGATTGGATTGAGGCAAGAGTCAGTCCGCGTCCTCTCGCGGATGAGATATCATCCTCTTTTTGAGGAAAGCGTCAAGGCCTGTTCGGCATCTTTACCCGTCTGTCGTCCGGCTTCATGGAATTAAACTCCGCCGACTTCCCTTTCGGAATGCTCAACACAGTCCACTCAGCGCCGCGCAGATGCTTGCCCAGAAATAAAATTTGACCAACGTGATACGCCGTATGCATCAGGCTGCGATTCATGGCCTGTAGAATCGTGTGCGGCTCGCCACGGATCGTTACCGTGCGGCTGAAATCTTCTGCCGTGAGAGAAGCAATATTGTCGAAGACGATCTTGAAGCTCTCTTCCCATCGGCGCATCAGCTCTTCACGTGTGTCTGCCGCGGCGAGCACAAATTCCTGGTCGCGATTGCGGTCCGGCTTCTCACCGTCGGTGGTCAGAAAATCTTGCCAGCGCGAACGCAGGTTGCCTGCAATATGTTTCACAATTTGTGCCACGCTGTTGGATTCTCCGTCAGGCGCTTGGAAGAAGTCGTGGTCATTGAGTTGGGCCAGCCCGCCATCCGCCAGCCGTTTGTAGCCCCGGAAGCTCCGGCGCACCTCGTCATAGTATGTGGCGGCAAAAGTGCCCTCGTCGGCCATGGCTAACCTCCTTATTTTCTAGCTTAGCAAGAATCTTGCACCCGAAAGTACTTGGGGTACGTATAACTGTTCAGAAGAGAGGGGCTGTGGAGCAAACGGCAGGACTTGAAGACGATAGGCTCAATCTGGCGCTGACCCAGTCAGCCCGTGGCGACTCGCTGGCCTTTGCCACATTGGTGCAGGAGCACCAGGGCATGGTTTTCAGCATTGCCTATCACTTTCTCCATGACCGTGCCCTGGCGGAAGACCTGGCCCAGGAAGTTTTTCTGGAGCTATACCAGAACCTGGACCACATAGAGTCTTCGGCGCACCTCACGTACTGGTTGCGGCGGGTCACGGCAAATCGCTGCATCGATCATGGCCGCAAGAAGCTGAGACGTCGCGAGCTGGCCCTTGAAGATACTCCGGAGCCCGCAGCACATTCGGAGTCGCAGATAAATGACCCGCTTCTGTTGGAACGGCTACAGCAAAGCGTAGCCGGATTGCCGGAGAAGCAGCGGATGGTCGTCATCCTGCGCTTTCAGGAGGGTTTGGGCCCGGCCGAGATTGCCGAAGTTTTGAAGATGCCCGTGAACACCGTCAAGAGTACGCTGCACCGTTCACTGGCCGATTTGCGCAAGGGATTGACGCGCAAGATCAGAGAGGTTCGATATGCATTTTTCTGAAGATGAATTGCGGGAAGCGCTCAAGCGCAAAGATCCGGGTGAAGGCTTTACCCAGCGTGTGATGGCGCGGGTAAATCAGTCCCAGTCTGAAGCCAAATTACCGGCCAGGACAAAGAAGAGCAATGGATCGTTTATGGCGTGGTGGCAGTTGCGCCCAGCATGGACGCTTGCCGTGGTCGCGATTCTGCTGCTGGCATTCGGCATTGCGGGTTATCAGTACTCGGAGTATCGCCATAAAGAAGAAATGGAAATCGCACGGCAGAAGCAAGAGCAATACCGGAAAGAAGCAGAGCAGGCAAAGCAACAGGCAATCCTTGCGCTGGAGATTGCCCGGGCCAAATTGAATCACGTTTTAGAGCGCGCCCAGTTGCCGGTGGAAAACGGTAACGACAAGATCAGGAGACAACGTCTATGAACCGCACTACTAAATACCTAATGCAAACCCTTGTGGGGCTTGTTCTATGCTGCTTTGCCGTGCGCGGCTACGGCCAGGATGCCAGGCTGCAACTTGGCAACCTGGACAAACTCAGCGAAAAAGCTGCGCAGGTCACAGATGTCACGCTCGATGGCACACTGCTGGAGTTTGCCGCCAGGATGATCGAAAAGACGGACGACGGCGATCCAGACGTGGCGCAGCTCAAATCCATCATAGGAAAGCTCAAGGGAATTTATGTGAAGAGCTTTGAGTTCGATGAGGACAGCCAATACAGCAAGGCCGATGTCGACGCTGTCCGCGCCCAGCTGACCTCTCCCGCCTGGAGCAAACTCGTTCAGAGCGTGGATAAACGCCACAATGAGGTAAATGAAGTCTACATTTTGAAAAAAGGCAATCAGGTTGCCGGACTGGTAGTGCTGGTAGCTGAGCCCCGTGAACTCACCATCGTGAATATCGTCGGTGATGTTCCTGTAGAGAAGATTGCGGCACTGGAAGATCACTTTGTTCCCGACCACAAGGAATCAAGACACGAAAAGCAGAAGAAAGAAGGCAGCCATGAAGAGGAATAGATTTTCATTCGCATTGAGCGGCTTTTTAGCAGCCACACTTCTTCTGGCTGGATCGCAACCGGCTTCTGCGAAAGACGATTTCGGAAAGATCGTCCAGCATATTGAGACGAACTATCACGTGCACCGGCAATATCGCTGGGCCATGGGCCTCGCTGGATTCACCGTTAAGTTCTGGCACATTGGCGGAGTCAAGAATTTCAAGGGCGCCATCTTTGAAAACCAGCAGTTTGTGAATACAAGCCTGGACACGCGCTTTGATGAGGTTGTGCGTGAAGCCATGGAGTCAGGCTGGCAGCCGGTAGTGCAGACTTACGATCGTCGCGGCGGAGAACATACTTATATCTATGCGCAAGACCTGGGCAAAGACATGAAGGTTCTGGTGGTTAATCTGGAGCCAACGGAAGCCGTGGTGCTGCAGGTAAAGGTAGATCCTAAAAAATTATCTGATTTCGTCAACGAGGCAAGCGCAGGACATGGCCATCGCAACCAGCCAGCGCCCGCAGAAGACATCCATCAGCCAGAAGAAGAACAAACAGAAGTTGCCGCACTAGAAACAGACTGGAACGGCACCTGTTTGCTGGCATTCGATACGGATACGCCAACGCTCGAGCAATAACATCCACGAAAATAAAAAAATGGGCGGCATTTTCAGGGTGCCGCCCAAAACCTCTGGAGGGAGGAGAAAGGAGATCTACTTCGGTGTTTGTGTCTGCTCTGCGTGTTGCTTCATGCGTTCCTGCCGACGTTGCTGGCGTTCCTGCATGAGTTGTTGCGCCTTCTGCCGTTGCTCAGGAGTTAGCACGGCATAGACTTCTGACCGCATTCGCTGCCTCTCCACAATCAAATCACTCATGATCTGGGTTTGTTTGCCGGCAAACGTGCGGGCCTGGTTCTCGTTAAAACTTCCATTTATGTTTGCGTTCTGCTCCTGCTGGTTCTGACGAAGTTGCTGCATCAGGGGCTGAATCTTTGTTTTTTCAGAGGCCATAATGCCTTTGATCTGGGTTTGCTGAGCTTCTGTCAGGTTCAATTGTTTCGCCATATGTTTCAGCATCCCGCCTCTGTGATGGCCAAAGCCTCTGCCAGGCTGTGCTAAAGCGTTCGTCGCCAGGCCGGCTGCCACGGCCAGAACAAGGGCGGCGGTAATGAAAAATTTCTTGTGCATAAACTAACTCCTTTAAAATTCAAAAAGGCAGCAACATCACCCCGGCATCATGTATGCTCTGGGGACCCCGGCAATGGCTGCTATTAGTGTTAACCCTGCCGGAAGCCAACGGAAGTTATGAGTTGTTAATTTGACTCATCACGCCTTGACACTTCTTAACCGCGTGTTGAGATATGCTGGGTTTAAGGTGCTAGCTATGGTTTCAGTCCTTCTTATTGACGACGACACAGAATTGACCAAATTGCTGGAGGAATATCTCCAGAGCGAGCAGTTTGAGCTCGAATCCGCCCATGACGGGCCCAGCGGGCTGGAGAAAGCCCTGGCCAACCACTACTCCGTAGTAGTGCTGGACGTGATGCTTCCCGGCATGAGCGGCCTTGACGTGCTCAAGCAGTTGCGCCAGAAGAGCACCGTGCCGGTGCTGATGTTGACCGCCCGCGGAAGCGAGCTGGACCGCATCCTTGGTCTGGAGCTGGGTGCGGATGATTATCTGGCCAAGCCTTTCAACCCGCGTGAGCTGGTTGCGCGTTTGCGCGCGATCCTGCGCCGCGCCACCACGGGCGGAACTTCCGTGACTTCACAGCCAGTCCATCTGGCAGGAGTTGATCTGCATCCGGAATCCCGCAGCGTGACCTGCAACGGCAAGCCCATCAACCTTACAGGCGCTGAGTTCGACCTTCTCTACACGTTCCTGCGCAACCCGGGCAAGATCATCAGCCGTGAAGACCTGACGCAAGCTGCGCTGGGAAGACCCATGTCTCCCATGGATCGCAGCATTGACGTGCACGTAAGCAATCTCCGGCGCAAGCTGGGCCCTTATGACGGCGAGCAGGAGCGCGTGAAAGCGATCCGCGGCAGCGGATACGTTTACCTCCTTCCAGGAGAGCAATAGGTGAAATATCGCAGTCTGTTCTGGAAGATTTTTTTCTGTTTCTGGCTGGCGGCAGCCGCCATGATTGGAGCATTGAACATCATGCTCTGGTTTTCATTTATCAATGACCCGAACCCGGAGCACAGGCGTGGCGCGCTGGGTGAGGCGCTGAATCTGTATGCGGAATCCGCGGTGCAGGTGTATGACAGCGAGGGCCTGCAAACATTTGAGCAATACGCCAATCGCTCATTGAAAGAGGCTGGCACTGAGATCGCTTTATTCCAGGGCGATGGCACCGCGCTTATCGATCAAACCTCTTCAGAGGTCGCAAGCGTTGCCGCAGAGATACAGAGGACGCGGCAGCATGTCTCAGAAGTCTCCCTCACTGGAAGACTCACGTGGGGGAGAGTAATAGTGGCACCCAGCGGCCGCAGTTTTATTTTTGTGAGCCGTTTACGGCAGCCATACGTGCCCCGCGGATTGCCACCCCTTGGCATTGTGCTAAGCATCGTAGCTGCCGGCGTTATCTCTTATTTACTGGCTTTGTATCTGACTTCTCCGGTAAAGAAGCTGAAAACAGTGGTGCAGTCTTTTGCTGAAGGAAATTTGGACGTGCGTATTACACCAGAATTAGGGAACCGACGTGACGAACTGGCTGACCTGGGCCGCGAATTTGACCATATGGCTGAGCAAATTGCCGCGCTTATCTCATCGCAAAAGCGGCTGCTGGCGGACATCTCACATGAGTTGCGTTCGCCGCTGGCGCGCCTGACAGTGGCGCTGGAACTCGCGCGCAAAAATACCAGCGATAAAGGCATGGCTGCACTGGACAGGATTGAGTTGGAATCTGAACGCGTGAACGCGCTCGTGGGCCAGTTATTAGCATTAACCCGCCTGGAAAGCGGCGCAGAGCGCGTACCACCCGAGATGCTGGCCCTGGAAGAGATTGTGCAGCAAGTGGTAGACGACGCGAATTACGAAGCCAAGCCCCAGCATAAAGAAGTAAAGGTACTTCATCTCTCGCCGTGCCGCGTGCGGGGATCGTCAGAGCTTTTGCGCAGCGGCGTTGAAAACGTCATTCGCAATGCCATTCGTTATACAACCGAAGGCACTGCTGTGGAAGTTTCTCTAACATGGAAGCTTGATACCGCAGTATTGACCGTGCGCGATCACGGTCCTGGCGTTCCTGAGGCCGAACTGGCGCATATCTTTGAGCCGTTCTATCGCGTAGGCGAAGCGCGTGAGCGCTCCAGCGGAGGCGTTGGCCTGGGACTTTCCATTGCCGATCGCACCATCAAATTGCACGGCGGAACAATCCGTGCAGAAAATGTCCCCGGCGGCTTGCTGATTACGATTGGGCTTCCGGTTTCGCCGGCGCCGCCAGTAGCTCATCCTCCTGCGGAGAAAATCACCGTCTCCTGATCAATTTACGCTACGGCTTCGCGCAGTTGTTCGTCGCGCAATATCAGATCACGCTGCCTTTTGCCCAACATCCTTGGCTTCAGGATGGCCAAGGCGAGCGGCAGCGTTTTCAATCTCTGAATTGATCTCACCGCCCAGCAAAATTGCCAGGCCGGAGATATAAAGCCACAGAAGCAGCACGATCACCGCCCCAAGCGATCCGTAAGTTTTGCTGTAGCTATCAAAGAAATGCAGATAGACGCGGAACAGCATGGAAGCGCCGATCCAGAGCGCCACCCCCACTAGCGATCCGGGGGTAATCCATTGCCATTGCTGCCTGGCATCCGGCCCCCAGAAATAAATCAGGGCAAATGAGATAGCTACAAACAGAAATGCGATTGGCCACTGGGCAATACGCCACGCCAGAACAGCAACCGAACTCAACCCAACTTCTGATCCCACAAATTTGGCGATATTGCCACCATAGAGAACGATGATCAGCGCCAGGATAGTCAGCGCAGCAATCGCAACCGTAAGTCCAATCGCGATCAGCCTGCTCTTCCACCACGGACGCATTTCCTTTACGTGATAGCAGCGGTTGAGCGCATCCATGAGTGAACTTATGCCGCCGGAGCCTGACCACATAGCCAGGGTTAATCCCAGGGCAAGTTTGAATCCAGAGCTGCTGATAGCAATCTCGCGCAATGTTTTCTGGATAAGATTGAATGCATCGCCGGGAATGAATCGACCGATATAGTTCAGCAATCCCGTCTGCAGGTCGTGGCTCCGGGCAAAGAAACCCAGGATCGCCATCAGGAAAAAAATCATGGGAAACAGCGCAGAGACAAAGTAATAGGCCAGCGCGGCGGATCGCGTGAGCACATCGTCTTCAATCACCTCAGCGTAAAGACGCTTCGTCAGCTGCCATAGCGTCATACCGCCAAGCTTCCATGGTGATGTCTGCTCCTCAATGGTTTGAGTGGTTAGGTGTTCGCCAAATTTGTGAAGACGCATCGGGTGGGCTCCGCACGTACCCAAAAATCAAGATTGGCTTTCAGGAACTTGGATGAGGTCGGCGGATGAAGGGAAACTGCTGGCCAGAGCTGGATCAGATTTTTACCACCCTGGGGGAGCTGGGCAGTTAACAGATCCATCTGCATTGCCGGCAACTGTGCTCTCATTAAGACGATTGCCTGCAATGCATCTGGACACTGTATTCCGCTTCGCTCCCATCAGGGTGAGAGAGAAAAAGAATGAATTACCTATTAAGACTCCGCAAACCAAACAGGGTTACCAGGATTCGCAAATTTAACTTGTAAAAAATCTGTATGGAATTGGGAACCTAATTTCGCGCCCAACGTATTACTAACCAAGAGCTGCTAAACAGGTCAAAGCAAGTGCAGCCGGAAATTGATACGAAATTATCCTTGGAGGATGTTATGAGCGCGAAATGGAACAATATTATTGATAACGCGATGGTACGGATTGCCATGGTGGCCGTTGTATTCAGCACATGGCTGGCAATCGGCTACAAGTTATTGTCGGTATAAAAAGGCGAAGCTGGCTTCATTTCAGCTTCGCCCTGGATTTTCTTTTGTAGATTTGTGGTGAAGCGGTTTGTTTCAGACTCGGGCTACTTCCGCGGTTTTGATTGATCCATAACGAGTATCAAGATATTCGTTCAGAATATCGATAAACTCGGGCACAATGCGGTCGCCTTTCAACGTAGTCATCAGCCGTCCGTCAACAAATACCGGGGCCTTCGGCTCTTCAAAAGTGCCAGGCAGAGAGATGCCGATATTGGCGTGCTTTGATTCTCCTGGTCCGTTGACCACGCAACCCATCACAGCAACTTTGAGCTCTTCCACGCCGGGATACTTGTCCCGCCAAACCGGCATATTGGTGCGCAGATAAGATTGAATCTGCTCCGCCATCTCCTGGAAGAAGGTGCTGGTGGTGCGTCCGCAACCTGGGCAGGCGGTAACCTGCGGCGCGAAACTGCGAATGCCCATGGACTGCAGAATCTGTTGTCCGACAAAAACTTCTTCCGCACGATTGCCGTTGGGCGCAGGCGTGAGCGAAACACGAATGGTATCGCCGATGCCCTCCTGCAGAAGCACAGCCAGTCCTGCTGCGCTGCCAACGATGCCCTTGGCACCCATTCCTGCTTCCGTCAGCCCCAGATGCAGCGGATAATCACAGCGTGCCGCAAGCATGCGGTAAACATCAATAAGATCCTGCACGCCGCTCACTTTGGCACTCAGGATAATGTAGTTGTGTGGCAGGCCGAACTCTTCCGCAAGCTGCGCTGAACGCAGGGCGCTCTCCACCATCGCATCCATCGTGACGTCGCGGGCATCTTTGGGCTCTGCGCTCCGGGAGTTTTCATCCATCATGCGGGTGAGCAGCTGCTGGTCCAGCGAGCCCCAGTTCACGCCGATGCGTACCGGCTTGTCATTCTTGATGGCCACGTCGATCATGGCGCGGAAGTTGTCGTCATTCTTCCGGCCCACGCTCACATTGCCGGGATTGATGCGATACTTCGCCAGCGCCTGAGCGCATGCAGGATACTTGGTTAACAGAAGATGGCCGTTGTAATGAAAGTCGCCGATGATCGGCACATGAATGTTTTGCTTTGCCAGTTCTTCCACAATGGCCGGAACAGCCTGCGCCGCAGCGTCATTGTTGACCGTCACCCGCACCAGCTCTGAGCCGGCCCGGGCCAGTTGTGCCACCTGCTGCACGGTAGACTTGACGTCAGCCGTGTCAGTGTTGGTCATGGATTGCACCACGACGGGCACATCGCTGCCCACGCGTACATTGCCTATCTTTGCTGTAACACTTTTCCTGCGTTGAATGAATGCCATTGCCTCTAGTTTAACAAAACTGGATGGAATTCCGGCTGTTACGCCAGGCTGTGCCCACGCGTCAACTTAAGTACGCCGATTAGTGCTGGCCGCATCAGTTCCGCCATAAGACCAACCAAAGCGTAGATCGCGCCATTGAGAAGGATGAACCAGTAATACTTAAGCGGCATGGTGCGCCCAATCAAGGAAGCAGGAGCCGTGATCGCGGCAAGTGTCCAGTTCACGTTCTGATCCGTAAGAGGCATGGCAATAATCCCATAAAGAAACCAGCATCCCGCTACCAGCAAACCTACAAGCGCCCAAAAACTGATTCTTTGCTTCATACAGAATCTCCTATTGATGTGATTCTATGCCTTTTCTGGCCCTAAAGCGTTTTAGAGTCGTATCAAGCGATTTTGGTGTCTAATAATCGAAGAATGCCTTTCGTCTCTTTTAAACCGGCCCATCAACGCCTGTTTCTCCTTTTAGTCCTAATGGGAAGCTCTTTTGCTCTGGCCAAGGATCGTGCCGGAGTGCTGCCAAAAACCTTCAGCGGCTGGCAGTTGGAGGCGCAAAGCGCAAAGACCAGCACTGACGCTGCTGTCGCAGATCCAACCGATTCTCCTGTGCTCAAGGAATTTGGCTTTGCAGACGTCGAAAGCGCCATCTATGCGCGTAACGGCCGCAAGATGCAGATCAAAGCCGCACGCTTTAACGATGCCAGCGGCGCGTTTGGCGCTTATACGTACTATGCGCAGCCGCAAATGCAGATTGAAAAAATCGGCGATCAGGCCGCTTCCAGCAATGAGCGCATCCTGTTTTTCAAGGGCAATATCCTGATCGACGCGACCATTGAACATATGACTGCGATGTCCGCGGCCGATCTGCGCAGCCTGGCAGATGCGCTGCCGCAGCCCAAAGGCAACATTGCAGCAATGCCTACTGTTACAGGCAATCTTCCTCCGCAATCTCTTGAGAAAAATACCACGCGTTACATTGTGGGCCCGGAGGCAGCCAACCGGCTTGGCTCACCGATTCCCGCTCCGATGATTGACTTCAGCAAAGGCGCCGAAGTTGCGCTGGGGAAATATCGCACGTCGCAAGGTGAAGCAACTGTGACAATCATCGGCTATCCCACGCCGCAGATCGCAAAAGAACGAATGACTGACATGCAGTCAGCCTCAATTCCGGGTGGACCGTTTTATTTCAAACGCACCGGACCGTATCTTGTCGCCGTCAACGGGAACATTCCTGCCGATGAAGCGCAATCCTTGCTTGCCTCAGTAAATTACGACGCAGATGTAACGTGGAACCAGCCCACCAAACCCAAGCCGGTAGAAAACAGGGCTGGATTTATTGTCGCGCTGATACTGCTCTGCATCCTGATCATCTTCGCCGCATTGATATTTGGCTTCCTTTTTGGAGGGCTCAGGCTCTTGATCAATCGGTTCTTCCCGAACCGGGTTTTGAAGCGTTCTGAGGGTGCGGAGATTATCCGCCTGGACCTTAAGTGAATCTACAAGTACCTGAAAAAGAAAGTTTTACAGGAAACAAACAGGCAGAAATGACACTTTTTGTCATTTGTAAACCCATGTTGGCAAGATTGTTAAACGATTGAAAACAAAGGCATTTATTCTCCAAAAATTCCTTGACACTGCCTTTCACTGACCAATAAGATTTCGCCAGAAAGTTCTGATGGTCTTTCTTGAACTCCGTTGGAACTATTCTCCCTTAAAAAGAAGAAGGCTGTCCTGTTGCCGGACGGCCTTTTTCGTTTCCTTATGACCCCCCGTTGCACCTCGCTCCAAACCGCTTGAGAATTTTTTTTACCCTCAGAAATCTTCTGCCCCTATGTCACCGTCACTCGACGCGTGGTCGGGTTCGTGACGGATTCATCACTCGTTAGGTCTCCGCGCCTCCGTGGTAAAAATTGATTTTCCAACACCGATCTCACTTACTTGTCCATCTCATACGCTGTCTTCAGCCACTTCTTCACTTCAGCATCGATGTCTTTTAGCGACGTGATCTCGATCCGATGCGTGATGCGATCTTTTTTAGCCAGGCCGCCGGTATCGATCAAGCGTTTCGGAGTCTTTGTGTCTTTCAAAGCCAGACCAAGGTTAATGCGTGTTCGCGTTGTGGGCTTGACCTGGGCAAAGACATGATTGCGATAAAACGGCACCATGGTCTGGCACGGGCACACCTTCACGTCTTTGCCCATGCTGCGCCCGAGCGCCAGCAACTCCTCGTAGATTGGCCGCAGATTTTCTTTTGCGCCGGAGTACATTTTTTCCACGTGCTCTTCTGCTTGCTGAAGGTAAGTTTCCGGGTTGCCATCCTCGCCCTTGCCCACGGAGCGTTCGGCGATCCACCAGGCATAGTTTGTCCCAAGACCATGTTTCGCCTTAAGCCATTCGCGACGCTCTTTCTCTGTCGATGGGCCTTCCTTCTCCACAAATTTGAGCCATTCTTCCAGCGACCGTCCGGACTTCTCTTTCAGGCTCTCCAGCGTTCTTTGGAACATGGCCAGACTGGGATGAACGTCATAGGTAGTAGCGGGTTTGTGTGATTTTTGAGTAGCAGGCATGAAACCTCCAGCGCCAAAAGAGTTTACTACCCGCCGCAGACATTCGTCTTCCTGGACGCCACAGTAAAAACTCGTAATACGATAAATTTTCTTTTTCCTGAAACCAAGCTTTGACTCGCAACTCGATGTTAACTAGAGAGGACTTTCCGGGCGCCTCCTGTAAGCATTTTGAACACGCGAGGTCCACTACATACGAAAAATCAGATGGGCGGGAGATACTCCCGCCCCTATTTTTCCTTACCGGCAGAGCCCTCAACACGCGGTATACTGCTGCAACCATGCCGGCAGCCCCCAAGTCAGCGAAAAAGAAAACGACAGCTCCGAAGAAAAGCCCCGTAAAAAATTCAACCCGGGATTTTGCTGCGGTCTTCTCTGCCCTGCGCCAGATACTCGAGTCGTTGGATGGCATCGCCGTCCAAATGGACAAGCCGGGCACCTATTACACTGAAATCCCTGGGCTTCTCCATCGCGGCAAGCCGCTGTTTTTTGCCGGAATTAAAACTGGTAAAAATTATGTGAGCTACCACCTGCTGCCGGTCTACTACCGCCCTGAATTGAATCATCTGTTGTCTCCGGAGCTAAAGAAGCGCAAACAGGGCATGGCCTGTTTCAATTTCACGTCAGTCGATGAGAAATGCTTTGCCGAACTCCGTAAACTGAGTGCCCACGGATTGAAAATCTTCAAAAGCGCGGAGTTCCGCGAGCAACTCAAACGTTTGCAGTGAGCAACCATGGAAATCACCAACCCACGCGAATTTCTTGATTACTGGGAAAAGGTCCGCCAAAGGACTTTGCGAGTGATCGCCTGCATTCCGCCGGAAAAATATGACTGGCGTTATACGGAAGGCAAATTCAGTTTTGCCGACATCATCCGCCATCTGGCCACAATTGAACGTTACATGTATGCCGAGAATGTCCGGTTCAAGCCCAGCCTTTATCCCGGCCATGGCAAGGAACTGGCGGATGGCCCGGAAAATGTAATGGCGTTCTTTTACCGTCTGCATCAGGAATCCGTTGCGATCTTTGGCCGGCTCACCGCAGAAGATCTGCAGAAAAAATGCGTAACTCCCGGCAATGTCTCCATCACGGTATGGAAATGGCTGCGCGCCATGGTGGAGCATGAGGTCCATCATCGGGCACAGATTTATGTGTACCTGGGCATGCTGGAAATTCCCACACCGCCGCTCTATGGACTTACCTCAGAAGAAGTAAAAGCACGCAGCCATTAAAATAACCCTGAGCGCAAGCCGTTATATCTGCGCCGCAAACATGCCTATCGCCTATCTCACGCTTGAGCTTCGCATTGAGGCCGCTCATTCTCTCAAAGACAAACGGCAGGTCGTCCGCAGTCTAAAAGACCGTCTCCGTAATTCATTCAATATTGCCATTGCCGAAATCGAGGTCACCGACCTGTGGCAGCGCGCTACGCTTGGAGTTGTAAGTATCTCTGACTCGCGCGACTATCTTTCCGGCTTGATGAAAAACGTAGAAGACGCCGCCACCCGACATGCCAATAATCTGGGCGCTGAGGTGGTGGATTCGTTCATGGACTATCTGGAGAGCTCATCGTTTGGTGAGCAGGACGACCAATAGTTCAACTCTTGCCAGCATGGATGAACAGGAAATTCTCGTGGGCCTTTGGCGTGCGGCGAGGGATTATCGTTTGTTCAAATTCTCTTTATAAGCCGCTTCGGCATGTCTGTTCCATGCTTCATTCCATTTCCTGATGTCTTCTTTCCCGGCCTTGCGCAAAATGTGCCCGCCCAAATCGATGACCAAAGTGTCGGCCGTGATATCCACTCCAGCGAACCCTTGTTGAAAAGTGGGCACCAAGCCAAACCCGACTTCCCTTTTTACTTTCTCCAAAAACTCAGGAATTGTAGCCATTTTTTTGCCTCGTAAAATTCTCCTAAAGAGAATAACCGTAAAACTCTAAATGGTGAACCCGCCTGTCTAGTCGCATTCCAGCCAAAATCATCCCGCTTCCTTCCCTGCATTTTCTCTGGTATTCTCATAAGTTTTTCGCAGGGATGTAAATACCATGCCGGAGCATCGGGCCAGACAGCATCATCGGGAACGCGTAAGTGAGACGCTGAAGGAAGAGATCGGCGTAATTATTGAAGGCGAACTGGGCGACCCGCGCATTGCCCTCTGTAACGTTACAGAAACCATGCTTGCGCCAGACGGCAAGAGCGCCCGTATCTACATTGAAGTTGCGGGCGACGAGCGCGAGGCGGAGCAGACGATTACAGCAATCAATGCCGCCAAAGGCTATATCAAACGCGAGCTTCTCATCCGCCTGGGCGTGCGCCATGTACCGGAATTGCATTTTGTTTTAGATAAGTCACAGGAGTACGGATCCAGGATTGATGATCTTCTGGGCCGAATCAAGAAACGTAAGAAGAAATAAATCATGGACCAGCTCGAACAGGTCTTACAGGAAATTGAGAAGCGACATAGCTTTTTAGTTACGTCGCACGCACGCCCGGATGGTGACGCCATTGGCTCGACGCTGGCCCTTGCCCAGATCCTGCGTCAGATGGGGAAGAAAGCTGAAGTTGTTCTGCGCGATCCCGTGCCTGTGATCTACCAGCCGCTGCCGTTTTCTGAAAACATCATCAATTCTTCTCATGGGGGCGGCAATTATGACGCGGCTATTATCCTGGAGTGTGACAGCATTCAGCGCACCCGTCTGCAGGGACTGGAAGACCACTTTCTAATCAACATTGATCACCACTCCAGCGCCAAGCCGTACGCCAATGTCAACTGGATCGACGCTTCGGCGGTTGCGACAGCTGAATTGATCTTCCGCCTGGCGCAGACGGCGCGGGTAAAGCTTTCGCCGGAAATTGCTACTTGTCTTTACACGGCGGTGCTTACCGACACCGGATCATTTTGCTATTCACCCACAAATTCCTGCACGTTTGAGCTGGCAAAAATTCTGGTGGAGCACGGAGCTGATCCAAATCAGATTGCCCAGAACGTTTATTTCAGCAGTCCCTTCTCCAAGATGCGCCTGCTGGGCGCAGCGCTCTCACGGCTGGAGCGTGACGGCGCAATTACCTGGATGTCCGTTACACGGCAGGACATGGAAAATTTTGGCGCGCTCGATGAAGACTGCGAAGGACTGGTCAATTACGCCCTCAGTATTGCGGGGGTAGAAGTAGCAGTTTTCTTTCGCGAGCTTGCGAAGGAGCGCGTGCGCATAAGTATCCGGAGCAAAGGCGAAATAAATGTGGCGGAAATTGCAGAGAAATTTGGCGGCGGCGGGCACGAATGCGCTGCCGGCTTCTCTACTGAAGGCCCCATGCCCGCTGCTACGGAACGCGTGCTGAGAGAGCTGCGCATCCGCCTGCCTAATCTTGGTTGACCTGAATTGCGTACAATCAAAGGTCCTACCGGTCCCTTCATGAATGATCGCAATAAATTGCTGGCTGTACAGCTTGTTCTGGTTCTGGGCGTGTGCGGCTTCTTTTTTTTCTTCGGCCTGGGCGCATTTGGACTGCTGGGCGCGGACGAGCCGCGCTATGCGCAGATAGCGCACGAAATGTTCCTGCGCCATGACTGGATTGTCCCCACCTTCAATGGCTCGCCATGGCTGGAAAAGCCGGCGTTGCTCTATTGGAAGATGATGAGCAGTTACAACATTTTTGGTGTGAGTGACTGGGCTGCGCGCGTTCCGGCCGCGGTTCACGCCACAGTATTGGTTCTGGGGATTTTCTTCTTCATGAGGCGCTTCCGTTTTGGCAGTGAGCTGGATGCTGCGTTGATCGCCGCATCGTCAGCGGGAATGATCGGCTTTGGTCGCGGCGCATCTACTGACATGCTGATCTCCGCTCCGTTTGCCCTCGCCATGATGTGCTGGTGGACGTGGCACCAAAACAATAAAAAAATCTGGCTGCTCTTATTTTATGGATTGATTGCTGTGGGCGCGCTGGCCAAGGGCCCCGTCGCCCCGTCGCTGGCTGTGCTGATTGTTGGAGCTTATGCGGTGCTGCAGCGCGACGCGAAAATTTTTGTCCGTAGCTTGTCTGCGATCGGGATTGTCTTGTTCTTTGTTATTTCGCTGCCCTGGTATATAGCTGTTCAGCACAAAGTTCCGCAGTTCTTCCGCGTGTTTTTTATCGAACACAATCTTGAGCGTTTTGGAACTAACCTTTATCAGCACGCGCAGCCGTTCTGGTATTACATTCCTGTTTTCCTTCTGGCCACCCTGCCCTGGACAGTCTTCGCGATTCCCGCGCTGGTCGCAGCCGGACGAGACATCAGCCGTCGCTGGAAACGCGAGTACGCAGAGACATCAGGTGATGTCGTTGAAGCGCCGGATGAGTTATCGAGCTTTCTGTTTCTCTGGACCGTCATCCCAATCGTTTTCTTCAGTATTTCGCGAGCTAAGCTGCCCGGCTATATATTGCCGGCCATTCCAGCCTCCGCGCTGCTCACGGCAGATTATCTGCATCGCTCCAAGACGGTTTCTCGCGTGAAAATAGCGTTGCATGCGCTGGTCTGCGCGTTGCTGCTGATCGGCGCCCTGATGGCGCCTTTTGCCATGGTGAAACAAGCTCCGCCGCAGACTTTGGAAATTGGTATGGCTGTGACTGGGGCAGTGATTGCGATCATGGTCATGTTGATGATCCGCCGCGAGGGTTTGAGAGTCCTGCATTTCGTCACTCTAGTCCCCGCCATTCTGGCGGTAGCATTCTTGCTGCGCCCGGCGGCAGCAACCATCGATCGCAGCCAGTCTGCTCGTCCCATCAACCAGCGTCTTACCGATTTGGGGGTTGCCGTTAGTGAACCTGTTGCTGTGTTCAACGTGAAGCGGCAAATTACCTACGGACTCACTTTCTACCGGAACCAGCCTGTGAGCCATTACGAACACGATGGGCCCGTAGATATCCCTTCAGGCATTCCCGCGGAGAGGCATGTTGTTGTAAGCAAAGAAGGAAATCTTGCTGCGGTGCAAGCTGCAGTTGGCAATCGAGAGGTCAAATCACTCGGTGACTTTCCGCCCCAACACCTGGAATTTTTCCTGGTGAGTGCGGCAAAATAACCGGGCAAGTGACGCGGCTGGTTCCTACTGGTTTGGTTCCCCATCATGGATTGAAGCTTTGCTTAATTCGCGAACAGCGCTAGACTTTATTTCGGCCGCTATTTACGGAAAATACAAGAGGGCGGCGCGGAAGTTTCCATGGGCCTTCATACCCCGATCGAAACACACCGGACACATCCTTTTGGCGTGGAGATTCTGGACCTGAGACACTTCAGCTCCCACAATCTGCGTCCTCTGCTGGAACGGGAGACGCTGCTGTGGGCGCAGATGATGTCATGGGATTACCGGCCCTCCGCCGAAATGATCCTCCGTTATATCGATTCCAAAATCCTTCCCGGCTATGCCGCGGTGGAAGACAACCACATTGGTGGCTACGCGTTTTTTGTGTATGAAGGCAGCAAGGGCGTGATCGGCGATCTCTTCGCCGACGACTCCCTCCGCATTGAAGGCGACACGGTTGAAAACCGGCTGGCAACGCATGTGATCAATACCCTGCAGCAGTCACCGGGGATCCAGCGCATTGAGGCTCAGCTGCTTCCTCATGAATCCGGTGCACTGAGCGAACCATTTCTTTCTGAAGGCTTCCGGCAATATCCCCGGCTCTTCATGACTCTGCCGCACAGAAACAGTCCGCGGCCGGATATTTCTTCTTCACCGGACATTGAGTTTCGCCGCTGGGGAGAACAGGATTTTCAGCCCGCGGCAGCGGTCATCACCACGGCATATCACGGGCATATCGATTCCGATATCAATGATCAATACCGGAGCCTGAACGGATCGCTGCGCTTCCTGAATAATATTGTTCGCTTTCCTGGCTGCGGCGTGTTTGACGGCAACGCATCTTTTGTCGCATTGCACAAACCTACGCGGTCTCTTGCGGGATTGCTGCTCTGTTCACGCGTGCGCGAAGACGTGGGACATGTAACGCAGATTTGCGTGCTGCCGGAGTTTCGCGGACGGCGCATTGGCGAGTCACTGATGGGACTCTGCACGCAGGAGCTGCGCAGCCGCAATTTTCTTGGACTGAGCCTTACCGTGACTGAAGCCAATACCAAGGCCGTAGAACTATATCGCCGGCTAGGTTTTGAAACCCGCCGGCGATTCGATGCTTTTGTATGGGAAGGCTAGCTTACTTCTTCGTTACAACCACTGACGATTTGAACGTCGCCCCTGACTTGTCCCAACCTTGCAGCACAATAGTGTGTGTGCCGGCCGTAAGAGGCAGAGTTGTAGTTGTCGATGAACCGACAGACTGCGATTTCAGGACATTGTCCAGATAAACCTGCATAACAGTCACGCCGTATCCGGAAGCGGCTGTTCCGCTTACCACTACAGAAGCCGTAGTAGTTGACGAAACTGTGGGGCTGGTAATGGTTACCGACTGCGGATTCACAACTACCGTTTTGGCGGTAGTGGAAGAGGCTCCCAGATTGTCGGTCACCGTGGCTTTTACCGTATAAGTCCCGGGGGCTTTGTACTGATGTGAGGCGCTGATGGCGGCTGCCGTGGTGCCATCACCAAAATCAATCAGTGTATTGGTGATTGTGCCGTTGGGGTCGGTTGACGCTGCTGCCGATGCCGCAGTTGAAGCGCCTACCAGGATCGATCCGGCAGTCAGGCTCAATTGCGCCACAGGCGGCTGGTTGGCGGAGGTGACACTCAGAGCTTTAGAGAAGTTTTTACCCGAGGTATCCCATCCCTTGACGATCAGCGTGTGCGATCCCTGGCTCAGCGCCAGGCTCGTATCAAGATTTGCCGACAGCGCTGTGTAAGTCAAAACTGTATCCACATACACTTGAATCGCCGTGATGGGATAACCAGAGAATCCATTGGCTACAAGGTGAAGCGGACCAGTTACGCTTGCCGTGGCAGTGGTCGGGCTGCTCACAATCACCTCAGGCGCTTTGATCGTAACTGCGGTGGTAGCCGTGGCAACTGCGCCGCTGGTGCCGGTGATTTTGGCTGTGAGCGTGTATGTGCCGGCAGCGGAATATTTATGTGCAGCGGTGAAGCCAGTGGCCGTGGTTCCATCACCAAAGCTAATCACTGAGCTGGCAATGGACCCCGTTGAAGCGCCCGTGCTCACGCTCACGGTGCCGGGAGCATAAGCGCTGTTTGGCGTTGCCGTGATGGCTGCAGTTACCGGCTGGGTAGCAGAAGTCCCAACAATAATAGTTGAAGACTTGGTGGCAGTCGCGCCAAGGTTATCCGTTACCGTTGCTGTGACCGTATAAGTTCCATTCTTGGTGTAGCTGTGCGACGCGCTGGCTGCGCTTACCGTCACGCTGCCATCGCCAAAGTTGATAGACGTTGAAGCAATCGTGCCATCCACGTCAACTGATCCTGCAGTTGAAGCCGTTACAGTCACTGGAGCAGTCAGCGTTCCAGTTGGCGTAACGTTCAAGGCCACTGTCGGAGGCTGGTTCGTAACGGTAAGTTCGACGCCGGCAGACATTTTATTGGTCATCGATGGCTTGCCGGTGGCCTTTACAAACATGGTGTAATTACCGGCGTTGAGGCCAAACTGGGCGATATTGAGCGAGCTTACCGTGGTTGGCTCATCCGCCAGCCACATAAGATTTTGGCCATCCTGCGAGGCATACACGCTGAAATGGTCCACCGTATTCATCTGGCCGGTGATACCCCAGGAAACGGTGGTTCCGGTGACTGAAGCTGCAATGGTCACACAGTTATCGATTCCGGTTTCAATCTCCGTGCCTTCTTCATAATCATTCCATGTGACCAGCTGAATCCCCGGCATCTGCTTGGCAGAGGTATAGTATTTGCCGGCTTCCGCTACGCTGCTAAGCCATGTTTGTCCGCATTGCTGGCCGATGATGCGGTCCGAGCCCCAGGCTGCCAAAGTGTCGTTAAAGCCCTTGTACGCTGAGCCCGTGGAATATTTTGTCGGAACCGCCGTGGCGCTCTTGTAATAGCCAATCAGGTAATTCAAGTCCATCAGGTCAGTAGCAGAAACGTTGATGGGATCAACCCAGGAAAATGCTCCGCTGCTATCGGGCCGAGAGAAGCCGCTGCCGTTGCGGAAGATAAACATCGGATTGCCCGCTACGCCGGCAGCAACGCGGGTCCAGTCAATGTTGTAAGCTTCGTGGCCAAAGAAATAAATTACCGGACGGCCGGCGCTGTGCAAATAAGCAGGCGATCCTGCATAGGTGACGTTGACATAGTTCAGATCGTCAATCAGAGTCTGGGTCACGTCACAGCCGACGGTGGCCGCGCAGGTCTTTAATGCGCCGGCATCATGCATGATGGCGAAGGTAAATCCGGTGTGCAGCGCGGATTGCTGCATGAACATCTGTGTGGCTTTATCGTAATCAAGAAAATGGGCGCTGGATTCGCCGCGTCCGTACCAATCGATGACCGCGCCGTCAAAACCGCGGCTCACCATGTCATTGACCTGTTTGGTCACCTGGGCCACGTCGTCAGACGTATAGCCAACGTTCATGTGGTCGCCAAAGCCAAACCACGGGACGAAATGGGCATAGATTTTTGCGGTTGATCCAGAATAGAGAAGGCTGCGCATCGGCACTTTGCTGATGTTGGCGACGCCGGTGTTCCCGTTCGTCTGCGCCGCAAAGGTGCCGGCTGCACTGGTGTTATTGGATGTTTCCGCTGACAACGTAGTCGTGGCTTTAAACGTTGTCGCTGCTGTAGCTAGCAGCGGTGAAAAGCTTAAAAAAAATGCTATTAATGTTCGAGAAATGCGCACACATACCCCCAAGACTCAATTTGTCGCCTGGGGGACGACACGCTAAGCCTTACATCGGCAAAGTTGTTGGCTTTCTTCTGCTGACTTGCTTGTTCTGCTTGATTTCGTTGTGTGAGGATTCTAGGGTGAAAGTTTTCTAACCCATATCAGCCGAAGCCCTAGCTTCTTACCCATCATTTACCTTAGGGAACTACGGAGAATACCCGAACAGTGCAGGTTAAGGAACTAGGACACGTCCGGAAGTGCCCCATGGAAAGTGCCAAACGGAATACAACGATCAAAGAGACACTTGCGTCTAATCGGAATTGACACATAGGATTAGGTTTGTCTCTGGATGAGTAAATCCAGAAATGGGAGAGGGGCTATGAGCGCGCAACCCAAAACAGAAACAGTGGCAAAGATTCCCCCGGAAACCAACAACAAGCTACGCACCCTGGCACATGATTTAAGCAACTCGGTCGAGACGATCATGCAGGCGTCTTATTTGCTGGCCCAGTCAAATCTGGATGAAACCTCAAAGAAATGGGCGGAGCTGATCGACAAGGCCAGCCGCGACTGCGCCAAGATCAATCGCGACATTCGCGACATTCTGAAGGCCAACGCTTAGGCCAATTGTTCCTGGTTCGCCGCTCGAAGTATTACGCTACCCGGCGAGAGCGGGCATTTGCTCGTAAATAGTCCTGCGCATTGCGATAACCTTCCATTGTTCCCACATCGATATAGCTTTCACCTGAGAACTTTCCCTGCAGAGGATTCCCGGCCGCAATGAAGGCGTTCAGGATCTCGCCTAGATATTGGTCCGCGCGATGGCGCGACTCCCACAACAGTTTCAGCCGATGGAAAGCTTCACCCCGCACGGTAACGGCGCCCCAAATCCAGTTGGACCCCGCATCAGGCTTTTTCACCTGAACTTCCTGAACGTAGCCGAATTCATCGCAGATCACGGCGTCAAAGACTGACGGATTATTGACCGGGAACAAAACCAGATTACATTCAGCACCACTGGGTGAAAGAGCCGGGATATAGGCGTTTTCCGGGAACCAGATTGTGTCAGGCAGGCCGATCAGCACCTGATCATGCTGGCGGGCAAAAGGCTCAGCCCGAAAGAGAGCATCGCAGAGACCGAGCGGCTGTTGCTGAACGACGTAAAAGATCTCGGCGGCATAGTCGCGTTCAGCGTAATACTTCACGATGTCAGTCTTTTCAGCGGAGATCACCATACAAATCTGCGTGGCGCCCGCGGCGATCATGCGTTCGACCAGGTATTCAGAGACGGCTTTTGGCCGCTCCACGCCATTGACCATTCGCGAACCGACCGGCAACAACTCCTTAGAACAGCCCAGCGGTTGAATGCGCTCACCAGCGCCGGCAGCAGGAATAACTCCGATCATCGTGCGACCTCTTTCTGTATTGGTACAGTTGTACTGGAACGCGCTTCCTCAAGGTAATTCAGCAATTGGCGCGCCCTGACCGTGCCGGTGTGCTCGTCCAGCGTGCGCTGGCGTGCACGGGAAGCCATGGATTGCAATTGTGAGTCTGGCATCCGCAAGGCTTCCTGAACATCATCGGGGTTGCTGACGACGCGAATTTCATTTTGCAAATCAAAGAACGAGTCCAGCCCTTGCCATGTGTCAGTAATAAGCGGCGTGCCGCAGGCGGCGGCTTCAAAGAAGCGGCCCGACGGGCACCACCCATTGGCGGCCATGTCTCCACGGGTGATGTTGAGCGTAAGGCGTGATGAGGAATAGAAGTGGGCATGATCTGATGGCGCTACATGCTCAATGCGCCGGACATTTTCCGGCCACTGCCATTGCCAGGGATAGAGTGAACCTGCGAGTAGAAATTGCTTCTCCGGATGGCGGCGCGAAGGCTCAAGGAATAATTCATCCACTTTGCTCTGGCGATCGGATGAGTATGTGCCCATGTAGCTTAGATCACAGCTGAAATCTGGAGCCGCGTTCGTACGAATGTAATCATCTGGATCGACACAGCCATAGAGCGGACGCACCAGACGCGCGCCATATTCCTGCTCAAGCTCAGTTATGGCATTTCCGCCGGTGAATGAAAGGACCAGATCGAAGACGCAAATCTGCCTGGCGGCAAGATATTCCACTCCGCTATGGCGCATATTCTTGAGGGTGACGGGAGTATCCAGATCGTAGAAGACATGCAATGGCCGGGCTAGATCCAGAACCTCATCATTAATATATTGGCCTTCCGGCAGGTAGCTGGCGGTAATGACTACATCCGAGCCAGCAGCGACGGAGAGAGCATGGCCGCGGATGTTTGCCCAGTCGGGATAGAGCGTAAGCTCGCAATAATCGCAGAAATCAAAATCCCGTTTGGCGCTGTAATAAGGAACGTCCTTCTCAAAGAAATGAATGCGGTGCCCAAGGCGATCCAACGCCCGGACCAGTGCGCGATAAGGCGTGGCATGTCCATTGCCCCAGGAAGAAGAGATGGTCAGGCCAAAGATGGTGATTTTCACGCGGTGGCTCGTCCTTAAGGCGGATGAAAGATGTGCGAATGAAATTCCCGCTCTGGTGAGATGTCTTTTAAGCCAGAGCTGTTGCCGCGGACTTTTACAGGTGCACGATCTAAGGCAATAGATTTACACTGCAGTGAAAGAATATGTCTGATAACAATCCTGCAAATCCCGGAACACCCGCGCCGACGGAGCAGACCCAACTTGAGACTAAGGCAGATGTTTCCAGCTATTGCCCGAATTGCGGATCAAAGATGCGTGAATCGCGCTGCAAGATGGTCTGCAAGACCTGCGGCTTCTTTCTGAGTTGCAGCGATTTCTACTGAGATACCCACTACAGAAGCATGCAGAAAATTGTCAGCCAGAATCATGATCACTTTGTCCTAAAGCGTGAGCAGGGCTGCGCTGTTCTGCAACTGGCCTCCTCTGACGGTGCAAATAAACTCACGCAGGCCTGCATTGCAGCGTTGCAGGACGCTGTTCGCAATCTGGACGCTGAAGCAATCAGCGGAAAGATCAAGACACTGATCATCGCCGGCAATGAGAAATTCTTTTCCGCCGGAGCTGACCTGAATGAAATTTCTCAGCTTACAGGTCCGGAGGCATTTGAATTTTCACGGCGCGGGCAAGCGCTGATGAATGCCATTGATCAGTTCCCTGCTCCAGTCATCGCGGCGGTCCGCGGCTATTGTATGGGCGGCGGCATGGATTTGGCCCTGGCTTGCGACTATCGCATTGCCGCGCCGAGTGCCGTGTTTGGCCATCGAGGTGCGACTCTAGGCGTAATGACGGGGTGGGGCGGAACACAACGGTTGCCAAGGTTGATTGGCAAGCCGCGCGCACTACAAATGTTTTTGCTGGCAGAGATGGTTCCAGCGGATGAAGCGTTGAAGATTGGATTGGTCGATAAGATTGCGGACGATCCAGTCGCGGAGGCTGTTCGCCAAGTCGAACCAATTCCAAAACATTCCGATCAATGAAAATCCGGCAATCAGTGTCATCAGTGGTAAGTTTTTCAGGCAGTTTGCGCGCCTTTCTCCCCCTCATTTAATCTAATTAGTTTGCCCAACTCTTATGGCCGATCAGATACCCAAGCTTCCCAGCAAAATCGACGCTACCTCCACCCGCTTTGAGAAAAACATGCGCGCCATGGCCGATCTGGTGGCCAACATTAAGAATGAGGAGTCGCAGATCCGCCAGGGCGGCGGCGAAAAGGCGATTGAGTCACAGCACAACAAGAAACGCCTGACCGCACGCGAGCGCATCAATCTGCTGATCGACCGCGACACGGAATTCTTTGAGCTAGGCCTTTACGCCGCCTATGAGATGTATGAAGAGTGGGGCGGCGCGCCATCTGCTGGCGTGGTAACCGGGTTGGGGCGCGTCCATGGACGGCTGTTCATGCTGATTGTGAATGACGCCACCGTCAAAGCCGGTGCGTTTTTTCCTATGACGGCCAAGAAGGTCATTCGCGCACAGAACATCGCGATCGAAAACCATATTCCCACGATTTACCTGGTCGATTCCGCCGGAGTTTTTCTGCCGCTGCAGGAAGACGTCTTCCCCGATACCGATGATTTTGGCCGCGTCTTTCGCAATAACGCAGTGATGTCCGCCATAGGCATTCCGCAGATTACGGCCATCATGGGGATGTGCGTGGCCGGCGGCGCTTATCTGCCCGTGATGTGCGACACCATATTAATGACGGAAGGCAGCGGGCTTTTTCTCGCCGGACCGGCGCTGGTGCAAGCTGCGATCGGCGCCAAGTATTCAGCAGAGGAGCTGGGCGGCGCGCAGATGCATGCACAGATTGCGGGGACCATCGACTATCGCGAAGCCAACGACCATATTTGCCTGGAACGTATCCGCTCTGTCGTAAGCAAGCTAGGACACAAGCCGGGAGCGCCGTTTAATCGCACCAAAGCCGAGCCGCCTGCCTACGCCGCGGAAGAGATTTACGGGATCTTTGAGGCAGATGGCATGAAGCCGTATGACATGAAAGAGATCATCGCGCGCGTTGTGGACGGCGGAAAGTTTGACGAATACAAAGCCGAGTACGGCAAGACTGTGATCTGCGGGCTGGCGCGTATTGGCGGCTTTGCCGTGGGCATAGTGGCCAATCAGTCACTGTCTGTCCAGCAGACCGATCCTCATTCCGGCGAGAAGCACACCGAATTTGGCCGGGTGATCTATACGGAAAGCGCCGAGAAGGCTGCGCGCTTCATCATGGACTGCAACCAGAATCTTGTACCTCTGGTTTTTCTGCATGACGTGAACGGCTTTATGGTGGGCCGCGACGCGGAATGGAGCGGCATCATCAAAGCCGGCGCCAAGATGGTGAATGCCGTGGCAAACTCCGTGGTCCCCAAGATCACAGTCATCATCGGTGGCTCTTTTGGCGCAGGACACTACGCCATGTGCGGCAAAGCCTATGATCCGCGATTTGTCTTTGCGTGGCCTTCGGCGCGGTATGCCGTGATGAGTGGCGCAGCGGCAGCCGGGACATTAGTAGAAATAAAGATCAAGCAACTAGAACGTGGCGGCAACAAGCTGAGCGACGCGGAGCGCAAGGAGCTCTTCGACACGACAAAAGCCACGTATGACCACCAGACCGATCCGCGTTATGGCGCGGCAAGGTTGTGGATCGACAAGATTATTGATCCCATGGAGACGCGGCAGACGCTGATCACGGCGCTGGAAGCGGCTGCACTCAATCCAGAGGTAAAAGAGTTCAAAGTTGGAGTGTTACAAACTTAGTTCAGATAAAAGATTTGTTCACCGCGGAGACGCGGAGGCGCGGAGAAAACAGGGTCACCTGATGAAAATTGGTCATGGCGAAGTAAATAATGAGCCGGGGAAATTGATACATCGAGATTTGACCGAACAAATTCTTGGCGCCGCGATGGAGGTGCACAAGGCACTTGGGCCAGGACTTCTTGAGTCAGTTTACGAAGAATGCCTTTGTCACGAATTACATCTGTGCGGGTTAAACTTTCAACGCCAACTTACGGTACCAGTTATCTATAAGGGTGTAGCGCTCGACTGCGGTTATAGGCTTGATCTCATTATTGAAAATACCGTGATTCTCGAATTGAAATGCGTAGAGCGAGTGCTGGCGATCCACGAGGCACAATTACTTACCTATTTAAAATTACTAGACAAACCCGTAGGATTCATCATCAATTTTAATGTGTCTATGCTGCGTCAGGGCATTGTACGAAAAGTTTTTGACTCCGCGTCTCCGCGTCTCCGCGGTGAAAAGAATTTTTCAGCAGGAGCGGGCTCTTAAAAATGGGAAGCGGCGAAGTCAAAATCATCGAATGTCCGCGCGATGCCTGGCAGGGCCTGAAAGGCCAGATCCCTACTGCGACGAAGGCACAGTATTTGCGGGCGTTAATAGACGCTGGATTTAAGCACATTGACGCCGTGTCGTTCGTCTCGCCCAAGGCCATTCCGCAGATGGCAGACTCGGAAGAAGTGCTCAAGCAGCTTGATCTTCCGGACGACGTGGAAATCATCGGCATTGTGGTGAACCAGAAAGGCGCGGAGCGGGCCATTGCCACCGGAGCCGTGCACACGCTGGGATTCCCTTATTCCATCTCGCCAACGTTTCTTGAGCGCAACCAGCACCAAACACTGGAAGCTGCGATCGAGGAACTGGAACAGATCAAGCTCAAAGCTGACGCTGCCGGCTTGGGCGTGGTTGCATATATCTCCATGGCGTTCGGCAATCCGTACGGTGATTTGTGGAGCGTGGACGAGGTCATAGAAGCAGTGAGCATTCTGGCGGACATGAACATCACGCAGATATCACTGGCAGATACGGTTGGTCTCTCAATGCCGACGCAGGTCAAAGAGCTGGTCTCTGCCGTAACAAAATGTTTTGAGTATCTTGAGATTGGCGCTCACCTGCACAGCACCAAAGCAGGCGCTGCGGAAAAAGTGATTGCCGCGTATGACGCCGGCTGCCGCAGATTTGATTCTGCGATCGGCGGGCTGGGTGGATGTCCATTCGCGCAGAATGAGATGGTGGGTAATATTCCCACGGAGATTGCGGCACAGGCGCTAGTCGCGCACGGAGCTGATGTTCCGTTGCGCAAACCGCTGGACAGCGTGATACAGATGTCGGCAGAAATTGCGAAGAAGCACACACCAATTCAATGACACACGATTACAAAACCGTTCTCTATTCTGAATCGCAAAATATCGCGACCATCACGCTGAACCGTCCGGACAAGCGCAACGCCATCAGCTATGAGCTGATTGACGATTTGATTGCCGCGCTGAAGCAGGCTGCAAGTTCAGCGGCGCAGATTGTGATTCTTACCGGGGCAGGCAAGGCGTTTTGCTCCGGCATGGACCTGGACAACCTGAAGCAGCTTACCGGACGCACGCATGAACAGAACCTGCAGGATTCTGAAACCATGGCGTCACTCTTCCGCACGCTCTATGACTGCCCCAAGCCCACGATTGCCGCGGTGAATGGCGCAGCTATCGCGGGCGGAACTGGATTGGCCACGCTGTGCGACTTTACCCTGGCTGTTCCCGAAGCGAAGTTTGGCTATACCGAAGTGCGAATCGGATTTGTGCCGGGAATCGTCTCCAGCTACCTGATTGCCAATGTGGGAGAGAAGCGAGCCCGAGATCTGTTGCTGACCGGGCGTCTGTTCGATGCGGAAGAAGCATACCGTTTTGGTCTTGTGACTGAGATAGTGCAACCTGACCAGCTGATGCCACGAGCGTTGCAGCTTGCCGCGCAGCTTATGGAAAACAGTCCGGCATCTTTGCGCGCGACGAAAGCGTTGCTTTCCAGCTACACCAAAGAGCAGCTTGACCGCCAGTTGAAGAGCGCGATTCGCGAGAATGCAGCCATCCGCCAGACCGCAGACTTCAAAGAAGGTATTACGTCGTTTCTGGAGAAGCGGAAACCCACGTGGACCAAAGGGTAATGATCTCCGGCGAAACCAAACTACGCGTGCGCTACGCTGAGACCGACCAGATGGGCGTGGTCTATCACTCCAATTTTGTGATCTGGTTTGAAGTTGGCCGCGTGGAGTTATTGCGGCAACTGGGCTTTCAGTATAGTGAAATGGAGCAGAAAGACGACTGTCACATTCCCGTGGTTGATCTGCGCGTGCGTTATAAGTCTCCAGCGCAGTATGATGATGAGATCGTGATACGAACTGAAATAAAGAATGTGCGCTCTTCCCTGCTGCATTTTGGATATGAAGTTTTTCGTGAATCTGACCGCACGCTACTGGCAACGGGCGAGACCACGCACATCATCGTGGACAAAAAGCTTAAACGCAGGGCGTTGCCGGAAAAATATGTGAAAGCCTTTTCCAGACATTCAAAGAATTCATGACAGCTCTAGAAATCAACGGAAACGATCTTACTTTTGATGGCCTGCGCCAGGTGGTGTATGAGCGCACGGCTGTTACGCTATCTGCCGCTGCGCGTGAAAAAGTCGTGGCCGCGCGCGAGGTGGTGGAAAAGCTGCTGCGCGAAAATCGCGTGGCGTATGCCATCAACACCGGCGTGGGCAAGCTGAGCGATGTGCACATTGAGCCCGCACAGAACCGCCAACTCCAGGTCAACCTGATCCGCTCACACTCAGCAGGTGTAGGCGAGCCGCTAAGCCAGGAAGAAACGCGCGCCATGATGCTGCTGCGCGCCAATTCACTCGCCAAAGGATTTTCCGGCGTCCGCCCTGACGTGATCGATTTGATCTGCGCCATGCTGAATAAAGGTGTGCATCCTGTGATTCCGTCGCAAGGCAGCGTGGGCGCAAGCGGCGATCTTGCTCCGCTGGCGCACCTGGCGCTGGCGATGATCGGCGAAGGCGAAGTCTGGTTTGAAAATACACGCATAAAAAGTGCAGACGCATTAACACGCGCCGGCATCAAGCCGCTTGTGCCGGAAGCAAAAGAGGCGATCTCTCTCATCAACGGCACACAGGCCATGCTGGCCGTGGGAACATTATCATTGCTCGCCGCAGATACATTGGCCGAAACCGCAGACGTTCTCGGCGCGATGACGCTGGATGCTCTGCAAGGTACAGACGTGGCATTTGATGCGCGCATACATGCGGCACGTCCGCATGCGGGCCAGACAAGAGTTGCCGCCAACTTACGGCGCCTGCTTGCAGGCAGCCAGATTCGCGAGTCGCACAAAGATTGCGGACGCGTGCAGGATGCCTACACTATGCGCTGCATTCCGCAGGTCCATGGCGCCGTGCGTGACACGCTGGATTTCTGCCGCCGCACCTTTGAAGTTGAGATGAACTCGGCGGTGGATAATCCGCTGGTCTTCGTAAAAGGCCATGCCGAAGGCGACATTATTTCCGGCGGCAATTTTCACGGCGAGCCGTTGGCCTTCGCGCTGGATTACATGGCCATTGTGCTTTCTGCCCTCGCAGGAATTTCAGAGCGCCGTATCGAACGCCTGGTGAATCCGGCACTAAGTGAAGGCCTTCCTCCTTTTCTTGCGCCTGATGCCGGCATCAATTCCGGTTTTATGATGCCGCAAGTCACAGCGGCTGCGCTGGCCAGTGAGAACAAGGTGCTCGCTCATCCAGCATCAGTCGATTCGATTACCACCTCCGGCAATAAAGAAGATTTTGTCTCCATGGGCATGACAGCGGCCATCAAGTTGAAAAAAGTTGTCGCCAACACTACTAACGTGCTGGCGATTGAAGCTTGTGCTGCGGCGCAGGCATTGGATTTTCTTGCACCACTCAAGAGCAGTGCGCCGTTGCAGAAGGCGCATGCCGCTATTCGCAAGGTAAGCCCAAAGGTCGAGCAGGACCGCGTGTTTGCGGACGATTTTGCCAAACTAGCAGCGCTGATTCGAACTGGCGCGCTCGCTTAGCTCGCATACTGTGCTTCGCCATTGCCAAACGACCAGTTCTCCTTAGGCACTTCCACCAGATTGATCAGCACATCTTCTTTACGAATTCTCAGCTCATCATGCAATAGCTCGGCAATGCGCTTAAAGAGCGCTTTCTTCATCTCAGTGGTTCGGCCGGTATTGAGCGTGATCTGAATCATCACCATCGCATCCGTGCGGGAGATATTGAGATAGGTCGGGTCAAAAACAAAGCCAGCCTGCGGATGTTCCGTAATAATCTGAAAGCGATCCAGCGGCGGCACATTGATGGTTTCAACCATGGCGCGATGAACAGCGTCGCCAATTTTTGCCAGATGAGATTTGTGTTGGCCTTCCTGCACTGCAATTCGAACCAGCGGCATGTAAGCTCCTGTTTGTTACAGAAAAATTGATTCTCCGGCGTCTCAGAAAGATTCATTCGTCCTTCATTTTTGTTCGTTTCGCCGCCAAAATTGGCTTAACCGATCGATAATTGCCGCGTCTAAAAAACCAGCCGGGAACCTTTTGCAGGCAGCGCGGTATTCTGCAATGGCGGCGTGTGCTTATCTCTGCCAGTCATTATTTTCATGGTCTTTATTTTCGTGACCACAGGAGCTCAACCATGGACTCGATTTTTCAGGACCTTCGCTATGAACTGCGCGCACTGCTCAAATCGCCGCGATTCACCTCTATTGCTCTTGTCACTCTGGTGCTGGGCATTGCGTCCAATGTTGCCATCTTCACTTTTGTCGACGCCGCGCTGATCAAGCCGCTGCCTTATCGTGACGCGTCGCGGCTGGTTGAGGTCTATGACGCGCGAACCATGGACGTGAATGCGCAGTTTGAATCGTCCTATCCTGACTTCCTTGACTGGCGCAGACAGCAGCAAGTCTTTAGCGATCTGGCCGGCTATAACCAGAACCAGCCTCTCTTCAAAGGCGCAAAAGGTCCGGAGCTGCTCACCTCCGCCGTGGTCACAGACAATTTTTTCCAAACCATGGGCGTGCAGCCCATCACCGGACGCGACTTCCACGCCGGAGAAGATCTGGCAACCGCGCCGCGCTACATTCTGCTGAGTTTCAGCTTCTGGCAGCGGCAGTTCGGCGGGAAAGATGTCATCGGCCAGGTGCTGAACCTTGATAACGAGCCGAATACGATTATTGGCGTGCTGCCAGCTGATTTTCATTTTGCTCCCGTCGGTGATCCCGATTTATGGGAGACGCTGCATGCCACCGGACAATTGCAGAACCGCCGCAACCTGCATTGGCTGAACGTAGTGGCGCGTTTGAAGCCAGGCATGTCACGTGAGAGCGCAAACTCCGGCATGAATGTGGTTGCAGAACAGCTGGAAAAACAATATCCGCAATCGAATGACAAGTTGCGCACCACTGTTGTCCCGCTCAATGAAGTGATCGTCGGCAACATACGTCCCATTCTCCTTGTACTGCTGGGTGCGGTGGCGCTGCTTTTGCTGATCGCATGCGCCAACGTAGCCAACCTGCTGCTGGCGCGGTCAATGGCGCGCCGTAATGAAATGGCCATCCGCACAGCGCTGGGCGCAAGCAGGATGCGGCTGATGAGCCTTATGCTTACAGAAGGTCTCACGCTTTCCATCACCGGCGCAGTGCTGGGACTGATTGTTGCCCACTGGACGATCAAAGGTTTTATCGCCATGATCCCGGCCAGGCTGTTGAACAACATGCCATATCTCAAACACATGAGCATTGACGCCAGCGTGCTCTTGTTTGCCTTTGCCCTGGCAGTGATCACAGGCGTTGTCTTCGCTCTTGCTCCTGCGTTGCAGGCCATCGGCGCAAACGTGCAAGGCGCGCTGAAAGATGGCTCTCGCAGCTCGCATTCAGGATCGTGGCGTCGTTTTGCTTCCGCTCTGGTCATTGGTGAAGTTGCATTGGCCATGGTTCTACTCGCGGGCTCCGGACTTCTGGTCAAAAGCCTCTATCGCCTGTTGAGCGTGAATCCCGGCTTCGATCAGCAAAATCTCCTGGGCTTAGGCATAGGGCTGTCACAATCGCGCTATCCCAAAGAGCCGGAGCAACTGCAGGCGCAACAGAATCTGTTGAACCTCATTCGCGCTATCCCCGGCGTTAAGTCTGTGGGCGCCGGCAGCATTTTGCCTGTCTCCAACGGAGGCAACACCAGCAACCTGCGCGTTATGGGCGTCCCTTCAGAATCGCCACAAGGCCGTGAAGCCAATAGCCGCGAGGTGAGCCGGGCCTACTTCCAGACGCTCGGCGCTCAGTTGCTGGAAGGCAGCTGGTTTACTGAAGCTGATAATCCCACCGGCCCCAGACGCGTCATCATCAACAAAACTCTGGCTGACCAGTTCATGCCCGGACTTGATCCGTTAAAGCAGCAGGTCCTCTTTACCTATTCCGACAAGGAAAAGCCGCGCCAGGTGATCGGCGTTGTGCGTGACATCAAAGAAGGGCCGCTCGATTCGCCTGCGCGTCCGGCAATCTATACGCCAATGGAAACCGATGGAGCGCTCTTCTATAACCTCATCATCCGCACAGAGCAGCGCCCGGATGCGCTGGTGTCTGAAGTCAATAACGCCATCCGCCAGGTTGATCCCGATGCCGTGACCTTCAACGTACAGACCATGGAAGACCGCATCCGGCGATCGCCCGCGGCATTTATGCATCGCTATCCCGCAACGCTCGCCGGTGTGTTTGCCGCTCTTGCTTTGCTGCTGGGGACCATCGGCCTTTACGGCCTCGTCGCCTATTCCGTAAGCCAGCGGACGCAGGAAATCGGCATTCGTATGGCGCTGGGCGCACAACGCAGCAACGTGCTGAAAATGGTCCTGTTGCAAGGCGTGCGGCTTATCGTACCCGGAGTCGTCATTGGGATTGTGGCGGCCATTCTGGCGTCATATCTCATGCGCAGCATGCTCTTCGGCATCCATTCCTGGGACCCGGTGATTTTTGTCCTGGTTACAGCATTGCTGGCCCTAGTAACGTTGATAGCCAGCTACATTCCCGCGCGATCAGCGACCAAAGTCGATCCCATGGTGGCGCTCAGATACGAATAGCGGTTTTCTCACATCCCGAGCCTGAACTTGCCGGGCAATCTCTAGCGCCTCACGTGCCGTAGCCTGCCCTGAGCGACCAGGAGCGGAATCGAATGGGTGTCCTTTGTCGTTAAGCGGGTTTGAGGTTTCAATTGCACTTTCTGGCAATGCCGGCGATTTTGGCAATCTTGTAGCCCAGTCCCCCTCCCATACCCATCCCAGATTGGCGTAGACTTCAGCGAGCTTATCCCAGTTCATCCCAATTTGGCGTGGGTTTCAGAGCTCTACCTCAAATTGGCGTAGGTTTGAGATGATGAATAGCTTCCCCGGATACCCTCGACTAGGATTCCAAAAGACTTACACAATTCATCCCAAGGGATCCTCTTTAATTCTCCGTGCCTCCGTGGTGAAGACTAGTTTTCCGATCACCTGAGCTATCCGCGCGCTTCGCACGTCCCTTCCCCCTGGCACTCCACCCCACTTCACCCCACGGCAGAAACTATCTTTGTCCTTCGTGTCTTTGTGGTTAAAGGTTTTGCTGCTGCACTATAGCGAGACTTTATCCAGCAATCACGCGCGAACTAGTTCACGTGCGCAGGACATGTCTTTTGCGACCCTCTGCTTAAACAAGGTTCATGTCTGGAAGGACAATATACGCATCTTGCATTGAATCGAATGCTGGGCCGTAGAGCTAATGGATGACTGCAAATAGTAACTGCTAATTGGAAGGAATCAGCCCCGCAGAGACAAGGTGGTTGGGGTCAGTGCGACGCCCCCGGCAAGCCGGTTTTTGGCTTGCTGGGGGGTAAAGATTCTTCCATCTAGAACGCTGCTGCGCAAAATCCCTTGGCCTGAATATTCGTGCTGAAACCCAGGCCTGGTATCTCAGCTTGTACCAGTATGTTGTCAAATTTATTCACAGCCACAATGGATGTATTTGAAGAACGAGGCACATCAATTGTGGTATAGGCTCCATTTTTGAGGGCAAATCCATGAGAGAGCTGGTCCACCGCCCCCTGAAAGCTTCCCACCACTACGCCCGAATTGCTGACCTTGGTCGTGTTCATGAAACCTTCATTGCCCGGAGGATTAATGTTGCTGAAAACCCCGTCTTTCCACATAAAGGACGGGCCGCTGTTCACTGCCTGAATGAGATAATTTCCCACAACCACGCCCTCATTGTTGATGCTGTTGGGGATAGTTGCCACCGAAGCTCCAGGAAATGAGATGATGGTCAGTTTTCCATTCCGCAGTAGAAAGCCGAAGGCGTTGTTTGCGTTAGGATCAAAGAAAGTCCCAACCACGTCGCCATTCGCATTCACTCCGTTCACTGCCAGATCTGCATTGGGATGGCCGGGCAGAATGATTTCGTGGAAAACACCCGAGCGGACCATATAAGCATGCTGCTTAGGATCATTGGCAACGCTGTATCCGCCCACAATGATTCCATTACTGCTGATGTCGGTGACATTTGTGCTCGAGGAGCCAGGAAACATAAACGTGGCGACCTTCCCTTGGAACTCCAGGAATCCATGGCCCGCGCCCTGGCTGTCAGCGAAAGCTCCCAGAATGGCCCCCGAATCATTCAGGGCTACGGCTTGACCCTTGGTGGCCGGCGGCGGAAAACTCAAGGTTTGAAATGAGCATTTCCCAGGAGTTGCTGCAGCCTGGGCGGATGCAGTGCTTGCGGTGGCGGCGATGAAACATACAGACATCAGCAAATAGATAATTTTCCTGTAGCTTCTCATAAACTAAATACCTTCCTTCAATGTTCGCAAATGGGAACCGTTGTCCCCTGGGGGTGTTGCAAAATGAGATGAGCTGCTGGATGTATTGAGTGGCACCAGTGCTGCTGAATTTAATTACTTAGTTCTTTACTTACTTAGATAGGTTACCTAGATATTTTTAGACACAACAATTGAACGCCAGCTAGTATGCGGCTAGGAGATCCATTTCAGGGCTCTACCATTCAGATATCTTGAGGTTTTGCTTTGCCTGATTCCAACTACGGCGATGACGTGCAGACGTCCGCATGCGCGGCGATTCCTTTGATTCATTCCCATCCTTCACAAAAATAAATGCAAAGGATGGGAACCTGGCTTTTTCATGAACAACGAAGCTGGTTCACTAAAATGCCGCAGAGCAGAATCCTTTGAGCTCGATATTGCTCGTTGCGTTTGAGCCCACTCCGACTATATTGTCAAATTTATTCACGCCAAAGATGCTTGTTTGATTGAAACCTGGCGCATCAATGATGATGAATTGCCCCTGGTGAAAAGAAAATCCGTGGAACTGGTGGTCGACCGGAGAGATAAAATCGCCCACAACGTCACCCGCATTGCTGATCTTCGTCAGCTCTGTATGTCCGTTGCCGGCAGCGGGAGGATTCAGATTGCTGAAGACGCCATTTTTCCACATGAAACCACGAGAAGTCTCTTCCGGACCAGAAAAATAAACTCCAACCACTACACCCTGATCATTGATACTCATCGGCAGTGTTCCTCCTTGTGCTCCCGGGAATGAAAGAATGGTAAGTTTTCCGTTGTGAAGCAAGAACCCAAATCGTGCGCTGTTGGCAACAAATTCGCCCACAATGTCGCCATTGTCATTCACCCCGTGGGCAGATCCCGGTACATTGGGGAAGCCAGGTATGGTGATTTGCTGGAAACCGCCGGAGCGCACCATAAAGGGACGTTGATTACCCCCGGTGTTAAATTCACCAACAATCGTTCCCGTCCGGCTCATGTCGTGGGCAGAAGTGTCCGTTGAACCGGGAAACATAAACGGGGTGAACTTGCCTTGATACAACAGGTATCCACTCTCGTGGCGACTCGGGGTAAGGAATGTTCCCACAATGGCTCCTGTATCCGTGAGTGCCTCGGCCGAGGGGAAACTATCGGGTGGCGTCGGGAAGTTCAGGGTTTGAAACGCGCATTTCCCGGTTTGTGCGAATGCGGTAGCAGCGGTGACGGCGATGAAACAAACAGACATCAACAGACCAAAGATTCTTCCGTGGCATTTCATGACGAATGGTTCTCCTTGCATGTTCCCGTGGAACCGGTGTTCCTGGGGCTGGGGAACATTGCAAAATGAGATGAGTAGCTGGATGCCTCAAGTGGGCCACGTGAGCTGCTGAATTGTTACTTAGAAATTTTTCCCCACCCTTCACGGCAAGCTAACGACGCAAAGGATGGGGGACGGCTTCACTAGATAAAAGATCGTTTATCTAGAACGCTGCTCCGCAGAATCCCTTGAACCAGAAGGTCTTGCCGACTGGACCACCGAGTTGCGTAGCTTGTATGAGTATGTTGTCAAATTTATTCCCAGCCAGAATGGACATATCCTCAAAACCAGCAGGCGGACCAATTTTGGTATAAATCCCATTTTTAAAGGCAAACCCATCACCGCCGGATTCGGGCTCATAGGTTCCCACCACTGCGCCTGAGTTGGTGATCTTGGTCGCGTTTACAAACGGAGTGGGAACGCTATCCGGAGGTTTAATGTTGCTGAACACTCCGTCTTTCCACATAAAGGCTGGGTTGGTGTTCACTAAGTTGATGAAAAATCCTCCAACAACCACGCCCTCATCGTTGATGCTGGTGGGCACGGTCCCGCCCGTTGCTCCAGGAAATGAAATGATGGTTAGTTTTCCATTGTGCAGCAAAAATCCAGGGGCGGTTACGTTATCAGTAGTAAAATTCCCAACAATGTCGCCGTTCGAATTCACTCCGGCGACCGTCACAGCCGCGTTGGGAAATCCGGGCAGGGTGATTTCGTGGAAACCGCCGGCGTGGACCATATAAGCATGCCCTTTGCCATCTTCAGTGGTGTATCCGCCAACAATGATTCCATTGCTGCTCATGTCGCTCACACCTGTACTTATGGAGCCAGGAAACATAAATGAGGTGAGCTTGCCCTGATACAGCAGAAATCCATGGCTTACGCTTTTGCTGTCAAAGTATTGACCAGCAATGGCTCCCGAATCGTTGAGCGCGACAGCCTGGCCATTGGTAGCCGGCGCAGGAAAGGTCAATTGTTGAAATGAGCATTTGCCGGTTTGGGCGAATACGGCAGTCGAGGTGGCGGCGATGAAACATACGGACATCAGCAGACAGAAGGTTTTTCCGTGGTTACTCATAAAACAATGGTTCTCCTTGCGTGTTCCCATGGAACATCGTGTTCCTGGGGCTCGGGAACGTTGCAAAATGAGATGAGCTGCTGGATGGATGAGGTGGGCCACGTGAGCTGCTGAATTATTACCTAGATGTTTTAGATTTTTTTAAGAGCAGAATGCCGTTTAGATGAATTGGCTTCATCGGCGCTTTTTCTTACCAATCAAAATCGAGCGAAGCCACTTTGGAACCCGGAAGTACCTTCATTGAATAAACTAAGCTCGAAGGGCGAAATTATTGAGCCCAGCGTGTCAACGCTGGGAAAACGTAAATTATATAATCCAAGCCCTGAAAGGGCGACATAACTTGTCTCACGCATTCGTCAAGAACCACATTCATCTTATTTTCAGCACAAAAGATCGTAAGCCAACAATCAGCAAAGATGTTCAGCCTGAACTCTGGTCATATCTAGCTGGAATCTGCCGTAATCAAGGAATGGCAGCCATCGCCATCAATGGCATGGATGACCATGCATATATTCTGTTTCATCTTCCGCCGACAATCGCACTAGCTGAAGCGGTTCGACTTCTCAAAGTCAAATTCTTCCAAATGGATGAATGAACATGGACGCAACTTTGCCTGGCAGCCGGGCTACGGCGGCTTCAGCGTAAGCATTTCAAATACCGCAGCCGTAGCGAAATACATTCGCGACCAGGAAAAGCATCACCGTAAGATGACATTCGAGCAGGAATATCAAGCGCTGCTGAAGAAACACGGCATCGATCCCGATGCCGAATGATTGCCGAATTTTGATTGCTGAATTTAATTGCTGAGACTATGCCGCCCCATATCGAATGATTACTGAATTTGGTCGTTGAATTTAAATTGCTGAAGATTATGTCGCCCCGCTAAAGCGGGGCTTTGTATTTTCTCAATGAATTGCATTGTGCGTACGGCAGAGTGTCCACCCTAAGCCCGCGTTAGGTCATTGGATTACGTGAATCGGCAATTGTGCCCGTTAGTGTAAGCGCAATGGGCTGTTGCGTAGATTACAAATAGTTGAGGAACCGATAGCTTATGAATAAGTATCGTAGCTCAAGAAAATCGAGCCCCGCAGGGGCAAAATTATTGAGCCCAGGCCGTGAGGCCTGGGAAGAATAGTAAAAATAAAAAGCCCCGACAGGGCGACATTTCTTCATTTTCACAAACGGTGATGCCGGCCGTTAATTTTAAGACACCGCTACCGCAACATCCTTGCCAATATGATTCTAGATGAGTTCCCGAAGCTCAGTCACCTGTTCAGGTTGTAATACGCGCTTCGGGACAATGATGAAACACGCCGGCGACGTGTAAAGAAGGAGGGTCTCTTTAGATTCCGCATAGCGTACAAAGGCCTTCCAACTCACCTGGCTGCTGGCAATTCCAGCATCCGTGGTCACGATCGTCGTTAAATTCAACGCGTCTTGGGTCGCGCAATGCCGGACTTTTTGCGAACTGGCTTCTGGCGGAAAGCGAATAAATCTGCCCCGTCCCGATCCAGGTCCAGAACGCTCCCACAACAAGCGAAGAAAGCGCCGCATTTAGAGGGGCTGTGCGGGTAATTACAATCAGAGCACTGCCCAGCAGGAGTAGCACCCCAATTGCTAGAGACACTTTCATCATCCAGCGCGTAAATGCCGGAGGGCCCTTCCGGTAATGAGTGCGGTAGGCATTGCGATAGTCATCCAGCGTAAATTGAAAGTTAACAGTCATGGAATCTAGGAGTGTATTTCAGACGGGCCGGATTGGGAACGGGAAAAGGTTTATCCCATGATGGGCAAAATCGCGAAGGAAAAGGGGCACCCGGCTGCTGATTGCGACTAATCGCTATCGATCATGTCGGAGAATGCCTTATCCGACTCAAAAGGCTGAAGATCATTGTCCACTGATCCCGGCTTTGGATGCAGGAGTTCGCGAAACCGAAATTTCGAATTTGGATCGATTTCGATAGCCTTCCTAATCGCATCTAGAGCCATATCTGCCACTTTGCTTAATTCATTATCCTTTGCGCCATGGCCTCTAAGATAGCGATACTGCTGGCCATAAGCGCTAGCGAGATTGATGTAGATTGATGCCCTGCTGGGCGTATTCTGTTGCAGAAACTGGGTTGCGTACTTGATGGCTTTTTGGAATCCATTAGGCGGGGCCTGATACAGGTACTCATACACGATTGAGTTATAGGCATCCTCTTGAATCTCAGGTTCGGCGTCGGGGTCGATCAACCGCCCGGCTAGAGTATCGAGGTCCTTATCAGACAGGCCGCGATCAAAACGGCTGAATGCAAGAGAAAAAAACATCCTTGTCAATACGTATCCTGCAAAAAATCCGATGGCGGAAAAGTAAATAAGAATAGCAGCAGCGAAAGGCACTGGACCAGTTCCCCCGGTCGTGCTCGCCATGAAGTCAGCCGCATTCCTGATTGCGCCAGGGATTTTGATCAATTGGGTGAGCGTGGCACCAACCAATATCTTGGTAAGCCAATCTGATATTTCTTCCAGGTTGGTGTTCACCTTTAGCTGGTTCGCGTCCTTTCCGCTAGTGTCGTCCGAAGCATGCGGGTCAATCAGAGAGCCCGATGCCGTCGGCTTGGAAGAAGACTGAAGCGCCTTCGGAATGCCAAAGAGAAACCCAAAGACAAACGCCACGGCAAACCAAGCTGCTGCCCATAAAAGAGCGATGAAGGTCTGTCCGGTCGTCGTCCAAGCCTTTGTCCCGTCCCCGCCGATTAAATTTGGGACTGCAAAACGGAGCCATACGAAAATGCAGCCGATGATAAACGCAATTGCGAGGACCTGGGATGTGATACGCAGATCACGTAGCCTTTGCCCTTCTTGATCCAATCGCGAATTGTTCTCTTCAGGCATGAGTCATTCTTTCTTTTACAAATTAGCGGCGACTAGCTTGGACGAATGATTATAGGAAGCTAGCTGCAACGTTGAGCAGTTTGTCCAGCGTGCCGACCAGGTTAGCCACATTATTTAATGCTTGGGTGGCATTGGCGAGAACCACGGCATCTTTGTCCAACTGCTTATTGACCTCGGTAAGCTTAATGTTGGCATCGAGCACGGATTGCGTGCCATCGTTGAATTGTGCTGAAATAAGGTTCAGCAAGAGGCCGCGTAGTCTCTTTCCATCCGCAAGAAAGTCCCCTTGTTGGTCATCGGAGAACCTTCCATCGGCGGAAAAGGCAAAGCATTGATTGATAATGTCTGCAAGTGTTGTCGTGTCAACAGTAATCATAGCAATCTCAACCTCAGTGAATGATGAGTTTTATCTGGCTGGCAACAGTCTGGATCTGGGTAGTCCACCCTTGGAGAGCGCTGTTGAATTCGGCAAAGCTGCCAGGTCGTTGTTTCTTGGGTGAATTGGCAAATTTCACGAGTTTGGTATGGGCATCCATCATGGCTGCTACCACGTTCGACGGAGCTGAACCGACGGCCGCGGCGGCTTCATTTGCAGCGGCCTTCACTTCAGCAAGACGGCTTACGCGCTGTTCAAAGGTGAGCTTTTCCCGGCCCTCATTGTAGGCACGAATGAGCGTGGCAAGTTTGTCATTTGCCCCCGTTGTTACTTCCAATGAAAAGATCTTGTCCATATCATCACGGATCTGGGAGAGTATGGCATCAACTTGGGGAGCGCCGGTTCTGATTGCACTGGTAATCAACTCATCTCGCTTTCTGTCAATGTACATCTGGCCGATGGTTCCGACCAGGCCGCTGACCAGCCCAATATAGTTTTTGGCAGTTGGGTCAGAAGTTCCGTCAAGTTTCTGGAAGGTGTCACTCAAAGATGAGAGATTTTTGCCTAAGGCGTTTGCAGCATCGCCGAAGCTGGCACTCTGATCTGGATTCGCGAGGTCATAGAGTTTGCCAGCATAGACGCCGACAAGATTCAACGCATCCATTCTGGCCTTGATCCCCGCAGGAGAAAACACCGGTGCGCCGAGCGGTGTGGGATGTCCTTGCGAGTCTTTCTCTTGAATCTTCTGGCTCTGATCTGCGGCTATGGTCTGTAGGTAGATGTCGATTTCATAGGAGTTGCGCGAGGCGTAGAAGTCGCTCAAGACGCCAACAGTTTGGCGGGTCTCGTTGCGAAATGTGGTCAGGGGGGCCACGTAGCGATTGCCAATACAGCCGGAGAGAACCGCCACTGCCAAAATCAGCGGCCCCAAGTACAGAACCAATGCGATGGTTGGTCTGCGCCTAGCAAAGTTCTTTCTCATTATCAGTCCTCCCGTTCAGCACTCCTAAGCGCCCTAACACCTCTGGACGCTGGCCGCGGGCGAAAGCCTTATACCTGCGAAGCCCCAAGCCTGTGCTCACAGATATGAACGACAATTCCCAAGATTTCCCTTTCCTAATGTCTGAGCGTCATGCCCAAGACTTAAAGCCAGGAAAGTTGAGTCTGCGTGAGATTTTGTGGACCATTGGATAGGATGGCTGACAAAATACCATAGCTTTTCGCAATTCCTACCCTTGGTATTAGTCAAGAAGCCTCGGCCTGCTGGTGAAAACGAATGGTTTTGCAGCTTTGCCTTGTCAAGATGTACTTCTTCGCAATTGAATTTTCTACGACACCTCTTTAAAGTATGGCTGCCCTGAGGGGCTGAATGCGCCACCACGCTCTTTGAAAAAGTAAAACTCCTTGAACCATTAGGCTGCTACGGTGATCGTGGCAGGTTTGGTAAATGGGTAAGTTGGTAATTGGGTAAATTTAAAGGCCAAAAGCGCTCAACCCTACGCCAATCGATACCCCATGCGCCAAACCCACGCCAAATTGGGATGACTTGGGATGAAGGGCCTCAAGTCTACGCCAATCTGGGATGACCTATGGAGGGGGAGGGGGTAATTTTCACCACGGAGAACCACGGAGGCGCGGAGAACTGTCAATAAAAAACCCGGCTTGCGCCGGGCTTTGGGGAAGGGCTCCTTAAACTATAAGCTAGCTACACCCACTCGTGCTTCCGCAGCTCATGCACCTATAGCAACTTCCATTCCTGGTCATGATCGCGCCGCACACATGGCAGCTCGGCGCATCGCCCAGGTCGACGAACTCTTTGAGCGCGTCGGCGGAGTGGTAAATGCCGCGGTCGGCAATGTTGGCGTGCTCAGGCGAAGGCGTCTGTGGTCCGGTCGATGGTTGCGATCCGTAAGAGCCGAGCCCGCCTTTTGGAGGCATGGTCTCATATCCTGCCGAAGGCTGGCTGAATGCTGAAGGTTGACTGCTGACAGCCTCTCCTTCGCTGAGTGCTGGATGCTGACTGCTGACTGCCGGCGGCAACACCATATCCTTGAACAGCGGATACTGCCGTCCCGTCACAAACCGCAGCTCCAGCCAGCGGAAGATGTAGTCCATGATGCTCTTGGCGATGGGAATTTCCGGATTGCCCGTGAACCCCGAAGGCTCAAAACGCGTGTGGCTGAACTTGTCGCACAACAGCTTGATAGGTACGCCGTGCTGCAGCGCCAGTGAAACTGCCGTGGCAAAAGAGTCCATCAGGCCGGAGACGGTGGAACCTTCCTTGGCCATGCGGACAAAGAGCTCGCCCGGTGTGCCGTCTTTATAGAGGCCCACGGTGATATAGCCTTCGTGTCCGGCGATGCCGAATTTATGCGTGATAGACGCGCGCTCTGCCGGCAGGCGATGGCGCACGGCGCGCGGTGGCGCAGATTCCTGCTGTTCCATGGTCAGCGGACGCACAGCAGCCAGCGCCATGCTCTGCTGCTCCGGTGTGAGCTGTGCGAAAGCAGCTTCCGCAGCGGAAAGCACAGGCGCAGCTTTTTCTGTCTTGGTTCCACGTTTAGCGGCTTCGTCGCGCGAAGCGGCAGCCATGAGCGGCTGCGCTTTCTTGGATCCGTCGCGATAGATCGCCACGGCCTTCAGCCCGAACTTCCATGACTGAATGTATGCTTCGGCAATGTCTTCCACCGTCGCGGCCTCAGGCAGGTTCACGGTCTTCGAAATAGCGCCGGAGATGAACGGCTGCGTTGCGGCCATCATCATGATGTGTCCCATGTAATGAATGGTGCGCGTGCCTTTTTGTGCCTTAAAGCTGCAATCAAACACCGGCAGGTGCTCTTCACGGATGCCCGGCGCGCCTTCAATGGTTCCGGTGGAATCAATGTAGCTCACGATCGAATTCACCTGGTCGCCGTTGTAGCCCAGCTTCCACAGCGCGGAAGGCACGGTCTGGTTCACGATCTTGATCATGCCGCCGCCCACCAGCTTTTTGTATTTCACCAGAGCCAGGTCGGGCTCAATGCCGGTGGTGTCGCAGTCCATCATGAAGCCGATGGTTCCCGTGGGCGCCAGCACCGTGACCTGCGCGTTGCGATAGCCATGCTTTTCGCCCAGCGCCAGAGCTTCGTCCCAGCATTGTTTGCTTCCGTCATAAAGAGCTGCCGGAACGTTCTCTTTGTTGATCTTGTTCACTGACGCCCGATGCATGCGGATCACATTCAGGAACGGCTCCTGGTTGCCGTACCAGCCTGGGCAAGCGCCGCCGGTTACGTCCTGCGGTGAGACGCGTGTTGCCGGCGCAAGCTGCGGGCAGAGCTCAGCAATGCGCGCCGACTGCAGATATGCTTCTCCGCACATGATGGCGGTCACGCAGGCCGCATAATCGCGGCCCATGTCAGAGTCATAAGGCAGGCCGCTGGCCATCAGCAGCGCGCCAAGGTTGGCATAGCCCAGCCCAAGAGGACGATAGTCATGCGAGTTGCGCGAAATCGACTCCGTCGGATAACCGGCGTTGTCCACCAGAATTTCCTGCGCGGTAATCAGCACGTCCACTGCATGGCGATAAGCCGTCACGTCAAATTCACCATTCGGCTTCACGAACTTCATCAGGTTGAGTGACGCCAGATTGCAGGCCGAATCGTCAAGGAACATATATTCGCTGCACGGATTGCTGGCATTGATGCGGTCAGTGTTCTTGGACGTATGCCACTTGTTGATCGTGGTGTCATACTGCATGCCCGGATCGCCGCACTGCCATGTGGCTTGCGCAATCTTGTTCATCAGGTCGCGCGCCTTGTAAGCCTGCATCACCTGCTTGCCTTTGACGGATCGCGTGGAGAAATTCTCGTCGCGCTCCACGGCAGACATGAACTCGTCTGTCACGCGCACAGAGTTATTGGCATTCTGGAAGAAGATGGAGCTGTAGGCTTCCGAGTCAGGACCGGAGCCGTCATAACCTGCCTCAACCAGCGCCCAGGCCTTGGCTTCTTCCTTGGCCTTGCACTCAATGAAATCTACGATGTCAGGATGCTCAACGTTCAAGATCACCATCTTGGCCGCGCGACGCGTCTTGCCGCCGGACTTGATCACGCCGGCAAAAGCATCAAAGCCTTTCATAAAGCTGAGCGGGCCAGAAGCTTCTCCGCCGCCGGAGAGCACTTCTTTCGATCCGCGCAGCGGAGAAAGGTTTGTGCCCGTGCCGCTGCCCCACTTAAACAGCATGCCTTCCGTCTTGGCCAGCGTCAGGATTGAATCCAGCGAGTCATGCACGGAGTTAATAAAGCAAGCCGAGCACTGCGGCGCACTGTAGCCAGTCGTCGAAAATTCCACCTGGCCTTTGGTAGCGTTCCAGTGCCAGTTCTGCGCGTCAGAATTAGGTTCCAGCCGGTCACAGCCAACGTTGAACCAGACAGGCGAATTAAACGCAGCTTTCTGCTGCACCAGAATATGGACCAGTTCGTCGTGAAACGCGTCACGGTCTTCAATGCTGGAGAAATAGCCCTGCTTCCAGCCCCAGTCACGGATGCTCTCTGCCACGCGCTGAATCAGCTGGCGGACGCCGTTCTCACGGCCTGGAGTGCCGAGCGTACCGTGCAGATATTTGCTGGCCACAATATTGATGGCGGTCATTGACCAGTCTTTGGGCGATTCAACATTGCGCTGCTCAAAAATGGTGTTGCCCTTGGCGTCAGTAATGCTGGCGGTGCGCAGCTCCCATTCCACTTCGTCATACGGCGAAACACCGGCGCGGGTGAAGTGCCGCGAAAATTTCAATCCCGGAGCGCCCTTTGTTGCTGGTTGTTGCTGCGTTTGTACTTTGCTCTTTTCCGTCATAACTGCCTTTACGCCTGCTTCCGCCATTTTATTCTCTCCAGTTTGCAATGTGCTGCCGCCTCTTGATCTTGTGGGCACGGACATGCCCGTAACTTTTGCTTGTGAGTTACCGCTAGAAACCTGCTGGAACGGCCTTGCTCAACCGCACGCCCTGCGTTACGCGATCCACAGCGCGCTCTGCTATCGTCTTTAATTCAAGGGCTCCGCCGTGTTCCGCTGCTTCGCCCTCATGCTCTGCTCGCGCAGTACGCTCGCTACGCATTTCACCCGGTTGTTCTGCGACCGTGGCCGGTATCGTTTGCCCCAAAGACTGCCCCAGCGACTGCCCAAAGACCTGAGCTGCTGTCTCCCGTTGCGAGTTCAGCCATGTCTTCAAGGCTGCGGCTGCTTCCCGGCGATCAGCCGAGCTGGCCGTAATGGCATAGCGCACATAGCAGCGCGCTTTGCCCATCTTTTCCCGCCACGGGCTGCCCAGAGCAAACAACCGGCTCATCGCCCGGGAAAGATCGTCTGCCTCTTGCACCTCAAAGACCGCCAGCATCCGGCGCGATCCCTGGCCGGCAGGCTGCACAACCTCTTCCGCCAGGGCATAAATTCCAGGCTGGCTGGGTACCAACAACAATCCAAAGCTCGATTCGCAATGAAACCAACGTGACCAGTTCATCTCCATACTCTTTCTCCCAAAAGACACGGATGAGCACCGCCGGATTGCCCGGCGATGCAATACACACAGCTATAAAGTTCACCGCGATTGTTGGTTTACGGCGCCACCTCTAGCGCCGTACATCTTTTTGAGGGTCGCTTAACCTGCTCTTGGCTTGCTTTCAGGTTCGGCCGCGACAACAACCAGTGTTGGAAAATTACGCCTGTATATTGTGCGTGTCAAGAGGCTAATACTATCTATTGTACCTTAGTGGCCAATATATGGCCATTCCGCTCAAATCCCCTGTTTCCCATCCTTTACCGGGGACAGTGGAACTCTTGGGTCACGCCCTTCTTAATTCGCTGCCAATTTTTATCCACAAGCGCGTTTTTCACCGTCTGCGAAAACCGCAAATTGAAATCTTTTCGAGGGCTGGTAATTTCAAGATTTTGAAGCGGCAACTGCTGGTCTCTTGAATCTACGCGCCGCCCAAGCGCAGGGTCAATGCCGCAGAACGGTGCAGCACTGTGGAATTGTGTGGATAAAGAAGTTATCTCTGGAAATCTGAAACCTAATGCCTGAATCCAGTAGCAGATTGACGAGAGTCGCACTCATGCTGTATCAAACCAGTCAGCACTTGGCGAAAGGAACCCCATTGATCCCGCGCAAAAAGACCTCACGCATCATTCTCAGCCATGCACCGCTGCTGGCTCTTGTGATTTTGATCATCTCCAGCAAGCCGCACACTGCAAACGCCAGCTCTGCTTTTTCCACCACGACGAACGCCGCTGTCGAACTCGATGCCTGTAAGCTCGTAACCAAGGCAGAAGCCGAGCAGGCCATGGGTGAAAAGCTGAAAGATCCAGATTCAGGCCCAGCGTCTACGGCTGGCGGGACCATCTGCCGCTATGAGTCGCCGGAATCCCTCTCCGCGAAGAACGTAACCATCCGGGTGGAATCACCGAATTTCAATTGGGCCAAGTTCAAGGAAGACCGCAGGATCGAGGGCGAAAAGATGCAGCCCAAGCGCGGACGCATTCGTCCGGTTCCGGGCTTGGGAAAAGAAGCATATTTCGCGCGTCATGTGCTGCATGTTTTGACTGACCACGGCATTCTTACCGTGATCGTGTTTAAAAGCCCCGCTGACGCAGCCGCCGGAGAAGACGCGGAAACCAAAGCGGAAGCGATTGAGAAAGCGTTGGCGCAAAAAGCGGTCGCGCGGATGTAGTTGGATCGGGAATATTGCTCGAAGGCCGATTTGTAATTCATCAATCGGCCTGGCGCATCACTCGGTCTGCTGGCTGATATTGAGCAAGACGCCCACGCTCGCCAGCATCATAAACAGTGACGATCCGCCATACGAAATGAATGGAAGCGGAATGCCCTTGGTCGGTAGCAGAGCCAGCACCACGCTCATGTTGAAGAACGCCTGGACCACGATCATCGTGGTAACGCCGATGGCAACGTACCGGCCAAAATTGTCGCGCGCGCGCAGTGATGTTCGCAGGCCGCGCCATGCAAAGATGCAGAACAGCGCGGCAATCAGCACAGCGCCTATCAATCCCAGCTCTTCGGCTGTAACCGCAAAGATAAAATCCGTATGCGGCTCGGGCAGATAAAAAAGCTTCTGCTTGCCTTCCATCAGGCCCACGCCGGTCAACCCGCCTGTGCCCACGGCGATGAGTGATTGATTGATGTGAAAGCCAATCCCCTGCGGATCGCTTTCCGGATGGAGAAAGACCTTCATGCGCGCCAGCCGCCAGGGAACAAAGATCAGCATGTAAGTGATCACTGGCACAATCGGCACAAGTCCAACCGCAAAATATCGCAGCCGCATTCCAGCCGCATAGAGAATCGCCGCCGTCAGGGCAAGGCAGACTAGAGCGGTTCCAAGATCGGGCTGTTTGGCGATCAGTCCGGCAAAAAGAAATACAGGAACAATGGCGGGCAGCAGCGTATGCCGCCAATCGTCCATGGATTTGGTGCGCGACTCCAGAAAGAACGCCAGAAATAGAATCAGCGCGGGCTTGGCCAGCTCAGACGGCTGGAATGACATGAAGCCGCCCAGCTTGATCCAGCGGTGCGTGTTATGCGAGCGATCCAGAAAGAAGACTGCTATCAGCAGCAGCGCCGTCACGCCAAGCAGTGAAAAAACAATCGCCGGCTTTTTCCACCGGCGATAATCCACATTCATGAACACTGCCATGGTCGCCAGGCCCGCCACGGCCCAGCTTAGCTGGCGGAAGAGAAAATGATAGGGGGACCCAAACTGCTGGCTGGCCATCACTGCGGATGCGCTGAAAACCATCAGCACGCCCACAAAAACCAGCAGCAACGTGGAACCAAACATCCATTTGTCAATGCCAACGCTTTTTGCCACTAGGACCTGTCTCCTGTGGTAACCGGAGTGAGTGAATGGACCAGCTCTTTGAAAACCCGTCCGCGATGTTCATAGCTCTGGAACTGGTCAAAACTCGCGCAGGCCGGAGCCAGCAGCACAACGTCACCGGAGTTTCCTGCGTCAAATGCCTGGCGTACCGCGCGGTCCAGGGTTCCGGAGCGAACCAGCTCCGCGGCGCCCTGTATCTGCGAAGCAATCTTGTCTGCCGCTGCGCCAATCAGGTAAGCGCGCTTCACCCGCTCGCGCAGCAGTGGATTGAGCACCGTGTAGTCACTGCCTTTGTCCTTGCCGCCCAGGATCAGGTGAATGTTGCCGGGGAAAGATTCCAGCGCCTTCACTGTGGCGTCGACATTGGTGGCTTTGGAGTCGTTATAGAAAGTGATGCCGTTCACCGTGGCGATCAGCTCCAGCCTGTGCTCCACGGCGCGAAATTCCATTACCGCCTGTCGAACTTGCTGCGGCGTGCACCCGGCAACCATCGTCATGGCCACAGCAGCCAGCACGTTTTCCAGGTTGTGCTCGCCCTTGAGTTGAATATCGTTGCGGTTCAGTACCGATTGCGCTTGCCCGTTGTGATGAAAAATAATCTGGTCGCCTTTCACATACGCGCCGCTCTCTACCGTCTGCTTGCGGCTGAACCACAACAGCGGCCCATGCACCTTATTCTTCAAAGAGACGCACGTCGGATCGTCGGCATTCAGCACGCCAAAATCTGCGGCTTGCTGATTCTCAAAAATTCTGGCTTTGGCATCCACATAAGCCTGAAATGTATGGTGGCGATCCAGATGGTCCGGAGTGATATTCAGGATCGCGGCAATCCACGGACAAAACTTTTCAATGCTCTCCAATTGAAAGCTGGAAATTTCCAGCACCACCAGGCTGTCAGGCGTCGACTGCCCCGCCAGCGAAATCACCGGCGTGCCGATATTGCCGCCTACCAGCGTTTTCCTTCCGCTCTTGGCCAGAATTTCGCCGACCAATGTTGTCGTGGTGGTCTTGCCGTTGGAGCCGGTAATCGCCAGCACCTTGCCTTGCAGAAAACGGAACGCCAGCTCCACTTCGCCGATGACAGGAATTCCCAGCGAACGCGCGTGTTGCAGCTGTGGCTGATCTGACGGTACACCGGGACTCACAACGATCAGGTCCTGGTCACGGAACGTGCGCTGGCCATGCTGTCCTGTTTCAATGGAGATGCCGCGGTCCAGCAATGCCGGCACTTCGCTCTGCAACTGCGCTTCACTCTTGGAATCCGAAACAATGACCTTGGCGCCATGCTCCTGCAAAAAAATTGCCGAAGCCACGCCGGAGCGCCCCAGCCCTACCACCAGAACCCTTTTGTTCTTCAACTCCATGAAATTCCATTGTGACATGAATCCTGCTTTACGCAAGGCGAGAGTACCAAAAGTCAAAAGTAAAAATGCAATGTGGAGGGAAATTAGATTTTCGATGGAAGAATTTTGGATGAATTATGATCCGCGTTCATCCGCGGTAAAATTTTTAGCCAACCCGCGGTAAATCTAGCGCAGCTTCAGCGTCGTCAGCGCAAACAACGCAAAGATCAGCGAAATAATCCAGAAGCGCGCAATGATTTTTGACTCGGACCATCCCACGAGCTCAAAGTGATGGTGCAACGGCGCCATCTTGAAGACCCGTTTCTTGCGCAGCTTATATGACACCACCTGAATGATCACGGAGAGCGCTTCCAGCACAAAGATTCCGCCAATAAACGGCAGCAACAGCTCCTGCTTAATGATGACGGCCACCGTGCCAATGGCGCCGCCCAGCGCCAGCGAGCCCACGTCGCCCATAAAGATCTCCGCCGGATGCGCGTTATACCAGAGGAAGCCAATACTCGCCCCCACCATGGCCCCGCAAAAGACGGTCAACTCAGCCACCTGCGGCATCTTCTGCAATTCCAGATATTCAGAAAAGACAGCATGTCCGCTCAGGTAAGTAAGAACCGTTAAAGCACCGGCGGCAATCACCGTGCAGCCAATGGCCAGACCATCCAGGCCGTCGGTGAGATTGACGGCATTACTCGAGCCCACCAGCACCAGCATCACAAACAGTAAAAACGGTGTGAAGGCCACCCACCAGAAGTGCGGATAATGCCGAAACGACTCTATGACCAGATCAGGACGGAACTGCTTGGCAAACGGCACCATCAGGTGCGTGGAATATTGGCGCGTCGCGGTCAGGGTGATCAATGAGATTCCGACAAATCCAGCGGCCAGGAATTGCAGGACCAGCTTCATCCGGCCTGTAAGGCCAAGATTGCGCTTCTTCACTACCTTTATATAGTCATCGGTAAAGCCAATGGCGCCAAACGCAATGGTGGAGAAAACCGCCAGCCACACGTAGGTATTGGAAAGATCGGCCCAAAGCAGGGTAGGAATCACAATGGCGATGGTGATGAGCACGCCGCCCATCGTCGGTGTGCCTGCTTTTTTCTGGTGCCCCTTGGGCCCCTCTTCGCGGATGTACTGGCCGATCTGGAATTCACGCAGCTGGCGGATGATGGCTGGACCGATAATCAGGCCCATGAACAACGCCGTGAGGCTGGCAAAAGCTGTACGGAAGGTTACATAACGAAAAATACGGAACGGAGGAAAATGAACAAAGAGCCGTTGATAAAGAAGCCAGTAGAGCAAAAATCCTCCGTCAGTACTTGATACTCAACATTAGTTGATCGGCGTAATGCGCATTGAATTTAGATATTTCCCATCACAGCATGCTGCAGCTGTCCTAAATACTAAATACTAATTACTAAATCCTGGCTTCAGGAACCTTATTCTGCAATACCTCTAAGGCCTTCTCCAGCTTCACACCGCGTGATGCCTTCAACAGCACCGCATCTCCCGGACGCAAATTGCGCTGTAACCACTCTCCCGCCTGCTCCGGTGTCTCGACAAACTGTGCCTGTGTTCCCGCCCCGCAAGCTGCCTCTGCCACCGCACGCGCCAGCCCCCGCACACCGATCACAAAATCAATCTTCTTTTCTGCCGCGTGCTTGCCCGACTCACGATGCAGGGCCTCGGCCGTTGGTCCAAGCTCGAGCATCTCTCCGGCAACCAGGATTCTGCGTCCGGCCTGCATGCTGGCCAGCGTATCCACCATGGCATTCAACGCTCGCGGATTGGAGTTATAGCAGTCATTAATAATGGTTGCGCCGTTGATGGTCAGTACCTGGCCGCGCTTATCCGGAGGCTGAATGCTGGAAAGCGCCTTTGCCGCCAACGATGGTTGTATCCCACGCTCCATGGCCGCTGCAGCCGCACCCAGCGCGTTATAGATATTGTGCTCGCCCACCAGTGGGAAAGTAACCGGCGCCGTCACGCTGCCGGCGACCAGATCAAACGTGGATCCCTCGGCGCCATTCAGCTTGATATTGCGCGCGCTCACATCTGCCGCTCGACGAATGCCAAACGTGACCACTTTGCCTTTAAAATCGCGACCGAACTGCGAGACGTATTCATCGTCGGCGTTCAGCACCGCTGTGCCGCCGGGCGGCAACGTCTCAATAATCTCGTATTTGGCGCGGGCAATCTCAGCCAGCGACCCAAAAAATTCCAGATGCACTGGCGCCACCATCGTGACAACCGCCAGGTCATGATGAGCCAGCTTGCCCAGTTCGCGAATTTCGCCGGCATGGTTCATACCCATCTCAACCACGGCAATGTCGTGCTCGCTTTCCAGCTTGAGTAACTGCAGCGGCATGCCAATATGGTTGTTGAGGTTGCCGGAGCTTTTCATTACGCGAAATTGCGCAGCCAGAATGTGGGCCAGAATTTCCTTGGTCGTGGTCTTCCCCGCCGATCCCGTCACTGCCAGTAGCGGCTTGCCCCAAAGCCTGCGTGCTGCCGCGCCCAAACACTGCAACGCTTTCAACGTGTCATCAACTTTGAGCAGCCGTGCGGGATCACCGGCAACGTTCTTCCCTGCCTGCACAATCGCGCCAACCGCGCCTTTCTCCAGCACAGCCTGCACGTATTCATGGCCGTCAAAACGCTCGCCTGCAATGGCAATAAACAGATCACCCGCGTTCAACGTGCGCGAATCAATGGAATACCCCATGGCGACGGCTTCCTGGTCGCATTCGCCTTTGGCTCCAACAAATTCGGCAATCCGCCATAACGGCAGCTTCATCGTGCTCTCTCCCCTTTTGCGTAGCTAATCTGTTTTAACGCGTCACGGGCCACCTGCACATCATCGAAAGGCTGTGTACCTTCGCGCGAGATTTGAACCTTCTCGTGCCCTTTGCCCGCGATCAAAACCATGTCACTCGCCCTGGCCTCACGGATCGCCAGTTGAATGGCTTTTTTGCGGTCAGGCTCAACTTTATAGCTCGTCCCGGTTTTGCGCAGCCCCGGAAGAGCATCTTCTATGATTTGCTGCGGATCTTCACTCCGAGGATTGTCTGAGGTCAGCACCACAAAATCACTGCCTTCTCCTGCAGCCGTACCCATCAGCGGGCGCTTGGTGCGATCGCGATCTCCCCCGCAGCCAAAAACAGTAATTACCTTGCCTGATTTGCCGGCACGACGCACAAAATCCCGGGCAATCGACGTCAGATTCCGCAGGGCATCATCTGTATGCGCGTAATCGACGACGACAGTAAACGGCTGGCCGCAATCCACCTTTTCAAAACGCCCTGGGACCTGCTTAAAGCTGCGAATTGCATCTGCAATTTGCTCGAGAGAAAACCCGCAGGCATGAGTTGCAGCAGCTGCAGCCAGCAGATTGTAGACATTCACGCTGCCGATCAACGGCGATTCAACTTTGGTCGTTCCACCCGCCGTAACCAGGTCAAACCTTGTCTCATCTGGTTTCAGATTAATGTTGGTCGCGCGGAAGTCACCATTTTGAATTCCATACTGGATCACCAGCTCGGTTTCAGTTTTTCTGCTCAGCGCCAGCTTGCAGCCATACTCATCATCGGCATTGATCACCGCCGCGCGCGGCGGAGGCGTTCCACAGCCACTGAACAAAATGCTCTTGGCGGCAAAGTAACTCTCCATATCTTTGTGGTAGTCCAGATGGTCGCGCGTGAGATTGGTAAAGACAGCCACTGCAAACGGCACGCCCCACACGCGTTCCTGCGCCAGCGCATGCGACGAAACTTCCATCACAGCGTGCGTCGCGCCTGCTGCCACAGCTTCCGCAAAAATCTGATTCAGCTCCAGCGATTCCGGCGTAGTGTGTGGCGATGGCAGTACTTTGAACGACGCCGCACCTCCATTGCTTGAAGCTTTCACAGGCACATGATATTCAATCGTCCCGATTAGCGCTGAAGGCTTGCCGCAATGCCGCAGAATGGATTCGCACAGAAACGTCGTCGTCGTCTTGCCGTTCGTTCCTGTCACGCCAATGATCTGGAGTTTCTGAGCCGGATGTCCGTAGAAATTAGCGCTCATCTGCCCCAATGCTCGCCGTCCATTGGGAATCACGGCCCAGGGAACATTCTGCCGTTGCGACTCAGAGGCGGAATCAGTCACCACCGCCACCGCGCCATTTTTCAACGCAACATCTATATAGCGATTACCGTCACTGCTCTCGCCACGCATGGCCAGAAAGACCCCGCCGGGCTTGATGCGCCGCGAGTCGTAATCCAGACCGGAAATCTGTGGATTGTTGCCGCTGGCCGAAACATTCAGGCCGCGCAGCAGTTCAGAGAAGTTCATTGTGGTTGATTATAAGCAATGTTCGTGCAGAAGCTTTATCTGCAATCCCGAGCTTAAGCGAGGAAACCTATAACACCGAATTATTTATAAAATGGCGATTATGTCTGAAATTACAATGGTTTGGGTTTTCAACGGCTTTCAATCAAACTTTCCCAGCGGTATTTTCGTCAATAAAAATCAGGCAGAAGATTGGATTACTGCAAACAATCTTACGGGGACGCTCACCCTGTATCCAGTCGGCGTTGGGGTTTATGAGTGGGCGATTGCTAATAAATTATTCACTCCTAAAAAAGAAACCCAGACTAGCGCACTATTCATTGGTAAATTCAGCTCGGCCAGCCAGGAACATTACCATTACGAAAACGGAAGGCGCGGTTAAATACTTTAAGAGTTCCGTAGCGATAGGGTTCCCTCGTTGCGCTCGGGATTTAAAGAAGCAGGAAGCTTCTTCAACCTTTTACACGCCTCAGTCAGCTCCGCGTCGGTCTTGGCGAAACAGAACCTGATCAGGTTCTCGCCTTCACTGCCATGATAGAAAGCCGATCCTGCCACTGTGGCCACGCCTGTTTCCGCCAGCAGATGTAGAGCTTTATCGCGGCTGGTCTTACCGGGAAGAATGGACGCATCCGCCAGCACATAGTACGCGCCTTTCGGTACAGACGGCGTAAGTCCAATCTCGCGTAGCGTGTCGCAAAGCAGGTCGCGCTTCTGCACGTACTCTTTGCCAATCTCGTCATAAAAGCTCTGCGGCAATTGCCGGATACCTTCCGCCACGCCAATCTGCAGCGGCGCAGGCGCGCATACATAAATAAGGTCGTGGAAATAGGCGATGCCCTGTGCCCAGCGACGGTCGCATATCGTATAGCCAATGCGCCAGCCGGTAATGCTGAAAGTCTTGGAATAGCCGGACATGGTAATCGTCCGCTCACGCATGCCGGGAAGCGTAGCCATGCTGATGTGTCTGCCTTCGTAGACAAAGTATTCGTAAATTTCGTCAGTAAAGACAAACAGATCATGCCGTTTGGCAAAGTTGGCAATCCACTCCATCTCGTCGCGGGTAAAAATTTTTCCCGTTGGATTGCCGGGCGAGTTCAGCACGATGGCCCGCGTGCGCAACGTGACCGTACGCTCCAGGTCTTCGCGATTGAAGGTCCAATCCGGCGCCCGCATCGTTACATAAAGAGGCACAGCCTCCACGGCGACCAGCGTGTTCAGATGATAGCCATAATAAGGTTCAAAAAGGATGACCTCATCGCCAGGATTCAGCAGCGCCAGGGCGGCCGCATAAAATGCGCCGGTGGCGCCCGATCCTACGATCACCTCCGTCTCGGGATCGCATTCAATACCGTTGAAGCGCTGCATCTTTTCTGCGATGGCTTCACGGATCGGCCCCAAGCCTTCAGCACGCGTATAACTATTCAACCCGTGTTCCATCGCCCACTTTGCGCCTTCACGCACAGGCAGGGGAACTTCCGTATCGCAAACGCCCTGCGCCAGATTGATGCCCTGCACCCGGTCGCAGGCAATAGACATGGCACGAATTTCAGACTGTACGGTGCGGCCGGCGCGTTGGCTCAGGGAAAGTGGCATACGAAGATTGTAATGTGTACGAACTCAACCCGAAAGTATTTATGCTGTCAGTAATTTGCTACGCTTGATATCCTGCCTTTAAATTTCTATGTTCCTGGAAATCATCCCTGGCTTTTACGACATGGAAGGACGCCGCTCTTACCGTCCACATCTAAAAAAGAAGTTTTCACATCCAACATTCCCTTTTGGACGGTATGTAAGCCGCCCATTGCGAATCCAATGCTCAAACCTGGCTGAGATTAGCGCCTTTCTCCAGCATTGCAGGCAGATCTCCGATAAAGAAGCCTTTGGCAAGGATGATTATTGGCTGCCGCCTGATGAGTTTGAAAAACTCAAAAAAGGCGACTGCGACGATTTTGCACTCTGGACCTGGCGACAACTCATGCAGATGGGATATTCAGCTCGTTTTGTTGCAGGAAAATTTGGGTTCTATGGGGGAGGCCACGCCTGGGTAACATTTCAGTGCAATGGCAAAAGCTACATTGCTGACGGCACTTATTCATTGGTGGGGGTACGCCTACCGCGGACTTATACATTCAAGTATCATCCGGTTTACTCCGTTGCCTGGGATGGAAAGAACATCCTCTTTTATTCTCATAAGCAGGAAAACTCTAAAACTGGAATAAATCAACGGATCTTATATCTGCCGGAATACCTGATCTTTTGGGGAATATTCTGGACCAGGCATATTCATCGTGTACCGGTAGCCGCTTTTCGTTATATCCAGAGGCGCATTGGAGTTTTCCGGCGCTGAGATTCACAAATGCCTTCTATTCGTGAACTCAATCAGCGCGCCCAGCTTTGCGCGGGCAGCGCCAGAATCAATCGACTCGATCGCTTTCGGCATGGCTTCATGCAGTGAATCGGCACGGTTGGCGGCGACGAGCGCGGCGGCAGCGTTCATCAGCACAATATCGCGACGGGCTGACTTCTCTCCATCCAGCAGCTTCCAGATAATGTCTGCATTGGTCTTCAGATCGCCGCCGATGATGGCACTCATGGGCGCGCGCGCCAGGCCAAACTGCTCTGGTGTCACTTCATACACCCGCACCCACTCACCGCGCACCTCGCCAATCTTTGTTGGCCCACTGATGGAAATTTCATCCAGCCCGTCTTTGCCGTGCACCACCAGCGCCCGATTCAATCCCAGCAACTTGAGCGCCTGCGCCAGCTTTTCCACCAGATCTTCTGAATAGACGCCTACCACTTGCGCGGAAGCATGAGCAGGATTGGTCAACGGTCCAAGCAGATTGAAAACCGAGCGCAGTGGTCGCAGATCTTTGCGAGCGGGCTGCACATGCTTGGTGGCCGAGTGCATGGCCGGCGCAAACATGAAAGCAATCCCAACCTCTTTCAGGCAATCCGCTATGCGTGCCGCAGGAATGGTGATGTTCACTCCCAGAGCTTCCATCACGTCAGCTGAGCCGCATTTTGATGTGATGCCGCGATTGCCGTGCTTGGCCACGCGCACGCCCGCGCCGGCAATCGTCAGCGCAGTGGCCGTGGAGATGTTGAATGTGTCGCTGGCGTCGCCGCCGGTGCCGCAGGTGTCAACCAGGGCTTCGCGTTCCGTGCCGCTCACGTCGAGCGCCGTACCGTCTGCGTTAGAGAGTGGTTGCGCAGCGGCGCGAATGGCCTCGGCAAAACCGACGATCTCTTCCACCGTCTCACCCTTCATGTGCAGCGCCACCAGCAACGCGGCGACCTGCGCATCAGTAGCTCTGCCGGCGAGAAGTTCGCCCATTACAGTTTTGGCCTCATCCCGGCTGAGGGAGGCACGATGGTTTGCGACTTTGCAGAGGGCGTCAACAATGATCATGGGGTGATTGATCTTAGCAGGTACAAAAGCTGTTTCAGAAGTCTTTATTGAAAATGCTTCTTGCATGTTCAAGATTTCAATATTTGTTAAAGTGTCATTCCGAATCCCGCCCCTTGAAGTCAGCGCCTGGCTTGCGGATGAGCAGTTGGGGTGGGTGAGGAATCTACTCCGTTGCTGCCTATGAAACAGTACTTTGTTTACATCATGTCAAATAAATCGCGCCGCCTTTATGTTGGAATCACCAGCCGATTATTTACTCGAGTTTTCGAGCATAAAAACAAAGTATTGCCAGGCTTCACGGCTCGCTATCAGTTCGACATACTCGTTTATTATGAAGAGTATTCAGAGGTGGTAAACGCCATTGCTCGCGAAAAAGAAATCAAGGGCTGGAGACGTGAGAAGAAATTAAAACTGATTCTTGCCGACAATCCAGACTGGGCAGATTTGAGTGCGGAATGGGAAGAGAGTCCAGCATGGAAAGCTATATCGGAAACGGAACTTCGGCCTATGTTGAAAAGAAGACCTCCAGAGCTATGAAAGCAGCGGAGCCGATTCCTCACCCGCCCCAAATTCTCAAAACTAAGCACCATACTCACTTCAAGGGACGGGATTCGGAATGACACTTTAGCTCCCAAATAAAGTCAGGCAAACACCATATTGCATCTCGTTCAAAAGCATTCCTCGGTTTGCCGAACCCGTCTCTAGTCTTATAAAATCACAGGTTCCGCTGAGCGCGCTCAAGCCCGCTGTAAGAACCTCCTAAACATGAAAATACACGAGTACCAGGCAAAGACAATTCTTGCGAAATATGGCGTGGCTGTGCCTCGCGGTGAGATGGCGCTGACCCGCGAAGAAGCAGAAACAGCCGCCAAAAGACTCTTCGACTCTGGCGCAAAAGGTGTAGTGGTAAAGGCGCAGATCCATGCTGGCGGCCGCGGTAAGGGCGGCGGCGTGAAGGTAGCCAAGAATCTCGCTGAAGCCACGCAGTGGTCAGACAAGATTCTGGGCATGCGGCTGGTCACGCACCAGACGGGACCGGAAGGCAAGATCGTCCAGCGCCTGCTGATTGAAGAGACGCTGCCCATCGAACGCGAACTCTATCTTGGCATTGTGGTAGACCGCGCCACGTCGCGTCCGGTATTTATGGCTTCGGCCGCTGGCGGCATGGAAATTGAAGAAGTTGCGGCAAAAGATCCCAAGGCGATCCTGAAAGAAGCCATCGACCCCACAATCGGCTTTCAGCCATTTCATGCGCGTAAGCTCGCCTTCGGCCTGGGCTTGAAGCCTGAGCAGATCAATGAAGCTGTAAAGCTGATGACCGGCCTCTATCGCGCGTTTGTCGACACAGACGCCTCGCTGTGCGAGATCAATCCTTTTATCACCACGACTGATGGCCGCGTTTTTGCTCTCGACGCCAAGTTTGGCTTCGACGACAACGCGCTCTTCCGCCACAAGGACCTGAAAGAGCTGCGCGACATCAGCGAAGAAGATCCGCTGGAAGTGGAAGCCTCAAAATACAACCTGAACTACATCAAGCTGGATGGCAACATCGCCTGCCTGGTCAACGGCGCAGGCCTGGCGATGGCGACCATGGACATTATCAAGTACGCAGGCGGCTCACCGGCAAACTTCCTGGACGTGGGCGGTGGCGCGAACGCTGAGCAGATTGGCCATGCTTTTGAAATTCTGCTGAGCGATAAAAACGTGAAGGCCATCCTCATCAATATTTTTGGCGGCATCCTGCGTGTGGACACGCTGGCCGACGGCGTAGTGCAAGCTGCAAAGGCCACCGGCCTGAAGCTGCCACTGGTGTTGCGACTGGAAGGCACCAACGTGGAAAAGGGCCGCGAGATTTTGAAGAACTCAGGCTTGAATTTCCAGGTAGCCGAGACAATGAAAGACGCTGCAGAAAAAGTTGTGGCAGCCGCGGGAGGCAGATAAACATGGCAGTTCTTGTTGATAAATCCACGCGGCTCATTGTCCAGGGCATTACCGGACGCGAAGGCACATTCCACGCCAAAACTTCCGCGGCTTATGGCACCAATGTTGTTGGCGGCGTAACGCCCGGCAAGGGCGGTACCACGCATGAGGGCTGGCCGGTGTTCAACACCGTGGCGGAGGCCAGGGAAAAAACGGGCGCCAACTGCACCATGATTTTTGTTCCACCGCCGTTCGCCGCAGATGCCGTAATGGAAGCCGTTGATGCCGAGATTCCGTTGATCATCTGCATTACGGAAGGCATTCCGGTGCTCGACATGGTGCGCGCCTATGAATATCTCAAGGTCAAAGGCAAGTCGCGGCTGATTGGGCCAAACTGCCCGGGCATTATCTCTCCCGGCAAAGCCAAAGTTGGCATTATGCCGGGACACATTCATAAAGAAGGAAACGTCGGCATTGTTTCTCGCTCTGGCACATTGACCTATGAAGCTGTCTATCAGCTCACGCAGCGCGGCATTGGCCAGTCGACGGCTATCGGCATCGGCGGCGATCCCATTATCGGCACAAATTTTGTTGATGCGCTGAAGCTGTTCAATGAAGATCCAGAGACGCATGCCATCATCATGATCGGCGAGATTGGCGGGAACGCGGAAGAAATCGCCGCCGAATATGTGAAACAGCATGTGAAGAAACCAGTGGCATCTTTTATCGCCGGGCAGACCGCACCACCGGGACGCCGCATGGGACATGCAGGCGCGATTATTTCTGGCGGCCACGGAACTGCTTCAGAAAAAATCAAAGCGCTGGAAGCCGCGGGCATCGCCGTGGCGAAATCACCGGCGCTGATGGCTCAGACATTGCTGGATCGAATCGGCACGGCAAAAGTTTAAGAGAGACGCAGCTTACTGCGTTTGCTATACACAAAGATTTGAGATCGTAAATGAGGAGCGACTACCAGGAATGCATACACTGCAACGCACATTTTCCATCGTAAAGCCGGACGCGGTTGCCAAAAACGCCACCGGTGACATTCTCCGGATGATTGAGGAGAAGGGCTTCCGCATCATTGGCATGAAGATGCTGGAGATCACCAAGCAACAGGCTGAGGGCTTTTATGCCGTCCATGCCAGCCGGCCGTTTTTTGATTCGCTGACCTCCTTCATGTCCAGCGGTCCGATTGTGGTGCTGGCGCTGGAAAAGGACAACGCCATTGCCGACCTGCGCAAGCTGATGGGCGCCACGAATCCAGCGAGTGCGGAAGAAGGAACAATCCGCAAGAAGTGGGCCGCGAACATTGAAAACAACGCGATCCACGGCTCTGATGCCGACGACACAGCGCGCTTTGAACTAAGTTATTTCTTTGCCGGTTACGAATTGAACCGGTAAATCACAGTCACAATCTCACATTGCAAAGGCATTGAGCAGATCGCTCAGTGCCTTTTTCTTTCCGCGCCATTCCATGCTGCCGAATTGCCCGCATTCAAAATATATTTTCGCTGAAATCGAAAATGAAGGTCAGGTTTGCTGCTAAAACATTTAGCGCAGGCATTTTGTATCATGAAAAATATTATTTTTCTCTTAAGAAGAGAGCAGCAACCTTCGTAACTATAACTATCTATAGCTTTCTTCTATTCGCATACTACAAATTAAAATAGCTGGGCTATAATCTGCCGGTTCCAGCAAACATCAACCTATTCTTCATTTCCTTCAGCCTATAGGGAGTAATCTTAATGTCTGTTGCACGTCGACGTCTGCCTTCACTACGCAAACCATTCTCAGCTAGTATTCTTAGACCGCGCAATCGGCAAATGATAAACGGCTTGCTGCTCTGTGCGCTGTTCGCCTTTTCCTGCGTGCTGCAGGCACAAACCGCAGCCAGTCCTCAGCAACCCACTCGTTTTATCGTAAAACTCAAGTCTTCCTTTACTCAGGAAACAGAAGCGCAGCTTGCTGGCCCGTCACAGCAGGCTTCCGGAATGCATATCTGGACGGGGCACAGTGGCAATGCCCGCATTGAAAGCTTTCTCAGACGCCAATCAGCGCAACAGATCACGCCGCTATATCCCCAGATTATCCAGCTCAAGAAGCAGCATGGGTGGTCTGATGCCCAGGTGGCGGACCACATCCGGCAGCGCTTTGCTACCCGCGCACATCGCGTGGATCACCCGAGGGAAGTACCCGAAATTTCGCGGACCTATATCCTGCAATTTGGAAACCTGTCCGACCAGGACAAGGCCAGTACTTTGCAACGCCTAAAGGCTGATCCTGAAGTAGAGTTTGCTGAACCAGAACACACTTTTACTACCAAGCAGATACCTAACGATCCTTTCCTATCCTCCAGCGGCACCTGGGGACAGCCTTATCAGGATCTATGGGGCATGTATGCTGTCAACGCTCCTGCGGCGTGGGATACCGCACAGGGCGATGGCGTGGTAGTAGCGGTGATAGATACAGGTGTTGACTATAACCATCCTGATTTGGCGGATAATATCTGGACCAACCCCAACGAAATTGCCGGAAACTTTTTTGATGACGACGGCAATGGTTTTATTGACGATTTTCGTGGCTGGAACTTCGTCAACAATACCAATGACCCTCTCGATGACAACGGGCACGGCACACACGTAGCAGGCACAATTGCCGCTGAAGGTAACAATGGCATCGGCGTGATCGGCGTGGCATGGCATGCCAAGATCATGCCTTTGAAGGGTTTCGATATCAACGGCAACGGCTTTGACTTCACCCTGGCGCCAGCCATCATGTACGCGGCGAACAATGGCGCAGACGTCATTAATGCTTCCTGGGATTCGTTCAACAGCAACATGCAGGTGCTTGGCGACTCTCAAAGCATTGAAGAAGCCATTCAATACGCCGCGAGTTTGGGCGTGGTGTTTGTAGCTTCGGCCGGCAACTCCAGCCAGGATGCCAATAATTTCTTTCCAGCAAACTCTCCTGAGGCCATTACAGTGGCTTCTGCTGGCCCGTTTGGAAACTTCAGCTTCTTCTCAAATTTTGGTTCGAAGATTGATGTAACGGCGCCCGGCGAGGACATTCTCTCAACGCAGGCCGCAAATACCTTCCAGGGCTTTCCAGTCATTGACGGCTATGCCCGCATGACCGGAACAAGCATGGCTGCCGCGCATGTTTCCGGCGTGGTCGCTCTCATTTTGTCTCAGAATCCCGGTTATTCCCCGGATCTTGTGCGCACGATACTCCGCTCCTCGGCAACGCCGAACTTTGACACAAGATTTGGAGCCGGCAGTCTCAATGCCTCGGCGGCTGTGGCCTTGCAAAATGTCCAGGAGGCCAAAATTACCGCCATAGTTCCGGGAGCCAGCCCAATCGACCCAATCACAATCCAGGGCACAGCGCAGGGATCGGGGTTTGCAAACTATCTTTTGGAGTATGGAGCAGGGACACAGCCTTTCTCATGGACTCCGTTTTTCAACGGCTTTGCTCCGGTTTCATCTGGTGTGCTGGGCACGCTGGACCCAAGCACTTTGTTTGATGGCACCTATACCATCCGCCTCACGGTGTTCAACACCAATGGAAATGGTTTTGTGGATACCAAGCAGTTCACGCTGACTCTTTGTACCATCACGAGCCCTGTCTCCGGCACTCCGCCGCGAGGCGCAACAGCTTATAAACCTGGCGTGCAGCTGCCGATAGCAGGTACGGCGATCATTGGCGGCTTCCAGAATTTTGTGGTGGAGTGGGCTCCGCTCCTCTCAAATGCATGGCAAACTACAGGCATCACTTTAGCCGGAAATGGAACCGCGCCAGTCGTCAATGGGCAACTGGCAACGTGGGACACTTCTGCGGCCGCGCAAGCCGGCTTTACGCAAGCCGGCTTCTACCAGATCAGGCTCACGGTGAATGGATTTATCTCCGAGCAGACATTCATATCCATCTATCTGGAGCCAGACCTGATTTCGCCAGCTTTTCCGGTATTTTTTGATCTTTCTCCCTATTTCTCAAATTCAAGCGTTGTGCCGGCATTGAACGCCGACGGAACTACCCGGCTCATAATGGCGAGCCCAAACCAGGGGACGGATCCTGCCGCTTCCTGGGTCTTCAATCTGGATGGCTCCTTCCAGAAAACCACGCTGAACTCCTTCGGCAGCAATCACCAACCCGCGGCAGGCAATCTCGACGGTCTGCCTGGCGACGAGGCAGTGGTGGCGGATTCGAATGTGATCAGAGTCATACACCCGGACAACAGCTTCGAACTGTTTACTCCCGGCGTGGATGTGGATCTAACGCGGGCTCCTCTGCTGCTCGAGGATCTGAATAACGATTTTCAACTGGAAAGTATTACCGCCGGCAGTGACTTCAACAACGGCACTGCCTATGTATTTGCGTGGAAACCGGACGGACAGCAAGCCAGCGGCTTCCCCATTCAGGTGCAGGACAACAATAGTCTGAATGGCTGGTTTAATCACGTCAGAGTTCTGGTTGGCGACCTTGGCGGCGATGGTTCAAAGGAAGTGCTGGTTCAGGAAGGTCTCACAAGCACGGATTACGTTCTGCGGCTGTTCGGCCATGACGGCACGCCAAAACCCTTCAACGCTCCAGTGCTTACCGGCGTGCCTTTTGCCATGGCTGCCGCAGATCTGGACCACAACGGCAAGCTTGAAACCATTGTGGCCAACTACAACGGATTCCTGCCTTTGCAGGCTACGCTCCATGTCTTACAGCCCGATGGCTCCGAACGCCCTGGCTGGCCAGTGGATGTATCGGTCTCGAATGGTAACGGGTCGATTCTGGCTTCTATTGCTGTCGGCGATTTCCGGCGCGATGGGCACGAAGAAATAGTGCTTGCGCGCGATCCCACCATCTATCTTTTCAACAGTGACGGCACCTTGTTTTCCGGCGCATGGCCGCTGCCGCCTCATTTCCCAGGCTACGGTCCAGCGGTAATTGGCGATGTTGATGGTGACGGCTTCCCTGAAATCATCACCACGCTCAATGATGACAATTCCACGAATGGCGCCCAGGTGCTGGCGCTTCACAGCGACGGCACAGTCGCAAAATCATGGCTCCTCCCCGGAAACAATGGCCTTGGTTTTGACAGTGGTTTTCCTGCACCTGTACTCGGCGATTTCAATCAGGACGGAACAACTGACATTGCCGTGTCATATGCTCTTGTCGCAAACTCTGGCAGCAACCCGGGTCTGCTAACGATCCTTGACACCCACGTTCCATTTGATTCTTCGCGAACGGACTGGCCCATGAACTTCCAGAATCCGCGCAACAATCCCGTGCTCCTGCGCACAGCAACCAGCAGTCTTGCCGTTACCCTGACGGCGGGCACGAATCCGTCGGTCGCTGGTGACGGCGTGACATTTACTGCCACGTTGACGCCTGGCACGGGTAGCGGTTCTGTTCAATTCCTGGATGACGGCACTCCGATCTCAGGCATCATCGCGCTCAGCAATGGCACAGCTTCATTTACGACGTCTGCGCTGGCACTTGGAACACACAACATTACCGCTCGCTACACCGGCAACAATCAATTTGCCGCATCAACGAGTGCTGCCTTTGTCCAAACAGTAATAACAAAAGTCAACGCAGACATCAGCCTGAGCGTGATTACTGCAGCCAGTCGAATTCTGGCGGGAACGCCAGTTAAATTTGTCGCCAATGTGACTCCAGCCACAGCCACGGGAAGCGTAATCTTCTTTGATGGAGCAGTCGCCATTTCCGGCAGTGTTCCTCTGAGCAACGGCACGGCAAGCTTCACGACTTCAACACTCAGCGTTGGAAGCCACTCCATCACCGCACAATACAGCGGTGATGCAAACGTCAACAGCGGAACTTCAGTCGTGCTGGTTGAGACTGTGTTCAAAAATTCAACCACAACCACCATTACAGCTCCGGATGACAACATCAAGGCTGGATCGCCGGCAACATTTACGGCGACAGTCGCTCCGGCTGCTGCCACTGGCACGGTTGTTTTCTTTGACAGCGCTACAGCGATCTCTGCTGCCCTGCCGGTAAATAATGGAGTAGCAAAATTCACCACCTCCACGTTAACTTCCGGCACACATTCCATCTCCGCGCAGTACAGCGGAGACGCCAACTTCAACGGATCCACTTCGCCTGCAGTCAAAGTGAAGGTGAAATAACAAAAAGCTGTTCTCTGTTTGCGCTAACTCGAGGGGGCCATGGGTATACTGGTCCCCTCATTTTTTGCGTTTATAATTTGGCGGCAATCAAAAATCGGAGAAAACAAATGCCGTTAGTCCAGATCACTTTATTGAAGGGCCGTACTGTGGAGCAGAAGCGCAAAGTCGCCGAGCGCATTACGCAGGTGATGGTGGAAGATGCCAAAGCCACAAAAGAAGCCGTGGTGGTGACGTTTGTGGAAGTCACGCGGGAAGATTACGCAAGCGCAGGCGTGTTGCTGGCGGATAAGTAGAGTCGATTACTCGATCGGCTTATACAGATCGCGACTGCGATTTTCCATGATGGTATCCAGGCCGCCGATCACATATTGCTTGAAGTGGGCGGAGTCGCGATGCGCCTGCAGCGCGGCTTCATCTTTATATTGCTCGTAGAAAAGAAACTTGCGCGGGTCTTCCGTCGACTGGTGACCGATGTATTGCAGGCAGCCGGGCTCTTTACGGGAGTGCTCATGCAGTATGCGAATGTATTCACGGCACTTCTCTTCAGTACCGGGCTTCACCAGCATATCGACCTTCAGAACAATCATGGGCTTTCTCCCTGTTTCAAAGTTTTTCTACTGTGACTACGCCTTCTTGCGGGCAGGCTTCTCTGCCGTAGCTTTCTCTGCGCCTTCAGCCGAGCCCAGAATCTGCGCGGAGAATTCCGGCAACAACATGGTCTGGTCGCGGTCTGGACCTGTAGAAACCATGCCGATTCTTGCGCCGCTCTCGCGTTCCACAAAGCGCAGATATTCCTGCGCCTTCTTCGGCAGATCGTCAAAGCTCGCCGCGCCTTCTGTTGATTTCTTCCACCCCGGCATCTTCTCGTAAATGCATTCGATCTTGTCAAAGCCATTCGCCAGCGCGGGAATAGAATCAAATTTTTTGCCGTTGATCTTGTAGCCCACGCAGACAGGCACTTCATCCAGCACGTCGAGCACGTCCAGTTTGGTCACAACCCACCAGTTCACGCCGTTGATCATCTGCGCATAACGCAGCAGCGGCAGATCGAGCCATCCACAACGCCGTGGACGCCCCGTAACCGCGCCATACTCTGCGCCGCGGGTGCGCAACTGGTCAGAGATGGGCCCTTCAATTTCGCTGGGGAACGGGCCACCGCCTACTCGCGTGCAATAAGCCTTGGTGATGCCGATGACTGTATCAATCGCGTTGGGCGGAACACCGGTACCCGTGGAAGCGCCGCCGGCAGTGCAGCTTGAAGATGTAACAAACGGATACGTTCCGTGATCGATATCGAGCATGGTGGCTTGCGCGCCTTCAAACATGATGGAGCCACCATTGGCCAATTCCTGATTCAGCAGGACAGCCGTATCGGCAACAAAGGGCGCAATCTGTTTGGCAGCTTCCGCATACTCGGCGTACATGCTGTCGGCATCGAGGGGATCAGAGTTAAAGAGCGCATGCGCGATCATATTTTTCTCGCGGCAGGCATTCTCAATCGTGGTCTTGAGCAGGCTGGAGTCGAGCAGGTCCGCCACGCGCAGGCCGCGACGGCCCATCTTATCTTCATAAGCCGGACCAATGCCGCGCGAGGTGGTGCCGATCTTTACGCGTCCGGGAGCATTCTCCGCGCCCATTTCAATCATGCGATGGTAGGGCAGGATCACATGCGCGCGATTGGAGACAAAAAGATTGCCGTCCACCTGGACGCCGGCATCGCGCAGCATCTTTACTTCTTTCAGGAACGCCATTGGATCCAGAACCACGCCATTGCCAATGACCGAGCGGCAGCCTTTGCGCAGCACGCCGCAGGGCACAAGCTGCAATACAAATTTCTTACCTTTAATAATGACGGTGTGGCCGGCATTGTGGCCGCCGGCGTAGCGCGCCACCACGGAAAAATTATCGGAGAGAACGTCAACGATTTTGCCCTTGCCTTCGTCCCCCCACTGGGCGCCGACAATCACGGCTGTCTTGCTGCGCTTCACTTGGAATGCACACTCCTCACCCGTGCGGTTTTCGCAGATTGAAAAAGAAATCCTGGGAAATAAGACGGGGAAAGTTTCTGTTACCAATAGATTTTAACAAAGTTGAGCCGGATTGTGTGGCGTCTGAGACGGGGTTCCCAGCACGCGCGATTTTCGCGTGATGGGGTGACTGAGCCCACAGGCGAAATTCTCGAACGTATGTGGGGGATCTAAATTACTATCCGGGCTGCGTGAGGCAGTGAGACAGCGGAATTATCACGGAATTAGATTGAAGCGGAACCGCGCCTAAACCAAAACGCGATTCCGTAAATATTCTTAGTGCATTTGCATTGGCTTGGATAGATTCAACATCCAGTTGATACCGAACTGGTCAGTGAACATGGCATAACGCTTGGCCCAAAAGGTTTCTTGCGGCGCCATGTTGACTTTGCCCTTTTCGCTCAGCGCGGCAAAGAGTTTGTCCACCTCCTGTTCACTTTCGCAATCAAGGCAGAGCTGGGCATTGTCACCCTGCTGGAAAGGCATGCCAGGCATATTGTCTGAAGCCATGAGGACGGTCTGCCCTTTGGCGATCCGTGCATGTGCCAGCCGGTCGCCGGCTTCAGGGTGTTTCTCACCGCCGGGCATTTGAGAGAACGGCACAGTCTGCATTTCAGCGCCAAGACATTTCTTGTAGAACTCCATGGCCTGGCGGCAGTTTCCGTTGAAAATCAGGTATGCGGTAATTTCCTTCATCAGATTCACTCCATAAGTTCAGGTTTGATTTCGCGCACTGATTTGACTGCGGATTGCGTAACTTGTGATCAAGCAGCTCTGCTGGCCACGGAAAGAATGTTGCCATCGGGGTCTTTGATCCATGCGACTTTGATCTTGCCACCGTAATGCACGTCGCCTTTGCGCGTGACATCCGGCATGTCGTAATGCTCAAACGCAACACCTTTGGCGGCCAGATCGCGCGCCAGTTTTTCCACATCGTCCACCATCCAGGTTGCGGCTGTAGCTTTGTTGGTCCCAGCAAATTGCGATTTGTAGATCAACAACCTGCTGTGGCCGCTCTGGTATGTGCGCGTCTCTGGCTCCTGCGGCTCATCGGCAACTTTGAAGCCGAGTTTTTCCTCATAAAATTTTCCAGCAGCGTCCAGATTTTTTACGCCAATGGTGGCGATCGCGTCGAAATTTCCTATCATTGCCTACCTCCTCAAAATTGTGATGCGATTCGGCGGCGTGATGAAATGCAATTCGTGAGCGCCTAAAAAGTTTTAGAGTAGGCTAGCAAAAAATTATTTACCGCAGATTTACGCGGATCACGTTTTAATTGACGAAGCTAGGTGCCAAATCTCTCCGCTGCACGGGCCTTTGCCTTGGCAGCTTCCTCTTCGCGGTTTTTGGGCGGTGCGGTGGTCTCAAGCGAATGCAGAAGCTTACTGGCGATGTTGGTAATTTCGTCGATCGCAGCCTCGAACGCCTCTTCATTGGCTTTTGAAGGTTTGTTGAAACCCGTGATCTTGCGTACGAACTGAAGCGCGGCGGCGCGGGTCTCGTCGTCGGTTACCGGCGGATCAAAGTTGAACAGCGTTTTAATGTTTCTGCACATAGCGGCCCCTTATCCTTTATTTTCTTGCGAGCGGGCCATAAGCGCAAGCATGCCTGCATGCAAAGGATGCGCCGTTCAGTTCAATGTGCTCAGCTTAAGTCAGGCGGCTGCGGGATGAAATTTCTTTGTGGCGTGAATACCAAAGTAGATAAAAAGAATTAGCAGGACTCCCTGCGCAATGGCAAAGGGCGGTTCATTTCCCTTGGGCGCCAGGGCATGCAGCGAGGGTATTTTAAGAAAAGATTGCGCAATAAGCACAAAGCAGTTGAAGTACAGCGCGATCACAGCAGTGATCACATAGGTGGCGCGCCATCTACCGGCCATGCGGAAGTTATAGCGGGCAGGGAAGCAGAGCGCCAGAACGATCAAGGACAGAATGCCAAGAATAATTCCGGGCGTGACGCCATGAAACGGAAAGCCAAAACCCGTGATGCTGGTTAAAGCGGTGGTGATAAGAAAGAGATGTGTCATGCCATTCATAGGTCTTGAGCCGAACATGCCAAACAAAACAATCAGGCCGGAAACAATACCGATCAAACTGATGGCTACGTGAATCATGGTATATGTCTCGAGTGACATGCCAAAGACCATGTATTCCTCCTTGGTTATTTGGTTATAAGGGTGACATGGTACGACTCCACGCAGGAAATTGCCATTCCTGATTTGGCATGCGCGGCAATGCTTTGCGGGAATGGTAAGTTACGCGTTAACCTTATCGTTCAGTAAAAGCTTCCATGACGCTTCCCTTCAAATTGGTCTACAGCGACGATTACTATCTGCCGATCGGCGAGCATGTTTTTCCAGCGGAGAAATACCGGCTGATCCATCAACGGCTTCTCGAAAGGGGCATTGCTAAAGCCGAAGACTTTCTTACGCCCAAGCCAGCGCAGGATGAAGACATTCTGCTGGTGCATACGCGTGAATATGTCCAGAAATTGAAGCTGGGAACGCTCTCCGTTTTGGAAGAGCGGCAGATGGAAGTGCCGTATTCGCCAGAGCTGGTGAAAGCATTCTGGCTTGCGGCGGGCGGATCAATCCTGGCGGCGCAATGCGCTCTTCGAGATAAAGTCGCATGCAACATTGGCGGCGGCTTTCACCACGCCTTTCCCGATCATGGCGAAGGTTTCTGCGTGATTCACGATGTGGCAGTGGCGATCAAGCGCATGCACAAGGATGGCAACATCACGCGCGCCATGACGGTAGATTGCGACGTGCATGACGGCAACGGCACAGCGGGAATTTTTCCTCCCAAGCTTCGTTCCGGACAATTACCCAGCGCAGGAGCAAGCCAGCGAAATATCTATATCGCGGAAGAGCCGAGCAAGAACGCGCTTGAGGTGTTTACCATTTCCCTGCACCAGGCCAACAATTATCCGGCGTATAAGCCGCCATCATCCATTGATGTGAATTTGCCGGACGGAACCAACGATGATGAATATCTCGGCTGGCTTGATCAGTCATTGAGTTCGGCCTTCCGCCAATTTGAGCCAGAGCTGTTGTGCTACATTGCCGGTGCTGATCCTTATAAAGAAGACCAGCTGGGCGGCCTGGCGCTGACGATCGAGGGTTTGAAGAAGCGCGATGAGCTGGTGCTGAAGGTGGCAAAGACGCGCAACGTCCCGGTGATGATTACTTACGCAGGCGGCTATGCACGCAAAGTAAAGGACACGGTTACAATCCACAGCAATACGATCCTGGCGGCAAAGGAGATTTTTGCATGAAGCTGCAACTGGTGCGGCACGCAACGCTGTTGCTGGAATATGCCGGAATGAAAATCCTGGTAGACCCGATGCTGAGCGACACGGGAACCATGGCGGCTATTCAGAATTCTCCGCAGCCAAGGCCGAATCCGCTGGTCCCGCTGCCATTTCCAGTGGAGCAGGTGTTGGATGGCGTGCAGATGGTGCTGGTCACGCATACGCATCGTGATCACTGGGATGATGCGGCGATCCAGGAAGTCCCGAAAGACCTGCCGCTGCTGTGCCAGCCGGAAGACCTGCAAAAGATGGAGGCCGTGCATTTTGTGAATACTGCGCCGGTGCATGACACAAAATACTGGAGCAACATCTGCATCACACGCACGCAGGCGCAACACGGCACCGGTGAGATCGCACGCGCCATGGCGCCTGCCAGCGGATACGTGTTAAGCGCTGAGAATGAGCCCACGGTTTACATTGCTGGCGACACCATCTGGTATGACCAGGTGGCTGAGACCATCAAGCAATTCAATCCCAAGGTAATTGTGGTGAATGCCGGAGCAGCGCAGTTTCTGCATGGTGATCCGATTACCATGACGGCAGGAGACGTGATTCGTGTATGCCGCGCGGCGCCGCAAGCGGAGGTGATCGCCGTCCACATGGAGGCGATCAACCATTGCCTGCTTACGCGAGAGGAGCTGGCGCAGCAGGCGCACTCCGCCGGCGCACATCTGGTGATTCCGGGCGATGGAGTGAGAGTGGCCCCACAAGGGTAAAAACTATTTAGCGCGGATCAAATCCAGCAACTTAGGATTAAGGTTAACTACGTTGCTCGGCGTTATGTTTTGTAAAACTAAGGCAGAAAAAATCCAGAGCTGCACAACTCTTTTTCATCGGCAGGGTTCTTATAATCCAGAGTACCTGCTTATGAAATGCGAAATCTGCAAAACGATTGAGAAATTCGGCCTTGATCCGACAGCGCACGATATGTGGCACTGCGCGGATGAAAAATCACCCAGGCTCATGATTGAGAAGGCGCATGTGGCGATCCACCATTTCTGGCATGAGACCAGCGATTCACTGGCAGAAAAGTGGCAGGCAGCCGGATATATGCCGCATCAGCGGGCGCACTATCTGACACTGGGTTTATAGCAGGGGCCAAGGGCTTCTCTCTCAAGGTTGACGCATCGGTTTCAACGAACGCAATGGAAATGCTCCATTGCGTTTTGCTGTTTTAGGCGCAACCGCCACAGCTTTCCTCAAAAAGATCATCCAGCCGGCCCAAGACTCTCGCCATCTACACGCTAACGCGATGAAAATTGAAGGGTTGCGCGATCTTCCCCTTGGGGCAAATCACAGGCTACTGTAAGCGATACTTAAAGGTTTACAATTTAGATCGGTCAGGCAGGAATTCAGCAAAGCTCAGGCTCAAAATCTTATGGACTCTTCCATTCTTCGCCAACTCAAGAAAATTGCAGGTAAGGAATCGGTACTGGACCAGCCGGAAGAACTCATGCTTTATGAGTACGATGCGGGTGTGGACGTGCATCGTCCGGGGGCGGTGGTGTTTGCCCAGACCACGCAGCAGGTTTCCCAGATCATGAAGCTGGCCAGCGACAGAAAGATTCCCGTGGTACCCAGAGGCGCCGGGACGGGACTGAGCGGCGGGGCCATCGCGCGGCGTGAGGCGATTGTGCTCTCACTGGCCAAGATGAACAAGATTCTGGAGATTGACGTTCCCAATCAGCGCGCAGTGGTGCAACCGGGTGTGGTGAATCTTGAGCTAAGCAACGCGACGGCAAAATACGGCTACTACTACGCGCCCGATCCTTCAAGCCAGAAAGCTTGCACAATCGGCGGGAACGTGGCGGAAAACTCCGGCGGCCCGCATACGCTGGCGCTGGGGGTCACGGTGAATCACGTTACGGGATTGGAGATCGTGCTTCCGGATGGCCGCGTGGTGGAGTTTGGCGGCAAAGCGCAGGATGCAACTGGGCTCGACCTGACGGGATTCTTCGTCGGCTCAGAAGGAACCATGGGCGTGGTCACGCGGATCACCGTAAAGCTGACCAAACTTCCTGAGCACGTGACTACCTTATTAGGCATTTACAACACGGTGGAAGACGCCGCGAACACGGTGGTCGCGATCACGCAGAGTGGCGTTACACCGGCAGCGCTGGAAATGCTGGATGGCTGGATGGTGCGCTGCGTTGAAGCCAATGTGCATGCCGGGTATCCGGAAGATGCGGCGGCCGTGCTGTTGATTGAGCTTGAGGGCATGCGTGAAGTTGTGGAAGAGCAGGCCAAGGCGGTGAGCGAGGTTTGCCTGCAGCAGAAGGCGCGCGAGGTCCGCCACGCAAAAGACGAGAAACAGCGGCAACTGTTGTGGCTGGGCCGCAAGACGGCGTTCGGCGCGGTGGGCCGCGTCTCACCTTCTTATTACACGCAGGATGGCGTAATCCCACGAACCAAAGTTCCCTACACGCTGGCGGAGATTGAGCGCATCAGCAAAAAATACGGCCTGATCATCGGCAATGTGTTTCATGCCGGCGACGGCAATCTCCATCCGCTGATCCTGTTTAATAATCGCGATCCGGAGCAGGTGGAAAAAAGCCATGCAGCCGCCAAGGAGATCATGGCCTGCTGCCTGAAGTTTGGCGGATCGATCACGGGCGAGCATGGTGTGGGTATGGAAAAAATGGGATTGATGACCGCCATGTTCACTGAAGACGATCTGGAAGTCATGATCCGGTTGCGCAATGCCTTTAACCCCGAATCGATTCTGAATCCCCAAAAGATGATCCCTGAGCTGCACTTCTGCCGCGAGATTACCGGTCCGCTGCCAAAAGCCAAAGTCGAGCCTGTGGCCGGAGTGCCGGTATGAGTTCGGTGATGAGCATGGCATCTGCAGATCGCGAACTAGCGTCGATTGTCGGCGAGGCGCACGTTCGCCGGTCAGACGCTGACAGCTTCCACATTAATGGCGCGGTACCTGCCGTTACGGTTTATCCAGGCTCGCCAGAAGAAGTTGCTGCGGTGCTGAAGCTGGCGAATGCGCGCGATCTGGTGGTGGCTCCCGCAGGCGGCCTGACCAAGCAGCAGATTGGCGGCGTTCCTGAGCGTGTGGACATTTTGCTGCGCACCACGCGCATGAACCTGATTGAAGAATATGATCCGGGCGACCTGACGATTGCCGTTCAGGCAGGGATGCCATTCGCAGAGATGCGGCGCGCCCTGGGCGAGCATCATCAGTGGGTGCCGTGTGATGCGGCGCGGCTGGAGCACGCGACGGTTGGCGGACTACTGGCAACAGGCGCTGCGGGGCCGCTGAAATCTAGCTTTGGCCACATGCGGGATTTCTGTATTGGCGTACAGTTTGTGACCACGGATGGCAAGGTGGTTAAGGGCGGCGGGCGCGTAGTAAAAAATGTCGCCGGGTATGACCTGATGAAGCTGCTCACCGGCAGCTATGGATCGCTGGCCGTGATCACGCGGATAAATTACAAAGTATTTCCTCGTCCGAGGCAGACGCGGACTTTTGTCTGCTCGTTTCCATCGCTCAATGCAGCCATGCAGTTCCGCACGCAGCTGTTTCAGTCTCCGCTGACGCCCATGTGCGTTGAGATCATCTCACCGCACGCGCCGGAATACCTGAATGATTCAACCACAGTGCACGATCCTGATGATTACGCTCCCGAGCAACCAATCTCATTGCCGGCGATTGAGTGGCTGGTGGCTTTGCGCGCCGTAGGTAGTGATAACGTGCTGGCGCGCTATGCGCGCGAACTGGGAGCGGTGGTGGCGCGCACGCTCGAAGGCGCCGCAGAGGACCAGTTCTGGAGCTGGATTTCGCATTTTGAGCAGAATGTATTGTCGCGGCACAGAAATGCCATGGTGATCTACACGCACCTGGCCATCCAGAATGTTGGCCCGGCACTGCAGGCGCTGGAGCGCGCGGCGCCGGATTACAACCTGATTCCGGCCGCTGTGGGCCGTGTGGCTACAGGCAATCTGGTACTGGCGTTCATACCTTTATCCGTGGATCCGCCATCGGCGATGCAATATGCCAACTGCGTTTCAGCGTTTCGAGGGTTGCTGCCTCCGGGATCGTCGGCTGAGGTTGCGTATTGTCCGAAAGAAGCAAAGAACCATTTTGATGTCTGGGGCACGACGCCGACGGATGTAAAGATGATGCGCGCGGTGAAGAAGGCCATTGATCCGAAAAATATTCTGAACAGGGGAAGATTCATTGTCTGAGAGCACTGCCTTTGAAACACATGTGCATGACCCTTATCTGCATCCGCCGGCCAATATTGCGAAGGATGCGCCGAGCTGGGAGCTGCTCTCCAGCTGTGTGCACTGCGGGCTATGCCTGAACCATTGCCCCACCTACAAGGTGCTGCATGAGGAGATGGATTCTCCAAGGGGACGCATTTTTCAAATACTGCAGGTCAATGAAGGCAAGATGGCGCTTGGCGATACCTTTGTAAAACACATCGACCGTTGCCTGGGCTGCGTGGCCTGCGAAATTGCATGCCCTTCTGGCGTGAAATACGGGCGAATTGTGGAGCGGGCGCGGGCGCAAATTGAGGAAGGATATAAGCGTCCGTTTCTTCAGCGGAAGCTGCGCACATTTTTCTACAAGAAAGTTATTCCCAACTTCAAAACGCTGCAGATGGTCGCCAGCGGCATGCGGCTGTATCAGAAGTCAGGCATGCAGACGTTGGTCCGCAAATCCGGCTTGCTGAAGCTGCTGGGTGTGGCTGACCTGGACAAGCTTTCGCCGCAGATCGATGAAGAATTTTTCTTTGACCAGATCGGCAAGGTCATTCCGGCCGTGGGAGAGAAGCGTGGCAAGGTGGCGTTTGTGGCGGGGTGTATTAATAATGTCGCGTTCTCACACCTGAACCGCGCCACCGTGAACGTTCTAACGCAGAATGGAATTGAGGTCCATATTCCGGCGGGCCAGGGCTGCTGCGGAGCGCTGCATGCTCACGCCGGACTTCGCGATGAGGCGCGCGAGTTGGCGCGGCATAACATCGACATTTTTCTGGCGGAAAGCTATGGCGCGATTGTGACCAATGCCGCCGGTTGCGGATCGAACATGAAAGAGTATGACGATCTGCTGGAGCATGATCCGGTGTATCTGGACCGAGCCAAGCAGTTCAAAGCCAAAATGCGCGACGTAACGGAGTATCTGGCGGGCATTGGCTTGCGCACGCCGAAAAAGAAGATCGGACAGCGCGTGGCTTATCAGGACCCATGCCATCTGGCAAACGCGCAACGCATCCGCACACAGCCACGCGAACTTCTTGTGGCCATAGGCTGCGAACTGGTGGAATTACCGCATCCGGACCAGTGCTGCGGCAGCGCCGGCGTGTACAACGTGGCGCAGAATGAGCTCTCCATGAAAATCCTGGAAAAGAAGATGGAGGACGTGACCTCTGTTTCTTTCGACATGCTGGCCACAGCTAATGTTGGTTGCATGATCCAACTGCGCGCCGGCATACAGGGCAAAGGATTGCAGACTCCGGTGAAGCATGTGATTGAGCTGCTGGATGAGGCATACAGGTAGCAAATGAGCAGTCAGCACTCAGCGATCAGCACAAATATTATGTCTTCCCAGCCAAAACCCGAAGTCAACGTCCAGCAGGCGGTTCCGTTTTTTATGATCACGAACATGGAGAGGTCTCTACGCTTTTATGTGGATGGGCTGGGCTTTGTGATGACCAGAAAGTGGACGCCCGATGGTCCGGACAAGGTTCGCTGGTGCTGGCTGGAGATTGGCAACGCAGCGCTGATGCTGCAGGAATATGCGAAAGACCATCATCCAAACTCAGGCCGTCCGGAGGGCAAGCCGGGGCAAGGCGTTTCTGTGTGCTTTCAATGCAAGGACGCGATTGCGCTCTATCATGAGTTTAAGTCGCGCGGTATTGCAGCCCGGACGCCATTCGTCGGCAATGGGATGTGGGTGACCAGCGTGCAGGATCCGGATGGATACAAGTTGGACTTTGAAAGTCTGACCAATGTGGCGGAAGAGACAGTGTATGACGAGAGTTCGGCGATCACATAGAAATCCGTATCCGCGCTTACAGCGCTCTCTGATTACCTACCTTCACCCACCGCTTCCCCTCGGTTCGCGGTGGACTAACTTCTGAACGCGCCTACGGCGCTGATGTAATACTGCCAATGCGTTCTTCCGCTCGAGGGCTCTTCCCTTTTCTTAGTGTGTCTGCATCATGCGCCAGCCACTACTGTAATCTGGCGGCGTGGTGGTGTTGGTTCCGGCGATAGAGCCATCGGGCCTCGTCCAAACGTAGTTGTATTCATTGCTGACGGTGCGGTCGCCTTGGATAGAATCGCTGGCTGTGACCACGCCGCGGCGTGATTCTGAATCGTGCTGCATGGCGGCATCGTGAATTTTGTTGTTCTTTTCCCAGTTGGACATCACGTCAATTTGGTTGTTGTGCGCCTCTTCACGCGCATGCTGGGCGATGGAGGCTGACATCTGCTGTTGTGCGCGCGTCACGGCGCCGGTGACATCATGCGTGGCCTGCGCCTGGCGGGCTTCCCACTCTGGCGACACCTTCAAGCTTGAGACAACATTATCGAGAATATAGCGGGCAAAGGTTGTTTGCGACGGATTGCTGGCGATAAATCCGCTCAGTTCAAGAACGGCCCAGATTTGCGCGCCGTTGGGAGGACCGCCGATGACGGTGGAAGCGCGAACGTATCCCGCTTGTGCGCCGCAATGGAAGCTGACTTCTCCCACGGTGGCTTGCGCGGGCATATTCATGGCGCGGCCATAAGCGATGGCTTGTTGGGTGAGATCGCGTGTGGCTTCGGCCAGAATTCCCGATGCGGTGATTTGCGGCTCACGGCACAGCGTGCTGCGAATATAGCCTTCGGCGAACTGCATTCCTGTCTGATAGCGGGCAATCAGGATCGGACCTCCCCATGGACCCTGCGTAACCTGGCCTTCTCGCATGCCGGCATAGCCCATCATGCGATTAGGAACCTCGCGCGGAACAAGGTTGGCGTCGCCCATAAAAACCTGGATGCCGCCATCAGGTGAAGCTGCGCGCAATGTCTGGCGAGGATCGATGGCTGAGTTGCGGAATGTGCCGCCGCTCACCTGCCATCCCTCAGGAACCTTGAGCGTGAATGCCCCCTCTTTGGGATCACGCCACGGAGTAAACATAAGAATGGCGCCGCTGGCGTTGGCTGTGACTGCGCGTGATGGAGCTGCCGGGCCATGATGCGAAACGTTATGCGCGACCTGAGCAGAAAGTGAACAGGCAGAAAATGAAAGTGACAATACCGAAACAAACAGAACTCTGGCGATCATCCGGACTCTTAACTCCCTTGAAACGAACTGGCACACAATGCGATTCGCGTAGAGGGGAATCGCGTCTGGGACTTATCGGCGGGATGATTTGGAAGCTTGAAAGTGCTGCGACGGATAAATTGGCGCTGGAGTAACGTTATGCAAGTAACGTTACCGCCCTACGGGATAGTAAGTAGTCATCTAAGGTCTTTGAGCGATTCGCGGTTTGACGTCTGGCTAGAAGAATAGAGATGCTATGAACAGAGTCGTTAATAAATTCGTACTCGCCCACGACCGGTATATGGAACTTGACCGCATTCGCACCGAATGCACCAGCCCCGCGCAGCGTGAGTCCGTGCACATTGCCATTATGACGGCTTACCTGGAAGTGCATCATCATGCCAGGCAGATTGCCGGGCTGCAATTTGCTGATGGCATGGATTTTGCTGAAGTAAATTAAGCGTAACCCACCGTACACCCCCTGCCTGGTAATTTGCGTCTAAATAATCACGCCACTGCTGTAGTATGTACTCGTACGGCCGTACGGCCGAATACGTCCGGCGAGAGTCATAAATCCCGTGGGAGGTGGCTCGCCATGCCACTGGCTCGAATATTTACGCGCAATCCTGAACGCACTGGCGATCTGGCAACCCAACTACGCCAACAAGGCTATAAAGTTGAAGTAACCAGCCCTGACCAGAAGCATCTTGCGCCCGCCGACCTGGAAATTGAGTTTGAGCTATGTGAACGGGCTGACGTTCTGGATCGCGCCGCCGACCTGGCCAATGAACTTGAGGCCGACATTGCCGTAGCGCCGGGAATTCTACAATCTACTCCTGAACCCCAAATTGATTTAAAAGCCGAGTTAAAAGTTGAGCCTCAACCTGAGCCAGTTACACAATCTGCCGTCCAGCCAGTAGTCGAAAAGCTGGAGCCCGTACCGCTTCCCGTTACGAATTCTGAACGGGAACGCGAATTTGAAGCGGCTTTCTCAGCTTTGCCGGAGGCACCCGTCGCTATGCAGGAGGAGCCTGCAGTTATAGAAGTCCCGGTAATGGAACAGGCGGCGATGCCGCCCGTGGCAATTTTGCAGGAGCCAGCCGCCTTCGAATCGGTGAAAATGGAAAAGCCGGTTACTGCGGAAAAATCCATCGTCGATATTCCGCTGAATGTTTCTGAGCCGTCACGTTTGGCCGATCCTGAACCATATTTGGCGCAACTCACGCCGTTCAGCACGCCTTCAAGAACCGAGCCAAAGCCGGCGACGTCAGTGGTGCGTCGCGAGGAGAAAGCGTCTGCCGCGTCTGAGCGCGGCAATCAGATTTTGCAGGATGGAGCCAAGATCGCAGCGCAATCATGGGCAAGCGCGCAGTCCCTTGCGACTTCGACGGCTGATTCTGTACGCGGCTATTTCCGTGAATACAAGAAGAAGGCGCAGGTAAAGTCCGCGGAAGCACGGGCTGCTCAGGCAGCGCGTATGCTTGATTTAGAACAACGCCGGGCGGAGGCACAGCAACGGGCAATCGAACTTGAAGCCGCAAGGGCAGAGGCAGCAGCACGGTTGGCAGCACTGGTTCGCCAGCGCGAACCCGGCCTGCCAAAGCAAGCCGATCAGACTCAGACAGAACAAAGTTACTACTGGCAGCCAAATGAGAACGTGCAGGAGTCAAAGCAGCCAGAGCGCATTTACGCCCAGAGCCAGGTTAAGCCAGAGCAACCCAGGCCGGAACAACCTGGGCGGCCAGATCCTTCTGCGACGGCATTTGCCAAGCCGCCATCCAGCGCTTCTATCCCGAAGCCGCCAAAAACCAAACGGAATTTTGCTGCGCTGAAAGGCACACCGCTTGAGCTGTGGCGCACGGTGAATCCGCCATTGCGCGCGGTGCTGACAGGGGCAGCCGCAGTGAGCGCACTCTTTATCATGGGAATTGCACTGGGACTTTTCCATTCCCGGGCTCCGCTAGCTAACACAAATGATGCTGCTACCGGCGTAACGGTCCAAGGCAATGGGGCGACGGTCCAGACTGGAAGTGAGCAAGCAACCTCAGCGAAGCCGCAGCCCGGAACTCCAACGAAAGCGCAATCAGGCGTAACCGAGGCACAAGCGTCTGCCAAGCCTTCACCGCGAATTTCCCATGCCCAGCAGCTTGTTGCGGAGCAGTCAGAAACCAAATTCGGCGATGACGTTGTGGTCCGCCACTTTTCTCGGCCCGTTCCCACGCAAAAACCAAAGCAATCTGGCCAGCAGGCAGGATTGAAGCACTTTTCTGATCTGACCAATTAGCAGGTCAGCCAAGATAGCAAAAGCCCTCATGTTTCAGCATGAGGACTTTTATTTTGTTCACAGCGCTATGATGAAAAATTAGTTCTTGGCTGCGATCTTCTCCACCAGCTGCGAGTAGTCGGTTTTCTCAATTCCATAGACTTTCTTGTTGAACTCATCTACTTTCTGCGAGTAGTTCATGGAGCAGAATTTTGGGCCGCACATGGAGCAGAACTTGGCGTCCTTGTAATAGTCGTCGGCCAGGGTCTCATCGTGCATGGATCGTGCAGTCTCAGGATCGAGCGACAGCGCAAATTGCTTCTCCCAGTCGAAAGTGTAGCGGGCATAGCTGAGAGCGTTGTCGCGGTCCTGCGCGCCGGGACGATGCCGCGCCACGTCAGCCGCATGGGCAGCAATCTTGTAAGCGATGATTCCATCTTTTACATCTTTCTCGTTCGGCAAGCCGAGATGTTCTTTGGGCGTGACGTAGCAAAGCATGGCCGCGCCGTGCCAGCCGATCATCGCCGCACCGATGGCTGAAGTAATGTGGTCATAGCCGGGAGCAATATCCGTAACGAGCGGGCCAAGCACATAAAATGGAGCAGAGTGGCAGAATTCAACTTCTTTATCCACTTGTTCCTTGATCTTGTCGAGCGGAATGTGTCCGGGACCTTCAATCATGACCTGGACGTCGTGCTCCCAGGCTCGCTTGGTCAGCTCGCCGAGCGTGCGCAGTTCAGCGAACTGAGCTTCGTCGCTGGCATCGGCAATGCAGCCGGGGCGAAGGCCGTCGCCAAGCGAGTAAGAGACGTCATACTTTTTGAGGATCTTGGTGATGTCGTCAAAGCATTCATAAAGGAAGTTCTGCTTGTGGTGGTGGGCCATCCACTGGGCCAGGATGGCGCCGCCGCGGCTCACGATTCCGGTGATACGCTTGGAGATCAGCGGCAGATACTGCACCAGCACGCCGGCATGGATCGTCATGTAATCGACGCCCTGCTGCGCCTGCTCTTCAATCACTTCCAGCATCAGGCTGGCATTCAAATCTTCAATGCGCTTTACCCGCGAGACAGCTTCATAGATCGGCACGGTGCCAATCGGCACTGGCGAGTGGCGAAGAATGGCCTCGCGAATTTCGTGGATGCCACCGCCGGTGGAGAGGTCCATCACGGTATCGGCGCCAAAGTGAACGGCGGTGTGCAGCTTGCGCAGCTCTTCATCGACATTAGAAGTAATGGCTGAATTTCCGATATTGGCGTTGATCTTACAGAGCGATTCCACGCCAATCGCCATGGGCTCAAGCTCAGGATGGTTGATATTGGCCGGAATGATCATGCGGCCGATGGCAATTTCATCGCGGACCAGCTCGGGCCTAATCTTTTCTTTGTCCGCCACGTAAAGCATCTCCTCTGTTATCAGACCTTTGCGGGCAAAATGCATCTGGGAGACGTTGCTATCACCGGTGCGGGCGGCCTGTTCGCGACGGCGAGTAATCCATTCTTCCCTAAGCTTTGGTTTTGCTTCAGCTTGCGTGGTGGCGGGAGTGCTCAATGTTGTGCTCATGGGTTCACCTTATGATCAGGAACTCTTTATTATACCTGCCGCAGAAGCAACGTGTTACGGGCGTAACCGCAGTACATTAAGACTCTTGACCCGCGTTCAAAGCGGGGCTAACCTTTGAGGTAGCCATGTCAGACACAAACAAAAAATACCTCAAGTTCGGGGCGGCCATTAGTGTGATTGTGCTGACCCTGGCTTACCTGGCCTATCTTGGCGCGCAGGAAAGCAAGAGCTATTACGTCACCATCAAGGAATTGCACACGATGGGTGACACAGCGTATAGCCGGAACTTGCGGGTGGCGGGAATCGTGCAACCGGGCTCCATCAAGTTTGATGGACCGCATGCCGATTTCGTGTTGGTGGAAGACAATAACGAATTGAATATCCACGAAAAAGTGCGCGTGGTCTACAAAGGCAGCGAGCCGCCACCGGACACCTTCAAAGACAACGCACAGGCCCTGGCGATTGGCGGATACAAGCGCGATGGCGTTTTTTATGCCAACGAACTGCAGGCCAAGTGCGCTTCAAAATATGCTCCGCAGCCAGGAGCAGCGCCTGCACAGCAACCTGCGGCACAGCCACAGGCCAAAGGATACTAAGTCTGCCGCTTACGACTCCTGACGATCTTCTTCCTGTTCGGACAGAAAATGTCTCCAAGATTTATGGCCGCACTGCGGCTGTAAGAAAGATCTCGCTCGATCTGCAGCCGGCGCGGTTCTATGTGCTGCGCGGTGAGAATGGCGCGGGCAAATCCACACTGCTGCGCATGATTGCCGGATTGAATGAGCCGACCGAAGGCAAGATCCTGATCTACGGAACTCCCAACACAAAAGCGCGCCACAACATGGGATACATGGCGCACGCTCCGCTGCTCTATGACGAGCTTTCCGGCATGGAAAACCTGCGATTCTTCGCGCAGCTTTATAGCATAACTTCTGACGAACTTCTGGCCAGAGCCATGGAGCGCGTGGGCCTCGATCCGAAACTCGAGCGGCGTATCGGACAGTATTCACAAGGCATGCGGCAAAGACTGTCACTGGCACGCGCGATTTTCCATGATCCGCGGTTGTTGCTGCTGGACGAGCCGTTTTCCAATGTCGATCCCGATTCTGCTTTGCAGATAGCGCAGTTGCTGGCAGACATGCGGTCAAGCGGCACAACGATTTTGCTGGTCACACATCAGGCCGGATTGCTGGCCAAGCTGGCGGATGAATATGTTCTGCTCTCGCATGGACAGCTTGTCTCGCGTGGGCCAATGGCTGAGGTGCAACAGTGAAGGCCGACGCCATCAAAGCCGCAACTGAAACTCCAGCGGTGAACATGTCATTCACACGGTTGGCGTGGATCAACGTAGCTAAAGACCTGCGGCTGGAATGGCGATCACGCGACGTCTTCAACTCCATGATGTTCTTTGCGCTGGTGGTAGTGGTGGTCTTCAGCTTTGCCTTTGAGCGCGACGAGTCAAAGCCCGTAATGGGCGGACTGATCTGGGTGGCGTTTCTGTTTTCAACCACCATGGCGCTGAACCAGTCCTGGGCGCGCGAGCTGCGCAACGGCGTGCTGGACGCTTATCGAGTATCGCCGGCGCCGGCGGAGGCGCTGTTTCTGGGCAAGGTTGTAGGTAATTTTATTCTGGTTTCTCTGCTGGAATGCCTGATGGCCCCGCTGTTCGTGGTTTTCTACAATTTAACTTCAGTCGGGCCATTGTGGCAGCTAATATTGGTGGCACTACTCGGGACATGGGCTTTAGTGGTGAACGGAACATTCTTTGCCGCCATGTCCATTCGCACGCGCAATCGTGAATTGATGCTTCCACTGCTGCTGCTGCCGATTTCGATTCCGGCAGTGCTCAGCATGGTGACGGGCACAAGCCAGGTGCTGAGCGGCGAAGGTTCGCCGATAGTGCAGTTGAAATTCCTGGCAGGATTCTGCGTGATCTTTACCACGGCATGCTTCCTGCTTTTTGAAACGGTGTTGAACGCAGAATGAAAAACAAATTATTTCTCGCTTTCGCTGCTTTAGCCTGCCTGTTGCTGGCCTTTGGAACGTATGAAGCGCTTGTGGTGGCTCCCACGGAGGAGACCATGGGCGATGTGCAGAGAATCTTTTACGTCCACGTGCCGGCAGCAACCGTTGGGTTCACGATGTTCTTCGTGAATTTTATTGCGTCACTTCTTTACCTGTGGAAGCGCAGCGCGAGGGCCGATGCGCTGGCCGCCGCGTCCGCTGAAGTTGGCGTGGTCTTTTGCTCTGTGGTGCTGATCACCGGCCCCATCTGGGCGCGCTATGCCTGGGGTGTCTGGTGGTCTGCTTGGGACATGCGCCTGAATACCACGCTCATGCTCTGGCTGCTGTACGTGAGCTATCTGATTCTGCGCCGATCTTCGACTGCCGGCTCGACTTCTATGCTGGCATCAGCGCTGGCGGTTTTTGCCTTCCTTGATGTGCCGATCGTTTACATGGCGAACCGCTGGTTCCGCACGCATCATCCCGCGCCGATGATCGGCACGCCTAACCTTGATCCGCGCATGCAGAACATTTTGTTCATCAACATGATCGCGTTCCTGATCTTTGGATCGCTGATCGCATGGTTCCGCTATGAGATGGAACGAACCGCCCAGACGATCGATGCAGCGCATATCCAGCGCGCTGCAGGAGGCGCTGTGGGAATGATGGCTGTGCCGGCCATGTTTTTAGCCGCGCCCACGCACGTGAATCCGCACGCGTATCTGTGGGGCGGATATCTGGCGGCATGGGGAATTTATTTGGGCTATTTGTTGTTCCTCATGGCGAAGCTGGGGAGATTGAAGAAGGAAGCGGCCGAGCTGGGAAGGTAGCCTTTCTTTTTGAAAGCCGATGACAGATCAGGACTCACCCAACTTACCTGTAGCTTTGGCGCCAGAGATTGGGCCTTCCGCGCGCAAAGGCATTGGCAGAAAGCTTCTGGTAGTGCTCTTCTCTGTATTGCTTCCAGGGGCTGGACATCTATATGCCAAACGCCGTATATGGGCGGCACTTCTCTTTCTGCTGTTTTCTGCGTTTTGTCTTTTCTGCCTGACGTATCGTGTGGCGGCCTCTCCTGAGGGAGCGATATCGCTAGTATTGGGAGCCGTGGCATTCTGCATATTTGCCGGATTTCATGCCGTTTATGGTACAGATCGTGGTGAAAAGCGACCATCGATATGGTGGTTCTTTGTTGTACTGTTTCTGGGTTTTTTCGCAGGCGCTGTTCACTCCAATTGGATCTTGCGGGCATCAGGATTCCGGCCATTTATTGTTCCATCTAGATCCATGGAAAATACGGCCCCGATAAACACACGCATCGTGGTGGATGTCTGGTACTACAAGAACCATGCCCCGGAAGACGGTGCGATTGTTATTTTTCAGAACCGTGAAGGCTTGTATTTCATTAAACGCGTCATTGCTCGAGGCGGTGAAACCATCGCGAGCAATGATGGTGAGATATCAGTAAATGGCAAGAAGATTTCAGAGCCGTACGTCATCCGCACCGGCGGCGCGCCAGACGACATGAATACCTTTGGTCCTCTCAAAATACCCGCGGGAAAACTATTTGTGATGGGAGACAATCGCGACATCAGCCTTGATAGCCGCGATCCCGAGAAAGGCCCGATCGACGAGAGCACTTTGCGGGGAAAAGCCATTTATATGCTAGGACAAACCAAAGATGCTGCATTTAAAACGTTTTGATAGGACACTTGAATACAAGCAGCATGGAATAATCGTCGCCCTAAATGAACAAAAAATCAGCCAATTGGTTATTTGCGATCATTACACCGCCTCTACTTGGGCTGAAATATGTTCTCTGGCCAATCAACGAACTGGTTTTTAGGCCATTAGATTTCTGGCTGGCAAAAAGAGACCAGAAACAATTTGAACGCGAAATAGAGCTCAAGATACCCTTTCTGTTCAGTGAATATGGGGCTAGGTTCCTTCCTGAAAAAATTGATCCCAGGGCAGTTTCAGCCACAATTGATGTTGGCACCTTCTTGCTTTCGTTTACCCGCTGGCATCGAGAACTAACAGGTTTCATCAAGGCAAAGAATGCGGAGCGTGGCATAAGCCTTTCCGAACTTACGGATGCGTTCAACATTCCATTTTATCTTCGCGGTAAAGTTGACTATTCTTTGGAGGATTGGGATGTGCTCCTGAAGCTGAACATGCCACAGTTGCAAGAGGTGTTTTCCAGCGGGCAGTATGGTGAAACGAAAGAGTATCTGCGTGAGTTGAAGAGGACGATGGGATGTTAGAGTTTCCGCGCTACAGCGCTGGCTTTCGGGCCAATTCTCCGTAGCTGCATGTATCAGTTGCGGCGGGAATGAAGTGGATAAGCAGATAGTCCTTATGCGAAAACGAATGTTTCACAACCTTGAGCGGAACATTGGCTGAGCAAAGGCCTTGCGCTTTGGCCACAAGACGATAACGTCCTGGCGGGATATTCTGGAATGAGAAATGTCCGTGTGAATCAGCTCTGACACTCGACAGGAGTTTGTGGTCTCGCTCGTTGAATAAACCGTACCAAGCATCACGAGCACTACCCTCATTCTGAGTTTTAATTCGAATGCTCCCCTTACCCTGCACAATAGATAGCTTCAAGGGACCATAGTCGACTTGATTATGGTTTTCATAGTCGCTCGAATATGAATCTGCCTTCCCACTGTCTTGGGCTAGACAACTCCAGCAGAATGCAATCAAAACAACGATAACTTGCCATTTGCGCATCCGTATTCTCTCTCACAAATCTTCGGGCGGCGGGACGTAGCTGCCGCGGCGCCGCATCTCGGCATACCATTCTTTGAGCGGATAATCTGACGCCATAAGCCGCGAGACTTCTTTTTCCACGTCATATTCAATGCGGCGAATGGCAGGCTTGTCGTCATCAATTAAAAGATAAGAGCTGCGAGGATCGCCATCATAGGGCATGCCGACGCTGCCGCAGTTGCAGATAGTCATTTTGCCAATCTGGCGCACAAATGGCCGATGGATGTGGCAATAGACAACGACTTCAGCATTGAGAGTTTTGTAGGTGTTTTCCAGTTCGGCATCGTCAGCTGTATCCATGGGCGCGCGCCAGATGTTGCCGGGACCAGCGTGAGTGAGAACGAGATTTTTATGGCCAGGACTTTCATGTCGTAATTCAACGGGAAGCTGTTGCAGCCCCACCATGCGCTTGTCACCGATCATCTGGCGGGTTACCGGCGCAGCAATTTCAAACAGCGCACGAAAAAGCGGCTTTAACTTCGGCGCAGCGGCTTCCAGCGCTGGACGCGCAGCACTACTCCAGATTATTTCATCAGTATTGCCTAGAACTCCCGGCCAGCCTTCCTGCGCGATGAGATCAATCACTTCACTGGGATTGCAGCCGCCGTAAGGAATGTCTCCGCCGTGAAAGACGAGGTCTGGCTTCTGGCGGCGAAGATCGGCCATGACCGCCTCAAGAGCGGTGAGATTGCCGTGAACATCAGAAATGATGGCGATGCGCATATTTTCGGTTCGCAGTAAGGTCTGGTTATCGCCTGATTTTGGCAAACAGTTGAGAAAGGACCAAGCGAATTGGAGTGCCGGTGATGGCAAAATCTCTGGCCTCAATCAAGCCGGAGGAATTACAGTCATACCCGCGCTGTGTGGCGGGATCGAGCACCCAGATGTTAGGTATGCCGAAGTTGCGATAGTCGTCAATGCGTTCCTGTATGCGGCGAAGAGTATCTTCAGGCGAAAGTATCTCAATACATGCGAGCGGAGGCTTTGTAAGTATCTGCTCTACGGGCTCACTCAGAGAGATTAGGCAAACATCCGGCACGCGAAATTTACTGGCAGAGATTCTTATTCTCTGCTCTGGCAGAACTTCAATATTCCACTCATTTTGACGCTGGCCAAACCAGAGTATCAATGCTGCCTGCAATGCCGCGTGATCGTGCTCGCCCCCATTACGCTCCTCGATACGCCCATCTACATAGTCGCAATCAGGGCTGTAGATGTTCTTCAGATACTCGCTTACGGAAATGGAAGTTGTACTGGCCATTGGCGCCTTCTAAACAGCCTTATCATACTTCAGATTACAAGGAAGAAACATGGTTTCGTTTCCAGGCGTTACACTAAATGCATGCCTGAAGTCGCCACCAACTCACTAGCCAATGCTGCATCTTCCTATCTCCGCTCCGCCATGCACCAGCCGATTCACTGGCATGAATGGGGCGCGGAAGCCTTTGCCACGGCCAAGCAGGAAAACAAGCCAATCCTGCTAGATATTGGCGCAGTTTGGTGCCACTGGTGCCATGTGATGGACCGCGAGTCGTATGAAAGCCCGGAGATTGCGGCGATCATCAATGAAAATTTTGTAGCGGTGAAGGTTGATCGCGACGAGCGGCCTGATGTGGACAGCCGCTATCAGACGGCGGTGCAGGCTATCAGCGGGCAGGGTGGCTGGCCGCTTACGGCGTTTCTTACTCCGGGAGGAAAACCGTTTTATGCCGGAACATATTTTCCTCCACAGGATTACCAGAACCGCCCCAGCTTTCGCCGCGTGCTGTTAACGCTGGCGCAGGCATATCGCGAGAGACATGGCGAAGTGCTGGAATCGGCAGAGAGCGTGATGCACGCGATCAGCCAGGCAGAGGGTTTCGCAGGCAAGTCAGGATCGCTCAAGCCGGAGATCATTGAGGCTATGGTGGATGCTGCGGTGAAGTTATTTGATCCGGAACATGGCGGGTTTGGATCGTCGCCAAAGTTTCCGCATCCCAGCGGCATGGATCTGCTGATGCAAGTAGCTGCGGAAAATAAAAATGAGCAATTGCTGAACATCATTACAACGTCGCTCGACAAGATGGCGCGCGGCGGAGTGTATGACCAGCTTGCGGGCGGTTTCCATCGCTACTCAGTGGACGAGCACTGGATTGTGCCGCACTTTGAAAAGATGTCGTACGACAACTCTGAGCTGCTGAAGAATTATGTGCATGGATACCAGCTCACCGGGAATGAGTTTTTTGGCTTTGTGGCCAAAGACATGATTCGTTGGATGGATGAGTGGCTGAGCGATCGTGAACGCGGCGGCTTTTATGCTTCGCAGGATGCCGATATTTCACTCGACGATGACGGCGACTACTTTACCTGGACGCTGGATGAAACTGAGCAGGTGCTGAGCAGCGATGAATTGCAGATCGCCATGCTGCACTATGACATTGGTGAAGTGGGCGAGATGCATCATAATCCGGCAAAAAATGTTTTGTATGTGCGCGCCAGCGTGGAGGAGATTGCGGAGCGCATAAAGAAGACGCCGCAAGAGGTGCAGGCGCTGCTGGATTCAGCCAAAGAAAAGATGTATGCCGCGCGGGTGAAGAGGCAAACGCCGTTTGTAGATAAAACCGTGTATGTGAGCTGGAATGCTCTTTGTATCTCAGCGTACTTACAAGCTGCGAGAGTGCTTAAGCTGGAGAACGCACGTGAGTTTGCGTTGCGCTCACTGGATCGGATCCTGGCAGAAGCTTGGGACGCAAAAACCGGCCTGCAGCATGTGGTGGCGTATTCAGATGAGCAGGCGGCAAAGCGCAGCGTGGCCGGCGTGCTGGATGACTATGCGTTTACGCTGATCGCCTGTCTGGATGCCTATGAAGCGAGCAGCGAGCTGAAGTATTTTCAGTCGGCAGAAAAGATTGCTGATGCCATAGCCGAGCGATTTTATGATCCGCAGGAAGGCGGATTCTTTGATATGGCAATTAGCGAAGACGCTGCACTGGGAGCGCTGGCGGCGCGGCGCAAACCTCTGCAGGATTCGCCGACTCCGGCAGGCAATCCCGCGGCCGCAATTGGGCTACTGAGATTTCATGCATATACGAACAATACTCGCCATCGCGAGCTGGCGGAAGGAACACTGAAAGCTTTTGCGGGGATTGCAGCACACTATGGGCTCTTTGCTGCAAGCTATGGAATTGCGCTGGACATGTATCTGAATCCGCATACGCAGGTAGTGATCAGCGGCAGCGGAGAGAAAGCAGCGGAGTTGGAATCAACTGCGCTGCTGCACTTCAACTTGAACCAGTCTGTGCTGCGTTTTTCGCAGGGCAAGATCATGCCGCAAATGCTGCCGCCGGCGTTGGCGGAGACGATCCCTAACCTGCCGGCGGTAAAAGATGGAAGCACCGTGGCCGTGATCTGCAGCAACTTCAGTTGCCAGCCGCCGATCACAGAGCCAACAGAGTTAGCGCGAGCGCTGGCAAAAGCTTAATCGCTAGTACCCTTCCAGCACGCCGGCCGCCTTGTTCAGCGCGTCAGTCAGCACTTGCAACTGTGACGTGGTGAGTTGTACGTCTTTGGCGTCAATCGCTTCATTCACGCCAGGAATTACAACGGCGGCGTAACCAGTGTATTGTCCGGGAGCGTAGATGGTGTGCTTGAACCATGAGCGATTCGGCAATCCCTGAGCATTCAGTAGTGCACGCTCTGCGGCGATGAGTGTTTCATTGAGTTTGGCTGGATCCTGCGGCGGATTTTTCTGCACGGCAAGAATTTTTGCGCCGGCGTTCATGAAGCGCTTGGCTGCGTCGCCGGCTTTGCTGAAATCGGGAGCGTTGGCGCCAAGAACACGCGTGGCTTTGTCGTGTGAGTTTTCAATATAAGCGCCGATCTCTTTGCCATAGAGCTCGTAATCATAGGGCAGAACGTCGGCCTGCGCCATGTGCAGCGCCTCTATGCCGAAGACACGAGCCATCTCCTGCTCATAGACAAAAGTTGGGTCGCCGAATTTCTTGAACCAGTTGAAATTATCGAACGCGGAGTGATAAACGCCGTATGGGCCGCTTGAGCTGACGTCGGTAGAAGGAATGCCAAGGTGCTGGATGAAAACGCTGTAGTCAGAGCCGCTGCCGAGATCGCCGACCTGAACGTCATTCTCTACCTGGGCGTTTGGTCCGCGATTGCCCTGGCGGCGATCACGCTCTGAAGATTGCCGCGTTCTTTCATCTTTCCACACGTTGTAAAGCATGCCACCTTTAGGACTGGGCACGACTTTGGTGACGTCGCGCACAAAACCTTTGAGGCTGGGCACGGCAGAGGCGCCAAAATTAGGTCCGGAGACGGCGACATCCATATTGAAATAAGCGGCGGCGTGGGCTAGATCTTTTTCGTGCTCCTCGCCCCATTCAGTAGAGCCTATCAAGCCCTCTTCCTCGGCGTCCCATGAGGCAAAGATGATCGTTCGCTCTGGCTTCCATCCATGCTTCAGCAGACCGCCAATGCCATGCACGGTCTCAAGCATCGCCGCAGTTCCGCTGTTAGGATCAACCGCCCCGTACACCCACGCATCACGATGATTCCCCAGCACCACGACCTCATCGGGATACTTAGTCCCCTTGATCTTGCCGATCACATCCCAGATCGTCCAATACCGATAATCCTGCTTGAGATGGATCTTCACCTTCACAGGCCCTGGGCCAACGTGATAGGTAAACGGCAACGCGCCTTGCCAGTCGCGCGGCGTCTCTGGGCCAGCCAAATTCTCCAGGATCGGACGCGCGTCTCCATACGATAGCGGCGTGGTCGGAATCTTCGGCATGTCGGCTGCTTTTTCCGGCGCAACGCGCTGCGACTCCGGCAGCGTCACAGTCGACGCAAATCCCGGCGTGGTGGGATCACCCGGATACTTGAACATGTATTGAATCGACCCGCGTTGCACGCCGCTCTCCGGACGCCACGGCCCTTTCGGATAGACATCGCCGCGGAAGTAGCCATCATCAATCGGATCGGAATAGATAATCACGCCTGCCGCGCCATGCTCTTCCGCTACAAAACTTTTTACCCCGCGAAAATTATCGCCATACCTGACAATCACAATCTTCCCGCGAACATCCACCTTCATCTCTTCCAGCTTTTTGAAATCTTCCGGACGGCCATAGTTCGCATACACCACTTCCGCCTCAACATCCCCAGAAGGCGACGACCCGTTATACGGCATCACCACTTTCGGATCATCGGCCATCGGATCGCCATCCACATGCTCGCGCGTGGGGCCATTCATCTTCACGTTGGCCGGCGCCGTCACCGTAACGCTCACCTCTGCCGGACGATTCATCCACACGGCATACTTCACAATCTCCGTCTCCAGGCCGTTGATGTCAAAATGCTTGTACACCTGCTGCGCCGTCGCGTAATCCTCCGGAGAGCCCGCGATATGTGGCTTGGCCGTCAACAGCTTCAGTTCCTGTTCCGCGCGCTCAGCGCTCGGGCCGGCCAGAAAATCTTTGTCAATCTCATATTGCTTGCTGAAATCTTTAAAGCCAAACATCTGCGTGGGAACCTGCGACTGCTGCGCTGCGCTGGCATCGTTTTGCTGAGCAAAGTTCTGCGCGGTAAAGGTGGAAACGGCAAAGAACAAGATGGCGATAGCAAATTTGGCGCGGTTCAATTCGTGGCTCCTGATTTTGCGGGATGCTTAGCGTACAAAATACCGTTCTGGCGAAATACAAGCGGGCAAATATTCGTCCGGCAAATTCTGATCAAAACTCGTTTGCGAACCATACTGCATTAAGCCGCCTTTTCTCTCGCCAATCAAAAATCGTTGACTACTGGGTTTCTTCACAGCTGAATGCCGCGCGGCCGGCAAACAAAAAAGCTTACACTATCAGGACGTGGTTCAGTTAGAAAACTGAACCACTGGGAGTTTTACAGTTCGAACAACTCAAGCTTCGTCATCCCGAATCCCCGTCAACGAACGCGCGTTGTCATCAGCGCGTGAGTAGGGGTGAGGGATCTTGTGCTAGCTTCGAATAGTCGGACTCTACCGCTGGCGAAGTACCAGTCATTTAATGATTTGCCAGCAAATCGCGGGCTTCAGCCCAGGCCTTTAGCCCTGGGTGAGCGAAGCGAACTATCAAGACGTTCATCGCGCAAGCGATGAATTAATGAAATTGCAACACTACTTACGTCACAGGGACCACGCATTTTGAGTACGGAAGCGGAGATCAGCAGCGGCAGCGCAACGCCAACAGTTATTGAAGAACCAACCCTGCCACGGGCTGACGCAGTTGACGGTCTGGCACACGGCGCCGTAACTGACGCGGCTGAAACCACCGTCATTGAGATTCCGCGCATCGCCCGCGCCCTGCGCCACCGTGATTTCCGCCTCTTCTGGACCGGCAACTTCCTCTCCAACATCGGCACCTGGATGCAGAACATCGCCCAGGGCTGGCTTGTGCTCAAGCTCACCAACTCCGCCTTCTGGCTGGGGATGGTCGGCTTCTCATCGTCCTTTCCCATTCTTTTGTTTGCGCTCGTTGGCGGCGTGATTGCAGACCATGTGAACAAGCGCAAGCTGCTCATCGTCACGCAATCCGCTATGATGGTTTTTGCCTTCATCATGTCGGCGCTGGCGTTTTTCAACGTCATCACCGTGAAGGAAATTGTGCTGCTGGCGCTGGGCACAGGCATCGCCATGTCACTCAATACGCCCAGCTACCAGGCGCTGGTGCCGCAGCTTGTTCCCAAAGAAGATCTCACCAACGCCATCGCCATCAACTCCGCGCAATACAACATGTCGCGCGTCCTCGGACCAACCGTCGGTGGCTTTGCCATGGCGCTGGTGCATGAGTCCGGCAACTTTTTTCTCAACGGACTGAGCTTCCTCGCCGTCATCGTCGCGCTCAGCCGCATCCGCTACATTGAGCCGCCCATTTCCCGCAAAGGCCTCTGGACGCCGCGTGAAGGTGGCATCTGGGAAAAGATGCAGCAGGGCTTTGCTTACGTCTTTCGCGATCCCGCCATGTCGTCGCTCGTCGTGCTGGTCGGGATCGCCAGCCTCTTCGCCATTCCCTACCTCACCTTTGTTCCCTACTTCGCGCGAGACGTTCTTGGGTCAGACGAGCCTGGCCTCGGCCTGCTCATGGCGTGCTCCGGCGCGGGAGCGCTGCTCGGCGCGCTCACCATTGCTTCCATCGCGCTTATCCGCCGCCGCGGCGTCTTCATCATGCGCGCCGCCATCGGATTCTTCGTCTCCATCATCTTCTTTACCTTCTCGCGCAATTTTTATCTCTCTGGATTCTTCCTTATGATCGCCGGCTATTGCATGATCGTCTCCGTCGCCACCATTAATTCATCTCTCCAGCACCTGGCAGAAAACTCCATGCGCGGACGCGTCATGAGCATCTACTCCACCGCCTTCCTCGGCCTCCCGCCCCTCGGATGCCTCATCGCCGGCCTCCTCACCCGCGTCATTAGCACCCCACACGCTATTGCAGGTATGACGGCTGTGGGATTGATAGGCAGTTTGGCGGTGTATTACGGACGAGAAGGGTTGAGAGAGTTGGATTAGCTTTTTCTGCAATCCCGAAGCAAGCGAGGCATCCCTATAGCCTAGGTAATGCCATCTGAACTCCGAGCAACACCAGATTGTTACATGCGAGTTAGATTTCAAAGTTGATGTAACCACCAAGCGCCGTAGGCGCGACCAGAGGTTAGCCCACCGCGAACCGAAGGGGAGCGGTGGGTAAACAGAACCAAACACCGAGCGCTGTAGGCGCGGCAACAGACACCTTCCTTCACACGCTACGGAGGCAAACGAAGCCTCGATCATCTCACATAAAAATCTCGCGTTTGCGTTGTTCGGCGAACCTGTCGCCGTAGACAACTTTCTTGTTCACAACCTCATACGGAAAGAACACATTCACTGCATACCCATCACGATGTTCGATCCCAACTTGAATCGCATCACGCTTTCGATCGGATCCTGGCGAACGCAAGGTTACATCGACAACAAATGCAATCGCCCTGCATCGTTTGGCCCGTGCCTGCTGTTGAAATGAACTTCGCAACGCATCGAGCATGTCTTGGGATTTTGGATGCTCGGTATTTTGGTCTTTCACGCCAACAATGACATTCCTCCCATTAAGTTCCATGTAACCGCCGTATGGCAGAAATTCTCCAAATTTCTTCAACAATACGTCGGCCACGTACAACACCGACTTCGTTAATTTCTCCGAATCTTGCTTTGCGTTCATATCGAATATCAAGATATTTTATGCTTACGTAATATGTCTAACTGCACGACCCGATTCTACGCATCAAATTCCCCAAGCGCCGTAGGCGCGACCAGAAGTTAGCCCACCGCGAACCGCAGGGGAGCGGTGGGTAAGTAGAACCAAACCATCAAGCGCTGTAGGCGCGGCCACTTCATCCAAAAACATATTTGGGATCGTATTCCACGCCGTGTCGCTCCAGAAACGCAATAAATTCCTGCTCGAAACTCATCTTGCGATGACGCCGCTCCTGGTTTCGGATGTAGCGCACAACGGTGGGAATGTTTGACGCGCTTACGCTGAACGCGCCATATCCTTTTTGCCAGGCGAAGCGTTTACCCATCCATTTGGAAGGATAGGTCTTGATCAACTGGATTGCCTCTACCAGAGACAGTGTCGGCGGAAGTTGGAAGAGAACATGGCAATGATCTTCCATTCCGCCAATGGCATGGACGAACATTTTATTCTCCTGGCAAATCGCAGAGATGTAGGGCCACAACCTGCTTTGCATTTCTTTGGTGACGGCCTTGCGGCGATCTTTTGTGCTGAAGACCAGGTGAATATTGTTTTGCGCGTAGCTATGCGGCAAGGGGTTTCTCCTCCGAAGAGGAGCATTCTATCTGTTGCCGCGCCGCCGGCGCTCAAATGTTTATGTTCTGCTTACCCACCGCTAGCGCGGTGGGCTAACCTCTAATCGCGCCTACGGCGCTCGGTCAAGCCCCTGTTACTTCTTCTCTGTATTTCAAAGGTTTTTTCTGCACCTTAACTCTGCCACAAAGAAACGGGCGATTCAATCTAACCTTGAATCGCCCGTCTCAGCATTATCAGTGTTCCGTTAAGGTACCGTCACAGTGATGGTCTTCTTCACGATGGCGTCGTAAAGATCAACTCCCACGATGGTCACCTGATGTGTTCCTGCTGCCACTGCTACCTTGGCATTCAACTGGTCACTGAATGCCTGAGTCAGCTTGGATCCATCCACCCACAGTTCCACGCGCTTTACGCCGTTGGGTGAGTTGCCGGCGGCCTTTACCGTAAGCGAGTTGGTGGCAGTTGGAGCGGTACAGATGTGCACCGCCAGCGTGCCTGAGCCTGGAGGGGCGCAGTTGGTGAGCGCATTCTGGTTGAGCAGCACGTCCGTGGCCTCTATGCCCGGAAGGGGATTGTTGGCGGTAAAGGCAAGATCATGCCGCGAGTCGAGACTGAAGTCGCGGACAATCAACTGCGTTGTGCGCTCTCCGTTGGGGATGTTGACCGGCGTGGTAAATGTGCCGTCGCCGCGGCCCAGTGCGTATTGAATTGAGTCCGCGCGGATGTCTTTCCCCTCGATCAGCAGGTCCTGGATGCCGTCTCCGTTCAGGTCTGCGGCGCCAAGATTATGCCCAAAGCCACGAGTGCCGGGCACCTGTCCCTTCAAAAAGAACGTACCCGTCCCGGTGTTCAGGTAAACGCGATCGGTATTGGGAAAGTTCGTGTCATTCACATTGTCAAATGATTCAATAGCCAGGTCAGGTGCGGCTCCGGCATTGAAATGTCCAGCCGTAAATCCAATGATGGTACTCGTATTGGGCGGCGTAATTGTGGTAAGAGGCGTGAACTTGACATTGCCTGTTCCGTTAAAGCTGCTCACATTTTTGAAAACCAGGACCTGGGTCTTGGTGGCAATGGCAACATCAGGCTTGCCATCGATATTGAAATCCTCACTTACGATCAGGCCGAAATCAATGGGCGCGCCCGGCAAAGGAATTGTCAGCGACCGCGAAAACAATGCATGAGCATCGCTCTGGTAAACGTTGAGACTGCATGTTCCTGCGTTTGTCTGCGTGCATTCCACATCCACCAGCTGTGTTAACCCGTCATTCAGAAAATCCGCCGCGACCAGGGCTGCGGGAACGCCTTGCAGAGCAATCGTCTCAGCCAGAAAAGTTCCATCGCCATGTCCCAGATAAACTGTGATCGTTTTGTCCAGGTTCGCAACCGCCAGGTCCTGCTTGCCGGTAAGAGTGAACGTGCCTGAAACAATCTGGATCGGCTGGGTTCCGGTGGGCATGTCAATGCCCGGAGTGAAAAGTCCGCCGCCCGTGCCAAGAAGGATGCTTACGTGATTGGCTTCCTGATCAATGACCGCCAGGTCCGGCTTGCCGTCATTGTTAAAGTCACCGCTCACCAGCCCCTGCGTTAAAGGTCCGGTGGTATAACTCTGCTTGCTGAAAGTAATGTTGGTGGGCGCGGCTTGTCCCAGAGAGGCGATACTCATCATCGCCAGCATGAGGGCAGGCACTAGAAAAGTGGCAGTCTTGCGAAACATCAGAGCGTCCTTAGGGGAACGATCTCAAGGTGGTTATCAGTCTGGGACAATCGTTTGAGTTGGGCGACGTTTGCGTGCTGCTGAATTCAGATGCTCGGCTTCTTGGCGGGTTGTCCGATCGCTATTACGCCCTCACCCGATGCCATCTCATCCCTCCTTTCCTTTGCATTTCAATAAGGTTTTCTCCGCGCCTCCGCAGTGAAAATTGATTTTGCCTTTCCGATCACGCGCGATCACTCGATCACTGGATCACCCGATCTTTGACACACCTCTGCTTCCTCCTTTCCTCTGTGTTTCAAAGGTTCTGATTTCTCGGCGTCCTTTGCGCCCTCTGCGGTTATTCTTTTGCTTTTCTCCGCGTCTCCGCGGTGAAAATTGATTTTGCCTTTCCGATCACGCGCGATCTCCCGGCCATCCGATCACCCGATCTTCTCACATCACCCGCGCCATCCTTCTCAACTCAATCACCTCAATCTCCTCCGGACACTCTGCCCAGTTATGCACCCAGCACACAATAATGTCGCACCCATCCACCGGATGCTTATGGTCCAGGAAATTCCGGCTGGCATATTCAAATTCAATCTTCACCCGCTGCCACTTCCCTGTTGCCACCTCGCGCATCGCCTCGCAATCCGGAAAAGCCGTCTGGATGCGCTCCACTTCCATCCCCAGCTTCTCTGCCATCAGACCAAACACATACACCACGCCGGCCTCGTTCACCGGCTCATAGCGCATGCCCGCCAGTTTTGATGGCGCGCCATAAATCGGACGGTCAGGTTTGATCTTGCGCCGCGGCTGCGGCTCATCCTGGATCGGCCTATCGCTCGGCCGCCCATAGCCCGCCTTGCGACGTCCCTCTGCCGTCGTCCGCCCTTCCCACGCCGCAACAATCTTCAGCACATCCGCCCATTCCTTCTCGGCTTTGTTCTCCCGCACCAGGGCCTGAAACCTCTCGCCCACCTTTGACCACGCCCCGCACTTGTTGATAAAGCTGTTGGCCCCATAATGCCCGGCCTTCCTGTACTCCATAAAACTTGGCGGACGCCCCAGCTTGCGCACCATGTGCGCCCAGTCCGCCAGCAGCGTCATCGCATCCAGGCGATGCCCAATGCCTCGCGCCTCCAGCCCCGCCTCGCGAAACGCATGCGACACGTTGGCAAAATGCCGGTGGATTCTATAGTCGGTGATCTTCGTCATCCGCTTTACTTCGGCTGTGGTGGGCGTGCGACCCAGTTTCTTCGCACACATCTGCAAACCCGTCATGATTTCTTGTTTTGTCATGGCTGTGTTCTCCCGTAAGGTATTCACGGCTAAAAGCGTTTCGCTAAAGTAGTTGGGCTCAAGTGGCTACCAATAAGCAAAGGCCACCGGCCTGGATGGCTCGACAGCTCAATTCGTCTTGATTCTTAGTTTTTAGTGCTTCTTGGGTTTTACTGATTCTTGGTTCTGGCGATTCTTGGTTCTGGTAATTCTTGTTTCTGACAATTCTTGGGTTCTGGCAATTCTTGGTTGCTGAATTTTCCTGATGACGGGGATATCGCGCGGCTCCGGCGAAAGAGCCCAGCCACTCGCCAAAGGAGCTAATCGCGCAGCTCTCCCCATGCGAAATATAAGCGAAAGGGGGACAGGAAGTCAAGAGTAAATTTGCTCTTAGGCCCCCGTCAGATTTGCCCTTCCTCCCCGGTTCTCTGTGATACAGTTTCTGGCGGTTTTGCACGAGGTACGACCTAATGAACGACAACAAGCAACTGGCACAACGATGGTTTGCCGAGGTATGGAACCAGGGCCGCGATTCTGCCATTGACGAACTGCTTTCTCCGGAAGGCGTCGGCTTTGGACTGGGCGCAACCGATACCGAGATCCATGGCCCCGCAGAGTTCAGGCCTTTTGTCCACAACCTGCGCAGCGCATTTCCTGATCTGCATATCACGGTCGAAGACACAGTGGCGGAGGGCGATAAAGTTGCCGTGCGCCTCCGCGTAACCGGCACTCACAAAGGGAATGGCCTGGGATTCCCCCCAACCGGACGGAAAATTGACGTGACGGCCATTACCATTATTCAATTCGCGAACGGACAGCTCGTCCATGGCTGGAACAACTGGGACCAGTTGGGAATGCTGCAACAACTCGGCATGGCGGCAGGCCCAATGAACATGGACCAGCTTCTGGAGAAGCGACCTTAGCAATGGATGAAGTGGTCGCGCTTACAGCGCTCCAGGTTGCCATTCGTTACCCACCGGTATGGAGGGGAGGCTTTGGTCAATCAGCTTCCGGCTAGTCCCAACTCTCCCGCGATTCCCTTCATGGCCTCGATACAAAATGCGATGTGCTCTTCCAGATCGACGCCGAGGTCGGCCGCGCCGTTGGTGATATCGTCGCGATTCACGCTGCGGGCAAAAGCTTTGTCCTTCATCTTTTTGCGAACGGACTTCGCTTCCACCTCAGCCAGTGACTTGTTGGGCTTGACCAGGGCAGAGGCGGTGATGAATCCGGAAAGCTCATCGCAGGCATAGAGCGTTTTCTCCATGTTGCTCTCGCGCTTCACGCCGCTGTAGTCAGCATGGGAGAGGATGGCGCGCCGGACGTCTTCAGGATAGCCGCGTTCCTCAAGGATCTTGCTGCCAACAAACGGATGCTCTGCCGGCGTGGGATATTTCTCATAATCGAAGTCATGCAGCAGGCCTGTGATGCCCCACTTGTCTTCATCCTCGCCGAATTTGCGGGCGTAGGCGCGCATGCATGCTTCCACGGCCAGCATGTGCTTGCGCAGGCTTTCTGATTCGGTGTATTCGCACATCAACTGCCATGCTTCTGTCCGGTTCATCATGGTTTTTTACCTGTTTTCTCCGTTTATCACCCATTTTCTACGATTTATTTCTGCTTTTGCCTAAAATTCCTGTTGACATTCCAGAGTTCATCCTTGAAACTACGGTGGTTAGGGGTTCCTCGCAGTACAGATTTTTGGAAGCTGCCTGCTCTGGCACTCCGAAATCATTCATGGCTACAGCTCTAGCGCCGGTTGATTCCCGGGAAGTTGTACGTTGCGACCATTGTCATCTCGTCCAATTTCGGACCACCAACAATCTTTGCAGAAAATGCCGTACGTCCCTGGACGAAGACGAGCCAGAGCCCATCCTGGAAATCCAGGTGCCGGTCGACGCGCCGCCCGATAGCAATCATCCCAGCCTGCAAGTTGCCGCATCCATCCGTATGCTAAGGCAAAAGTCAGGACTCAGCCAGCGCCAGCTTGCCTTGCGCATGCAGGTGCCGCGCACTTACGTCTCGAAAATTGAAAATGAAAAAGCTATGCCGACGCTTTCCTCCCTCGAGCGCCTGGCAAATGCACTGGAAGTTTCCATGGCCGATCTGTTGAAAGGCTCCAATCGCAGCCTGGAAGATGATATTGCCGACCTGATGCATGACGATTTTATTGCCGAAGTCGTGCAGTATCTGGGCAGGCTCGATTCTATGCAACGCTCCAGTTTGATGGCGCAGGTGCGGGACCTGAGCATTCGTCCACGCCGCAGCGCGTAACTGGATTTCATCTCTCCTAAACCAAACTCATGCACAGCCGGAGACTTAAGTTCTCCGGCTCTTTTTTGTTGACGCCAACCAAAAACCAGAGATACTGATTCCGTGAAAAGAATACTTCTTACACTGCTTTGCCTGTTGACGAGCGCGCCTCTGGGGGCAAGACACAAGACTGTGCCTGCCAGGCTAACCATTCAAGGCCCCTTGGCTGCATCTGTCGGGCACCAACTGCCGATTCATCTGAACTTTGCCAACCTTTCAGCAGATCAAAATATAGCTATTATTGATAAATGCCACTGGTCAAACCCGACCTGGGACGTCCGCGATCGCGGTGGTAACAAATTACTATATCCGCAAATTTTTCAACCCGACTGCAATGCCTCTCCTGTAAATTTAGGCCCCACCATGTGGCATGAGTGGACGGTCGATCCATCTGATTCTTTTCACTTTCCCAAAACCGGCACTTATTTTTTCACCGCTACGTTTACTTACAAACTGAAAGATCCAAAGACCAAAATTGAAACACCGCGAACCGTGGTGTCAAATACCATCCTCGTTAACATTCGCTGAGCATCTGCGCATCTTTCAGCAGGACTATTTTGGTTGCCTTCCGCGCGAAAGATATCACTTGCAACTCTCTTGGGCCTCTTACACTCCAACTTTCCCAGAGGTGATTTGTATGGTGACGATTCTTTTAGTAATCCTGGTGCTGATGTTGATCGGCGCCTTTCCGTCATGGCCTTACAGCAGAAGCTGGGGCTACTATCCAAGCGGTGGATTGGGATTGATCCTGCTGATCGTCCTGGTTCTTGCTTTGTTGGGGTATGTATGAGACTGATTTTTCTAGCTGCGCTGTGTGCTCTTAGCCTGCTGCTGCCAGGCTGTGCCAAGCAGGATACGGAGAAAACGAAACAGGAAGCTGCCCAGGCGACGCAACAGATCAAGGAAGGCGCCAAGGTAGCCGCCGTTGAACTGAAGAAAGATACGAAAGAAGCTGTGAAGCAGACCAAGGCTGCGGCCGAAGGTGTGAAGGAAGGGCTGAATTCTTCTGATCCGCCGGTGAACATCAACAAGGCGACCAAGGCACAGTTGCAGACGCTGCCGAGTATCGATGAAGAAACCGCTGACCGCATTGTCGATAGCCGGCCGTACCATACGCGCGACGAGGTCGGCACGCGCGGAGTGATCTCACCCGACCAGTTCAACGCCATTAAAGACAAGATTTCAGTGAAATAAGAAACACAGCGGGAGTCGGTTAAAACCCGCTGTGTCATTCCGCTTTATAAATCCCAGATAAAATTCTTACCCGTTCACGCTAAGCAAAGATCCAATAGTGGAAGTAGTGGAAGACGAAGCAGAAGAGCTGAAGCTCTGCAGACCATATTGCTGTAAATCAGTCTGCAGGGTTGAATAAGCCTGCTGCGCCGTGGTGAGATTACCCGATTGCAGGTCCTGGCCGAGTTGGGTGAAGTCCTGCGAGATGGCTGAAGAAGATGCGGATGACGCTCCGCCTCCGCCATGATGATGATGGTGATGACCGTGCATCTGCGCCGCCGCATTCTGCACGTCAGTCTGTACTTTTGAAAAGGCCTGCTGGGCAGAGGTAAGGTTTCCTGCTTGCAAGGCTTGTCCCAGTGAACTGAAATCCTGGCCAATGGCGCTGCTTGAGTTCTGGCCGCTCTGTGGAGTATCGCTTTGCAGGGTGGCAAAATCTGCCTGGGCCTGGCTTAAATTGCCAGATTGAAGATCTTGCCCAAGCTGGGCGAAATCACTCTTTGTTTTGCTGAAATTAACTTGTGTATTTCCAAGCTGATAAATGCTTGCGCTGGATATTCCGGCAACAGACATATGAAGACTCCTTTAGCTATAAAATGCAGACTCTTCACGCCAATGGTATCGGCAAGATATGCCGTTTTCATCAGTGCTTTGTCGCATCGCCACGAGTAAATGCAATTGCCGTACCACCACGAATAGCGGGCCCATCGCCAGGAAAATCCGGCTGCAAATTCTAAGAATACGTTAATCACCTTATTGATTCAGAGTAGATGCGAGCCTACTCTTGCCAAAATTTTCCTCGGCCGCTTCCGGGAATGCGCCACCTCAAGCGCTCTATCTTGGCCGAGGGCACACAACTTTCCTTTCCGCGTATCGGCAGACAGGTGTCGTTCGTCTGCATGCGGCCGCTCGACCGCAAGTCAAAAATTTTCCACGACGGAGAAAAATTATGACGCGTCGAAAGATTCCCCTATTCCTATGTCTTGTTGCCATAGCTGTTGCATGTGCAGTGGTGGGTATTGCGCAGCAGTCGCAGCAAGCCCCTGCTGCTTATGCCACTCCGATTCATAACGATCAATCGGGCGCCCTTGGCAATGGGATGATCAATGACAATAACGCTACGTTCCGCGCAGACGAAGCCGTGTTCATGGAGGAAGAAGACGAGAGCAGCGGACTCGGCCCGGTCTATAACGCTCGCAGCTGTGTGGATTGCCATATCCAGCCAAATGTCGGCGGGGCAAGCCAGGTCACCGAACTTCGCGTCGGCCACCGCGACTTTTCCGGAAACTTTGTTAACCCAACCATCAGCGTCAATGATGGCGCTACCAAAATTCCCGGGCGCTCGCTCATCAATGATCGCGCACTCTGCAGTGAAGCTACGGAGCGTGTTCCCGGAACTGAAACCATTCACGCACTGCGCGCAACCACCAGCGTTCTGGGCGATGGCTTTGTTGAAGCCATCGACGACAAAACGTTGATCGCCATTGCCAATGCTCAGCCACGGCAAAGTGGTGGACGTATTGCCGGCATGGTGGTTCAGGTTCCGGTGTCAGAAGCAAATGGCGCAACCCGCGTCGGACGCTTTGGATGGAAGAACCAGCACGCCAGCCTGCTTTCATTCGCAGCCGATGCTTATGTAAATGAGCAAGGCGTAACCAGCCGCTTGCAGCCGGTTGATACTACCAACCTTTGTGACAACGTGGCCGATCCTGAAGATCCTGTCGGACCTGATGGCTTGGAAGACATTGACCACTTTGCCCGCTTCATGCGGCAGACACAGACCCCGCCGCGCGACACAACTCTGGCCGCAACTCCAGATTCGCTCGCTGGTGAGCTTTTATTCAACGCCATCGGCTGCAGCACCTGTCACACAGCTTCCATCATCACTGCTCCAACTGGAACTGTGATCAACGGCGGACAATTTATTGTTCCGCCTGCTCTGGGCAGTAAGGTCATTCATCCCTACAGCGATTTTCTTTTGCATGACGTTGGCACGGGTGATGGCATTGTGCAAAATGGCGGCCCGGCAACGGCCAACCGCATGCGCACAGCTCCGCTCTGGGGTCTGCGAACAAAAGATCGCCTGATGCATGATCTGCTTGCCTTCACCCGCAATGACGCAATCCTGCGCCACGGCGGCGAAGCCACCAACGTTGTGAACCATTACCGCGCGCTCAGTACAGCGCAGAAAAATCAACTCATGGTTTTTCTGAATTCGCTGTAATCACGCGAAAAGTTGAGGCCGCAAATTCTGCGGCCTCACTTTGAAATTTTTATGTGGAATTCTCGAATTATTTATGACACTTTGCTTGCCGGCACTGAATCAAACATCCCTTCGCGCTCGGCGGCCCAGATGCGCAGAGCATATTTGTTGAGGATTTCTTTGTTGGCCTCCAGAAAATCCACCAATAGCCCGGGAGCAAGCAGTTCAAAGGCGCGGATGACGTCCGCCTTATTGGCTTCCGGCCTGATCTGACCTTTGCGTAGCGGCCGAGTTCCCATCCAGTTGCGCAACTCCGCCATGACCTGCGGCTGCTCAAGGTTCTGCCGTACAAAGCTCTGCATTTCGTGCATCAAGGTGATCCAGACAGTTTCGTTCAGTTCTCCGGCCATGGGGGATCTCCGCGAGGGTCTCGGAACTCATCCGAGACCCCGACATTGGGGGTGGGCTAGCTACAAGAGTATATATAAGGTTCTTACCTTACAAAGCCATTAAAGCGAGATTAGAGAGATTAATTTCCACAGATTTGTGGGGAATCTTCAAGATCGTTTGCAAACAATTGCACTTCGTCTCAGATTGAAATCAGCTATTTGCTGCGCGCGATATCCGCCAGCACAGCTTCCGTCGCGCGCACGTAATCTTCTGGCCGTAGGATCATCTGCGTGCCCCGCACTCCGGCGGAAACTGAGATCGCGTCCCAGAGCTCAATGGTATCATCCGCAAAGACCGGAAATGCTTTCTTCGCACCTAGCACCGTAACTCCGCCACGAATGTAACCCGTGAGCCCCTGTAACTCCTTCACGGGAACAAGTTCTGTTTTGCGATCGCCGGCTGCAGCGGCCAGAGCTTTCAAATCAAGTTCCGTGTTTGCAGGGACCACCGCAAAACAAAGTCCGTTGCGATCACCTCGCGCCAGCAATGTTTTAAATACCTGCTCCGGCGCCATGCCGATTTTTGCCGCCACAGTTTCCGCCGCAAGGTCTTCGGGATCAACTTCGTACTCGCGCAACTCATAGTGCAGCCCCAGGCTCTCGAGTAGACGAACGGCGTTCGTTTTCATGGACTTAGTTTACGATCAAACGAATTTTCACAAAACCTAGCCATTAGTAAAAGCAGGTCTCAGGCATCCCTCCCCGCCTCCTGTTCCTGCATCCAAATTTGTTGGGATCAGTCTGTCTCAAAAATGCGCCTGGTTAGACTTCAGTACACATGCGAGCGAACCCAGCAGTTTTGACCCCGGAATCGAGCGGTATCTCTGAGTGCCTTGATCGCCTGGCCTCAGAGAAGCGCAATGCAAAGCCGCTCTCTACCTACCGGCTGCAGTTCAATGCGGGGTTCCGCTTTGAAAATGCGCGACGGCTCATTGGCTATCTGCACGCTCTAGGCATTTCTCACATTTATTCTTCACCCATTTTGAAGGCCCGCGCCGGCAGCTCACATGGATATGACATTACAGACCACAATCAGGTGAACCCTGAAGTGGGAAGTTATGAAGAGCTGCAAGAGCTTGTCCACGAATTAAAAAATTACGGCATGGGTCAGGTGCTTGATTTTGTCCCGAACCACATGGGCATTGGCCCGGGGACTAATCCGTGGTGGGCAGATGTACTGGCCAACGGACGCGCATCAGAGTTTGCTGAATTTTTTGATCTGGATTGGGACCCACTCAAGCCGGAGCTTCGCAACAAACTTCTGCTTCCGATTCTTGGCAATCAATACGGCGCTGAACTCGAGTCTGGACACATCAAGCTGGTGGCGGATGAAGAAGGTTTTCATGTCGAGTACTTTGACAAGCTGTTGCCGCTCGATCCACAAACCATCCCCATGATTTTTGAACCGCTGGGCAATGATTTGCCGCATGATTTGCGCAACTTGCTTTCCGGCCTGCGCAATCTGCCTCCGCACAGCGCAACGGAAGGCGATCTTGTGCGCCAGCGCCGCCGCGCCATCCCGTCACTCACAGTTGCGTTGAAAGAGCTGATGGTCAAATCCTTTGAAGCAAAGAATGCCATCGCTAAAGCAGTTGAATTGATCAACGGTCATCAGGGAAATCCACACAGCTTTGACGGGCTGCATCGTCTGCTAGAGGCGCAGGTTTACCGGCTATCTAACTGGCGCGTCTCTGGAGAAGAGATCAACTATCGCAGATTTTTTGACGTGAATGATCTGATTGGTCTGAGCATGGAAAACCCGCGCGTCTTTGCCGCTACGCACCAGTTACTTCGTCATCTTCTGGCAGACGATATGGTGCAGGGGCTTCGCATTGATCACAGCGATGGCCTGCTCAATCCACGGCAATACATGGTTCGCCTGCAAATGCTTTATGCCGCCAGCCAGTGCAGCGGTCCAGTGCCGCGTCCTCCACTGGCGGAAAATGGCATTGAGCAGGACTTGCAGCAGGTCTTCGGGCAGCATGACTGGATGAATCGCCGCGCCCTGCTTTACACAGTGGTGGAAAAAATCCTGGAGCCGGGTGAAGACCTTCCGCGCGAATGGCCGATTGACGGCACTTCTGGTTACGACTTCACCACGATGGTGAACGGATTGTTTATTGACAAGCGCAACGAGCGCAGCTTCACCAATTTTTATCAGCGCTTCACAGGCGAATCAGAAGACATTGACACCGTCATCTACAACAGCAAAAAACTGATCATGCATGCTTCGCTGGCCAGCGAGGTGAACGTGCTGGCGCACATGCTGGATGCCATCTCCGTGACTGACCGCTATGCCCGCGACTTTACCCGCAAGGCGCTGCGCGACGTGATTCGCGAAGCCATTGCCTGCTTCCCTGTCTATCGCACATATATTGACGAACGCGGAGAGATGACGGAGCGCGACCGCGCCCACATCAATGAAGCCATTGCCAAAGCCAAGCGCCGCAATCCGGACAAAGCGCCTACCAGCTTTGATTTTTTGCGTGACATACTTCTGCTGCGCCGCAAGGACTCTGAAGACCATCTGGATTCCTATCGCAAGAAACTGCATTTCACGCTGAAGTTCCAACAGCTCACCGGGCCGGTGATGGCCAAGGGCATGGAAGACACGGCGTGCTACGCCTATAACCGGTTTATCGCCGTGAATGAAGTGGGCGGGTCACCAAAACAATTCGGCGTGACCATCGAGGAATTTCATGCGAACAATGCCAAGCGTGCGGAAAACTGGCCTTATTCCATGCTGGCTACCTCCACGCATGACACAAAGCGCAGTGAAGACGTTCGCACGCGCCTGGATGTTATCTCAGAGATGCCGCGCACATGGACAGCGCAGGTGCTCAAGTGGCGCAAGGCCAATCGCTCGCGCAAGCGCATGCTGGCCGATGGCCGCCACGTTCCTGACCACAACGAAGAATATTTCCTGTATCAGACGCTGATTGGCTCGTGGCCATTCGACTGCTGCGAAGAGTCAGAGCGCGCGGAGTATATCAAGCGAATCCAGGAATACATGACCAAGGCCGTGCATGAGGCCAAGATCAACCTGAGTTGGATCAGTGACGATCCCTCTTACGTGGAGGCACTGCAGCAGTTCATTGAAAAAATTCTCTCGCCTGAAAATTCCAGCCAGCCCAACGCTTTTCTGGAGTACCTGGAGGCGTTCATGCCGGCCATCATGTTTTTCGGCGCTATGAATTCGATTGCCCAGCGCGTGCTCATGATTACATCCCCAGGCAATCCCGATATTTATCAGGGAACCGAGCTCTGGGACTTGAGCCTTGTGGACCCAGACAATCGCCGCCCCGTGGATTACGCATCACGTGAGCGGCTTTTGAGCGAGCTTGATCGCCGAGCTGAAGCCGGAAATTTGCCAGAGCTATGCACCGAGTTGCTGAACAACTACACCGATGGACGCATCAAGATGTGGACCACCATGCAAGCGCTCCGCCTGCGCCGCGACAGGCGAGAATTGTTTCATCAAGGGCGTTATCTTCCATTGCATGCCACCGGCACAAAGCAAAAACATGTGGTGTCTTTTGCGCGCGAACATAACAACAACCAGGTGGTGATTGTGGCCGTGCCGAGACTAAGTTACACGCTGGCAGCTGGCGCTGTTCGCGCTCCGCTGGGAGATTTGTGGGAAGGAACGGAAATACCGGTTCCGCCACATACCGCGGAGTTTATGGAAAATATCTTTACTGGAGAAAAAATCAGGGTCACAGCGCAGCGCACATTGCTATGCAGCGAAGTCTTCGCGCACTTCCCCGTGGCTCTGCTGCTCAACGCGTGAGTTTTCCGGCATCCGGTCAGAAACGAATGAAAGCGCCGAAAGTTTTTTAGCCAGTTGTTCTGTAAGGTCCCTGGCTCCAAAACGCCAGCCCCAGTTGCCGTTGCTCAAGGAAGGCGTATTCATGCGGGCTTCACTGCTCAGGCCCAGCACATCCTGCAAGGGGACAATCGCCAACCGGGAGACGGAAGAAAATGCGGCGCGAATAAACGCCCAATGGATTCCATCGCTTACTTCGCCAAAATAATTCTGGGCGTGGCGCTTCTCATCTTTGTTGGCAGAATTTTCCCACCAGCCGCGCGTCGTGTCATTGTCATGCGTGCCAGTATAGACAACGCAGTTGGGTTCAAAATTCTGCGGAAGGTAGATATGCGCGCCGGGATCGCCAAAGCCAAACTGCAGCACCTTCATCCCCGGCATTTGCAGCCGCTCGCGCAGCGCGTTGACCTCAGGCGTAATCAGCCCGAGATCTTCAGAGATGAATGGCAGATCACCGAGACTGGCATTCAAGGCATGAAATAAATCATCGCGCGGGCCGGGGACCCATTTGCCATGAACTGCTGTGGGCTCGTTCGCGGGAATCTCCCAATAGCTTTCAAAGCCGCGGAAGTGATCAAGCCGGACAATGTCACACATCTCCAGCGTGCACTTCATGCGCTGGATCCACCAATCGTAGCCGCGAGCTTTATTTACGTCCCAGCGATATAAAGGATTGCCCCAGCGCTGCCCGGTGGCGCTGAAAGCGTCGGGCGGAACACCGGCGACGACGGTAGGCAGTAAATTTTCGTCCAGATAGAAAAGGTCAGGATTGCGCCACACGTCCGCACTGTCATAATTCACAAAAATCGCCACATCGCCCATGATCCGGATGCCGCGCTGGCGGCAATATTGATGCAGCGACCGCCACTGTTCAAAGAAGGCAAACTGAATGGCGCGTTCAACTTCCAGCTCACGCTGGTATTGCAATCCAAACTTGTGCAATCCCTCGCCTTCACGCGTTGCCAGCTCTTTGGGCCAGGAGCTCCATGTTGCACCGTGATGCACCTGCCGCATCACGTCAAACAAAACAAAATCTTCCAGCCACCATGCATGATCGCGCTTGAAGGCGGTGAAGCGGTCCAGATCGCCATTGCCGCGCTCCAGAAAATTCTGAGCAGCGCGCTGAAGAAGCGGCATCTTGAAGGCTTTTACCTCGTCAAAATGGACACGCGCGCCAGAGGGCGGTGGATTCTTGAATTTTTCTTTTTCCAGCCAGCCACGTTCGGCCAGCCGTTCCAGGCTGATAAGAAGCGGGTTTCCGGCAAAAGCAGAGATAGCGGAATAAGGCGAATTTCCCAGGCCAGGTGGCGAAAGCGGGAGCACCTGCCAAAGTCCAAGGCAGGAGTGCTCAAGAAAGTCCGCAAAAGCGTATGCCGCAGGCCCAAGATCACCTATACCGCCCAGCGAAGGCAGTGATGTTGGATGTAAGAGTATTCCGGCCGATCGCTGGGACAGCATATTTCTTTATGATGCAAATTTTAGCTGCGAGATTTATTTCCGGTAAAAGCGTCCATCTCGTTCTTATAGACCTTTACCTTACCCTCTTTTTCAAGACGCGAACTTAAATTGCTCATGAAAAGACCAATCACCTGTTCGCGCTTTTCGCCTACCAGGCGCTCTCTTATCTGGTCACGGGCTTTGGGGTAGTCTGCGTCACTGGCGGAAGGCTCTTGCCGGTCCACAATCTGCAGAACTGCCTGGCTCGCACCAAGGTTGACCGGACCACTGATTTCGCCATTCTTCATGGTGAAGGCAACATTGGCGGGGCCAGCCATGTTCCCGATGTCCGTTACAGTCTGTGAACGGCCAACGAGATCGCTGGTTTTAAGTGTGGCCCCGGCTTCTTTGGCGGCTTTAGCCAGGTCATGCTCAGCGTGTGCGCGGTCTGCCATCTCCTGCACCTTGCGGCGAAGCAGATCATTGGCGCGCTGGGCCTTGAATGCCGTTTCTACCTTATCTTTTATCTCGTCATAGGAAGGTGTGCGCGGCGGATCAATTTTCGTAATTTCAAAAACCACTACACTCTGTGCCGTGGTTGAAGACTGAGGGCCGGCCTTTTCATTGGTGCTGAACACTGCCTGCATCAAAGAAGGCGTTGCCCCGATTCCGGGCAGCGCATCCGCACGGCCAACTGGATTGCTCTGGATCACCTGGACCCCATACTTAGCGGCGGCCTTCTCCAACCCCTGCTTTTGCGCCGTATCCTGAGCGTCAGTGGCGACCTTGTTCATCGCCGCTCTTACCTGGTCTTCTTTGAGAGTAGATTCAATACCAGCCTTGACCTCTGACAGCGGCTTCAGATGGGCGTCTTCCTTATCTTCCGTCTGAATAATGTGGTAACCGAACGAAGACAACACCGGATCGCTAATCTGGCCTTTGCTCTGGCCGAAAGCCGCTTTTTCAAATTCGGGCACTGTCTGGCCTTTTAAGATCCAATCCAGTTCCCCGCCTTTATCCTTGCTGCCAGGATCAGCGGAATATTTCTTGGCCAAGCCGGCCCAGTCACCCGTTGCTTTTACCTGTTTCAAAACATCTTTTGCTTTGGCAAGGGCTTCATCCTGGCCTTTCTGATCGATTTTGCCGTCAGGCCCAGGTTTGGGTGTTTCAATCAGGATATGCCGCACCTTTACCCTCTCAGGCACGCGGTAAGCAGCCTGGTTATCGGCATAAGTGCGTTGCACTTTCGCTGGATCAACAGTTATTTTGTCCGCGATATCTTTTTCGCTAACCACAAAATATTTAATCTGGCGTTTTTCCGGAATTGAATTTGCGTACTGTCCTTTCTTTTCCTCATAGAAAGCCTTCAATTCCGTGTCGGTAGGCTTGATCGTCTTGGTAATGTCATCCAGCTTAAGGATGGCGTACTGGAACTTTACCTTGGTGCTCTCGTCTTTATAAGCCTGCTCTACTTCCGCGTCGGTCACGGTTGCGTTGGCGCCGATCACTTCAAAAAGCTTCCGCTGCATCAATTGCAGCTTCATATCATGTTCAAAGGTTTCAACCGTGGTACCACTCTGGCTTAACAGCTGCTTGTATTTGTCTGTACCAATCCATTTGCCTTCAGGAAAAAAAATCTGTTTGTACTGGCCAAACTGCAACTCGTCGCGAAACTCCTGGTCAGAAACATTCAGCCCCATGCGCTCGCTCTCATAGAAAACTTCTGCCTGCTGAATGAGCTGGCGGACGGCCTGTTGCCGCAGCATGTTGACGTAGAAGTCCGGTATCTGCTGGCCGCGCGCCTGCGCCTGCACCACGCGAGAAACCTGTTCACCTGTAACCTCATGGCCACCGACTGACGCCAATACGCCAGACTGGCCGGCAGCTGTATCACCCATAAAGCCGGGGATGAGATAGGTCACCATACTTGCAGCCAGGATCAGAAGAAATCCGGCGAGGATATATTTTGCGGCTTTGTTGCCGCTCTGTAAAAACTTGATCATGGATGAAAAGCTCCAGGAAAATTATGAGGTCACTGGATAGATTATAAATGCCCCGGCCTTTTAACAAAACTTTACTCTATAAGCAATGGACTGCCCTGCGTTAACCCGCATCACACAAGGCGAAAAATCCAAAAACAGGCTTTTTAGACGCGGGACCAAAGTAAGCAGCACGGGGCAAATAATTGCGAAACAAGTTTACTGTTTCAGTGTTAAATCTTGTTTGTGGCCCTCGTTGTAAGCAGTGTAATCCTGGCTGTTGTTGCAGTCATTTGATGTCATCTTTCTATTTGATCATTACGAGGTAATCATGCCGGCAAACAAGCATTTTCTATTTTACATTTCTCTTATGGCAGCGCTCGTTGCCAGTACAGGCTGCGGAAGTGGAACTTCACTAAGCTTCCCCGCTCCGCAAGGTGGTTTTACTAACGCCAGTTTTGATGGTTCATTTGCATTTTCCTATGCAGGCCAGGATGTTAACGGTGTTTTTATTGCTTCAGCCGGATCTTTGCAGGCAGATGGAGCGGGTCATATAACCGGCACTGAGGACATCAATGACGGCTTTGTTGTGGCTTCGAATGTGGCTATCACGGGAACCTACACCGTGCGCGCCGATGGCCGTGGCTCTATTGCGATAAATTCCAACCCTTCTGCTGGCGCAACCGCCCTCGACTTTGTGCTGGTCGCCAATGGACACGCACTTGTAACCCGCTTTGACGGCAACACAGGCAGCGGCACCATTGACCAGCAAACAGCGTCAGCCTTCTCAAATACCGCCCTTGCAGAAACATTTGCCTTCAGTTTTTCAGGAATTGACATCAATGGAGCTCCCTTTGGCATGGCGGGAAACTTCACAGCAAACACGGCCGGAACCATCACTGGCCTGGAGGATTCCAACGACAATACCAGTGTCCTTACCAGCGATCCTGTGAGCGGGGCGATTCCAGTTGCCGCAACTGGGCGCGGCCAGGCTACGTTCAACTCCACTCGTGGCGCCCTGACTTTTGCTTATTACGTGGTGGATGCCACTCACCTTAAATTTGTTGAAACAGACCAGTTGTTCCTGACCGGCGGAGATGCTTTTAATCAGGTTGGTCCATTTTCTGCCGCCTCCCTTTCCGGGCCATTTGCCTTTACGATCGCCGGAGTTAATTTAGGGAATGGAGCTCCATTTGCCACAGGCGGGGTGTTGACTTCCGACGGAGTTAGCGCAGTTTCCGGCGTTGAAGACATCAACAACTCGGTCAACCCGCTAACGAACCTATCCTTTACCGGTTCTTACACGATGGCAGCGAATGGTCGCGGCACATTAACTTTGTCCTCCAGCGCTGGTACCTCTAATTTCTCCATCTATCCTACTTCTGGCGGAGTTATTGCCCTTGAGACAGATGCCTTATTCGTAGTCAGCGGCACTGCATTGCAACAGCAAGGCACGTTTACGAATGCTTCAATCTCAGGAACGTATGGTCTTAACTTTACAGCGGCGGACAATAATAACGGCGTTGAAATGGACGCCATCGCTGAATTTACCGCAGACGGCGCGAGCGCATTCACCGGCATTATCGATGTCAATGATGGCGGCGCCACTACGTTCGGGCAGCCGGTGAATGGAACCTTTGCAGTAAGCGCAAATGGCCGCGCCACCGGCACAATCGCTACCTCCGCAATTGGCACAAGAAATGTGGTCTATTATCTGGTGAGTCCGACACGCTCTCTCTTTATTGACGTTACTCCAGATGTAGCAATCGTTTCTGCAGGCGATATTCGCCATCAGTAGCACTGAAATCCATCTTCAAACATTGGGCGGCAGCGATGCCGCCCTCTTCTTTTACAAACGAAAAGGCGGAACGCCTTTGCTGCGCGTTCCGCCTGCGGCTCTAGTTAAAGAGCTAACATCAATATTTTTTAGTAGCACCAGGCACTGCCGTTCCAGATCAGCCAGCGCTGGCCGTCCCAGCGGCGATAGCCAATGGCAAATCTGCGGTCATGGTCAACGCGGTAATCGCGGTAAACAACACGGCGATCGTCAACTCTCCGGTCATCCACTCTGCGCTCATAGCGGTCGTGATATACCTCTCCGCGCGGCAAAGGCTGCGCTGATGCCAGGGCTGATCCACCAGTAAGAAGTGCTGCTCCAATTAACATAATTCGTAAACGATTCATAAATTCCTCCCATTCGCAAAGCCTGATTTCTCTGTACCCCATCTTTCTCAGCTCTGCTTGTTTCCTTCTGATGGATAAAACCCTCATCTTCGCATCGTCTCTCGTAATACCTGTAACGAAGGATTGGGTTTTGTAAAGGCGCAGGGGAATGTTTAGCTTTGTTAAGTCAGAGCCGGTTTGGGAATAGTTTATGGAAATAATTATGGATTTTTCAAAGTTTTCCGCCACGCGAAGCCCAAAAGTTGCATCTAATCGATCTGAAAGATCGACTTAATGAGGTGCAAATTGCCCCCAAAACTTCCGGTAAGTGATCTTTTAACGGCCCTCCAACAGTGTGGCGACAGGTTAAATGCATGGCTCAACCAATCGCCTGACAATGTTCAACTTTATATGCAAGATCCACTCGCAGCCCTGCAGGCTGCCGACCCCCACATGGATTTCAACGTCATGCTTGAGTTGGAAACAGTTCTGTCCGGGCTTGCGCGCAAGCTCGATCAGAATTTGCCCTTGTGCATGGAAAAAGTGCCAGCGTAAAAGCTGTCATAACACCTACATCATTCAAGCCTCTTTGGAGTACTGATCCAGAAATTCCAAAGAGGCTTTTATGTTTATTGAAGAAAGTCAGAGATGAGGGCCAGCGTCACGTCAAACTTGCAGGTGAACACAACGTGACCGCAGCCAGGAATGATGGCCAATTGTCCTTTTGGCAACATCCGATAGATCTCAACAAACCGCCCACGGCCAGTCGGATCTTCTTCGCCAGCCAGAATTAATGTGGGTGCCTGGATCGCGCGTATTTCTTCCTCTTTTACAAATACGACAGGGCCGCGATACATCTGGGCCAGATCGCGAACCAGTTGCTCCCACTGTTCCGGATGTGGCATCTGCTTCTTTCTTGTAGCCACCAATCCTGGAACTTGCTTTTCCATGATCTCTGGCGTGATAGGAGGGCCGCTATCTTTATCTGGACGGCCAAGCGGGCTGCCAATCGCAATAACTCGGTGAATCAGCTCGGGATGTTTCGATGCAAGAATATAAGCACTGATTCCACCTTCGCTGAAACCGAGAAGGTCTACAGACTCACCTTTCGGCAGAATTTTCTGGAGAACATCGGCTGCATCCTGAGCAAATTGGCGATGTGATAAAGGAAGCGTGCCGCGTTCTGAGCGCCCGTAGCCACGCGTAGCAATGGCAATGATCGTACGCTTCTTGCTGAGTTCATGGATGAGATCCCCGAATTCATCAATGTATCCATAAAGGCCACCATGCAACATCACCAACGGGCGTCCGCCCTGGCCATAACGCTCGTAGTAGATTCTGGCATCGGGCAATTGGACGTAATGCCCTGCAGCATCATTCGTGCCATATGGAACATCCTGCGCGTGTAGCTGCAATGCCAGGCTATAGGTAAAAAAGGCCAGCGCCAGGAAATACCTACGATGCATCCCGCTCAATTCGGAAACCTCCGGAAGAAGCTGCTTGCTCACCAGATTATCCCTGGATGAGCACAGCCTGTCTTGAACATTCTTGCGATTCCGTTTGCCTGGGCCCAATACGGCAACTAACTTCAAGTCTCTGCCAACAAACAAAATGGCCCGGCAATCTTGAAGATGCCAGGCCACTTGCATTGAGCAAGGGGGTTCGACTTACTCAAATCTCAAAGCTTCAATTGGATCCAGCAATGCTGCCTTCCGAGCTGGATAGAACCCAAAGAAGATTCCTACCGCCGTTGAGAACACCACCGCCGCTCCCACTGCAACCGGTGAAATCAAAATGCTCCAGCCCAGGACTTTGGTGATGGTCATGGAAGAGGCAATCCCAAACAGAATTCCCAGAATTCCTCCCGCCATGCTCAGCACCACTGACTCGCTAAGGAACTGCCGCAACACATCAGACTCTGTTGCGCCAATGGCGATGCGGATTCCAATTTCGCGTGTCCTCTCCGTCACGGAAACTAGCATGATGTTCATAATTCCAATGCCCCCGACGATCAGCGACACGCCCGCGATAGACGCAAGCAAGAGCGTCATGACCTTGGAAGACTCATCTGCCAACTGCGCTACGTCTGCCAGGTTGCGCACGCTGAAGTCATCGTCTTCTCCAGAACGAATACGATGCCGGTCACGCAGCAGCGCCGTGATCTGATCTTGCGCCGCATAGCTTGCCGGCTGTGATGTGGCAGAGGCCATGATGTACTGCAGCCAGTCCTGACCCGTAATTTTTTTCTGCAACGTAGTGATCGGCACAAAGACGCCGTCATCCTGGTCCTGGCCTAATCCAGATTGCCCTTTTGCCTGCAACACGCCCACGACCTGAAATGGCAGATTGCCAATTCTTACCGTCTTGCCCACAGGATCAGTGCTGCCAAATAGGTTCTGCTGGACCGTGGCGCCCAGAACAACGACGTTATCTGAGCGCGTTACATCGTCCATGGTGAAATTGGCACCGCGATCAAAGTCCCAGTTTCTGATGTCAAAATACTGCGGCTCCGTGCCAGTAATGCGCGTGCTCCAGTTCTGATTATCAGAGACGATCTGCACGGTTGATCCCGCGCCGGGCGCTGCTTCACTCACCGTGGGCACCTGCTGCAGGATGGCTTTCATGTCGTCATCCACCAGCGTCTTGGTTGCTCCGCCACCCAGGCGAATGCCACCTTTATTAATGCTGCCGGAGCTGATGAACAAAAGATTCGTTCCCATGGAAGCAATCTGGTTCTGCACCTGCTCCTGCGCTCCCTGCCCTAATCCCACTGTGGCGATCACCGCTCCCACGCCGATCACAATTCCCAGCATCGTGAGCAGTGAACGCATCTTGTTGCGCGTTAATGCTCGAATCGCTATCCGTAATATCGCTAAGAAATCCATAGAACCCCCTCATACATCCATTTCCGATCACCAAATCACGTGCGATCAACAGATCACCCGAATCTCGCTAGTCTTCATCCACCGTCGGCAAGCTCTTCAACACCTCCGCCGCTTTGGGACGATTCCGCACCGGATCGTCATGACGGATCTTGCCATCGCGAAATACCACCATGCGTTTGGCAAATTGCGCGATATCCGGCTCGTGCGTGACCAGGACAATCGTCAGGCCGTTGTCATTCAGGTCTTGAAATATCTGCATGATCTCGACCGATGTTCTGCTGTCCAGATTGCCCGTGGGCTCGTCTGCCAGCAGAATTGCCGGACGATTCACCAGCCCTCGCGCAATTGCCACGCGTTGCTGCTGTCCGCCGGAGAGTTGTGACGGAAAGTGGTCCATTCTCTCCCCCAACCCAACCAGTTCCAGCACTTCTTTGGCGCGCGCCGTGCGCTTCTCTTTTTCCATCTGCGCATACAGCGTTGGCAGCTCCACGTTCTCCAGTGCCGTGGTGCGTGACAACAGGTTGAAGCCCTGAAACACAAATCCCAGTTTGCGATTGCGAATGCCGGCCAGCTGTTTTTTATCCAGACTGGAAACATCCATCCCTTCCAGGATGTAACGGCCACTGCTCGGCTTATCCAGGCAGCCCAGCATGTTCATAAAAGTTGATTTGCCGCTGCCGCTGGATCCCATGATCGCTACAAACTCTCCCGGTTCGATGGTGAGATCAACTCCACGGAGCGCGTGCACCTTGGTCTCTCCCAGCGCGTAATACTTGTGCACGTCTTCTACTTTGATTACCGGCAAGCCTTTTGCCGGCTGCTCTAAATTCAGTTCAACTTGTGCCAGCGTTGCCATAAACCCTCTCAATCTTTTGTTAAACCAAAATCTTCCTGCGTCCTCTGCGGTGAGCAGCTTTCGCCACTCACCGCCATGGCTTTACCGTCCCATCCTGCCGCCGCTTGCGCCACGCGCTGCGCCCATGCCCGGAGCCGCCGCAGTTGCGCTTGCGTTCTTGCTCGTCGCAGCGCCAGTAACTACCTGGTCCTGCGGATTGAGTGAGCCTTTCAGCACCTGCGCCACCTCCGTGGTGGTATGGTCGGTAATGCCCAGTTTCACCTCAACCGGCGCAATGGATTTATCCGCATTCAGCTTCCAGACGACTGCAGTAGTGGCCTGCTGTCCAGACGGTTGCTGCGTCGCTTTGCCGCCTTTGCGTCCATTGCCAGCCGCGGTGATTCCGGCCTTCTGATAAAGATCGCTGACCTGCTGCGCCGTAAGGTCCGGTGTAAAACGCAGTGCGCCATTCGGCACTTTCACCACGTCATTGGCCGTCGCTACCGGAACGGTCACATAAGCGGTCATGCCCGGAAACAACTTCATGTCCGGATTGTCAAAGTCCACGATGGTGGTATAAGTCACCACGTTCTGCACGGTCGTTGCATTCAGACGCACGGCAGAAACTCTTCCTTTAAACGTATCTTTGGGAAAAGCGTCCACTTTGAAAGTCACATCCTGCTCTGGCTGAATGGAGCCTACGTCGCTCTCGTCGGTATTCACATAGACCTGCATCTTGGTGAGGTCCTGCGCGATAGTAAAGAGCGTGGGCGCCTGCAAAGACGCTGCTACCGTTTGACCCACATCCACGCTGCGCGCGATCACCGTGCCATCAATAGGTGAACGAATAGTGGAGTAGTCAACGTTCGTCTGCGCTACTTTTACCGCGGCAGATTTCTGCTGGACTTCAGCGCTGGCCTGCGTGATCTGTGCCTTGGCTGCTCCTACGGCTGCATCATCACTCTGTGAAGTTGCGCGCGCGGTATCCAGTTGCTGCGTCGGCACTATGCCCTCGTTCGCCAGCGTGGTATAGCGATTGAGATCGAGCTTGGCCTGCACCGCTGCCGCCTGCGCTTTATCCATATTGGCTTTGGCGACAACATAATTCGCCTGCGCATCCGCCAGGTCCGCCTTCGCCTGGAGCAACGCACCCTGGAACAGTGAGGGATCGATTTGCGCGATCACCTGTCCCTTCTTTACGTGTGAGTTGAAATCGGCAAAGAGCGTCTGGATGGTGCCTGAAACCTGGGAACCCACCTGTACCGTCGTCACCGCATTGATGGTTCCCGTGGCTTCGACCACGTCCTGAATGTCACCCTTTTGGACTTTCTCCGTGAAGTATTGCGGCGCTTTTTTGCTTTCATAACCAAACGCCGTCAGTAGCGCGATGGCTGCCAGCAGCACGCCTATGATCGTCCATTTGCTTTTAATGAATTTCATCGTGAACCCCCGCTGCCGCTCAAGCTCATTTGCGGCATCTGGAGGTGTAAACCCTGTTCTGGTCAAGCCGGAGTAAACACACAGTAAGCGCAGGGTTAATAATTGTCAGAACGGTTAATTCTTTTTGGCCGGAAAATGAGAGCTGGTTTACGGAACTTTACGGAAAGGCAAAGAAGACATCTTTCGCGGGAAGACGGGGCTTTGGCCAAATACTGAATTTCAGCTCGACTTCGATAGCCAGTTAAAAAGCATTCGGCTTAGCCAATACCACCAAAGGGTGCCGAACACGCCAAACCAGAACAGGGGATAACCTAAATTCCAAACAATTGCCAAAAGGAAAACCCCGACTGGAAATTCACTGATAATTACAGGCATCCACTCCAGGTTATTGAGCGAAGTTAGAATGCACGCAGCTAAATGCAACACTGGCAATAGATATACCCAATGACGGTTTTGGAGAACATTCAATAGCCTATTCATGCGCTAAACTTCCACCTAAATAGGGATTTCTATCTCCAGGCATTTGTTAGGAAATTTAACCCTCTCCCTTAATGGGGTCTTTACTTCCCGCCTTTGCCTATTGATTTCACTAGAGTTACTCTACCTAAAAATTAAGAAAAGTTTACTTTCTTGCTATCAAATGGCTTACGCGCTATAGTTCGCCCCATGCTCGGTTGTTGCCCATCTACGCGGTGCTGTTACCCGCCAAACCCGTGTACTTACGCGGGTAGATGGGACAGTATGAGCTAACGATTTTTTGAAGCAAAGCAAACATACTCCCCGCTGCCATACGCAGCGGTTTTTTATTTGCTACCCAGGCAAAATTTTTGATTCAAAGCTAAGAGAACGCGATGACTGCGGCAAAAATCAACGACGGATCGATTGACCACCGGGCACTTCTGGTGAACGCGCGCCGCATTGTGGTCAAGGTCGGGACCGGCGTTGTGTGCGACGAAGAAAATGAATTCGATCCGCAGCAGGTTGCCAGACTGGCTGGAAGCATCGCCGGACTCGCCAAAGCCGGGCGACAGGTTGTTCTCGTCAGTTCAGGAGCGGTTACGCTGGGTGCGGCAGAACTTGGATTGCATCGCAGCCGATTGAAGGATGCCAGCGTCACTCGGGCCTGCGCGGCAGTGGGCCAGTGCAAACTGATGGAAGCGTATGCGGAATCGTTCCGGCCACATGGACTGAAAGTCGCGCAAGTGCTGGTTACAGAAGATGACTTCAGCGATCTGAATCGCTATAAGATTCTCCGCCAGACATTTGAGCGGCTGCTGAAGCTGGGCGCCATTCCGATTGTGAATGAAAACGATACGGTCACCAATATCTATACGGAACAAGCGCCCATCTTTCGCGATAATGACCGGTTGGCCGCACTGGTCCTGAGCAAGCTAGATGCGGATGCGCTGGTTTTGCTCTCAAATGTTGATGGCCTTCTCTACAGCGTCAATGGCGATCTCTCGAACGCTACTGTTGTGGCCATGGTCACGGAGATCACTGCGGTGATTCGCCAGTCGGCGCAAGGGACGTCCGCTACTGGCCGCGGCGGCATGACCGCCAAGTTGGATGCAGCTGAGATTGCCATGCATGCCGGCGGGATGGTGGTGATCGCCAACGGAAAGACCCGCGGCGTTCTGGAAAGAGTTTTTCAAGGAGAAAAAGTTGGCACGTTGTTTCTTCCCGGATCGCGCATGGCGGGCAAGCGACGTTGGCTTGCTTTTGCTACCACCGTTCGTGGGCATGCGACCGTGAATGCCAATGCAGCAAAGGCACTTCTCTATCGCCAGGCCAGTCTGCTGGTTTCCGGTGTGACCGGTTGCGAGGGAGATTTCACCGCCGGCCAGGTTATTACCGTGCAAGACGAAGGCGGGAATATGATTGGAAAAGGGATTGCTGAATTTGGCTGCAAAGAACTGATGGAAATGCTGGCTTCCGGCTCACCGCAGCGTGGAGTGCTGGTGCGCCGGGAAAATTTTCTGATTCTCGCGGCGAAAGAAGAACAAGAGGAAGATGTCTAAAGTTGCGGAGGCCAAAACGTTCGAGGGCGTGGCTGCTCAGGTCAAGGGCGCTCGCAAGGCCGCGCGAACGTTGTCCCGGCTTTCCGCCACTGATCGGAACAAAATTCTTCTTACTGCTGCCGATCTTCTTGAGGCGCATGAGGCAGAAATTCTTAAAGCAAATCAGCAGGATTGTGCGCTGCTTGAGCATGAGATCTCAGAAGGCAAAGCATCCGCGGCTCTGCTTAAACGGCTGAAGACATCTTCTTCCGGCATCAAAGATATGGCGCGACAGGTACGTGACGTTGCCGGCATGGAAGATCCCCTTGGACAGACGCTAAGTACAACTGAGCTGGATGATGGGCTGATCCTGAATAAAGTTTCCTGCCCGCTGGGCGTGGTGGCTGTAATCTTTGAGTCTCGTCCCGATGCTATCCCGCAAGTAGGATCTCTGGCGATTAAAACCGGCAACGGACTCGTGCTGAAGGGCGGCACTGAAGCAAGGCTTACAAATCGAGTTCTGGTTTCTCTCTGGCATAAAGCTCTCGCAACAGTTGATCCACTGCTTGGTAATGCTATCTGTGCCTTGGAAGACCGTGCCGATGTCGCACGCATTCTGGAGATGGATCGCGACATTGATCTTGTGGTTCCGCGCGGCTCAACTGAGTTCGTAAATTACGTCTTCCAGCACAGCCATATTCCGGTGCTAGGCCATGGCAGCGGCATTTGTCATATTTATGTAGATGATGCGGCCGATCTCGCACAAGCAACAGGCATCATTGTGGACGCAAAGACACAGTATCCTGCGGCCTGCAACTCAACAGAAAAAGTTCTGGTGCATCAAGAGATTGCCGGCGAGTTCCTGCCTATTCTGGTGCAAGCTTTGCAATCAGCCGGGGTAGAGATTCGCGCATGCGAGCGCACCACGGCTATCTGCAGCAAGCTGGAGATTGTTCCCGCCACAGAAGAAGACTGGCACACCGAATACGGCGATCTGAGAATTACGATCAAGGTCGTTGAAGGCTTGCAGACTGCAATTGACCACATTAATCACTATGGTTCGCGGCATACGGACTGCATTCTCACTGAAAACAATCCGGCCGCTGAACAATTTATGGCGGAAGTGGACGCAGCCAGCGTCTTTCACAATGCTTCCACACGTTTTGCCGATGGTTTTCGTTACGGCCTGGGCGCAGAGATTGGAATCAGCAACAGCAAGCTTCATGCGCGCGGCCCTGTGGGCCTGGATGGATTGTTAACTTATAAGTACAAACTGCATGGCAACGGACAAACTGTTTCAACGTATGCGAACGGAAGTAAGTCTTTTAAACACAGGCGGATAAAGTAGCCGGCGATCCTGGAAACAAGACGTTATTTCGATATAAAAATAAACAGACTTTACCGCCGTCCCGGTGTTATGATTTTTATCGCATTGCGATACTATCAATCCATTGCGCTGATACTTGTCCAAAAAAACCATTGATATGTCGCAGTACTAAGTGTTACCCTTTGCGGCGAAATCGAGAGTACCCCGGATGCCCCATTGTCCCAATAACTCAGACAGTATCCGGGCGATTTGCAGCCGAGTTTAAATCGACCTGCCTCGGCTTAGCTGCATTCATTAAGTAAGAACGCCACTTTAAATTAAGAGGTAATGATCAATGGCCGCATTGTCCTTTTTGGATCGCAACCGTTCGATTGCCCAGCCGGGATTCAGCCGCTGGCTGGTTCCTCCCGCAGCTCTTTCCATCCACCTGGCCATAGGCCAGGCCTATGCCTTCAGCGTTTTCAAGAAGCCGCTGAACTACCTGATGCAGATACAGACAGCGGGTGGCGGGCTTAAAGCTCTTCCCGGCGTGGATAGCCCGAACGCATTGGATTGGAAATTCACCGATCTGGGTTGGATCTTCAGCATCGCCATCGTGGTTCTGGGCTTGTCAGCCGCGATCTGGGGCAAGTGGCTGGAAAAAGCCGGCCCGCGCAAGGCCATGTTCGCCTCAGCGGTTTGCTTCGCCACCGGTTTCTTTGTATCAGCCGTCGGCGTGCAGGTTCACCAGCTCTGGCTCATTTATCTTGGCTATGGCGTCATCGGCGGCATTGGCCTTGGCCTTGGTTACATCTCGCCAGTATCCACGCTGATCAAATGGTTCCCGGACCGTCCAGGCATGGCCACAGGCATGGCCATTATGGGATTCGGCGGCGGCGCACTGATCGGTTCGCCCTTGGCCACTAATCTTATGGCAAGTTTCCGCTCCGACCACGATCTTGGCGTAGGAAAAACCTTTGTGACCATGGGCGCGATTTATTTTGTCGCGATGATGTTCGGCGTATTTACCGTGCGCGTTCCGCAAGATGGCTGGAAGCCGGAAGGCTGGGTTGCACCCGCCAAACCAAAAGCATTGGTTACTACACACAGCGTGGAAGTGAATGCTGCTTTCACCACGCCGCAATTCTGGATGCTATGGATCGTGCTGTGCATGAATGTGACGGCCGGTATCGGCATTCTGGAGCAGGCTTCACCGATGATTCAGGAGTTGTTCAAAGGCCGCATCACGGCGGCGGCGGCTGGCGGATTTGTGGCGTTGCTCAGCTTGTTCAACATGGGCGGCCGTTTCATCTGGTCTAGCGTCTCCGACTATATCGGCCGCAAGAATACTTACTTTGTGTTCTTTATTCTTGGCGCCATCCTTTACTATCTGGCTCCTCGCGCCGGTATAAGCGGATGGAACAGCATTCCGCTTTTCGTTGGTATTTGCGCAGTGATCCTTACCATGTATGGCGGCGGCTTTGCCACGATTCCTGCTTACCTGCGTGATCTGTTCGGCACCATGGAAGTGGGCGCTATCCACGGACGCCTGTTGACGGCATGGTCTGCTGCCGGTGTGTTTGGTCCGGTGCTGGTGAATTACATCCGCGAATATGAAAAGAGCAAAGGCGTTCCTCTCACCGATGCCTATACGACGGTGCTGCATGTCATGGTGGGATTGCTTATCGTAGGCCTGGTGGCAAACTCCCTGGTTAGCCCGGTCAATTCCAGATACTGGTATAAGAGCGCGGAAGATACCAATAAGAAGCTGGCAACAGCTTAATCAGCAAACACGGCGGACTATCCGCAAAAGGAGCAGAAATCATGGAAGGACAGGTCAAAAAAACGCCCGCGGTGCTGGTTCTTATGGCTTGGGTATTTGTTGGAGTTCCATGGGGTTGGGGTGTGGTACAGCTCTGGAAGAATGCCAGAAAACTGTTCCAGTCTCCACCGCCCGTTACAACCATGGCGCCCGCTACTGCGCCGGCAGCCCCGCCGGCCAGTTCGCCTGCACAGGCAGCGCCCAGCAAGTAAAGGCAAGAGCAAAATCCGCCTGACAGCCCATTCTGCTGTTACCTGATGCTGCATACAAGGCTCTGTACCTTGTATGCAGCATTTAAGATCGCGGAAAGTGCTACGATTTCAATAGACACTCACTGAAGAGGCCGTATGCCTAAACCAACGAAAACCCGTTTGACCCAGCCATTGATCCGCGAAAACGGCGTGCATCGTCCTGCAACCTGGGACGAGGCAATGAGCCGTGTGGCCGAAGCTTTCCAGCGCTCAATCGACAAGAAAGATCCGCGGGACTTCGGCATGTTCAGCTGCTCCAAGACAACCAACGAGCTGAACTACATCGCACAGAAGTTTGTTCGCACCGTGATTGGGACAAACAACATTGATAGCTGTAACCGGACTTGACACGCCCCCAGCGTCGCCGGTCTGGCGGCGGTTTTTGGAGCAGGTGGCGGTACAAGTTCTTATGAAGAAATTGAAGGCACCGATGTAATTCTGTTGTGGGGTTCCAACGCGCGTGAAACGCACCCAATCTTCTTTCATCATTTGCTGAAAGGAGTGCGCAACGGCGCGAAGATGTTTGTGGTTGACCCGCGACGCACTACATCAGCCCAATGGGCAGACGTGTGGCTGGGCCTGGACGTGGGCTCTGATATCTCGCTGGCAAATGCCATGGCGCGCGAGATCATCCATGCTGGTCTGGCAGATGAAAAGTTCATCAAACATGCCACCAGCCATTTTGAAGAATTCAAAGCGCACGTCGAGAAATACACGCTGGAGCGCGCAGAACAAGACACAGGAGTTCCGGCGGAGATTATTCGCCAGACGGCACATACGTACGCCAAAGCGCCAACCGCGCAACTGTGCTGGACGCTCGGCATTACAGAGCACCACAACGCGGTCGATAACGTAACTGCATTGATCAACCTGGCGCTGCTCACAGGACACGTGGGTCGCTATGGCAGCGGCGTTTGCCCCTTGCGCGGCCAGAACAATGTGCAGGGCGGCGGCGATATGGGCGCGATTCCAGACCGCTTCCCCGGGTTCCAGCACGTTGAGAACGATGAGATTCGCGCCAAGTTTGAAAAAGCATATGGCATGAAGTTGCATCCAAAGCGCGGCTGGCATTTGAGCGGCATGTTTGATGCTATTGAGCGCGGCGAACTGAAGACGCTTTTTGTGCTGGGCGAAAACCCTGTTGATTCAGAAGCGGACCGCAACCATGTGTTGCATCTCATGGACAAATTGGATTTTCTGGTAGTGCAAGACCTCTTCTATACGGCGACCGCTGAACTTGCTGACGTTGTTCTACCGGGCACTGCCGGATGGTGCGAAACCGAAGGTACTGTTACAAACAGTGAGCGCCGCGTGCAGCGTGTTCGCGCTGCGGTGCCACCACCTCCCGGTGTTCGCAACGATATCGACATTATTTATGACCTGGCTCTCCGCCTGGGACATGACTGGGGATGCGCTGAATCAGAATGCATCTGGAATGAGTTGCGGAAACTCACACCGATGGTTGCGGGTATGAGTTATAAGCGACTGGAAGAAATGGGCGGCATTCAATGGCCCTGCTATGACGAGTCGCATCCGGGCGAAATGTTCCTGCATAGTCGGTTGTGGGCGGATCCACTAATCGGGCCGCGTGCGCCGTTCCATCTGGTGGAAAATGAGCCACCTGTGGACAAGCTCGACGAGCAATATCCGATTCGCCTGACCACTGGACGCCGCTTGGACGATTACAACACCGGTGTTCAGACCGATAAATTTGCTTCCCCTTTGCGTCGCAAAGAGGCGCTGGGACTTTCACCCGAAGATGGGCGCCGCTACAAAGTCCATGAAGGCGAAAAGGTGCGCGTGTTCTCACGCCGCGGAACCGTGACCGCGCCGGTGCGCTTTGATTCCTCGCTGCGTCCGGGGCTGGCGTTTTTGTCAATCCATGCGCATGAGCAGATTTCAACCAACGACTTAACCATTAATGCTGTAGACCCCAAGTCCGGAGTTTCAGAGTTCAAGGCCACGGCCATCCGGATTGAAAAGTGTGCGGAGGAATAATTGGACCTTCACCTGACAGGTGCGACCGCTAATCCCGAAGAAAAAGCCGCTGTAGATTCCATATTGGGCGCGCCGGAATCAGGTTGGACAGGTGGAGAAAGAGATGCTGCTGCGGATGGACGCGTGGCTTTTGGCGGCGCGCATAAAGCCAGCCACCAGCGGACGCTGCTTCTACCAGTTCTGCACGCAATCCAAAATCATATTGGCTGGATCAGCCCCGGAGCTTTGAACTATGTCGCTGTGCGGCTTGACGTAGCTCCTGCTGAAGTTTACGGCGTCGCCTCTTTCTATGGTTTGTTCTCGATGGAGCAGCGCCCGCCGATCGTCGCCCATGTTTGCGATGACATTGCCTGCATAACGCATGGCGCAGAGAAAATCTGCTCTGATCTGGAAAAGAAACTTGGGGCCGCGGGATCGCTCTGCATGGGCGGACGCGCCACCTGGTTGCGCAGCCAGTGCCTGGGACTGTGCGAGCGTGCCACAGCCGCAGTCGTTAACGTTGCGGGCATGAAACATCAGGAGCGCGTGCTGGCGCCTGCAACAGCGGAAGGTGTTGAGTCGCTGCTTAACGATGCCGTTGCCGGGAAACTTCCTGCCGAGCCGGATACACTCAGCCTCAAGGCCAGCGTTCCACAAGCAGGCAAGCAGCAAAATGGAACCGGACAATTACGGCTTCTGAAGAACATTGCTGGTGGCAGCACGGCCAGCCTGGAAGACTATCGCAAGGTTGGCGGCTACGCAGCTTTGAAAAAGGCCATGGACATGGGCCCAGAAGGCGTATTGCGTGAGCTTACTGCTTCAAAACTTTTAGGCCGTGGCGGCGCGGCTTTCCCAACGGCAAAAAAATGGGAGGCGCTTTTTCTGCAGCGCAACCTGCTGGCAAATAATCCCAAGCGCGCGCACTACATTATCTGCAATGCCGACGAATCCGAGCCCGGAACATTTAAAGACCGCATCCTGATGGAAGGCGATCCGCTTGCCCTGATTGAAGGGCTGACCATTGGCGGCTTCGTTACCGGAGCGGGGCAAGGCTTCATCTACCTGCGCGGTGAATATCCCCTGGCTGCAGAGAAAATGCAGCGCGCCATTGATGAAGCCAATAAGAATGGCCTTCTCGGCAAAAATATTATGGGCCGCGGTTTTGACTTTGACATTGAAATTCGCCGGGGCGCCGGCGCATACATTTGCGGCGAGGAAACCGCGCTCTTCAATTCGATTGAAGGCTATCGCGGCGAACCACGCAACAAGCCGCCGTTTCCCACGCACGCCGGCGTCTTCCGTCAGCCCACTGCCGTGAACAATGTTGAAACTTTGGTCAATGTTCCCGGCATTCTGCACGATGGTGGCGCTGCTTACGCAAAGCTCGGCACGGAAAATTCAGCGGGGACGCGGCTCTTCTGCCTTTGCGGCCACATTGCACGGCCGGGCATTTATGAGATCACCATGGGCGCCACCTTGCGCCAGTTGATCGATCTGGCAGGCGGCGTGACGGGAAGCGGCAAACTGCAAGCTGTGTTGCTCGGCGGCGCTGCGGGAGCTTTTGTGACTCCGCAGGAGCTGGATACGCCGCTTACGTTTGAAGGCACACGCGCTATTGGAGCCACACTCGGTTCCGGCGTGGTGATGCTCTTCGACGACACGATCGACCTGCGGCGAATTCTGCTACGAATTGCCAGCTTCTTCCATCATGAAACCTGCGGACAGTGTGTTCCGTGCCGCGTGGGCGTTACGCGCCAGGAAGAAACCTTGCACCGGCTCGTCAACGGGAATCCCCTTGGTTCGACAGATCAGGAAGTAAAAATGTTGCGAGAGATGGGGCAAGCCATGCGCGATGCCTCAATTTGCGGTCTAGGCCAGACTGCTTCCAGCGCTCTGGAGTCGGCTTTGAACCGATGGAGCCTTTTTTCATGAGTGACCCCCTTGATCAATCAAAGCTAGATGCACCAATATCCACGATTCCCATACCTCGCGGGCCCATTCCGCAAGCGCCGCCACGGCCGGAGCGCCGTTCCATCGAGGTAAAAATCGATGGCAAAGCTGTATCTGTTCCTGAGGGATCCACGATCCTTGATGCCGCAAAGAAGATTGGGATCGATACGCCAACGCTCTGCTTTTTGGAAAGCCTTACGCCGGTAAACGTCTGCCGCGTTTGTGTGGTGGAGTTGGAAGGTTCACGCACGTTGGTGCCTGCGTGCTCGCGTAAAGTTGAGCCAAACATGTCAATCAAGACGGACTCTGAGCGCGTGCGCCTGAGCCGCCGGGTGGTGCTGGAATTTTTGGCATCATCCGTCGATCTTTCCACTGCGCCGAACATGCAGGAATATATCGAGCGCTATGACGCGAAACCTGAGCGCTTTGGCGAGACGCGCGCCACGGTGGCGCAGCCGATTAAGATCGACAATGATCTTTATGTCCGGGATTATTCCAAGTGCGTGCTCTGCTACAAGTGCGTGGAAGCCTGCGGCGTGGACGCGCAGAACACCTTTGCCATCGCCGTGGCCGGACGTGGATTTTCTGCGCATATCGCCACTGAGTTTGACGTTCCTCTGCCCGATTCAGCCTGCGTTTATTGCGGCAACTGCATTGGCGTCTGCCCAACAGGCGCGCTCATGTTCAAGAGCGAGCACGATCTGCGCCAGTCGGGAAAATGGGATGAGGATCGCCAGACCCAGACAGATACGATCTGCCCCTATTGTGGTGTAGGCTGCGATCTTACCGTGCACGAGCAGGATGGCAATATTGTCCGCGTGACTTCACCGCTCGACCACAGCGTGACCCACGGGAACCTCTGCATCAAAGGCCGTTTTGGCTGGCAGTTCGTTCAAATTCAGACTGCGCCGAATCCTGGAGAAGCAGCTTTTTCTGTTGCATCGAACGGGCGGCCATCCGGTTTGCATGAATCGCCATCCCATAAACATGAGCTGGATACAGGAACACCTAAGTCAAAGTGAGAGCCGGAAATCCGGCGAGCCAGGCGACCCAAAGAGCCAGTTTGACGCCGCAGCGCAGACGCGCTGGCAGGAGCTGGGTGAAGAGCTGAAGGCGGATGTTGCCGAATTCAACGCACAAGGCTCAGGAGCAAGTCTTTCTACACATGGCAGCAATGAATACCGGCTGCAGAATTCCACTTCCGGCCTGGAAGTAACGCTGACCGCAGACTTTGAGAACCGCAACGTCCGCTATGGCTACGCTGCCATCAACCAGCGCAGCGCCGGCGTACCTGAAGGCGGCATGCTGTCCATGCGGCAATCGCGCAGGGGAGCGGTGGAATTTTATTCAGCTGACGAACGCCTTACCTCGGAAGAAACGCGGCAAGTCCTGCTGGAGCCATTGTTGTTCCCAAAACAGTCATCATCGGCTGCCTGATATCTAAGCAGCACCTACCAGTGCAGCCAACTCAGCGAGAGAATGGACAGCGTGCGTTGGCCTGGCTTTGCTTACGATCACCGGACCTGATCCCGGCAGGATGGATGGCCGGTTCACCCACACGTTTTGAATTCCCAGTGCGTTGGCTGGAGCAATATCGTGATGCAGGCTCTGGGCGGCATGTAAGATCTGCTCTTTGCCGAGGCCACTGCGGCGGATGGCTTCTTCAAAATTCCTGAATGATGGCTTGTAGCTCTCGACCTGTTGCGCTGTCACAACAAAATCAAATTCTACTGGCACAAATTTCTTGCGGGTTTCGGCAAAGAGATCGTCGTCCACGTTGGAGATGATTCCCAGCCGGAATTTTTTTGCCAGCGCTTGCAGCGCAGTGACTGTATCGGGAAATGGCTGCCACTGCGTGAGCGAGTTGGCGAACGCCGCAGCTTGCTCACTTGAGATATTTGCACTGATGCGCTGGCCGATCTCCTGCACTACCTGCGCCAAGACTTGGCGATAAGGCACATACGGACCACCTTCAATTCTGACCTCGATCTCGCCGTAAAGTTTCAGCAGATCAGCAGCCGCGGCGTTGGGAAACAGTGGGTGCATGGCCGCGAGCATGCCGGTTTCCCAGTCAATCAACGTGCCGTAACAATCAAATGTAATGAGGCGAATGGATGCGAAGCTCATATCAAAAGGATAAACGATTCTGAGCTGCTGATCTGTTGTGATGAAAGCAATCCTTCGGTTAATTGCGACGCATCACACAAATAAGGAGAGGAACGATGCCTGATAAAGAGACGTTGGAACGAGTGGCAGAAGACAAGCGCGAAGGCAAATCACCCAGCACACAGGCTGGCGAGTTCGTGCGCGAAGAGATGGACCACATTCGCGAAGGCAAACATGGCGCGGCAAACACCAAACAGGCGATTGCCATTGGGCTTTCCAAGGCACGGCGCGCGGGTGTTGATCTGGCGCAGCCTAAGAAAGGCCGAGTGTCAGAGAAGGTACGCAAACAGGCAGCGCGCGACACAAAAGCCGGCCATAGCCGCAAGAAGAAGGCTATTTCCGCTAAGCGCTCACGCAGTTCGGAAGCTGCCTTGAAGCGCGAGCCACGTTCAGCCGCGTCACACAAAGCACTTTCCCGCCAGGCCAAGAGTGCGGCAAAGGCACGGAAACAGCGCGGGCCTGTGACGGCATCCAGCCGTGCGCGCACTCGCAAGAAAGCTGCCTGAACTTTCGAACCACAATCTTCCAAGTCGCAATGGCTGTTCTTTTCAGAGCAGCCATGCGTGCTGCATACTATCCAACATGGTGACCGTTTCTGATAGTCCGTACGCCATACTCACACTTATCGCTGCACCGGCAGTATTTACGAATGCGTGCTCGCTGCTTTCCCTTGGCACGGGCAACCGATTGGGGCGTGTGGTGGACCGCACGCGCCAGCTCACAAAGGACCTGCATGGAAATGAGATCGATTCGGCCACCAGGGATTTGTGGATCAATCATCTGGGCAGGCTGGAAAAGCGCGGCGGGTTACTAGTACGCGCAATGAGTTGCTTTTATGGCGCGATTGGCTGTTTTGCCGCAGCCAGCGTTGTATCCATCCTGGGCGCGAGCGCTTTTTCCGCACATTACGGATGGGTATTCCAGGTAATTGTGGGCATCAGCTTTGTGCTGGGCATGGTTGGCTTTGCCGGGTTGGCAGTTGGCTGCTCAGTGCTGGTGAATGAGACGCGGATCGCCGTGCGCTCCATGTATGAAGAGTCGCAGCTGGCGAGAAATTTCTTCCAGCGATGAACCGAATAGGCTAGATGCATGCGCTGGGATTTCATATTTCCTAGCTTGACCATTCGGTCAATGAACCATGTTAAGCAGAGGGTCGCAAAAGACATGACCTGCTCTGGTGAACTAGTTCGCGCGTGATTCGTGGCGTGAGTTCGGCTAAAGTACGGCTGCGCCGCAGTGCGCAAGGTCTTTGAAAATCAGCTTTTAACCACAGAGGGCGCGGGGGGAGCATCTCTCAAACCTACGCCAATTAGCACCAAATCGCTGAAACCTACGCCAAATTGGGATGGATTGGGATGATCTCGCTCAAACCCACGCCAAATTGGGATGGGTATGGGGGGGATAGGGGCAAGATCGGGTGATCCGGTGATCGGGTCACCGGAAACAGAAATCCTTCTTAACCACAAAGGACACGAAGGAGCACTAAGGGGCGAGTAGGTTATCGGAACCACCACTCCTCATGGTTATTGAACACCGGACCGTGATTTGCCATGCTGCAGCTCCGGACGGTCGGCTTGCGGCCCGCATCCTTCACGAAGTTGGCTGTCGTACGTTTTCGCCTTGGTTGCATCGCCTGACATCTGTGCAGCGGTTTCCGCGCCGTACAGGGCATTGAAGCGGTTAGGCTCAATTTTTAACTCGGCTTCATATTCCTTGAGCGCGTCTGACGGTTTGTGTAGCTCCATCAGCATGTCGGCCAGCATTTCACGCGCAGGGACGTTGAAGCCGCCAGGATCATGGCTGTCTTGCGTTGCAGCAGCGTCGCGCATGAGCTTCAGGGCTTTGTCATTCTTGCCTTTGGCGAAGTTGAGCCAGGCTTCCACTTCCTGCTGGCGGAAGTCTTCCAGCTTGTATTCTTTCTCGTGTTTGTCCTTGATTTCTTTTTTCAGGCTCTTGAAGTTTTCTCCAGCAGCTTTTTTATCGCCGGTTCGCGCTGCGGCAATGGTACGCACAGCATAGATCATCTGGCGATCGAAAGAATCGCCTTCTGGCTGTAGTGCAAGCGCCTGCCTCCAATGATGGAGCTCCAGCATGTTGCGGGTTGTGATGTTCACTTTTGTATTGACGACCTGTTGTGCGCCTGCGCCGGGAACTTTGCTTAAATCATCCACAATCTGCTGCGCCTTGGATTCTTCTCCCATCTGCAGATAGGAATAATCAAGAAAATCCATGGCATGGAATTGATAGTGGGCCTCGCCCAGATGTTGCTGGGTTGCTTCGGCGGCAGCAGTAGCGGCGGCTTGATTGGAGTCAATGGACTCCTGCCACAAACCGAGCCGCACAAAAATATGCGATGGCATGTGCAGAGCGTGGGACGAATCCGGGGCTATTTTGGCATAGCTCCGCGCGGCTACCAGTCCCTGCGATGCCAGCTCGGGTGTATCCGCAGCATGAATCAGATAATGTACCGCACCAGGATGCTCCGGCTGCTCGGCGGCAAGCTGGTTCAGCATGGCGATGGCTTCCTTGCGGACCGCAGTGTCATCGCCTTTGTCCGGGAGCGCCAGCAGTGAAAGCGCGTAAAAGGCTGTGGCTTCTCCATCTTGGGGATAGTGCTTGTGAATCTGCTCCATGGCATGGCTGTATGCCTTAACCGATTCATTGCTCAACTTGTGCGTGTCACTGAAGATGATTCCAAGAGCGGCAACGTATTCGTGCTCGCGGGCGGTCATAGGCCATTCTTTCTGGATCTTTCCCAGAAACTCATGTCCGCGAACCAGCGCTTTTTCCGGAGCGCCTTCCCACAGCGGATGATATGTGGTCATGGCCATGCCCCAATAAGCCATGGCGCAATGAGGATCGGCTTTGGTTGACTCTTCAAATGACTGTTCTGACGCAGCGTATTGAAATGAGTGGAGCAGCGCCACTCCTTTCAGGAAAGCAGGTTGGGCTGCAGATGAACAGGAGGTGGGAAAGTTGATCTTTCCCAGGCCTGTTGACGGGCTGGCAGGCGTGGTCTGTTGGGCGACACAGGGAAAAATCGAGGCAAGAAACAGGGAACTCAGAAGAAAACGGGCAAATAACATGGCAAAACCTTATAGGGTGAAAAAATATGGCTTTATTCTAGCCTGACGCCATCGCATAAACAATTGAGAAATAATAACTTATGCAAGATTGAGCCTGAACTTGGGCGAAAGCCACCCAAGAACCTGTCTAGTAACGCAAGGACACATCCTTAGGGTATATGGCTTAGCGCGCAATTCGCCGAAATAATATGAAATGGATTGTAGGGGAGACTCCCTGTGGGACTTTGGTTCCACGTGTGGACTTGCCTATCGTCGATTCCAAAAACTCCGAGAGACTGTCAGTCGGAGGATGACAAGGAAGGTTCCCATAAAATGCTCGACACTATTATTGCTATTGCGTTGTTGTTAGGCACGTTAGGAGCGACGGGAGATCCGAATAAGCTGGCTGGTGGGATCCCGCCTCCGCCACGGACGGCCAACAGTGGTACCGTCAACTAGGGTTTAAATGTCGCGTCACCTGCTTACGTTTGATTACGTGTTCTGGTACGCCACCATTCTTTGTCAATTGGTGGCGTGCTTCGCTTTGATTAAACGCAGGGAATTTTTCCGCCATTGGAAGATTTTTAGTTATTACGTGTTTTACCTGGCGGGAGCCATGCTATTCACCCTGGGCGTGGTTTTCTGGGGAAGCCCGGCCGCTTACGCTGCCACCTATTCCGTCGTAGATTTTATTGAAGCGATCCTGCTGAACCTTGTCCTGCTGGAAATCCTGGTCAAGGTGCTGGACCCGTTTGAGTCATTGCCCGGCAAGACCGTGGCGCGATTCTGCTATTGGGCTGTTCTGGGCATTTCCACGGCTATAGCCCTCTCAGTAATGATGCCTTCAGGGCACAGAGAAGCTTATATCGAGGTGCCACTCGCGATTGAGCGCGCCATTTATCTTGCTGACGCTTCCCTGCTCTGGATCCTGCTGGTGCAGTCGAAAACGCTGGGCATTACGTGGAAGTCTTCCGTCGCCGAGATTTCCATAGGTTTTGTTTTGTATCTCACTGTTCAAGCCACAACACGGTTTGTGATGAGTCTCTATCAGAACCAGTTGCTGCGAAGTATCTGCACTGAGGTAGGACAGGTTGCTTATCTGTTTGCGGTGCTGAGCTGGATCTGGACGATTCTCTATCGAGATCCTGTGGCGTTGCCTATATCGTCAGACGCGTTAGCAAAAATCAGCACGCATCATGCAGATGAAATCGTTCCCAAAGAACGTATCTTTGCCGCCGTCGGCATTAAGATGAACAAGCCGAGCGAAGAAAATCCTGAGACCGCGGAAGACCTCCAAGAGCAAGCGAGCACGGAATTGCCGGCCAGATCTTTGTAATCACCTTGTTCCTACGGGATCCTGGACTCTTCCCTTCCATTCGCCGCCACGGCCTGTCCAATATTTCCATGCGGAATGGAATGTTGCTCCCATATAGAAGACTGCAACCAGGGGCAGCGCTAAAGCCCACAGGAGGTTGAGTCTGTACAAACGCAGAACCGGAATGTAAGTAACGATCATCAGAAGCCATGCCAATGCACCAAGCGCTATGGGCAGCACATGATGGCCCAGCAAGACGAGTACTGGCGGCAGCAAATAGGTGAGCGCCATCCCTACAGTAGAAAGTAAAAGCAGCAAAGAGGAGTGATGCAGTTGGTTGAATGCGCTACGCGAAATCATTTGGCCGATTTCAGCAAAGCTGCCATAAGGCCGGATACTTTGTGTTGTTGCGGAAGGTCCCATCCATATTCGAGCGCCAGTCTGCTTGACGCGGGTGGCGAGGGCGCAATCGTCAATCACTTCATGCCGGATGGCCTCAATTCCGCCAGCGTGGCTGAGTGCCGCGGGACGGATCAGGATACATCCTCCAGCGGCTCCCGCAGTTGTGCTGCGAGGATTAGATATCTGCGTGGGCGGATAAAGTTTGAAAAAGAAATAAACGAATGCCGGAATCAGAAATTTTTCTGCCAGCGTTTCACAGTGGAGCTTGACCATGAATGAAACAAGATCGCAATGGCCGGAATGAGCGATCGACACAAGCGTAGAAAGACTATCTGGTGCGTGCTCAATGTCAGCATCGGTCAGCAGAAAGAAATCAGGCGACATTTTGCTTGCCTGCTCGATTCCCTGTTGCACCGCCCATAACTTTCCTGACCATCCTGGGAGCAGAGGCTGACCTTGGATGATCGTTAGCATCTTGGCTTTTTCTGCGAACTCAGCTGCTTTACGCGCCACCTGGGCGGTGCCATCTGTGCTGTTATCGTCAACTAGAAAAATATGGATTGAATGTGGTCCCGCTTGCTGCAACAACGAAATAATTGTTCGCCCAACAACATCCGCTTCGTTCCTTGCCGGAATAATCACAACAATCCGCGCTGGAGCTGCGTTCACTGGCGCGGATGCAATTGTCTGACAAATGCGCCAGAAGCCACCGCGTCCAAGCAGGAGATAAGTCCAGATGGCGATAGTCAGTATTCCGGCGGCTATGAACATTCAGCCTATTGTAACGACTGCCTTGAACAATCGGGCTCCACATGATCGCACGCCATAAGGGATTCTCTTTCAGTTCTAAACAGATGGCCTCAGGCATCCTTGCGGCGCAAGAGCAACTCACATGTGTGGGGGATTGCTAGGCATGGCCGTTGACAATCAGACCATCAAAGACGCCGGCACAGAGGGCACGCCGCTGGAGCGTTACGTCAACAGCCACGTGGGGAACTTCATCCATCTGTTTTTGACTGTCCTAGCAGTCCTTGTGATGGCCGCGGCTTGCGTGGCGCTTGTCCAGATTGTTCACTATGGTTTTCCGCAATTGTGGCGGGCTTCTGACGAGTACCAAACATTACACCAGCTTCTGCAAAATATTCTGCTACTGGCCATTGCCGGAGAGCTTGGCCTGCTGCTGCTCTTTCATCGCGCCAGTGCAGCGGTTGAGGTGGTGATGTTTGTGATTGCCAGAAGAATGGTGGCGACAGACGTTACCGCGTTCGATCTGTTAATGGGATCCATCGCATTGGCCGCACTGATGGCGGTGCGCTTCTACTTTATTCCTGGGAAGCCGAAATAGCATCTGCAAGATCTATCCGTATACATCGCAGCCCAAAGAAAAAGGCCTGGATTCTCTGCATGAAAAATCCAGGCCAGATTTTGCGCAACTAGCGCAGTTTTACAACTGAGCTTTGCGTGGTGCCATCATCCAGCGGCAGCAGGAAGACATAGCAGCCTGTGGGCAGGCCTTTGGTCCTCCAGTTGAACTGGAAGGTGTCATTGTTTTCCTGCACGCCGTTGTTGGAATTGGCATCAATCGCCATTCCCTGCTGGCCAGTAGAAACGCAAGACGGGTCTTGTGCAACCTGCAACGGCAGCACAGCTGAAGGCGCTACGATGAATCCGCCCTGCGCATTCTGCAGACGCCACTTGATGTTGATGGTGGATCCAGCGCTGAAGGTCTGCCCGTCGCTAACGGAAAGATCTGTCAGGAAGCCGGAGAAGATATAGTGCACATCAAAGCTCACGCTTTCCGGCGCTGCAACGTTGCCTGCTTTGTCTCTGGCTCCGCTGCATGTCGCCGTGAAGTGGCCGACGTGATTTGGCGTTCCACCCGTGATGGCAATCGTGGCCTGAGTCGCAACGCCGCTCGCGCCATCCGTGGTGGAGCAGCTTGCCGTGGGCACCGCGCCAAGATTGAAGACTGCGCCGTTAGCGATGCCATTCAGCACGACGGTTGGAGCTGTTGTATCAACCACAGTCACTACAAAGCTGCCAGTGGCTGTCTTGTTGCGGCTATTAGTCGCCGAGCAAGTCACGGTGGTGGCGCCGAATGGGAAGAGCGAGCCCGATGCCGGAGTGCAGGTGACGACTACGTTTGTATCTTTTGCGTCAGTCGCGGTTGCGTTGAAATTCACGATCACGCCAGCAGGGCTGGTGGCTTCCGCGGTGATGTTGGCCGGCAATTGCAGCGTTGGTGGCGTAGGTTCCGGCAGGAAGAAGTAAGCCACCGGCATGTCATGGTCTGAGAGACGCTCCGGACGGTTCGGATCGTTGCGGAAGACCTCCGGGAAATCCGCGTCATTTCTGGCAATGGCATAGCGGCTGAACTTGGCCAGCATTGTCTGGTTCACGATAACATGGTCCAGCATTTGATGGCTGCCGTTGAAATCGTAAGAATACTGCTGATCGTGCGGCAGCGTGGTGATGAGATCGGTGAGGTTAGGATCAACCAGGTCCGGGCTGGCCACTACGACTTGATCTGCCGGCACTGGATTGCCAAGGATTGTTCCCACCACATCCACATAACCGTCACTGAACTCGAACGCGTTGCAATCGCAGACTGAGATTACATTTTCACCCGCGGTCTGATGCGCCTGCAGCAGGTTGGCCAGGAATTCTGCCTGCGCTTCACGCTTAGCGCGAACGCGATCGCCGTCAACCGGATCATCTTCATCCAGCAGCGAGCGCAGATGGTTCACCACCATGGTGAATGGAAGTGAAGTATCGGAACCAGGCTGTGACGCAGTGGCTGTCATGACTAGTGGTGGTCGGTCATTCAAGATTGCCGTGGTGCCATCAGGCTGAACAAAAGTTGTATCTTTGCCAACCTGCACGACCGAGCTCACATTGACGGTTGATTTCACCAGCAGCGCCGTGTTGATTCCGCTGATGTCGTTTCCTGGGAAGAGGAAAGTCTGGTAACCCGGAGCCGGTTGGCCTGCGGCGGTGGCATCGGCGTCAATCTTGCTTGCCAGCGCCTGCAGTGTCGTCAGGTTCTCCATTTCTTCGATGCCCAGAACGTCCGGTGTGTTCATCACATTGCGGATGGCCAAGGAAGCCTTGTTCAAGCGATTGGCAAAGGCCGTTGGCGTAAGCGCAACGTCATCAGTGCTTGGATCGTTCACCGTGTCATAGAAGTGCTCCATATTGAAGTTACCAATAGTCAACTCATTAGGAGCCTTCACCGGCACCGGTGTGGCGCTCACGTTGCCAGTGGCAGTTGCCCCGGAGTTGGGATCAGTAAGAATGGTGTAGAAGCGCGAGTTGAAATCAAGCGGGCCAGTCAAGCTGGTGACTGTGGCGCCGGTGGTGACATCAAGAATGGTGGAACCACTCTGCACGGCGGTGTTGATGCGCAGGATTTCAGGATTAGTATCCCAGCGTGTAACTGTTGCCGACGCTCCGGGCGGCAATGGATCGGGCAATTCAACGCCAGGCTCACGGAAAGGCTGCGGAATACCGTTGATTACGCCGAAGAAGACGCCGTTGGAAGTTGAAGTGGCAGCTGCTTCATTGAGATTGCCGTCGGTTGGACCGGTGACTTTCAATACGTCCACGTGAACGCGCATGCCTTCGTATTTTTCCAGCTGGTCGATTGGGCCGGCGGGATCTGTATCTGCCGTGGTAAGCGTGACCGGCGTGGGCAACGGATTGTTGGTGCTGATGAGCGTGGTCTGGGGCCCGTCAATTTCTGTGGATGATGGGCTGTTGGGATCACTGCTGGGAATAAACTCTGCGACCGTTCCTGTTACCTGAACAAAATTGCCGACTACCGCCGGTGCCACCGGACGGCTCGAAGTGAAGACAAAGACACCTTCTGAGGTGTTGGGATCGGCGTCGACTGCGTTGTCAGGATTCTGGATGAAGAATCCATTCGAGACGACGGCGGTCACGATGCCGGTGGTGGAAACCAGGCGTCCGACAACCGGCGAGATGTCTCCGGGACCCTGAATATCATGAATGGAAAGATTCAGCGGTGTTGCCGTAACAGTGAGAGTAATGGTGCCAGAGCCAGTGCGGTTTTGCGCGTCAGTAATGGTAACTGGCAGCGTCTTGGATCCGGGCGTGGTGGCTGCGGCAACTGTGGTTGCGAAAGAAAATACATTGTCGCCGATAGTGGCGTCGCCGTTGGTGCCATCATCAAAGAACTGCTGCGTAGCCGATCCGCCAATGCTGCTCAGGTCAGCAGTCACCGTAATGCCGGTGCTGATTGGATTCGCACCGGGATTGACCAGAACTGTGAGCAGTGTTGAGCCGCCTTGAATCACAGAAGACGGATTTGCAGCGCCTGCGCCGCTCGGATTCGTGGTGCCGATTGGCGTATTGCGCGGGTTCGGAGCGCCAGCGATAAAATCTGCGCTGTTGTTATCTGTATCCTGCAGTCCGTTGTTGAGGCGAAGATCAGCGGTGGTGTTGGTGAGCGTGGGAGCCGCGGCTGTGCCTTCAAAGCAGGAAGCACCACTTGCCCCTGTGCCATAGCCTACGAAATCGATAATCGCTCCGCCTACGGGGCATGCGCCAGAAAGAGCGGTGGTCGCGCTGACCAGGGCCACTTTTCCTGCCGTGGCGCTCATGGCGATGTTGCCAGTTGCGTTTGGCGCGGGAAGGGGCGTTGTTCCGCCGGCGCCCTGCGATTCCTGCACCAGAAAATACTGGCCTGGAGCAAGCGACCCATTCAAAGCTGTAACCTGCCAGGTTGTTCCAGCAGCAGAGGCGTACTGAACAGACCATCCGCTCAGGCTTACGGTTGCGCTGCCGGCGTTGAAGACCTCAATGAAATCATTTTTGAACGTGGAACCGGCATTGCCGCCACCACCGTATACCTGGCTGATGACAACACCGCTGGCACTGGCATGTGCCGCGGGAGGTGTTGCAATCAGAACTGAGCTAAGAAGGAAGGTTAAACAAAAGGCTAAACGACAGGAAACCGCTTTCATTTTCGTCATAGGCAGAAATAGAGTATCTACGTGCACTCAGCAGAGCACAAACGAAAATCCTGTTAAAAAAATAAATTTTCTGTGGATATCAAAACATTTCCATTTTGGAACGAAAAGTTTTTAGTGTTACGGATTGAGTTTGCAATTACTATCGCGATAGTTTTCAGTCTTGAAAAAATCAGGCCGACACAATGGCCGGCCCAGATATTACTAATCGCAGGTCTTTAAACAATCCTGATATTCGATGACACAGAATCCACAATTTTGAAGACCTTGTTCGGCGCAGACAATATCGCAATTGTGCTCATCTGTGGCACACATGTCCTGGCATGTTGTAGCAAAGGCTTTTGTTGGTCTTGCTACAACCATTAAGACTGTTCCCAGGAACATGAGTATGGCTAAACGAAGTCCAGCTTTACGATAAGCTAGAAGAGTATTCATAACACGATCCTTTCCTAAACCAAATTGAGTGATCGGTATCACTCAATTGCGCAGCCTAGCATGTGAAGAAAAATTCTTGCCGGAAGAAAGCGATCGTGAATATTTTTTTAGGTTCGTTTTGGAACTCCGTGACTTTCATGATTGAGTAAATGCGCTTTGGTGTGGAGCCCGCCGGCAAAGCCCGTGAGCTTGCCGGAGGATCCAATCACACGATGGCAAGGCACGATGATCGAAATGGGATTTTTTCCATTCGCTGCGCCAACGGCTCTTGAAGCCTGCGGTTTTCCTAATTGTTTGGCAAGCTGGCCGTAGCTTCTGGTTTCACCGAATGGAATGCCGAGCAGTGCTTCCCAAACGTCTTTCTGAAATTGTGTACCACGCATATCAAGCGCGATGGAAAATGCTTTGCGCTTGCCGGAGAAATATTCCTTGAGTTGCTGCTCCACCTTGGCAAGAACGGGATGACTTTCATCTTTCACCAGGTCACTCAGCCGGACACGACGAGGACTGTCATTCTCCCAGAGGATGGCCACCAGGCCTCTATTGCTTGCGACTATCTTTAGTTTTCCTACCGGCGATTCAACAACTTTGTAAACAAGATTCATCTTGATTCATTTCCTTTCTAACGGGCGTGCGTTGGACGTTGGCGTTGGTCAAGCACGGCATGAATTTATTATGCGATCTGCGAATAGCTTGCGGCGACGCTACTGTCCGCAGCCCAGAGATGTTGCGCGGCATAGGCCCTCCACGGCCGCCAGGATTCAGCGCGAATCAGCAGGTTGGCGGATGTTGTTTTCTCTCCGTCTCGCGAAGCAAGCCCGCGGAGCAAGCCGATGTCGGTCGCGGGAAAAGCGTCCATTTCACGGATAGCGCGAAGTGCAATGTATTGAGCAGTCCATTCTCCAATGCCACGGATCGTCCGCAAACGAGCGACGGTATCTTCCACGTTGCCGAATGGTCGGAACAAATTAGGATCGGCTACGGAGGCTTGCGCCACTGCCTTCAACGCGGTCAAACGCGCGGCGGGCATACCTAAGCCGATGGATGCCACTGACGCCAGCCGCTTGGCCGATGGAAATGCATGCGACAATCCGGGATGAATGAGAAAAGATTTGGGCACGGCGCGGCCATGAAGAGCAATGAGTTGTCCTGCCAGTTTGCGCGCAGCGACTACGCTGATCTGCTGGCCGAGGACGGCGCGGACGGCAATCTCAAAGCCATCCCAGCCTCCGGGAGCACGCAAGCCTGGCCGCTTGGCCACCAGCGGCGCAAGCATGGGATCGCCCGATAGATGATCGTCGATGGTTTCAATATCGGCGCCAAGATCAAACAGTCGCCGTACACGCGCAACCATAGCAGGAAGCAAGCGCACGTCGGGAAAGCGGATGCTGACGCCCAGACTCTGGCGATCCGGCAGGTGCATGACCTCAATGCTGCCGGTTGCGCCTTTGATTTCAACTGTGCGGAAGTAGCGGCAGTTCTCCACAATTTCAACGCCGGGAATGGCGCGCGCCTGCAAGAAGCTGAGCATGCAATCCCAGTCATAAGGCGGACGATAGCGGAGCCGCAGCGTCACGTCTTTTTCTATATGCTTTGCGGCGCTCTTTCGGCGCAGCGCGCTGGGAGGACGATGAAAGAGGTCGCGAAAGATTTCATTGAAGCGACGCAGGCTGCCAAAGCCGGCAGCCATGGCAATCTCCGTCATCGGCATTTGTGTTTCATGAATGAGTTGCTTGGCGAAGAGCACGCGCCGCGTCTGCGCAACGGAAATTGGCGACGCGCCCAGATGCTGCAGAAATAAGCGACGCAGTTGACGCTCACCCAGGCCCAGACGTTCCGCCAGCTTTTCCACGCCGTTGCCATTGCCATCAAGTGCGCCTTCCGCGATGAGCGAGAGCGCACGAGAAACCGTGTTAGATGTCCCCCGCCATGAAGCCAGATCAGGAGCGGTTTCCGGCCGGCATCTAAGGCAGGGACGATAGCCGGCATCCTGCGCCGCAGCAGCTGAGCCAAAGAAGGTGCAATTCTCAGGCTTGGCGGTACGCGCCGGGCACACCGGGCGGCAATAAATCCCCGTGGATTTAACGCCGACGAAAATCAGGCCGTCGAAACGGGCGTCTTTGCTCTGCAGGGCGCGATAACAGATTTCACGGCTGGGCAATTCCATGTTTTCGATTTTCGCATCCGGCGCAGGCATAAACTAGCGGTTTTCGGACATGAATGCCAATTTGCGTTTTGACCGTTTAGCTTGCCAATGCATCGTCTATTTCGGCGAGGTGTCGAACGTGACGTTCAGTCCGGTGGCTAGAATCACATCATTCGATTTTGTGCCCAGAATCGGCGGATTGGTCACATACTGATCGCTTAGCGAAATCTGCCATCCCAGCCACTTGTGAATCTTGGTTGATGCGCCCGCGTTGAACGAAAAACGGTATTGGCTCAGGTCGTCCAACTGTGGATAGAACGTGAAGTCTTCGGTTACCGTCGTCGACTCACCGAATTTGTGCATAAAATTTTCGCCTGCCGTCAGGCCGGGCAGATTGCGGCTCACGGCGGTAACTCCGGTAGCGGTCGCGCCTGAGGCATAGGATTCGCGCGTGTAGTTCACGCCGGCCAGCAAATCGAAGGTGGTGTTTGGAGTGTTGATCGCGTGGTATCCCAGACCGCCACTGTAAATCTGGCGCAGATTAAGGAATTGCAGCGCATCATGGGTATACTCGGCGGCCGCGAAAGCGAAGAGTTTACCCTTGATTGTCCGGTCATAACGAATGCCCGCGAGAATCGCGTTGGCAGTAACTCCTCCTCCGGGTTCGTTATCAGTTGCGTACACTGACGAGAAGTGCAGCGTAATGCCATCGGAAGGCGTCTTGCGCGCGGCATTCATGCCGATATTCAAATTGGTCGTATCACTGTTCCCGCGTGCCAAGGCGAACCCGAGACTGCCATTACCCTTCCAATTCTGCGCCAGGCCCGGATGGAGGCTACCTTCAAATAGGGCTTGCTCGCGCTGTGAGCGAATGCTCTCAATCTCTGCGAATGGAATTGACACCGGCCCGCTCGTGGTCTGGATGACCAGATTTTCACCGCTGGTCGAGACCTGTCCGCTGACCTTACGTTTGTCTGAGGCGCTGACATAGACCGTCTCGTCAGACTTGATCTCCTTCACCTCCGAGCGATCTACCTTGATCTCCCCACCCTTATAGATAGTCAGAACAAGATCTTTCTTGTCGAGGGTTTTGATAGTGCCGTTCAGCGTGTTCCCATTCTTGAGCACAATGGTATCGGCATACGCAGTTGAGAACAGGAGTGTCAACAATAATGAAACAAAAGCAGCGCGAGCAATCGTCATAGGTTTCCCATGTAAGAGTTTTGGCCAGAATTGGAGGATGCGCGCTGTACGCGCCTCCTGCGGCACCGGCATGGATGTGAGTTCAAGGAGAATGGTTGCCGCTCTGGACGTTACAGGGTCATGCCTGATGCCACAGAGAAAGTGATTGAAATATGGTGAGCGCGGAAGGAATCGAACCTTCAACCTACTGATTGTGTGATTAAACCTGAAAACAAATGATTTCAATGGTTTCCCGGTGTTTCAGATGGTCACAAATAGGCATATTTAGGCGTGGTTGTTATGAAGTTTGTTATGAAGAACTGAACCTTAAACTCTGTCGTCAAAAAGTGGGTCAAATCCGAACTAGGTACGTTACTTGGAGAATCTTTGGAATGATATGACCTCTATAAACCTTTTGCGCGGCATTAAGATTGCGTTCCCGGCAGTCTGCTTGCTTGCCGTTCTATGGGTACTTCGTCGTATCGCGTTTGATTCTCAGTTCTGCGTTTAGCTTCTTAAGCACTGGTGCCCATTTCGAATGCTGCCTGGTGAAGAAACGCTGAAGATCATCGAGATTACTCAATTTGCCTGCGTCATCAAGATGGCAGTGCATTTCAAGTCCGCAAAACAATGCATTTCGCGTGAGGTCGTGTGCGATTTTTACAGTTTTACGAAAAGAGCGGCTTCTTGGTGAATATCCCCCATGCATAACCTGGCTTCTTGCATTATGAACAGCAAAAGCGTCCCAATATGTCTTCTCAAATTCCTTCTCATCCTCACACGCAAGCATTGCAACGCGAGAGCAAAACTTGTGAATGCTGAACGCTTCCGTTGTCGTTAAACGTTCCAGTGCTGCCACGAAGTTCACAATCTGCTTGCCGGAAGCATCTTCAAATGCTGATTCGCCAAACCATGTGAGCGCATCTTCAACACGAGCCGATATTTCTGAACGCTTCCCCGCCACCGTAGTTTGGAGCAGATGGTTTGCAAGATTCCAGAACCCCTTCCAATTATCCATCTGCAAGTACCAATTTTTATCGACAAGCGCACCACTCGACGTTCGAGACCAGACAAAATCAAATTTTCCATTTTCGGTAACAGCGTATTCGATCTCCGAAGGCAGCGAAAATGCGGTATGTGCAACGCGCATGTCGCGACCGTAGTGGACTCCAAAAATCAACCTGAGGAGGTTGATGGCAGTCGTGACGGCTGCCTCCGCCCGACGTTTGCTCACGTCTTTCGCACACGGCGGAACGGATACACTAGCTAGCCAACCGAAGTTGGACAAATATTCCCGAAATTTCCGCATCCCCTCGTGAGCATGTTTGTCATCAGGATTCTCGTTCACGTATCGTTGCAAGTCATCCTGGAAGACATCTGGGAAGGATTTTGCAGCCGTAAAAGTCACTGCGCCAATTCGGAATTGAGAAGGCTCTTCAAATCTAACCACTACGCATGGAAAATGATATGTTCTTGAGATGTGATTCTTGTCCGCTTCTTTAGTTGCTTCGGAAAGCAAACAAACGACAGCAGTGTCGTCGTCCTGATCGACAATCGTTCGGACAGCGTGTTTTCTGATCCCCGCGACTAGCTCGTCAACGGAGTAGTCATCAGGAGTTGGCAGAGATTCTCGGTGACGTTCTGCGAGTTGGATGATTGCGTCATAACCGTCCCGAGTGCACATGATCTCGCCATTTCCCGCATAGTTACTGATAGCGCAAAAGGTATCTTCTTTGTGCGCCCTCAATCGTTCCATGATTGCTTTAGGGTCGGATAACGCGTATGCCTCGACACCGTCGCAGATGCGTTGCAGATCGCGACGGTCAAGTGCGTCTTTTTCATCGTTAGCCATGCTGATCTATTGTCTCGTAATTTTGGTGTGCAGGATCGTGGAAAAAACGTGCCCGCAGCTCTGAACGCAACTGACGTACACTGAGTCAAGACTCATTTAGGTTTTAGCATGAAGATCGGAAAATGCAAGCTCTGCTTGGCTAATAGTGTAGAACTGCACGACAGCCATTTCCTTCCAAAGGGTGTGTATCGGATACTGCGCGACGACGGGGCGTCAAAACCCGATCCGTGGATCATCACGGAAAGGAAAGCCGTTCAGATATCTCTTCAATTGAAGGCAGCCCTACTCTGTCACGACTGCGAACAACGTTTCTCGCGCCAAGGTGAAAATTGGGTTCTAGCGAATTGCCTAAGAAGAGATGGGACGTTTCCCTTAGCTTCAATCTTGGCCTCCAGAACGCCCGATATTTTCTCAGATTCAAATCCGACGCGTGTTTATTTTGCTGCCACTATCCCAGAAATCAATTCACGAGCATTGGCTTACTTTGCGGCGAGTATGTTTTGGCGTGGTTCGATCCACCCATGGAATCATGACGGATCAATTCCCGTCGAGTTGGGTCCATTTCGGGAATCCTTCCGTAAGTATGGGACATGCGGATTTCCCAAATCAATGCGCTCTCTTGGTCACTGTTAGAGAAGGAAAGGCAATTGACCGTTTAACCTATCCCCCAATAGGCGAGCGCAGAGAATCGTGCCACATGTACCGATTTCCGATGCCAGGATTGGCGTTTTCGCTGGCAGTGGGCAAGAACATTCCATCGAATTTTAAACAATGTTGTTTCGCGCATAACCCAAGTAATCCAATTATGGTCACGTCAATCATCGAAGACTGGCTTAGAAGGGAAGCGTCGCGCGTGTTGCGGAAGCAAGATTGATGCCCGCCTTGCCCTTACGGATCATGAGCCACGTCGATTACACGACCTCTCACGGCAATGCATCGAACCTATCACTCTCCTGCCGGCAAAAATCTATTGAGTCACATCATGAACGCTGTTGACAACCAGAATCCGGAAGGAGTTACACTCGTCCTGCCAAAAAACTGCTTAAGGCTTAAAGGAGAAATGCACAGTGGCAGGAGATCCAAATGAGTTTGAACCCTTTCTTGACGTAAACGACGTCGCAAAAATGTTGAGATTTTCCGGACAACACATCCGGCGCTTGGCGGAACAGAAGATTATTCCCGCCAAAAAATATGGGAAAGAATGGCGCTTTCTACGCTCTGACTTGTTTCGTGGCCATAAAGAAATGTCAGGAATACGGATTACTGAGGTTCCTTCTGTTTCCGTGGAGCAGCCGACACCTGCTCCCCGTCGTCCGCGTGGGCGGCCAGCTAGACCATGATTGCGGGGCAACCATGCTGAGTACCTGCATCATCAGAAGAATCCAGAACCGCCCTGTCGGTTCCTCCGGCGCTAAAACCGCCGATAGTCTAACGCGAAAGCGAGATAAAAATGTTCGGAGCCTTTAATCCGGATTGCATCCGTCCTGGAGCGATCCTCTGCGACCCCGGAAAAACCCCATGCCGTGTGGACAGCGTAGAAAACAAGATGGTCTTTATGACTGCCCTGAACGGAATGACGTATCACGGCAAACGTGAATTCAGTATTCACATTGATACTGTTGCTGCACGCCTGCCTTTTTAAACACAACTCACATCATCACTCTCGAATCTGACGGTGAGTCCATCGGAAAGTTCAACATTCACGATGCAAATGGGAAAACTCTCTGGTCGGGCATCACGCTATATGGCCCCTACGAAACCAAATCTGGATGCTGGTCCGGGCTCCCCCTGAAATCTCTCAGCGAAGTGGTACAAAAGGTCTGGTTACTGGATAGAATCAAAGCGGAAAATATTGAGAAGAATGCAGTCCATTTTTCTCTGAACATCAATGCGCAATACGAACTGCCACTCGACACTGAGAGATACACACTGTCTGACCATTCAGAACTCAATGTCATGTTGTGGCGCAGTGAAGCGATCACGGTAAATGGCCAGGAAGAAACAGAACCCAGAATCGGCGAGACGGAGAGTCGGTCAGTTGCTGACGGCGGCAGGATGGGACAAAGTTCGTCGCCGTGTCTGGTTGAACGAACATTCGCAGCTCACGCCGCAGGCGCTACGCCGGGCCGCTGAGGTTGCGTTGGGGGTGGACTCTTCGGTCTGGATTGACCTACAAAAGAAAGCGGACTTGAAAGCCGCCCCCACCGCTGAAAAAGAAAAGAAGGAATAGAAAAAGCAATAAGAGCGCGGTCGGCACATGTCAGCAGCAGCCAGCGTATCTCAGATGCGCAAACGGTGGGCAGCACGGAAACGATCAGTCGCTGGCTAATCTCTAGAGCGAAGAATCAACTTTAACAAGATTCATAGCTGCTCATCATTTTCCTCTCATCTCTGTTCGTTCAAATCATGGTCTTTAGGCAACTCCTACTAAAAAACCGGGCTGGTTAGGCCCGGTGCATAAGCAGTGAGGAGAGTTCAGTTGACGGTTATGTTTGCGGACGCTTGAACAGTGTTAGCACCTTTATTCGTCTGTAACACTCCATAGACCAGATTGTTCGTGCGCACTCCTTTGCAAGCAGGCGTTGCGGCTATTGTGAGTGTGACTTTGCAAGAGCCGTTAGCGGGAATGGAGCCTCCCGTCAAAGTTACCTGCGAGCTACCCTTAACTGCTGTGAGCGTTCCGCCGCAGCTCGTTGTAGCGCCGCCAGAGACGATAATGCCGCTCGGAAATACATCAGTGAATGGAGCGGTTAATGTAGCAGCCGTGGTATTCGGGTTCGTAAGAGTAATGTTTAGAACCGATGTCCCACCTGAGAGAATGGTAACCGGACTAAACGTCTTGCTAACCTTGGGTGGCGTTCCCGCTGAAGTGCTGACCGTCAGGGTTGAAACTGTGCCAACCGTATTTGTGCCTGTCGTGGCATGCAGTGTTCCCGCGCCTATGGAGTTGAGAAATTGACCAATGCCGCTTGCGGTTACGTTCACCGTAATCTGGCATTGATTATTAGCTGGGATCGACCCGCCCGTCAGAGTCACCTTTGAACTACCTTTAACTGCCGTGAGAGTTCCACCGCATGTGGTAACGCCACCACCGGAGATGACGACGCCAGTTGGCAAATTGTCGATGAATGGCGCGGTCAATGGAGCGGCCACAGTTGCATGATTAATCAGGTAAATGGTTAGGAGCGAGATTCCATTTGGTTTGATAGCAGTTGGAACGAAGGTTTTAAACACTCGGGGTGTTGTCGCGCCCGGAGGATTAACAATGGTCAAGGTCGCGGAAGCAGGCGCGGCATTGTGTCCTTTGTCCGTTATTAGCGCTCCTGCCGGTATGGTGTTCACGTGTGGACCGTCGCAGTCCGTTGTAGTAACGCCAACCGTCACAGTGCAGGAGCCTTTTGCTGGGATCGAGCCGCCAGTCAAAGTAACTTTTGAGCTGCCTTTGACTGCTGTGACCGTGCTGCCGCAAGTGTTAGTCCCTCCACCGCTCAGAATTACGTCGAGAGGAAATTGATCAACAAGTGGCGCGGTAATTTTGTCAACGGTGCTGGAAGCGTTATGCAGAGTAATGGTAAGAGTCGAAAATGCACCCATATTGATGGTAGCTGGACTAAACGCTTTTGTGAGCGTTGGGGCAATGACTGGCACCGGAGTTGGTGTGGGGCTAGGTTTTGGCGTAGGACTCGGTGTCGGTTTAGGTGTTGGACTGGGCGTCGGGCCGGGAGTAGGACTCGGCGTTGGCGACGGTGTTGGTGAAGGCGACGGGGTAGGTGATGGCGTTGGTGAAGGTGTTGGGGACGGCGCAGGCGTTGGGGACGGTGTAGGTGTTGGTGACGGTGTAGGCGTTGGCGTTGGCGTTGGTGTTGGGCCAGGCGAGGTAACCGTCAGGGTAGCAACCGCTGGGGCAGTATTGTTCCCCTTATCGGTCTTCAAATCACCAGCTCCTATCGAATTAATGAAGTTACCAGGATCAGCCGCTGTTACTTGTACATTCACCGTACAAGAACCATTAGCTGGGATCGCTCCCCCACTCAGTGTGACCGTTGAACTGCCTGCATCTGCCATCACCGTTCCGCCGCAAGTGTTGGTGGCGTTCGGCGGCGAGGCAACGAGTACACCTGTCGGAAGGTTGTCGATGAGAGGTGAGTCCAAGCTCGCGATTGTGTCGTTGGCATTGTTTAACGTCAGGGTGAGAGTTGAAGTCCCGCCCGCAATGATCGTCGATGGACTGAACGCCTTTCCGATGGTCGGCGGAATAGGTGTAACTGGTGGCGGAACGCAGGCAGCAAAAGATACCCTATTGCTATCCATTGTTACGGCACCATTCTGTGCCAGAACTCTGCCAGAGACAGTCGTATTAGTCAAAAGGCTAATGCTAGTAAGCGCCAGGATATTTCCCACGAATGTGGTCCCGGTACCGAGCGTGGCTGAGCTGCCGACCTGCCAAAAGTCGTTGCATACCTGCCCGCCGTTGATGAGAAGTATTGATGAGTTGCTGCCCGTTATCAGAGTGCTGGCTACCTTAAATATCCACACAGCATCGGTCTTGCCTCCGCCATCAAGCGTAAGTGCTCCTGTCAAAGAAGCGGATGAAGAGAAACAATAGACACCGGGGACCAGAGTCATACCGACCAAATCCGTAGGCACGCCGAATGTGGTATCACACGCCCTGCCCGCAAGATCATTGTAGGCAGCCGTGGTATCAGCCTGCGCTTGAAGCGCAACCGCGTCAGCGGCATGTATCGATCCTCCTGTTACCGTGCCTGGAGGGAATCCAGTAATTGCTGTGCCCGGACTTACACCCAGATTCCCAACTACAATAGTCGGGCCTGTATTAGTCACGGTTGATCCGCCTAGCACAGCAAAGGTTTGCGCTGTCCCCAAGGTTGGCGCAGTCTGCGCAAATGCTGCTTGAATTGACACTGTGGTAAAGAGTGCTGCAAGGAAGCCGATAACGATAAATCTCGCCATCAACCCTTGAAAGGATTTTTCGATTCTCAAACTAATCATTGGTTTCCCTGCGGTTCGCGTGAAGTCCGTCCGCTGTCTGCGGGTCTGCGCGGCGCATTTGCGCACTCGGCTGGTCAGAGCGTATCGAATCTGATGTGTTTGGGCTCGGTAATTCTGGCTACAACAGTGCTTTGACCAGCATAGGTCGATATGAATAATGATTCTGTGTAATAACGCTCATTATTGGTTGCAATTCCTACCTTAGGTCTGGAATGTTTGCGATTCCCTATTCGGGAAACACAAAGATTGGTGATCTCTAATCACTATTGAGAACACATATCTAATATTTTACTTATAAGAGAGCTACTGTTCTGAAATGAACAGCCTGCTCCTTTCGAGTATCTATATGCTACGCAGGATGAAAGTCAGCCATATTAAACGTCTCGCTGTTGAACCTGAAACGCTTCTCGTTAGGAGTGGCGCTATTCGCACGATCATGGTACTACCCAAAGGCAAAACCATCTTTGCACAAGGCGATACCAGTGATGCTGTGTTTTATGTTCAAAAGGGCAAGGTGAGACTTACTGTAAGTTCGCCCCAGGGTAAAGAGGCAACAGTCGCGTTTTTTGGCGCTGGCGCTTTTGTAGGCGAAGAATCCATTACCGGCGCACAGTTACAACGATTGACCACAGCGGCAACCGACACGGCGGCAACAATTATTCGCATTGAAAGAAAAGAGATGATCAGAGTGCTGCATGAAGAACCTACCTTTTCAGAATTGTTTGTCTCGTATCTTCTCGCCCGCAACGCAAGAATCCAGGCTGACCTCATCGACCAACTTTTCAACTCAAGCGAGAAGCGTTTAGCACGCGCACTCCTGTTATTGGCCCAATTCGGCAAAGATGGAGCACCAGAAACCGTTATTCCCAAAATCAGCCAGGAGACGCTCGCTGAAATGATTGGAACCACACGATCCCGCGTGAGTTTTTTTATGAACCGATTTCGTAAGCTGGGGTTCATCGAATACAACGGTAAGTTGAGTATCCACAGTTCTCTGCTGAATGTCGTTCTGCACGATTAACCGAATCGTGTGCAATAGAGGACAGACTTCTGACGGTACGATAGCTGACAATGGATTATGACCCACCCAAATACATTCCGGCCCATTTTCTCGCCATCCGTCGATCTGACTAGGCAAAATATTACCCAACAACTCAGCAGCCGTTTCAGTAAATTTGGAAAAGCACTGATATTGATTTTCTGCATTGGATTCATTTTCCCTGTCTCCCTGTTAGGACAGCAATCACGACCTGCCGATAAACGCGATCTGCATGGGATCAGCGCTCATCGTTACAAATACATCTTCTCGGTGGCCGGAGGAACGGCTGTCGGCGCTGGCCTTGGTTTTGTTCTACCCGGTGAAAAGACCCCTCTTAAGCTGGCGATGATAGGCGGCGGCGGGGCCAGCACATGGTTCTTGCACACGCACAAAGCTGAGTTAGGCAAGTATCATGACTGGGGCATGATCACCTCTAATACTGCTCTAGGCGGCGGCATTGGCTGGCTGGGCTGTAATTGCGACGATGGCTTGATCGGCGGCACCTTGATCGGCGGAGGAGCTACTGCGGTATGGGAAGCTTTAAAGAATGACAGCGCCGCTCACGACACATTCAATCGGGTTAAATAAAGAATCCTCATTCAGAAAGTGCAGAGCACCATGGCAGTCATAGCGAACTCTCTTTTCACTTCAGACACTCGCGGCCTTGTGCTCTGCATTGATGATGACCCAAATATTCTTGAACTGACAAAATGGGCGCTGGAGAAGGACGGGTATTCCGTTATAACGTCTTCCGACTGGCGTCTTGGTCTGGACATCCTCAAAGAACAGGCCGTTGACCTGGTGATCATTGACTATGAAATGCCGGAGATAAAAGGTCACGAAGTCGCGACATGGATCAGGCTGGCAAAACCGACCGTGCCGATTATCCTGTACTCCGCTGCTCCCGATGTGCCGCAAGCTGCACGAAAGCTCACCGACGCCTGCATCTCGAAACAGGCAGACTCATCGCTCCTGCTTTCAAGTATCTCGGACTTAATCATGCAGCACAGAGAAAGTCTCGACCAGAAGCAGCATGCCTAGCAAGTAGGTCCGTATCCGCTATTGCCTCTTGCCAAAATGCAAGCCATAAATCTCTAGGATTTACGGTCATCTACTCTTCAGTGTGCAAAAGTGAACAGACACATTTCATCCACAATAGATAGACTTCCGCCAAATTACCCAAGATTAGCTAGAAATTCTCTTTTGACCCGATTGTTCACGGAGGCAAAGAATGTCCACAGTTCAATCATTCCCGTTTGTGCACTACGCCCATGCTGAGAATAAGACTCTTACTGAATCTCATTGTTCCCTATGCGGTATGCTTGTAGCTGCAAGCCCTCAAAAGAAATATCTCGCTGTCGCTGAGGCTGCCCATAAATGCCCAATGACCGAAGGGCCACACTAGCCGTGAGGAGCTGGCATCTGCGGCTATTTATGAGCCTGACTCTCGCCTTGTTTCATCTTCTTTAGCCATGGCTGGTGGAGTGTCACGCGACCGTCGTCATCCCATTTGACCAGAGCGTCTTCCTCATTCACTTTCTCAACGGTACCGAGTCTGCCAGTCGGCACACCAAAGTCGCCCAGTCCCTCCACACGATCTCCGGGTGTTAGTTCCTCGTAAGTAGCAGGAGGATCAACTAGTGCCGGACGCCTGGCACGGTCTGAATCTGACACTGCGCTTGGATACGGCAACGGCGGCTGGAGTGCTTTATGCAGTTTGTATTTCGATTTGGCCTTTCTATTAGAAGTGCTCATGACTCAGCGTATCTGGAAAGGCAGTTCTTTACTGCTCCAGACTGCTCAGTGGGGTTCTGACTGAGCTAAAAAGAGGTGTGCGAAAAGAGACAGACAACATGAGGAGCTCTGAATTAAAGTTAACTGAGATACATCCGACAATCGAAGACCATCCTCTGCTGAATCCTTCAGCACACTCTGAGCCTTCAAGCCACTTGTAAGTCGGCCAAAGAAGGTAACGCATGACAGTACCGAGATCCATCCTCATCATCAGCCGCGATAGAATCCTGCAACACACACGCAAGCTTATTCTGGAGCACTCCGGCTATCACGTTACTGATGTCCACAGCGATGAGGAAGCAATCAAAGCGGTTGAATCTTCTGTTTCGTACATTCTTGCTCTGCTTTGCCACACAGTGCCCGAAAGAAGCAGATTATTCCTGGTGGCCAGGCTCAAGGAGTTGCGACCGAAGCTGCCAATCCTGATGCTCTATAACAGCTACGATCTCACCCAAGCAAAGGTGGACGGCTCGCTACATAGTCTGGACTCACCTGCTGAGCTGCTGGAGATGATTGCGCTATTGACACAAGACGCCAGATCGGCAAACGCGGGTTAGCGCATCTGATTTGATCGAGAGTAATGGTACGGATGCCAAAAGCACAAATAATTATGGTTGTGTCCCATGACCCCAAACTGGGGGACGTTAGGAAAGCTGTTCTTGAAGCTGCCGGATTTCAGGTCTTAGCGGTCAGCAACATAAAAGAGGTGAAAGCGGCGTGTCAGAAATGCCCACAACTGGTAATGATTGGATATTCACTCCCTTCATCTGCAAAACGGCAAGTGTGGGCTGAGGTAAGTGATCTCTGGCATCCTTGGCCATTCAAAAGTATCACTGGCCATGGACGTTTACGATCATGCTAATGTGGACGATTTCCAGCAGCCACTTGCCTTCGTTGCAGAAGAGTTGTTACGTAATGTTACGAAGTCCGAGGCCGCCGCGTGAACCGATGTTGATTTTAAAGGAGATGGTGAGCGCGGAAGGAATCGAACCTTCAACCTACTGATTAAGAGTCAGTTGCTCTGCCAGTTGAGCTACGCGCCCTTGCATGTGGATATGAAAGAAGGGACCACAGGAAGACCGTATCAGTGTAACACAGGAGAATGCTCCGCGAATCTAAGCGCGGTCTCATGATGGGTTCGCAGATTTTTTAATGCTCTATTCACCATGTATTCAAATGGAGCCTGTAGAAATATAAATGTCGTTTGAAGCACGGACAGCTTGGAACGGCAGATTCGACCAGATTTTTCTCTCTAGAACCACTCCTTGGAAGGGCCCTTCGACCTCGGGCCCTTTTTTTATTGCGCCAGTATCTTTAGCGAAAGATCCGCACATGGTCAGCGAGTTTCATGGCGTCGTGAATAAAATTCCGCTTCAGCGCCTTGCGGAATGATTCGTAATCGGCTTCCACGCGTTCAGCATATTTCAGAGCAAATTGAGCCAGAGCTTTTTCTGCCTTTCCAGGACGGCCCAGATACGCGGTGTGGACAGCAGGTTCGCCGGAGCGGGCGTGGCCTTTGGCCAGCAGCTCGGCGCAGATGCGGCTGTATTCAATCAGGCGGTCACCTTTGAGTTCTTCAGGAGCCACGGAGCTTTTGTGATCGCTGAGCTGGCGCACGAGATAATCACGACCTGCAATAGAGCACCAGCCCAGCAGTTGATCAGAGAAAACCTGCAAAGCCCGCTGACCCCCTACGACGCGCTGTCCCTGCTGTTTGGGAGATGACCTGTCTTTGTAATATCCCGCGTAGGCGGAGCGGCACTCTTCTTTGATCTGGAGAAAGAGTGGGTCATCTTCATTGCCATCACGTCCATTACGATTTCGCCCATCACCATCGCAGCCCAACAGAAGAACCACATAATCGCGAGTACCCACGCTGCCAGTGCCAACCACTTTGAAGCCGACATCGACGGGAGTATAGCGGTCAAACAGAAATTGGCGGTCCGGCGCCAGGGTTTTGCGATAGTCGCTCAACGCGCGCACCACGGCTTTTGATTTGGCGCCTTTTACGTCCCAGATGGTTTCAGGCTTATAGATAAAACTACGGCCGCTTTTGGTTTTGCGCGTAAGCTTTTGCAGGTTCACGAGCGGGCTGACGCGCTGCGCCTGCTTAAGCGCAGAGCGGATGGCCGGATCGCGCAAATCGCGGATGATGTGGTGCCGCGCCACTTCAATGGCGGGAATTCCGGCAAAATAGCGTATCCACTTGCAGTAGCCGTCGATAAAGACATGTACGGCATCTTTGCAGCAAGCGTCATTATCCCCCGCAAGGCGGCCGGCAAGGACGATGCTGGTGGCGAGTCGTTTTACATCCCATTCCCAGGGACCACGCTGCGTCTCGTCAAAGTCATTCATGTCGAGCACGATCTCCGCGCTGGGTGTCGCAAAGAAGCCGAAGTTTTTTACATGAGCGTCGCCGCACATCTGGACTTCAATCCGCGTGTGCTTTGACTGACCCAGATCAGCGGCCATGATCTCCACGGAGCCGCGAAAAAATGCGAATGGCGAGGTGCTCATCAGGTTGAATTTTTTGGGCAGCAGTTGGGCAATGTGATTTTTTGCGGCTTGCAGTATCAGGTCCAGCGGATTGAATTTGCGCTGCGGTAGATCTGCCAGCGCTGACCGGCCCAAGTGGGCGCGCAGGGCAAGACCACGTTTTTGAGCTTCTGATTTACCGAGCATTTGCTTTCTAACCTTTAAACTTAACACCATGATCGCTTCTAAATCACTGATTTATTAGCAGATTAGGTTCTCCCATTATTTACGGGATATTCACACTCCTGTTGCATCAATTTAACCTTCGATTGCTACAAATATAGTGCATGCAGGGAAGCTATTTCGAGACAGTCATAATCTCTGATCTGCACCTGGGTTCTGAAGTCAGCCGGGCCGGCGATGCGCTGGCGTTTCTGCAGTCAATCGGTTTTAAACGATTGATTCTTCTGGGAGATATCTTCGCTGACCTGAACTTTCGCCGCCTTACCAAAGAACACTGGAAATTTCTGGGCTATATTCGCAAGCTTTCCAACCCCAAGCACGAAATCGAGGTGATATGGGTGGAAGGCAATCATGACCACGGGCTTACGGAGGTCATGTCACACCTGGTGGGTGTGCCGGTATTCCAGGAATACGGTTGGCAGTGCGGAGGGAAAAAACATCTGGCCATTCACGGCCACCAGTTTGACAGCTTTGCCGTGAAGAACGCGTTTTGGAGCGCGGTGGGCCAATTCATTTTTCTGCAATTGCAGAAGATCGATTCGAAGAAACAAAAGTTTGCCCGTTACCTGGACCGTCTTAACACAAGATGGTTACGTCTCTCAGAACAGGTAGCGAAAGGCGCGCTCAGCTACGCAAAACCTGGCAAAGCTGAGCGCATTTTCTGTGGACACACCCACGTCCCACTCTCCCGCGTGGGAGACGGAGTTGAGTATTACAACTCAGGCGCGTGGGTGGACCAACGGTGCACCTATATCACCGTTGATCCGGAAGGAGTTGCTATCCATGAATACATACCCGAATTTGACAATCGTGATTCCAGCCAAGAACGAATCGCGGCTTTTGCCGACGCTCCTGGAGTCGCTGTGCCGGCAGGACTATGGGCTGATGAAGTCTACGAAGGTGTTTCTGGCTGATGCCGGATCTACCGACGGCACACAGGAATTGGCGCTCTCTTTTGGCGATCGCCTGAACATTGAAGTGATTCCCGGCGGACTGCCATCGGTTGGCCGTAATGCCGGAGCGCGTCGCGCGACTACACCATATGTGCTTTTTATTGACGCTGATATGGAGCTGAAAGATCCCACTCTTCTGCGCCGCTCAATGGCATTGGCAGAGCGCCGCAAGCTGCACTGTGTGACGACAAACATCTGGTGCCCACAAGGGACAGTACGCGACGATGTTCTCTACTTTCTGAACAACGTGGCGCAATACGGATCATTGATCTTCAAGCCATTCAGCACTGGCATGTTCATGCTGTTTGATAAAACGACTTTTGACCGGCTGGGCGGCTTCCATGAGCAGGCGCTCTACGCGGAAGATTATCTGCTGAGCAAAAAGGTCAGGAACCGCAAGTTCGGTATTGTGAGCGGCAGCATACAGACCACCAATCGCCGCTTCCGCAGCATGGGCCACTGGAAGATCGTAAGCATGTTCCTGAAAACCATGTTGAATTCCTGGAACGATAATTATTTTCTGCATGATCACGGCTACTGGCGGCAGAAGGTCTAGAATCCAACTATAGGAATGGATAAAGACCCACGCGATCAGAATTCCCGCTTCCCTGCTGACTTTGCCTGGGGTGTAGCGACGTCGTCTCATCAGGTTGAGGGCGGTAATCTCAATAACCAATGGGCTGCCTGGGAAAAGCTTGGCCGCATCAAGTCAAAAGATTCCGTGGGCCGCGCCTGTGACTGGTGGCAAAACGCGGAACAAGATTTTGACCTGGCCAAGTCTTTTGGCGTAAATGCGCTCCGGCTCTCTGTGGAGTGGAGCCGCATTGAGCCGAAGGAAGGCATATGGGACGAGACGGCGCTCGCGCGCTATCGCGAGATGCTAAAGGCGCTGCACCAGCGCGGCATGCGTCCGTTTGTGACGCTGCATCACTTTACCAATCCTCTGTGGTTTGAAGAAAAGCAGGCATTCGCCAATCCGGATTCTATCCGGTTGTTTCGACGCTACACGCAGCGCGTGGTCAGCGCGCTGGGCGATCTTTGCCAGGACTGGGCAACGTTCAATGAGCCGAATGTTTATGTTTCGCTGGGATATTTTCTGGGCGAGTTTCCTCCGGGCAAAAAAGGCCAGTTCGTGCTGGCTGCGCGTGTCACGCGCAATCTTTGCCTGGCGCATGCAGCTGCGTATAAAACCATTCATTCATTGCAGTCGAATGCCAACGTAGGATGGGCGCAGCATTATGTTGTCTTTAAGCCGCGGAAGCCGGAGTCTGCACTGGATCGCTGGCTGTGCGCATTCATCGATCGGCGATTTAATGACAACTTTGCTGAAACAATTCGCAGCGGACGCGCTCCGTTTCCTCTGAACAAATTTGGCCAGAGCCTGCCGCATGTGCAAGGCACGTGCGACTACATCGGAATCAATTATTACAGCCGGCTGCGCGTGGGCTTTGCCTTTACCAGTCCGAAGACTTTATTTGTGCAGATTACAGTTCCGCCGCATAAGCCGCAGGGAGATTCAGGGATTGAAGTTCCTTATGGCGAGGTCTATCCGGAAGGGCTGCGACGTGCGGTTGAGCATTTTGCTGACTTCAAGAAGCCGGTTTACATTCTGGAAAACGGCGTGCCTGACCGCGAAGACCGCATACGGCCGTGGGCGATTGAGTCAATTGGTGAGCAGATGCATACGCTGCTGGCGGAGGGCGTGGATCTGCGCGGTTATTTCCATTGGACCCTGGCTGACAACTTTGAATGGAATGAAGGCTGGCATCTAAGATTTGGGTTGTTTGAGCTTGATCCCGAGACGCAGAAGCGCACGCGGCGTGCCAGCGCTGACGCTTATGCAAAGTTGATCAAGGAAAGTATGGAGCAGAGCGGAGTAGCTGGCGGGTTTGAAGCCGAAGCTGCTGGCATGAGCCGGAACGAGATTCATCCGGCAGAATCAGTTCTGAATAGTGAGCTATCGAGCAGGGTTGTGGCTGAGAACGAGAGCGGCTTCAGCAAATAGAGCTATCAGGACCAAGCCGTCGACAGCGTCAGGCCAGCCGAGGCCACAGCGCAGAACAGCCCAGGCAGTAAGACATACTGCCAAGGCAAGCCAGAAAAGCCTGCGGCTGAAACGGCTGAGATGTAAATGAAAGGCGTTCATAAATTCCCAGCAGAACGCGAGTTGAAACCCTTATTCGCCGCCGACAGGACGCCGTACGCTGGCGCCGGCAGGATCAAGCCGGGCCAATTCCAGAAGAGCAAAACACTTTGCATCTTCCTTGCGCGCGGTTTCATGTAAGACCACAACTTCTCCAGAGCCACCCTGAATCACGCAACGCCAAAGGTTGGGTGCGCCGGGGCTTTGTGGTTTGATTTGAACCTGATATGGGGGCTGGACAATTCGCATGCTTCTCTCTCTCCTAGGAAGACTTGCAGGGTCAGGAATGAACTTCTCCTTGATGCTGTCTATTACACTCTTGTTTGGCAGCCCCAAATGTTAAGAACATGTTAAAAAGAGGACACGTCTGTGGAAGATTTTCCAGAGTAAGACCTTAGAAGCCAATGGCGGACAAAATCATGATAAACACATGATAATAAACGTTTTATCTAGAAACTTCGGCGCGAACCGGCTCCTTGGGAGCACTTAGGGTTTTCTCTGAGCTGGAGTCCAGAGGCTTGATGTTCCATATATCGTGGGCGTATTCGGCTATGGTGCGATCGCTGGAGAAATAGCCGGTACGGGCCACATTCAGAATTGCCTTGGCTGTCCAGGACGGCTGGTCCTGATAGCCTTTCTCAGCTTGATGACTGGCTGTGACATAAGAAGAGAGATCAGCTAAGTGGAAGTAGCGGTCACCGCGATCGAGCAGCTCGTCAACAATCCAGCGAAAGAGATTAGGCTCGTCCGGGCAAAAGCGGTTTGAGCCAAGGCTATCCACTACGCGGCGGACGATAGCATCATTGTTGTAAGTCTCGCGCGGATTGTAGCTGTGGGACTCCTGGTACCAGCTCACCTCTTCACGGGTAAGGCCAAAGATGTAAATGTTCTCTTTGCCCACGGCCTCCATGATTTCAATATTCGCGCCATCGAGAGTTCCCAGAGTGACGGCGCCATTCATGGCCAGCTTCATATTGCCGGTACCGGAGGCTTCCATGCCGGCGGTTGAGATCTGCTGGCTGAGATCGGCGGCGGGCATAATGCATTCCGCCAAAGAGACCCGATAGTCTGGAACAAAGACGACCTTGATCCGCTCTTTCACGCGGGGATCAGTATTCACAATATGGGCGACATTATTGATTAGCTTGATGATTTGCTTGGCGGCCCAGTATCCGGGAGCGGCCTTGCCGGCAAAAATGTAGGTGCGCTGAACCAGAGGCTCAACGCCATCTTCCACCATGCTCAGGTATTCATGGATCACGCGCATCACGTTCAGGAGCTGGCGTTTGTATTCGTGGATACGCTTCACATGGACATCGAACATGGAATTTGGGTCGATGGTGACGGCGGTGGTGTTAAAGACTTCACGCGCGAGTTTTTCTTTGTTGCGGCGCTTGATGTCGCGGAACTCCTGTAAGAATGCCGGATCAGAGACATTCTTTTCGATGGCGCGCACGCGTTCAAGATCGGTGATCCAATCTTCCCCGATGGCGCGGGTGAGCAGGGCCGCCAGTCCGGGATTTGCTTTAAGCAACCAGCGGCGCGGAGCCACACCGTTGGTCTTGTTGCTGAAGCGTTCGGGCCAGAGCTGTGCAAAATCAGGGACCAGAGAACTTTTGATGAGATCGGAGTGCAGGCGCGAGACGCCATTGATGGCGTGGCTGCCGACAATTGCCAGATTCGCCATGCGAACGTGTTTTTCCGGACCTTCTTCAATGACAGACATGCGGTTCTGGCGACCCAGGTCTCCGGGCCAGCTACGCGCTACGGTGCGGAGAAACTGGTGATTGATGCCAAAAATAATTTCCATGTGGCGTGGCAGGACGCGCTCAATCAGCGAGACGGGCCATTTTTCCAGGGCTTCCGGCAGCAAGGTGTGGTTGGTGTAGCTGAGTGTGGCTACGGTCAGCTCCCAGGCTTTGTCCCAGTCGACAGAGTAGTCATCCACCAGCAGGCGCATCAGTTCGGCGACGCAGAGGCTGGGATGCGTATCATTCATCTGGACGGCGACTTTGGCAGGAAGATCGTCGAAGCCGAAATGAGTGGAAACATAGTGGCGCAGAATATCGCGCAAGGAGCAGGCAACGAGAAAATATTCCTGCGTCAGACGCAGCTCTTTGCCGGAGAGGACAGAGTCAGACGGATACAGAACGCGCGAGATATTTTCCGAAGCAATCTTCTGCTCGACAGCGCGAATGTAGTCGCCGCGATTGAAGATCTCGATATCGAAATCTTCTGAAGAGCGCGCGGTAAAGAGGCGCAGAAAATTTACGGTCTTGCCACCGTAGCCGGCCACCGGCATGTCATTGGGCACGCCAACGACGATCTTGGGATCGACCCAACTCTGTCGGCGATTCCCCTGTGAATCACGAGAGGACTGGATGCGGCCGTATAACTGAACTGGGCAGAAATCCTGCGGACGCTCAATGTAAAACGGCGTTCCTTCCGATTTCCAGCGGTCTGGCTTCTCACGCTGAAAACCGCCGATGATTTCCTGGCGGAACATGCCGTATTCGTAGTCGATGCCGTAACCAAATCCGGGCATGCCCATGGTGGCCAGCGATTCAAGAAAACATGCAGCCAGGCGGCCCAAACCGCCGTTGCCCAAGCCAGCGTCAGGCTCAACTTCAAGGACGTCTTCCAGCTTCACATCGAATTCCGCGAGCACGGCGCGGCAGGCATCATCCAGGCCGAGATTGCAGAGATTGTCACTGAGCCAGCGGCCCATGAGAAATTCCATGGAGAGATAGCCGAGACGTTTCACGTTACCCGCGCGATACTGCTGCTCTGTTTTCAGCAGGCTGTCAATCAGGTGATCGCGAATGGTAAGCGAGAGCGGCTTGAAAAGTTCCTGTGGAACCAGATTTCCGCCGCCGGGGCGTGCGAGCGTGTAATGAATATGCCGCAGGATGGACTGACGCAGCGGTTCTTGATCGAACGGGATTCCGGTCAATGGATCAGCGGGCATTCTGAACAGTTAGGATGCCTGTTTCCGCGATGCAGCGGAACAGGCATAACCCAACTAGTATGGCACAATGCCCGCTTGTATCACACTCAGGTGAAATACCCTGTTTGGTTAAAAGCCACTAACTAAGTACTAAGTTATGCGAGATGCGGCTTCTTCTTATGCCAGTCTGTCTGGCGCTGATAGATGCGAGCGGCCTGAATGGGCTTGGCATCGTCCAACGCGCGGCCAATAAATTGGATGCCCACGGGCAAATTCTGCTGATCAAAACCGCAGGGCACGCTGATGGCCGGAAGTCCGCAGATATTGCCGATGCCGCCAATGGGATCAGCAAAGCTGAGTTCCAGATCGAGATTGGCGTCAATGCGCGGCGCGGTCACAGGCAGTGAAGGCGTGGCCAGGACGTCGACCTGCGTGAAAATTTCTTCCATCTTCTTCTGCAGGATGGTACGAATGCGCTGCGCCAGAATGAAATCTGAGGCGCTGATCTCCTCATTCATGTAGCCGCCAATTTTTCCCAGCGGGTCGCTCAGCTCGGCGACGCCTCCGGAGTGGATGAGATCACGAAACGCAGTGGCACCTTCCACGGAGACAACAAGTCCTGCGGCAGTCTCCCATGGACCTTCCGGCAGCGTCACGTTGCTGAGAGTAATGTTCGGGCTTTTTTCAAGAACGGCACGTGCGTCCATGGCAGCCTGATTCACAGCCGGCTGCAATTCTTTCCATTGATTCGCGAGCCAGCCTACGCGCAAACGTCCGGAGACTTCCGGCGCGCCCGAATATTTCGCAGAGGCTTCCGGCAGCGAGCCAACATCACCGGGATCATGGCCGGCAAGAATTTTCAAAAGCAGATCACAATCTTCAGCGCTGCGGGTGATGGGGCCAATCTTGTCCATGGTGTAAGAGAGCGCCATGGCGCCAGTGCGCCCCACGCGGCCGTAGGTCGGACGCAAGCCGCTTAGTCCGCAGAAGCCGGAAGGACAGATAATCGATCCCCACGTTTCTGTGCCGATGGCGAAAGCAGCCAGGCCTGCCGCGGTAATTGCGCCGGAGCCGCTGGAAGAGCCGCAGGTCCAGTGGTCCGTGTTCCATGGATTCTTTGCAGCGCCTGTGGCGGAAGCCGAAGGAAAGCGATAGCCCATGCCGCCGGCAAGCTCGATCATGGCGGCTTTGCCGAGAAGAATTGCGCCGGCAGCTTCAAGCTTCTTGATTACCAGCGCGTCGGAGTCAATGCGCTGATCCGAGTAAGGACGCGCGCCCCACGTGGTGGGATAGCCTTTGACTGCGAGCAGATCTTTGGCAGCGTATGGGATGCCGTGCAGAGGGCCGCGATATTTTCCGGCGGCGATTTCTTTTTCCGCGGCGTGCGCCTGCTTAATCGCCAACTCGGGCATGAGCGTTGCATAAGCATTTAATTTCGGGCCGATGTGACGGCTACGATCGAGATAACTCTCTGTGAGCTCAACCGGAGAGAGATGACGCGAACGGATGCGTTTGCCGAGTTCAGTCACGGAAAGAAAAAGAATGTCTTCACTGAGCATTATTTTTTCTCTCCTGCTTTTACCGCGCCGGATTTCATGGCATGCGCGTTGACCGCATGCGATGGCGATTCTGCACGGTAGGCGGCAAATGCGTCGGCAGGCTGATCGCCATTGTCGAGTTTGAAGGCGCGCATTTTTTCCAGGCCGTCCTGGGATTCAGCCATGATGCGGCGGATGTCGGCCTTCTGTTCTTCGCTCAGGTGGTCGCCATATTTGCGGAAGATGGAATCCACCTTCATCTCAACTTCCTTTTGCGCGGTGGGCGAAAGCTTGGACATGGCAGCGCGAATCTTGTCGTCATTGGAATCTTCGCCTGCGGGAGCGGGCAGATTGGCCGGTAAAACTTTCTCGGATAAGGTGTCTTCGGATAGTACATCCAGGGGCAAAATCAGTGCAGTAGCTGCTGCGGCCGCGCCAAGGGCGAACTGGCGGCGGTCCAGGGAAAATTTGGACATCCCGATGTCTCCTGTTTATGAAGGCTAGGCGAGGGTACATGAATGATATTGAGGGCGTCAAACGCAGAGTCTCTGATTTGCATCCAATTAAATGCCCACTTCTCTAACCCAAAATCCCGGATGGTTCGTTATGGCTCGTTGGATCGCATTTGACCAGGAAACAACTACTGCTCTCCGCTCAAAATTAGCGGGTGGAACCAAGATTGAAACGCTGCGCCGCGGCCCGGTGGATTATGCCTTGGCGCGCCCAGGTTCAGTGGTGGCGGTGCTGCCAGCAACAGGAACAGACGGGGCAGGCATCGCCGTGTTTCGCCCGAGACCGGTAATAGTTGCGCCGAAGAAACCGGTTGAGCCGAGGAAGGTTGATGTGATGCCTTCGAAGGCGGGGCAGGGTTCGACGCGTGCCGGTGGTTTTCTGGGGTTGAGTGATGAATTGTACGAAGACGAAGAGCAGCCACAGCAGGAGAAGAAGAGCTGGTGGCAGAAGCTGTGGGAAAAGTAGGGCGAACCACGAAGGCACACGATCTGTGTATTTCATTCCCAATTGCGTGTGCCATGCGCTTTATTATTTTTCTTTTCTGTTATCGCGTCCACGGCGCTCTTTTCATCTCTCATGCGTACCCACCCTTCCGGCTTCGCCTTCAGGGTGGGCTAACTTCTGAACGCGCCTACGGCGCTGGACTAAATTCCTACCAGAATCAAGTTGTTTCGGCATAACATGCCCGACTCTTCACAAACTCAGTGCTAATAATTCCATTAATCATTTCAGGCGATAGGGATCCCTCGCAAAAAGAGTGCTCGGGATTTCAGGGAAAATCTAGAAGGTGAATGCAAGACCTGCACGCAATGAGCGGGCGGACTGGACCATGTAGATGGTGCGGCCATCCTGACCCATTACGGGGACGTAGCCCTGGGCAAGCAGGTTGCGGAGGTCGATCAGAGCATCCATTTTGCAGGGGATGAACGATGTGCCGGGGATTGGCTGGCGGATAAAGATGCTGAAGTAGGGATCGGTCTGGCCGGGTGAAGCGTTGAATGCATCGACGGCTGAAAGTGGATTCCCGCTGGTCCATTTATAAGAGGCGATCCAGCGCGTTCCGGTAGCGGGGATGTGGCCGTAGAGTTTGCCGCCGACCGAATGTTCACGATTGGTGAAAAGCGATTGCGCCAGACCCTGCCAGTCTGTTGGCGAGTCAGCGACAATGGCCTGGCCGGTGGCGTAGTCCACGGTGGCCGTAAGATCGCCAGAAATCTTGCGCTGCACCACCACGCGCGCTCCAGTGCTGCTTACGCCGGGAGCGTATCCATAAGAGAAGGTGCCGGAATAAACATCCGGAAGAACGTCACTGGAGTAGCTGGATGGATCACCGGCGCCGGTGAGTATGGCGTCATCCACGTGATCATAAAACGCGGCTACCTGAACGCTGGTATCACCCATGCGGCGGGAAATGGAGAGCTCATGGTGAGCGGCCTTCTCAACTTCAGGATTGCCGTTGAGCAGGGCCATGCGCGGATCAGACTCACTGAGATCGGCCGGCGCACTGTCAAAACCTTTGGCTTCGCGGGTATTGGGCTCAGACGTTGCATAGCGATATTCGACCACCATGTTGGGCGAGATATGAACATCGACGGAGCCATGGGGGCGGATGGTGGTGACGCGATTGGCAAACTGCAGCGCCTGTACGTCCGCTCCGTATGCCAGATCAACGAAGTCGCCAATCGTCATACTGTCAGAGCTGCTCATCTCAATGGCCGAGTAAGGCGAGTTCAGAACCGCGGAGCCGGGAGCGGCAAAATGACGATAGGTAACGGTCACGGTCGGGCGCGATACATCACCAAAGCTGTGCGCGTATGAGGCGCGCAACACGCCGGTTGGATCTGTGGTAGACGTAGCTATATTGCCGTCGAGTGACAACGTGCCGGTGGAGAACATGGATTTTTCCAGCGCGAAGGCAGTGGTCATATCGCCGCTACTGCCAAAGCCATCAGCACCTGAGCCGGCCATGAAGGCGACACTGGCTTTGACTGGATGATTTGAGTTGTTCTCAGAATTGCCGTGGGAGACAACCACAAGAGAGCCATCGTCACTATCTTTATCTTTTTCCAGAACTCTCAGGATGGGCCGGTTGGTGGAGGAGCGCAATGCCCAATGCCAATCATCAGGCTCGTCAGTATCAGAACGCCGCGCGGGCAGGACTTTCAATGCATCTGCCAGCGTGGTCATGGTGAGGTTGACGATGAGACGCGCTCCCGCACGAAGAACTACATCTTCCCGCAGTGAAGGCAGGAAAGAAGCGGCCGACACCTTGATTTGATATGTGCCGGCGGGAAGGTTGTTTGCCAGGTAATAACCGCGGGAATCGGTATAGACCGTGGTGCCCACTTTGACGGCGGAGACAAAGATCTCCACCACCGCGCCCATCTGGGGCGCTCCGGAACTGTCTTTGATATATCCTGCAATGGCTCCATTGCTGGCCGCATAGACCGGCGCACAAGCCAAGAGGAAAATCAGGAAGCATCCGAATTTGCGGGTCATATCCACCACCTCGAAATAAGAGTGGAGTCCCTAGCCCTTACTGCTGCTGTTGAACAACAAACTTCGCCGTGGGCGAAATTGTCTGTTTGGAAACCTGGTCGTTCACTTTGATCGTAACCTGGTAAATTCCCGGATCAAGCTGGCTTAACTGCAGGGTCTTACCCAGGGTCACCTGCTCGCCAACATTGCCCATCTGGGCAGTTGTTTCCGTGAAGTCTAGCACATGCTTCTGCGTTGTGGTATTGACAACTTGATATTCCACTGTAGCAGACGGCTTCTTGGTCTTTTCGTCAACCCCGAGATTGTAAACCTGCAGCCAGAAATTCACCTTCTCTTTTTGACTAAAAGAGGCAGGCGTTCCGTTGGCCGGCTTTACCTTGGGGCGGACTTTGTTGGTGCCAATGACAAAGTTTCCGGTGCCAACTTCACGCGCCGGGACCGGCTCCATCTGATCGGCAAGGATCAGAGTGGAGGAAGAAAGCTTGTCGTCACTGAAGTCAGGCACGGTATAGCTGCGGCTGAAAATGCCGCTTTTATCGCCATTGACGTCTTTTACAACAACATCAAGCCGGTAGAGACCGGGGCGCATGGGCAATGCCTTCCAATACAGCGAAACATTGTTCAGCTCTTTTTCAAGAAGCTCGGCGGGAATATCACGATGGAGAGTTTCTTCAAACGTCTGGACGATCTGTCCGTTCAGCTTGCTCAACTGTCCATAAACGTTGAGCACGCCGCGCTGCACGCCGTCTTTGCTGACGAACGTCATGTTCTTGAGAGGAACCTGAAGAGTAATCGGCACCAGGACTGTATCTGATGTGAGTTTGACAAAGTCAACCTGGACATCAAACGGCAGCAGGTTGGTGCGGAACTTGTGGGTCACAAGTTCGTTCTGCAGGTCCTTGAATTTAATGTCGGGGGCGCGATTGAGTTTGGCAAATGTTTCAATGCGATCAAATTCCTTGGTCTGATTGCCGCTGGTGAATGGACCTTGTCCAAGCGATTCAATGCCGCCATTGAAACGGTCTGCCTTGTTGGCCATGCCCATGGATTCCATGGTGGTAAGACCTGCGTTAGGAACATGCAGAAGCGCGTCCTTGCGGGAACGATCCATGGTCATTTCATAAGCGCCGCACTGGCAGTCATCTACAAATTCAATCTCGACTTCCTGGCCGATTCCATCCAGATAGCGATAACGCCAGGTTTCAAAAGGAAAGGTTGAGGTTGTACCGCCGCCTTCCTCCGCGGGACGTTCATAGGGGCCGCCCATGGGATGAGCATCGATGGAATCTGGCTTTCCATACATGATGTAGATTCTGCCGCGGTCTGTACGCCAGCCTGGGATGCCCGCAGCAAAGTGCTCATTGGCATACGCTATGCGCCGATAGTGCTCTTCTTTATATTCGTTTTCCGCAGTATCAGGCGTGGGGTCGCGACGTTGCCAGAACGCTTCAATAAACGTATCGCGCTCCGCGTTGTTTGATAATTTCTTAAATGCGGACAGCTCTTCGTCTGTGATGATCCAGCGAACATCCTCGTCCAGCCACTTCTTATAAACGCCGCCCAGCTTTTCCTTGATGGCGCCCTTATCATCATCTTTTCTTTGACGCTTTAGCGGATCCTGCTGAGTATCGGACTGTGACTGCGCAGACGCATCACTCGACTTCCCTTTCTGACTGCTTGACTGCGAATTAGCATCCTGCGCCTGGACTAAAAAGCAACTTGCTGCCATAAAGATAAAAACGGATAAAAAGTATTGAAAACGGGGGTATTGGGAGGACACTGGTGCTACTCCTTCTTGCGAACAGATACTCGCAATTCTAAGTCTTTTCGAACCCTATAATCAAGGATACAAAACGACCCGGCGTGCTTCTTCTCTCACGCAAATGTACTATCTAAGGCGTTTTTTGTTCCCAATTCCGCATTTTCACCCCCAGGAAATGGTCTGGCAAGAGAAAACCACTTGCCGTTATAATCAAAGCTCTATACCCGCCCACTGCAGATAGAAGAACTTTTTTAGCTTTATACCTGCTTGACCAAGGAACTTTTCCTGTCCTGCCGGCGTAATACAAGGTGTGTCACTGCTGTGTGCCGGAAGGTAATGAATGAACGCAAAGAAAATAGCCATCATCGTCGTTGTGATCGTCCTTTTGGGTGCGATTGTCGGTTTTACTGTCAATCAAAGCCAGAAAAATGTGGTCACGGTCCAGACCGGCAAAGTTATGAAGCAGGACATTGCTTCCCAGGTCACCGCTTCCGGCGAGATCAAGCCTAAGACCATCGTCAACGTGGGCGCTAACGCCATGGGACGCATCACACACCTGTTCGTAAAAGAGGGTGACAAGGTCAAGAAGAACCAGGTCCTTGCGCAATTGGAAAACGTGCAGTCCGCCGCCGACGTTGAATTGAATCGCGCTTCGCTCGTCAGCTCACAGCGTGACGCTGTTGCAGCACAAGCCGCGCTCAATCTGGCTGAAGCCCAGGCCAAGAGCAGTGCCGCCGATCTCGAGCGCACCAAGCTCGACTACGACCGCTATCAAGGTCTCTTGAAAGACCAGCTTGTCGCCAAGGCAGATTTTGATACGAAAAAGGGCGCTTATGAAGTCGCCCAGGCCGCACACGCACAAGATGTCGCTCGCATTGCGCAGAGCCAGGCACAGCTTGACTCCGCTAACGGACGCATCACCCAGGCCCGCGCCGCGCTCACTCGCGTGGATGACATTCTGAGCAAGACCACCTACACCGCGCCTTTTGACGGCACCGTCACCAACCTGCCTGTGCATGAAGGTGAAACCGTGGTCATGGGAATCCAGAATTCACCTGGCAGCACCCTGATGACCGTTGCTGACATGGGTATCATCACCGCGGAAGTTCAGGTGGATGAAACTGACATCGTCAACGTAAAACTCGGGCAGAGTGCTGAAGTCACGATTGATGCCATTCCTAACCAGACTTTCAAAGGCATGGTGACGGAAATTGGCGACAACGCCATCATCCGCTCCACCGGCGTCTCCACATCACAGAGCACCACCGGTAATCAGGAAGCAAAAGATTTTAAGGTAGTCGTCACGCTCACTGAGCCGCCCGCCAATCTTCGTCCAGGACTTTCCGCCACTGCCAAGATCACCACCGGCCAGGAACATGATGCCGTGGCCATTCCGATCCAGGCGCTCACCATGCGCGACAAGAATGACCTGCAGGCGGAAAAAGACAAGAAGGCCGGCAAAGCCGTCAGCAAGACCGCTCCTGTAACGCCGACCAAGAAAGAAAACAACGATATTCAGGGCGTCTTTGTTGTGAAAAACAACAAGGCTGAGTTCCGTGAAGTTGTCACTGGTCTGACCGGCTCCACAGAAATCCAGGTCAAGAGCGGGCTGGAACCGGGCGATGAAATCATTACCGGCAGCTATAAAGTGCTTAAGACCCTGCGCAACGGTTCCGGCGTAAAGGTAGATAATTCTGTAGTTAACAAGACGGAATCGTAAACTCTCGCTGCGTTTGCTGATGGCAGACGTCATCGCGTTAGCGATGAATTTGAAAAGTAACTGACCAACTATCGCACTTTTCAGGCGTCTAATAGAAAGAGAGCGGGGGTTCTGTGGGAACTGAGCAGGAGAAAAGAATGGCAACGCAGGTCGTAGATATTTCGGATCGCATCATCTCGCCGCCAAAGGATTGCATTATCTGCACGGAAAACCTCTGGAAGACCTACCAGATGGGAACCGAACAGGTGCATGCGCTGCGCGGCGTAAACCTGCGCATCGATCGCGGCGAATATGTTGCCATTATGGGTCCGTCAGGCTCAGGCAAATCCACTCTCATGAACCTGATCGGCTGTCTCGACACGCCGACCCAGGGCCAGTATTGGCTCAATGGCAACGCCGTGAGCGAGCTTGATGATGACGAGCTTGCCCGCATCCGCAATAAAGAAATTGGTTTTGTTTTTCAGACTTTCAATCTGCTGGCCCGCGCCACCGCTCTGCACAACGTGGAGCTGCCGTTGATCTATAGCGGCACGCCGTCAGACGAACGGCTGGCCCGCGCCAAGGGAGCGCTTGAAGCCGTGGAACTGGGCGAGCGCATGAACCACAAGCCCAATGAGCTTTCCGGCGGACAGCGCCAGCGCGTCGCCATTGCCCGCGCGCTCGTGAACAATCCATCTCTCATCCTGGCCGACGAACCTACCGGCAACCTTGACTCGCAGACCGGCAATGAAATCATGAAGCTCATGGAAGATCTGCACAACAAGGGCAATACCATTGTGCTCGTCACTCACGAAGCCGACATCGCCGAGCACGCCTATCGCGTCGTCCACATCAAGGATGGCGTGGTGGCAAGTGACGAAAAGATAAAGTAGCTCGCCGCAGATTGAGCGGGTCAGCGCAGATTAAAAAATCATTTGTAGCCGAGTCAAAAATCAATTCGTAGAAGGGCCGCCCAGATGCGGCCCTTCTATTTTTGAAAATCCATAAGATTCGTATCGGACACGCCAAACAGGGTTCGTATCAGGGCACGGGCTTCAGCCGTGCCGTACCGGAGTAGTAGAATCTGGGCTTTAGCCCCTGTCATGGCCAAACCTGCACGAAACTCTGACCGGCAAGCCATCATCGCTGGCGTCCGCACATTCTTTGTCACGTCGAAGACCGCTCAAGGCAAGCGCCTATTGGAATCCCAAAACGCCGCAGAACTCCTGATTGACGTTCTTCGCTCCAACACGCTTGCCGGCAAATTCAAAGTCCATGAATTTGTTATCATGCCCGATCATTTTCACGTCCTGATCAGCGTCGACGGCGATACCACTATCGAACGCGCCGTCCAGTTGATAAAGGGAAGTTATTCTTTTCGTCGCAAGAGAGAGCTTGGCTATAACGGAGAGATCTGGCAGCGCGGATTCTCTGAAGTTCGCGTCACGGACAAGAAGAGTTTTGCCGCGCACAAAGAATATATCGCTGAGAATCCAGTCAAGGCAGGCTTGGCTGTTGTAGCTGAAGACTATCCATACTCCTCCGCTTATCTGCGCAAGAAGAAAAAAGCCAGCGGCTAAAGCCTAAATTCTTCTTAACCTTTACGGCACGGCTGAAGCCGGTGCCCTGATACGAACCTGCCTCTCTGCCCTGAGCGGATGAGCGAAACGAAGTAGTCGAACGGGCCCGGCCCGCAGCGAAACTGAGCGCTTGAAAGAGAATTTGCGATGCCATGTGGCTTGCAAGATTCTCCTTCTGCCTCGTTCTCACTTCGATCACAAGTATGCTCCCCAAGGCCTCAATCCGTTGCATTTTGCTGTTGTTGTCCATTCCGCAATTAACCGGTTGCGGGCTGGGTTGGACGACACACCTGCAGCAAATCAAAGAAGCGTATTGAAAGAAGACCTCTACAACCTTCGCACGGCCATTGATGAGTTCACTCAAGACAAAGGCCTTGGACCGGAATCGCTGGATGAGTTGGTACATGCAGGATATCTCCACGAACTTCCGCTCGATCCCATCACAAAATCACGGTCTACCTGGCAAATGGAGTTTGAAAATTCTATTCCGACAAACGGTCGCGCCAGCCTTAGGATCATCGACGTTCACAGCGGCTCTCATGCCAATAGCAGCGAGGGAACCCGCTACGATAGCTGGTGAATTGTTTACTCCCCAAAAAGCAGCGCACAGCGGCGCGGCAACAGATAGAATGCGCAGCCAATAACCTCACCCATTGTCCGTTTGGCCATGCACCACGTTAAGCAGAGGGTCGCAAAAGACATGTCCTGTCCCGGTGAACTAATTCGCGCGTGACTTCTTCTCCTAATCTTTGCTATCTTTCCATCCTCAGCCGGGGAGCGGCGCCGGCTTGCCCCTTTATTTCGGGGACCCATCAGACTTGGACGTTTGATTGGGCTCTCAACGGCCTGCACATCCTAGTTCGTGTGAAGGAAGCAGCTATTAGCCTCGTGCTTTTGGCTGTTAGCTATACGCTAGTGGCTCGTTCCTTCATGCCCGCTATGCTCTTCAGAAAATCCTCTGAAGGTTCCGGTTCCCAAAGTGTGTCTAAAATCAGCCCTTAGCAATTAGCCTTTAGGCATTGGCAAAACCAAAACCTTCGCACGTCGGTACTTAGTATTTGGTACCGGCAAATAGCCATTAGCATTCAGCCCACAGCAGAAAAAACAAAAAACCATTGCCACCCATCGGGTGGCTTTTTCTTTTTTACGGGGAAAATCACCATGACAAAAGCTCAGATCGTCAAAGCCATCCAGAAGTGTGCCGCCAGGCTCAAGCGCAATCCCAACCTGCGCGACCTCCGTGCCGCCGGCATCTCCGAACCCATTCTCTACTCCCGCTTCGGCGGACTCGCCAAGGCACTCGCCGCTGCCGGGCTTGAAATCCACGGCCCCGGCTTCAGCCAGCCTGAATCCGCGCTCCTGCTCGACTGGGCCGCCGTTGCCCGCAAACTAGGCAAGCTGCCTAGCGTCCACGAATACGGCAGTCTCGGACGCTTTAGCATCGCGCCTTTCCAGACCCGCTATCACCGCTGGTCCGCCGTCCTCGATGCCTTCCGTCGCTTCGCCCGCGAAACTAAAATCGAATCCCAATGGCAGGACGTGCTCAAGCTCCGCTCCACGCGACTGCAATCCCAGGCCTCTAAAACCAATTCTTCTTCCGTACGCGCCGAATCGCGCAGCCGCGTCCGCAAAGGCCCTGTCTATAAAGACCGCACCTTTTACGGCCGTCCGCTTCTGCTCCCTGAGCTGGCGCATGAGCCTGTCAATGAATCCGGCGTGATCTTCGTCTTTGGCATGCTGGCGCGGCGGCTCGGCTTTGTCGTCCATCATCTGCAACCCGCATTCCCGGACTGCGAAGCCATGCGTGAAACCATCCGCGGACACTGGCAGCGCCTGCGCATCGAATTTGAATTTGAAAGCCGCAGCTTCCTTAAGCATCGCCATAAGAAGAATGGCTGCGACATCATCGTCTGCTGGCGGCATAACTGGCCTGAATGTCCCACCAGCATTGAAGTTCTGGAATTGAGCAAAGAGCTCCACAAAGAGCTGCACAAAGACCTGCATAAAACCTAAATCAATTTCCGCCGAGGATGGTGGTTCGTAATCAACATTCAGCAGCTGATTTTCCGATTTCCCGATGTTCAGATTTCCCGATGTCCCGATCTGACAATCAGCCTGCCACCCCGAAATCCCGCCAACACTTTATAATCAAAGCTTCATCCGAAAGGGCATCCTCTCAGTAGAAAGGTACGGCTTTGCCTCTTGATTTTTTAGGTGATCTTCGTCGCACGCACAGGTGCGGAGAGCTGCGCGGGGAGAACGACGGGCAGCAGGTGGTGTTGATGGGCTGGGTCAATCGCCGTCGCGACCTGGGCAATGTGATCTTTATTGACGTGCGCGACCGCACCGGACTGACGCAGCTTGTCTTTGACAAGAGCGACAACACGGCCCTGCACGCCAAGGCCAGCGGCCTGCGCAATGAGTTTGTGATCGCCGCGCTGGGAAAGGTGCGCCGCCGCGACGAGAAGACGGTGAACCGAAACATCCCCACGGGCGACATTGAAGTGGTGGTGACGGAGCTGAAGCTGCTGAATGAATCAAAGCTGCCGCCGTTTTTGCCGAGCGATCCGGCGCTGGCGAATGAAGAGGTCCGGTTGAAATATCGCTACCTGGACCTGCGCCGCGAGCCCATGCAATACAACATTGAGCTGCGCCACAAGGTTGCGCTGGCAATACGGCAGTATCTTTCCGGCCAGGGCTTTTTTGAAATTGAGACGCCGTTCATGACGCGCTCTACGCCGGAAGGCGCGCGCGACTATCTGGTGCCGAGCCGCGTTTATCCCGGCGAGTTTTATGCGCTGCCGCAATCTCCTCAGCTCTTTAAGCAGATCCTGATGATCTCCGGCTTTGACAAATATTTCCAGATAGTGCGCTGCTTCCGCGATGAAGACCTGCGCGCCGATCGTCAGCCGGAATTTACGCAGATCGATCTGGAGATGACCTTCCCGCAACAGGAAACCGTGTTTGCCGTGGTGGAAGGATTTTTGGAAGCCGCATTCAAGGCGGCCGGCTTTGAGATCAAGCGCCCATTTCTGCGCACCACGTATGACGAAGCGATTCGCAACTACGGTATCGACAAGCCCGATCTGCGTCTGCCCAAGCTGACGAACGTGCGCGAGGCATTTACCTCAGAAAATCTGCAGACGCTCCAGTTGAATCCTGAGCTGCCGGTGGTGGTGATTCGTATTCCCAGGATCGGCGAGCTCTCACGCAAGGAGCGTGACGATAACAAGCCGCTGTTTGGCGAGCGCAAAGAAGCTCGCCTGATTGACGACATCAAGCGCTTGGAAAAATCTTTCCCGGAAGCTGTGGCCAAGCTGCGCCAGATGAGCGGCGCGGAAGCTGAAGATCTGCTGGTGCTAGTGGGCGGTCCGCTGCAAGTGGAGAAGGCCGGGCTGCGTCCTGATTATGGTGTGTTCACCGCAGCGGGCGCTTTCCGTGTGGAGTTGGCGCGCAAATATGCCGACCGGCACATGGCTTTCCGCGAGGGTGGATTCCACTTTACATGGGTCACGGACTTCCCCATGTTTGAGTACGACGAGACAGACAAGCGCTGGAACGCGGCGCACCATCCGTTTACCTCTCCGCATGATCATGACATGGACAAGCTGGAGTCTGATCCTGGCGCGGTGCGCGCATTGGCGTATGACATTGTGCTCAACGGCACGGAGTTGGGTTCGGGATCGATTCGTATTCATCGCCAGGACATTCAGGCGCAAATCTTCCGCGCGCTGGGCATGACCGACGAAGAAGCCAAATCACGCTTCGGCTTCTTCCTGGAAGCGCTGGAGTATGGCACGCCTCCGCATGGCGGGATTGCGCTGGGACTGGATCGCATTGTGATGATCCTGGCCGGCGCTGAAAGCTTGCGCGAAGTAATTCCCTTCCCCAAGACCGCCAAGGCCGTCGACTTGATGGTGGATGCGCCAACGCCAGTGAGCGAAACGCAGTTGCGGGATCTGGGAATCAAAGTCAGAGGATAGTCAACCACAGAGGACACAGAGAAACACTGATTCGGAACAAAAATTTCTTTGTGAACTTCTGTGCTCTGTGGCTCGTTTAGGCTTGTTGCCGCTCGATGTCGCGGCCAATGCTTCTTGATCCCATCCAAAGGACAAGCGCCAGCAGAGCCGATAGCACAGGAACGGCCAGCAACGCCTGTTGCAGACCAATGGCTTTGAAAGCCTCTGTGATTTTATCTACGCCGGCTAGATGAGCGGCGTGCAGTGCAAAACGATCACTAAGACGGCCGATGATCAGCGTGCCCCAAGAAGCGCCACCAAGATACATGACAAGAAAGTAAATGGACATACTGGTGCCGCGGAGTGAAGGCGGAACGATATCGTGAATCGACGCATAGACCAGGCCGTAATACATATTCAGCAGGCCATAAGCCGCGGTGAGCAGCGGCACAGCCAGCGCAAACGATCCATAGCCCTGATGAAATCCATAGTAAGAAAACGGAACAGCAAGCAGGGCTCCCAGAGCCGCAATCTTCATGCGTCCGCTGCGGTTACGATGAACAATGTGATCACCCCATATACCGGCAACAGAGCCGCCCAAAATGCCGCCAACGGCATAGATAATGCCAGTCATAATTCCGGCCCGGGCCAGGTTCATGTGATGTATCCGGGCAAAAAACGCGGGAAAGAACAATCCCATGGAATAGAGATTGAAGTTCACCAGGGCGCCGGAGAGAACAATCCACCAGAATGTGGGGATACGCAGTACCTTCCAGACAGAACTTCCATCGACTTGCGGCGGCGCATTTTTTTCCGACGCCCCGCGTGCGGGCTCACGCAGCATCAGCAGCAACGGAATCAGCAACAGAGCAGGTGCAGCCGCTACTACCAGGGAGGCGCGCCATCCGAACCTTTGCGCGATTGGTCCGGTAAAGAAAAAGCTGAGCGCCCCACCCACGGGAACACCGAGCATGAAGAGCGCCAGAGGTTTGGACCGCCGTTCGGGTGGGAACAAGTCGCCGATCCAACTGGTGGCTGTGGGAGCAGCAGCGGCTTCGCCTACGCCAACACCCAGGCGCGTGATCATGAGAAAAGAATAACTATTGACCCAGCGCGCGCCCGCCGTAAACAACGCCCAAACGGCAATGCCAACCGCCAGCAACTTCTTGCGGCTGACTCTGTCTGCCATCAGCCCCAGAGGCAATCCCACCAGACCATACAAAATAGTAGAGAGAGTGTTCAGCAGGCCGATCTGCGTATCAGAAAGCAAGAACTCTTTGCGGATAGGCTCAACCACGGCGCCGGCAACCTGACGGTCGTAAAAATTCAGGATGTTAATGGCCACCAGCACAGCCAGCGGCCACCATGCCGCACGGTTCTGTGTTTTCGTCTGCTCTGCCGGAGTGCTGCGCTGCTCTTTCACGATCATCGGCGGCAATATTATCAGATGACGTCACCGCTTGCGCACAGGAGCACACAGAGTCCCTCGTGATTCCGTGTGCTTATCTTGCATGATGCAGCGCAGGCATGGCTGCTATTTTCGCGCCACGTCGCCTTTCAGTATCACCATCTCTGATGGCATTTCAGGCTTCATATTGTCCTCCGCAGTTATATAGATCTCAAAATCTTTGTAAGGTGTTGAGGCTTTCAGGCTGCCTTCCAGATTTTCATTCACGCGCAGCGCTCCCAGCAGCTCCGCGTCTTTCCCGCGCGGCTTGACCCACACAAGATAGGTCTGCCGGGCCGGTGTGAGCGACTCTGGTCTGGCCATGTGCTTTACTTCAACATTCACTCCGGTATTGCCATTGCGATCGGCATCTGTAGTGACCTTGCCTTCCGCCGCTGGCGCTGTTCCGGTGTTTACAAGCTTATCTTCCCTGCCCCACGCCACACTCGCCAGCAGAAAACTGAACAGCAGAACAACAGCAATTTTGCGATGTTTCATGGTGAACTCCCCGTCGAACATAAATGATCTACTTACTAATTAAGATGTTCGTGGGTAGTAACAATGTTGTAGAAAATTTGAGAGCAGCAGTCCCGTGCAGCGCGAATTCGCAAGGATGCGAACCGCGAACGCAAACTAGATCTGCGCACTGTGATGGACTGCTGCTTTGCTCAGAAACTATTTCTTGCGCGTGAGATGAAACACGCCATGCTCTGCGTCTTTCCCGCGCTGGCTGAAAAACCACTCTTCCGTGAAATGGTCTTTGTCCTGGATCACAAGAACCATCTTGCGCATATGCCCGTCCGCGGGATTAGCCAGATTCGTGGCGTCAAGAAAATCAAAGGTAAAAGTCTTGCCATCTTCGGAGACGCTGGCCTGCATGCGCGGCTGATTTTTCGCCGAGCAATAATGCGTCAACAGCAGGCGATCGTTATCCAGGTGATACATGGTGACCATATTTTCACTGGGCAAGGCCTCCATCAGAGCCGAGCCATCAGAAATCAGTTTCCAACTCACCGGCTGCGGTTTTTCTCCCGCGCCTGTAAGTTGCCATTCGCCGGCAAGGCTTGTGAGCGTGGCGAACGCATTTGTCGCGCTGGGAGCAGCGCACCATACAGGCGTGCCGATGACCAGCGTCAAAATACCGATAAGCAGGGATCGAATCTTCATAATCCTTCCTCCTGATATTTAATTACCCATTTCTTCGGACTTCTTTAACTTGAACCTGAATATTTCAATGTTTACTGCCGCCTGTAGGCGGCTGCTGCCGAGTGCTCCGCTCCAGCTCTAAATAGGGGTTGCCCGATGTTAGACATTTGTCTTATATTGATCACATGGCCGTCAACTACATGCAAATGCTGCTGGACCTGATGGAAGAGCGGCAAAAGTGGATCAACCAACGCGATGAGGCGATCCGCGAAATCTCGCGCCTCTCTGAGTTGATCCGCGCCACCATGAACATGATTCCACCGGAGCAGATTGCGCGCTATGAGCCGATCTTTGAGCGGCTGGAGAACCGTCCCGCCGGACTATCCATGGCCATCCGCGCCTGCTTCACCTCGACCCTGCAGTCCGTGGTCCGGACACAAGGCGTAGATCGCGGAGAAACCAAGCCGCCACAGAAATCAGAAACTGACTCAGAAGACAAATGGCTCACTCCCGTCGAAATTCGCGATGCACTCAAGCGCATGGGCTTTCCTTTTGAAAATTACAAAGCTAACCCGCTGGCCTCCATCCATACTACGTTGAAGCGAATGGTACCCGGCGAACTGGAGGTGAAGAAGCTGAAAGACGGACAGAACGTTTATCGGCTCAAAAGTGCAGGGCAATGGGCAGCGGCGTTGGCCGAAGCAAGGCAGTGGCTGGAAGGAAAACGCGCCGAAGAAAAGTCCAATCTAGCCAAAGGAGCGAAGCATGGATCGTCTTGAGGCGCACCGTCTGTTTTTTGCCCAGCTCATTACCGCCCGGGGCGGCCTGCCCAATGAGCGGATCACGGCCGCGTTTGCGGCAACGCCGCGTGAGCGCTTTCTTGGTCCGGGACCATGGAAGGTTTTCACCGGCGCAGGCTACATCACCACGCCAAATGACGACCCCTCGTTTCTCTATCAGGATGTGACCGTTGCTTTGTCTGAGGCCAGCAAAATCAACAACGGCCAGCCAGTGCTGCATGCCGTGAGCCTGGCAGCGTTAGGCCCGCAAAATGGCGAGATGGCAATCCATGTGGGCGCGGGCACGGGATATTACACCGCAGTCCTGGCGCATCTCACCGGACCGCACGGCAAGGTCTTTGCCTATGAGATTGAACCAACCCTGGCCGAGCGTGCAACTGCCAATCTTTCTGATCTGAAACAAGTGGTAGTGAACTTGCGCTCAGGCTCGGAAGGCCCATTGCCGGAATGCAACGTGATTTATGTAAACGCTGGGGCCACAGCGCCGCTGGATGTCTGGCTGGATGCGCTGCTTCCCGGTGGACGTCTTCTCTTCCCACTCACGCCCGATGGGCCCGCGGGAACGCCCGGTGCAGGCGGCATGCTGCTGATCACACGCACCGCCGGCGAACATTACAGCGCCCGCTTCCTGATGCCGGTGATGTTTGTTCCCTGTCTCGGTGCGCGCGATGAAGAGACGGCCAAAAAGCTGGCTGAATCATTCAAACGCGGTGACATGAACAATGTCCGCTCCCTGCGCCGCGATTCCTCGCCGGACGCAACCTGCTGGGTCGCAGGCAATGGCTGGTGGCTCTCAACCGCAGAGAGCGCCTAAAAAAATTTGTACGCGGAAAACTCAGCGTCGCAATTCGCCGGAGAGCTTACTTCGTTGGCTCCATCTCCAGCGCATCATTGAAGCGATTGAAATAATTGAAGAGTCCAATCGCGGCCAGCAGCTCCACCACTTCACCTTCATCAAAGTGCTGGCGCACTTCATTCCAGAGCTGATTGTCCACGGTGTGAGCATCGCGGGTAACGCGCTCCGCCAGGCGCAATGCTACTTTTTCTTTTTCCGTGAAATCACTGCGCTGCTCAAAATCTGCCAGGCCGTTGATCTGGTCGTCTGTCCAGCCGTGCCGTCTTGCCAAGACGGTATGCGAGGCCAGTCAATATTCGCAGCGGTTGATCTGCGTGGTGCGCACGATCAAGAGCTCTTTCAACTTTGCCGGCACGGTGCCGGTGTTCATCACGGCCTTAAAGTGCGCCACCATCGTCCGCATAATTTCCGGACGATGCGCCGCGGTGCGGAACATGTTGGGAATGTTGCCGCGCGTCTTCATAAAGTCGTCGTAGACTTCGGCGACCTCTGGAGTAGCTTCTGATCGTGGAATTCGTGAAATTCGGGGCATGGGATATTGCGGGCAGGCAAGCCGGAGCTCACCTGCCGCTAGAGGTTATTACTTGCTGAATGATTTAATGGCCGATGCTTCGTCGTCTTTAATATCAAAGACGGTATAAAGCTTGGTGATTTGAAGCAGGTCGTGGACTTTCTTTGTCAGGTTAAGCAGCTTGAGCTCTCCACCTTCGCGGCGGACCGCGGTAAACGCGCTTACCAGTTCACCGATGCCGGAGCTGTCGATATACGTAACATCGCCCAGGTTAAGCAGGATCTTTTTATTCCCCTTGCCCACCATGTCGCGAATTGTGTCACGCAATACCACGCTTCCCTCTCCGAGAGTAATGCGGCCGCTCATATCGACAATGCTGACTCCGTCCACCTGCCGATTACTAACTTTCATGCTCACTGTGCTTCCTCCTCCTTGGCATCTGCCGCGTTGCGGCCGGTATGCTTGATAAGTGTGATTTCCGTTCCTGGATTTTTGTTCTGTATCTTCACTTCATCCATGAACGAGCGAATCAAAAAGATGCCCCGCCCTGAGCCCTTCATCAGGTTCTCCGGGGACAGCGGGTCGGGTATCGACTCCGGATTAATTCCCTTGCCCTGATCGGTAATCGTGATCACCAGTGCTTCGACCGTGGTTTCATAGGCCACCATGAACCGTTTGCTCGGATCGTAAGCGTTGCCGTGCAGCACCGCGTTCACCGCCGCCTCCCGCACCGCCATGGCCACCTGAAATTGCGCGTCCTCGCCCAGCCCCGCTCGGGCAGCGACCTCAGTTGCTTTTTGTTCCACCTGGTTCACGCTGTCCAGGGTTGATTCCAACGTATAAGAGACCCGGTTTGTCATGGGGCGGTTCACTTGATTGTTTGATTCTAAGACGGCCTGGGACGTACACACTTGTACACGAATTTCTTAGTGTGCCTATGCGGACAGTGAATTGTCAAACGCCATCAACGGAAAAAAGTCGCGCAATTGTTGCATTCCAGTTAAAACCGGCGGCGACTTTGCGCAATGTCTGCCGGCAAATTTCGCGCCTGCGTGCGTTAGTTGGGGGCGAATTGCAGCGCCATTAATGCCTGATCATCCAGCCTTGGAGAGCCGGCGCGGAAGCCAACCACAGACTCCAGGCAACGATTCACCAGGTCGCGCGACGGCAATTCACGGCATGCGCCCAACACTTTTTCCAATGCCGCCGCTCCATATTCTTTACCCTCCGGACTCTCGGCTTCAGAGATTCCGTCGGTATAGATCACCAGGCTCTCTCCTGGCACAGCATGCAGGCTAGTGGAGGAAAATTTCTGGTCACAGAAAAGGCCAATGGGCACAGTTGCCGATTGAATTGGCATTACGCCACGCTGCCCGATGTGAAATGGCGCAGGATGGCCTCCGTTACAAATCTCAACGTGCCCTGAGGCGTCAGCCTTGCCGACCACCAGTGTGGCGTATTGTGTGGGCAGCGTGCTCTCGCAGAAAAGCCGATTAGCGCGTTCCACCAGTTGCTCCAGCGGCAGGCCGGTTGGAATCAGCACGCGAAACAGGGCATGCAGGTTGGCCATGAGCATAGCTGCGGCCACACCTTTGCCGGAAACATCGCCCACCATGAAGTACAGCATGTCGCCCTGCTCAATCAGGTCGCAATAGTCGCCACTGACCTGTCCGGCCGGTTCATAGTGATAAGCCACCTTCCATCCAGCACCAGTACAGAGATCTCGCTTGGGCAGCAGTCCTGCCTGAATTTTCGATGCCAGATGCAGGTCCTGCTCCAATGCTCGCTGCTCGGCGGGTCTCAGGCAATCAAGGCAGAGCTGCGTGGTGGGCTCGGCAAAGAGCCGTTCTGCTTCCACCGGAGTCTTGCAGTCTTCACAAATGCCATAGGAACCGTTGTCCACGCGTTCCAGCGCACGGTCCACCTGCTCCAGCAGCTGGAGCAAGTTGGCGGTCTGGCTTCGCAACATGGCCGTCTCCAGCTTCTGGCGCCGGGAGACCAGCTGGTCGCGCAGCAGGTGAAGATCTGTTACCTGAATGCCCATGGAGAAACTCCTCTTAGTAACTGAATCAATCCGACAGCGGGAAGATTCACATTATTTTGCTTCTGCCCTCCTTCCATTCAACCTTAGTTGCGAATTTCTCGCCGCGCGATCCGGTTTTTGCTGCAAAACTCTCATAATGCTCTGGTCATGGGAAACCACATTGGTTATTCTGCAGTAGGCATGCAGGAAGATATCGCACTCTCGAGCATTCTTGGCGCGTCTGTCTATGACAGCACCGGCGCGTTTGCGGGTAACGTCCGCGAAGTCGCGATCATGCCGCAGGAAGATCCCAACCACATCTCAGATTTTCTGGTGAAGACCCGCGAGGGCGACCGTCTTCTGCCCGCTCGGCAGGTCAAGACCGTGATTGGCTCGTCCATTCAGGTCACAGGGTCGCCCCATGACTGGGCCCCGCTGGCCAGCTCTGAAGGCATGCTGCTGCTCGAGCGCGATGTGCTGGACCAGCAAATCATCGACATTCACGGGCGAAAAGTAGTCCGCGTGAATGATATGGACCTGCGCCGCGAGCAGACCAATGGAACCGTAAAGCTCAAGGTCGGCCGCGTGGATATCGGCTTGCGTGGCGCCATTCGCCGCCTGCTGAAAGGCGTAGCTCCCCGCCAGGCCATTGAAGCGTTGGCCATGCGCATGCCGGAAAAGTCCATCCCCTGGGAAGCGGTCGACCTGATTGAAACCGATCCGGCACGCCGCGTGCGGCTCAAACTGGAATATGAGAGGCTCTCACGCCTGCATCCGGCAGATATCGCCGACATTCTGGAAGAGCTGGCGCCGGCCGAGCGCGAAGCTGTCTTCGGATCACTGGATGAAGAAGTGGCTGCCGAGGCCTTGGAAGAGATCGATCCCAAAATGCAGGTTGAACTGATGCGCTCCATCGAATCGGATCGTGCGGCTGACATTCTGGACGAGATGAATCCAGACGCCGCCGCCGATTTGCTGGGCGACTTGCCGCAGGAAACCTCTGAAGAAATTCTGGAAGAGATGACGCCCGAGCAGCGCGACGAAGTTTCAGAGCTGCTGGCCTTCCATGAAAATACCGCCGCCGGCCGCATGACGACCGATTACATCGCGCTCTCTCCGGAACACACAGTAGGCGACGCGATCGACCGCCTCCGCTCTTTTGAGGGTGAAACGGAAAATTTGAGTACCATTTATCTGGTCGACCAGCAGGAAAAGCTCGTGGGCTCCGTCCCGCTGGTTTCACTGGTCCTTGCTCCCGGCGGAACCCGCCTGAGCACGCTCACTCCTGAGCACGTTATCTACTGTGAAGCAGATACTTCAGAAAAAGACGTGGCCGAGATGTTTGATAAATACAATCTGCTGACCCTGCCCGTAGTGGATGACGAGCAGCGCCTCACAGGAATTATCACGGCAGACGACATTATTAGCTTGTTGCGGGACAGGATCTGAGCGCAGCTTTGCTGCACTGATCCTGCTGACGGCTACAAGCTAGGATGGGCCAGGATTGTTTTCTGCTCCTCCGCAGTAAGCAGGGAGCGATCGCAGTATCCATAACCAGAAGCACATGCCTTATAGTTGCGCTGATGTTCAGCTGCAGCCAATTCTTTCGCCTGGCCCTTGGTTAGTTTTGAGTAATCACAAGCTGGGTCGCCGCTTTTGCAGGCATCGTAGTTGTGTCGCTGCTCATTCCGGTTCACGGCATCCGCCTCTGTCTTCGTCAACATGGAAGAGTCACATTCTCCCCATCCGTCCATGCAATGCGCGCTATTGCGCTGGTGCTCCGCTGCCGTTACTGAGATTGCCTCCGCTTTAGTCAGCCGGGAGCGATCGCAGGGGTCCCATCCCTCTGTACAGCCGCTAAGGTTACGCTGGTGCTCCGCGGCAATGGCTTTTCTGCTTTCAAGCGGAGTGAGCTTGGATGAATCGCAGGACTGCGCCCCACTTTCACAATCCGCAACATTGCGCTGGTGCGCGGAAACCGCTACAGTCTTCGCTTCCTGCGGGGACAGTTTGGCATAGTCACAAGCCTCAATGCCGTCCATACAGGCTGTGTAATTGTGTTGATGCTGCGCAAGAGACAATGCTGCTGCTTCTTCCGGCGTCAACCTGGAGCGGTCACAGTTGGTCTCTCCGCGGCGGCATTCAACTACATTTCGATCGTGTTCAACCACATCTAACTGTGCCCGTTCAGGGCCGCTAAGACGAGACCGGTCGCAAGAGGCGAACCCATACTTGCACGCGGCAAGGTTCTGGTCCTGTTCGTTCGCTTGCGCAAATCCCAGCAGCGGCAATACGAGGATGCATACCGCCAGCATCCAGACGGATTTCAAAATATTGAACTTCATAATGGTTTGACTCTTTCATGACGCAGTTGAAAAGCTGAACGTTAGATGTGAAGGAATGTGGATACTTCGTGGATACTTCTATTGGAAGAGACTGTCCGGTGATTCAGCAAAAAGCAGCGGGGGAATTAGGAATTCAGGTTTTGGGAACTCTTGTAGTCGCCGTCACCGGCCGCGCCGCGCCGCTCGCGAATTTCAACCCAGATCGCCAAAGCCAGCAGGCCGGTACTGATAGCAGCCACTGTAATAAGGACACTCATGTTCGCCTTCTTTTTTTCGATTTTCGAATGGATGGTCTACAAGTATTATGAGCGCACAGATCAGGATGAGTCTGTATAAAACAGCTCACAACTTATACTCATTGACACTACTGGGGAATGAGCGTAGCGTCAGGACTAGAGCGAGCATCTTTCCTCACTTTTCAGATTCTCTGAACTAAGTCAGCCCATCTGGTCAGTTTTTCTTAGCCGTCCCAACCCAAGGAGGTTGATTTATGTTCGCACGCAGAATCTCCGTCCAGCTAAAGCCCAACAAATTCGCTGAATTTACCAAAACCTTTGAGAGCGAGATTCTTCCGCTGCTTCATAAACAACAAGGCTTTAGAGACGAGATTACATTCGCCACGCCTGATGGAATCGACGTGATGGCGATCAGTTTGTGGGACACGAAAAAAAACGCCGAGAACTACGACGCCAACACCTACAAAGATGTGCTCAAGAGATTAGATAACGTGATCGCTCTGGCACCATCCGTAGTTGGGACGACAGAGGTCCTTCATTCCACCTTTCACCACATCAGGGCAGGCAAAGTAGCTGCATAAGTAGCTCGGGAAGCCGCTTTTCTTTGAGGAAAAGACGGTTCGCCCTCCGGCGCCTCACTTGCACTTTTTGTAAACAGAAAAGGAAATGTTATGAATAACACCCCACCCGGAACGCCCGTAACAAAAGTAGTGATTGACCGCATTCTGGAAAGCGCAGTGGTATTGAGTTGGAAGGACCTGTTGCATGGTTCTCAAAAAGGCCTGCTGAGGATTGAGTATGCTCCTGGAACCATCCTTTCCTATTTGAAAATCTGGCAGCTTACAGGCAGAGGCGAATGGAGCCTGGTTTGTGAATACTGGATGGCAGGCGGAGTTACCGGCAATCAGCTGGAAGGAATGACATTCAGCAATGACTATCATTCCGTGGGCCTGGCGGGAATGCTGCAAGTCATCATGCAACATCAAAACAGTTTTTTTCCTTCAGCGTGGAAGACTGGAACAGGCCTGATCCAGGTTACTCTGCCCACGGAGCAGGAAAGCCTGGATGCCACCGCCTGCATGAAGAGCGCATATGACAGCCTCGGACTAACGTTCGCCCATATTCCCGAACCGGCAATGGCATAGATAAAAGCATTTGCTTTCCACGTGAGGAAAGAACCATGACCACCCTGCTCTTCAGCATCGCCATTTCCACCGAGTATCGCGGATCAAAGGACATTTATTCAGCACAGGCCATCGCGAGCAACGGAGAGAAACTCTATCATCCGGCAGAGGGGCTCTCAGTTTCAGAAGTTCTGGAGAAAGTAGTGCAGGAAATACGGCTCCAGGAAAAGAAGCGCGCAACGTTCCGGTAAACGTAATTCCAGAAAAGAGAACAATTGCCACAAGCCAAGTTACATCTGAGATATTCCACAGCTACAGTTCCAGCCAGGGCATTTGCCACAAAACGAAACGTAACGACCATGAAGAAGCCGGCTGTTTGCCTTGAAATGACTGAGACAGAGATCGTTGCCAAGGCGCAAACAGGGGATATCGCCTGCTTTGAATTGCTGTACGCCCGTCATAAAAAGCGGATCTTCACCCTCTGCTACCGCATGACGCGCAACTACTCCGAGGCCGAAGATTTTACCCAGGAAACGTTTCTACAGCTCTACCGGAAAATTGCACTGTTCCGTGGAGAAGCCGCATTTTCAACCTGGCTGCACCGCATGGCAGTCAACATTGTGTTAATGCACTTCCGCAAAAAAGGCATTATCGAAACCTCACTCCATGAGATCCTCGACCCACAAGAAGAAGGAACGCTAACCAGGCAATTTGGAAAAAGAGACGATACGCTTCATGATGTGGTTGACCGGATCACCATGGGCCGTGCCCTGGATGATCTCTCTCCCGGATACAGGTGCGTCTTTGTTCTTCACGACGTTGAGGGCTACGAGCACAACGAAATTGCAGAGATGCTCGGTTGCTCAATCGGCAACAGCAAGTCACAGTTGCATAAAGCTCGCATGAAACTGCGCACTCTTTTGCCGGAAAAGAAAATCATGGAAAAGAAAATTATGATACGAACCGTTGAACAGATTGCGGCCTGACAATGATCATTGAAACTCTCTCCTTATCTCTAATGTGGCTCTTAACCCTGTCGCTCTTTTTCCAGCAACGCCGCTTTGCGTTTTACGCCCCAGCGATATCCCGCAAGACTGCCACTCTTCTGCACCACGCGATGGCATGGCACAACCAGCGCTACCGGATTTGAAGCACAGGCGCTGGCCACGGCGCGCACGGCTTTCGGCCGCCCGATTGTTTTCGCAACGTCGGCATAGCTGCGCGTCTCGCCGCGAGGGATACGCCGCAGTTCTTTCCAGACCATCTGCTGAAATGCTGTTCCTCGCAGATCGAGCGGAATATTCAACGTCGCCGATGGGCTGCTCAATGACTGTTTGATTTGCGCTGCCACGGCTTCCAGCTTCTTGTCGTCGCGATGGATCTTTGCCGCATTGAAATCACTCTTCAGTTCGCGCACCATCGCTGCTTCGCTTTCACCAAAGCGCACAGAGCAAACACCGCGCTCTGTGGTGGCGACCAGCAGCTTTCCCATCTCCGTTGAGACCATGGTGTAATCAATTTCAACGCCTTCGCCACCGCGCCGGTATGCCGATGGCGTCATTCCCAGCTGCGCAGGAATATTTTCATAAACCCGGCTGCTGGAGCTGAAGCCGGCCTCATAGATGGCTTCCGTCACACTGGAATCGCTGCGCAACGCCTGGCGAAACTTTCCTGTACGCCGTGCCTGCTGATATTCCCGCGGACTGATTCCCAGCGCGCGTTTGAACATCCTCTGAAAATGAAACGGACTGATGGCCACATGCCGTGAAATCGCCGTAAGGCTCAGCGTGACATCAAGGTTCTCATCAATGTAGCGGCAGGCCGCCTCAACTTTTTGCATCTGCGGATTCCGCTCCAGTGGCGCACAACGGCGGCATGCTCTGTATCCAGCCTGCTGCGCCTGGCTGGGCAAATCAAAAAATTCAATGTTCTCCCGTTTAGGGCGGCGGCTCGGACACGTTGGACGACAAAACACGCCTGTGGATTTCACCGCATAGACAAAGTCACCATCAGCGCGAACGTCGCGCGCCAGCACCATGGACCACCGCTGATTTGCATTTCCTGATGTCATCTCTGGCTGCATTTTAATTTCCTCCGCAACCAACTCTACGGATTGCAGAGAAAACAGACTATCCGCGCCTTGCGCTCAAAGTAAATTTTCTTCTGGTTCAAAATGCTATGTTCTCCAACTCTGGATTTTCCGGAAATGGGCCAATGATTGTGCACGAAAATAGACGCTGAGAGTGCACGAAATGAGTGATTTTAAGATACAAGACAGGCGTACGAATTCATCCTTCTACTCTGGATTCGTACACCCCAACCCCTGTACTTATGATGTCGTACGTTAGTGGTTTTCAGAGGGAAATTACGTGCTATGCTCAGTGCTGCACCCCTCGTCTATGAAACTCAATACCTGAGCAGGAGTAAACGAGAAGAATGTATTCCCCCTCCCCGACGACTCGTCTTCGAATCATTTCCTGGGTCGTGACGTTTTTGCTGCCGGCGGCCGCGTGGAGTTTCGCGTGGGCCAGCCTACCCTATTTCCATCCCGGGATGGGAGTGTTCTTTGTCGGTGCTGCCTGTATCTCCGCCGTCATAGGCGGACTTCCTGCCGCAGTAGTAGGAGCTCTGCTGAATACAGCAGCTCTGAACGCCTTTATTTACCTCTATGTGCCACAGAATTCACGAAGCAGCAACGAACTCTGGTCAGCTCTGCTTGTAGCTGTTTGCCTGGTGGTGGGCCTGGCGCGGCAAAAGTGGTCGGCGGCAGAGATGGTTGCCGGCAGACTCAGCTCTGATCTTGCACGCTTGCGTGACGAACTGGAATCCCAACGCAGTGACCTTAAGCGCTTTCACGATCTCAGCGTGCGCCTTTCCAGCAACCTGGAATTGCAACGCCTGTTAAATGACGTGCTGACCTCCGTGGCTTCCTTGCAGAAGACTGATCTCGCTATGCTCCTGCTGCTGCCGGAGCGGAACAGCAAAGTTTTGCAGGTGGCAAGCTTTACTGGATTCACAGCGGAGCAGATCAATCTCTTTGGCGATCTGACAACCTCTTTCTTCTCTGCTGACCATCACGTTCTGATTGAAGATATCGAGAAGTCCGGAATTTATTTTCCTTTTGTCGACGCAGCTACACAAGTCGGTTTTCGCGCCGTATTCAGCACGCCAATCATCAACGCACGCGGCGACTCTCTGGGCATGGTGGTCACATTCTTCCGCAGGCCGCATACACCGACCGACCGTCAATCGCGGCTGGTAGAGCTGTATGCCCGTCAGGCCTCAAACGCGCTCGATAATGCTCGCCTCTATCACGAATCGCTGCAAACGCTGGCTGCCGAGCAGCAGCGCACGGCTGTGCTGCGTTCGCTGGCTGAGGCTTCCGTCAAGATCAACTCGGCGCTGGCACTGGATTCGCTTTTGCAAAGCATTACCGACCAGGCACGCAACATTGTGGGCGCACATCAGGCGCGCACCACGCTGCTGCCCAGGGGAGAATGGAACCGCAGCATCACCTGCGTCTCCGTTGTTGAAGGCCAGGCGCCATTAGAGTTCGCACAGGAAAGCTCTGAGATGTTCATGCTGGCCTGCAACCTGAATAAGCCAGTCCGGCTGCAGGCTGGAGCGCGGGCATATTCGCTGGGCCCTGTGCGCCGCGCAACCGACGCTACGCGCCATGGCTGGCTGGCCGCTCCGCTGCTCACGCGCGACGGCAGAAATCTTGGACTGATCCAACTCTCACAGAAACTGAACGGTGAATTTTCTCCGGACGATGAAGCCATCCTCGTCCAACTTACGCACATGGCATCCGTGGCGATTGACAACGTACGCCTCTACCGTGAAGCGCAGGAGCAGATTGCCGAAACCAAACGGGCACAGGAAATGCTGGAGCGCGGCAAGGAGAGCATGCAACTGGCGCAGCAATATGTTGGCATCGGCATCTGGGAATGGGACCTGCAAACCGGCGGGCTGGCATGGTCAGACGAGATTCGCCGCCTGCACGGAATTGAAGTGGAAAAGTTTGATGGCCGCTATGAAAGCTGGATGGAGAGCATTGTCTCTGAAGACCGCCAGCCTGTGCATCAGGCAATTACAGACGCCCTGGTGAACAAGGGTGAGTACGAGGTGCAGTATCGCGTGACCTTTGCCGATAAAACTATCCACTGGCTGGAAGCGCGCGGACGCACGATTGTGATGGGCGATGTTCCCGTCCGCATGCTGGGCGTAGCCATGGACGTGACCTCGCGCAAAGCCTCGGAAGAAACCTTGCGCCAGTCAGAAAAAATTGCCGCCACCGGCCGTCTGGCGGCGAGCATTGCGCATGAGATCAATAATCCTCTGGCTTCCGTGATGAATGCGCTTTACATCCTGCGCACCAACTCGAAAATGCCGGAGTCGGCGCTGGTCTATGTAAAGACCGCGGAAGAAGAATTGGCCCGCGTGGTCCATATCACCAAGCAGACGCTTGGTTTCTATCGCGAAATCTCTTCTCCTGTGATGAGCTCCGTGCCGCAGCTGTTTGAAGAGGTCCTGGCCGCCTATGACGCAAGAATTGAGCAGGGTCAGGTGGTGGTGCGTAAGGATTTCAGCGATGTTGGCCAGCTGGCGGCATTCCCCAGTGAACTGCGCCAGGTATTCTCGAATTTAGTCTTGAATTCGATTGAAGCCATCTCTGAGCCAGGCAACAGCATATTTATCCGTGTAAAGCAAGCGCATGACAAACATGGCCACGCCGGCATTCGCATCACTGTGGCGGACACTGGCCGCGGCATTCCAGCGGAAAATATGACACACATCTTTGAGCCTTTCTTCTCCACGAAAGACTCCAAGGGCACCGGCTTGGGCTTATGGGTGAGCCAGGGCATTGTGCAAAAGCACCAAGGCAGTTTGCGCGTGCGCAGCCGCGTGGATGAAACCCATCACGGCACCTGCTGCTCGGTCTTTCTCCCGTTCGCGACGGATGAGATTGCCCAGGAGAACGAGCCACAGTCCTCCTCTGAAACGCCTGCTGGAGACATCTTGAGCAGAGGCGCTGCTGTATCGAATGACGACCGCTCTGCGGCTTAGGCAGATTTCTTCTGCATCGCCTCAAAAACAAGGACCTTACCGCGTTCTGACGGCGGTACCCATTTGTATGACCGTGTTGTGAAGTTTGCCGGAACGTAAAAAACAATTAGCTTGCCCATAACCACCTCTTACCCGGCAAGGCTAGCAATGCAGCTTGGAGCGATTGATTAAAGCGGAATTAAAAATCCTAACTCCCGAACGATTGTCATCAAACAGTGACTATTCGTGGCGCAAGGCGACCATTGGATCCACCTTGGTTGCGCGTCGTGCAGGGATATAGCATGCCAGCAAAGCCACTATGGCGAGCAGCGCTAGAATTCCTGCAAACACCACAGGATCCGTAGGGCTCACACCAAACAATACCTTGGTCATCACGCGCGTGACGCCAAAGGCCAGCACAACCCCAATGGCCAGACCAACTATCGCCAGCTTCGCGCCTTGAGAAATCACCATCTGTAGAACAGTCGAACGTGAAGCTCCCAGTGCCATGCGGATGCCAATTTCGCTGATACGCTGCGTCACCATATAGGACATCACGCCATATATTCCAACGGCAGCCAGCAGCATTGCCAGCCCGCCAAACAGGCCGAGCATGATCGCTTCCAGCCGTGGCTGCGCCACGGATTGTGCCATGATTTCATCCATGGTAAACACCGCCGCCATGGCTAAATTTTTATCCACCTGCGCAAGTTCATTGTGGATAACATGAATCAGTGCCTTAGGATCGCCCGTGGTACGGACAACAAACGATGGATTCGTGCTGTAATCATGCTGCCTGATGGAAGCATAGACCGCGGGCTCCGCCGCCTGATCGAGTCCGCCATAGCGGACATCCGGCACAACACCAACCACAGTGAACTGCGGCGGATGAAAGCCCGGGGGAACCTGGTCCTTAGGGATCAGGTTTTCCGGCGGCGTTAACAACACAACTTTGCCGATAGCGTCCTGATTTGGCCAGAAGCGGCGCGCAAGGGTCTCATTGACCACCACGCTCAACGGCGCAGTGGATTGATCATGCTCATCCAACAAGCGACCTTTCACCGCACGCACTCCCATGGCCTTGAAGAAATGTCCGTCAACGGCGCGATATTGTACGAACGGAACTTTATCAATGTTGGCTGGCAGCGGATGGTCAAGAGGAACAAAGAATTTGGTCCAAGCCTCGCCTTGCAGTGGAAGATTGGAGACCGCCCCTGCAGCTTTCACGCCGGGCAGCCGCTCTATGCGGGAAAGTGTCTCCTGAAAAAAAGTCACCACTCGTTGCGGAGCGCCAACGCGCCGGAGATCAGGTTGGGGATCATAGACCTGCGGAAGACTCACGGTGAACGTAAGCACCTGCGCAGAATCAAAACCCGCATCAACATGCATAAGTCTGGCAAAGCTTTTGAGCGCCAATCCCGAACCGATGAGCAGCACCAGCGCCAGCGCCACTTCACTGATCACCAGGCCTTTGCGTACGGCATGATTGCCGGAGGCTTCAGAGGTTCGTCCACCTTCCTTGAGAGTTTCGTTGAGCTGTCGCGTACGGGAATTCTGGAATGCAGGCAGCAAGCCAAAGAGCACGCCAGTGAGCAAAGAAAGCGCCACGGTAAAGAGCAGCACCCATGCGTCCAGGTGGATGTATTCCACACGCGGCAGGAAATCCTTAGCCAGCGGCAACAGGCCAAGGCAGAGATAAGCCAGGCCCAATCCTATTGCTCCACCTATAAACGCGACCAAAATGCTTTCGGTAATAAACTGGCGCAACAATCGGCGGCGGCTTGCGCCCAGCGCTCCACGGATGGCAATTTCCTTTTGCCGCCCTGCAGAGCGCGCCAACATGAGGTTGGCCAGATTGACGCAGGCAATCAGCAGAACAAATCCCACCGCGCCCAGCAAGATCAGCAACGCCGGGCGCACGTCACCCACCCAACTTTCATGCAGTGGCTTCAGGTTTGCGCCTACGCCTTTGTTTTCCGGAAATTGCTCGGCAATGGACAGCATGATTGCATTTAAATCGGACTTGGCTTGCTCCTGTGTTGTGCCGGGCTTGATCCGTCCGACCATGTTGAGGAAGTAATTGTTGTGCGAATCAAGGTCGTCTTTGGGCTTCCACGCCATTGGGACCCAAAGCTGCCTGGGTGAACGCCATGAAAAACTGGCCGGCAGCACACCGATCACGGTATAAGCCTCGCCGTCCAGACGAAGCGCTCTGCCTTCAATTTGTGGATCTGCGTTCAAATGTGTGCGCCAGAACTCATGGCTCAGAACCACAACGTGGTGCAGCCCCCACTTTTCTTCTTTCGGAAGAAAATCTCTTCCCAGCATCGGCTTAACGCCGAGGGTGCGGAAGAATTCTGCCGAGACAACCTGCCCTTCCAGCCGCTCCGGATTATCAGTCCCTGTCAGATTGAAGTTGCTGCTGTAAAAGCCAGAAAGGCTTGTAAATGACTGGTTGCGCTCGCGCAAGGCGCGGAAGTCAGGCGGCGAACCTCCGAAATTATCCAACCCGCGAGAAGGTGCGCTGTTATAGACATACATCAGCTTCCCCGGATCGTCATACGGCAGTGGCCGCAACAACACGCCGTTCACCACGCTGAAGATCGCCGTGTTGGCGCCTATTCCCAAGGCTAGTGTGACAATGGCGATCACTGTAAATCCAGGTGACTTGAGCAGAAGGCGCGCTGCATATCGCAGATCTTGTAGCAGGACGTCAAAAAACGGCAGCCTTGCCTGGTTGCGATAATTTTCCTGAATGTTTGCAGCGTTACCTAAAGTGAGAGCAGCTTGGCGCCGGGCTTCACCTGTCGTCATGCCACGGCGCAGGTTTTCCTCAGTAAGTAGATCCAAATGCGCGCGCAATTCATCTTTCAGTTCACCTGCGCTCTTTGACGAATGCAGCGATCCCTTGATCCGTGATGCAAGAACTCGCAACCATGTCATTTGAATCTCCTCTCCAGCTTTTCATGTTGATTATCAACATGAGATAGATATTCGATGGCATACGCTAGTTACATCCGGCAAAACTTAGCATGTGCCGATGGAAGCTCGTGAAAAAACTTATGCTTGCTGGGCGCCGCTCAGCAGCCGCGCCATGACCCCGGAGATGCGTTCCCAGTTTTTGGCTTCTATCGCAAGCTGCTTGCGTCCGGCATTCGTCAGGTTATAAAACCTGGCTTTGCGATTGTTCTCTGAGATGCCCCATTCGGATTTGATCCATCCACGTTGCTGCAAACGCAGAAGCGCAGGATAAAGAGTTCCCTGGTTGAGTTGCAGAAGGTTCTCTGAGACCTGCTCAATGCGGCGCGCGATCCCATAACCATGCAATGGCCCCAGCGCCTCCAGCGTTTTCAGGACCATCAGGTCCAGGGTTCCCTGCAGCACATCCGCTTTCGCATTTGACATTGAAAAGCTTCTCCTGTTGGTTACCAACAGAAGTTACACCCCGCCCTCTGGAATGTCAACAGGAGTGGCGCTGGACCGGGTTTTGAGCGCAGACGCCAGCGTTATGAACTTATTTGCACATCGCGATGATGAAAGATAAAACGGAAGTAATGAAGGGTTTATTGAATTGAAAGCACTTACCTTTCTAGGGCATATTTCATGTCAACATTAGAAGATTTAATAATCAGAAAAATCTTCTTTTTGGGTTATCCTAGTACTCGCTTAAGGCAGTTACCTTTGTCCTATGCCATCAGTAAGGCAACATAGAGCTATCAAAAATGCGGGGCCCAACCCGGCCGGATTCTCACTGGTTGAGATGGTGGTGGTAGTCATGGTCATTCTGATCATTGCGGCCATTGCGATCCCGAATCTTGTCCACGGCAAGATGCGCGCCAATGAAGCTGCCGCTGTAGCTTCTGTGAAGACGATCCATACCGCTGAAGTGCTGTTCTATAACAATTATCCAGATGTTGGCTATTCCAGCAGCCTGGCTAACCTGGGCAGCAATGGCAGCACGTGTGAAAAACCTACCAGCACCAATGCCTGCATCATCATGGACGATACATTAACCAGTGGAATGAAAAGTGGTTATGTATTCGAAATCGTAGGTGACGGAAACAAACCAACCGCCGCTTACACCGTGACTGCAACTCCGGAATCAAGCCTCAGCGGAAATTGCGGCGTCAGCTCTTCACAAGGCGGAGAGATTACCTTGTCTGCGCCAGGCGCACCTGTGAAACCAAGCACGTTGTCAGCCGGCAGCGGCATCAGCGGCGGCGGTTGCGAACCCTAACTCGAAAGAAACGTTTTTCCTTCTTTTCTTTTATTCAGACTTCACAGCCACTGACACGCGCGTATTTTCCCAATCCAGATTCAACTCGGCAGCGCTCTCGCTTTTCTTGTCGAATGAGATCGTGAATTGCTCCACGTTTTGAGGCAGTGAGCTCTTCTTCATATCGATGCGGGCCAAGTCCTGGTCCTCATGGTATTCCGTGCCCCATTGCCCAGTCTGCTTGCTGATGATGAGCTTCCATGTGCCGTCTGAAGGCAGACTATAGAGCGTGTATTTTCCGGCAGGCACTTTTGTGCCTCCGATGTTCAGGTCAGCTTCAGTCGTGAATGTTGTGGCTTCATTGGCTCCTGTGCGCCATACCTTGCCATACGGCGCCAGTTCCTGGCCGACCTTTCGGCCTTTCAGCGACGGCCGGCTGTAATCGATGCTGATCTTCTTGCCTTTGAGGGTAACGTCTGCCGTTGCCGGAGGGCTGGGACGCTTGCTCTTGTCCTGCTGCGCCACGGCCATGACCGCGAACAACAAGGCACATGAGACCCCGATTGCTAAATAGCTTCGCTGCATTTTTTATCGTTTCCTTTCCTCTGAAACCAATTTATGATCGCGGCCATTGATCCTGCACGGCAGCTGTAACGGTTGTAAACGGTAATGTTTTAGCGGCCAAAGCTGGTGCGGCGAGAAGTCACCAAAGTGTATGGCGGCCGTGTATCAGACGCGTCTTTTCATAATCCGTGGCGTCACATAAAGTTATACCGAACTAATCCATAGAAAAGAAACTTGAGCGAGGGCAAGCCATGAAGCAACGTTTGGCGTTTTTGCTGTTCCTCTGTCTGACCGCTTTGAGCGCCGTGGGACTGGCTCAGTCTACCGCGCCTGCGCCAGCGGCGCCCGTGCAACGCACCACCAAGGCGGTGAACTATCGCCTGCGCGGCGATACCGTAAAGATCGACTTTCATGGCACTGAGCTCATGCAGGCCGCCATGGGCGAAGCCAGGGTCACGGGCAAAAAGAGCAGTGTGGAAATTGACGCCAAGTTTGAAGGCCTGGATGATCCCACCAAGTTCGGCCTGGAATATCTCTCGCTCGTTTTGTGGGCCGTTTCTCCTGAAGGCCGCGCCGTGAACCTGGGCGAGCTTGTGGTGGACCACAACAGCAGCCGGGTGAAAGCCATCACAGACATGCAGACCTTTGGCATGATTGTGACCGCGGAGCCTTATTTCGCGGTGAACCAGCCCGGCAACATGGTAGTACTGGAAAACGTATTCAATTCGTTGACCGCGGGCCGCCAGGAAAATATCGACGCTAAATACGAACTGCTGGGACGCGGCACGTACTCTTCCACCAACACCAGAATTCAGGATGCGATCTTCGGCATTGACCGCAAGACGCCCCGCGAACTTTTTGAAGCTCGCAATGCGGTACGCATCGCCAACCTCGCTGCAGCCGACAAATATGCGCCTTCCATCCTGACCAAAGCCACGCAGCAATTAAGGCAGGCGGAGGAGGCGTACGTCCAGAAGCGCGAGAAAAGCATTATTGAGACCATGGCGCGTGAAACCGTAAGCACCGCTGAGGAAGCGCGCGTGATGGCAGTGAAACAAAAGGTTGAGGAAGATGCACAGGCCAAGGTCGCAGCGGACAAAAAAGCGGCGGAAGATCGCGAAGCCAAGGCCCGCCAGGATGCAATGGCGGAAGCGCAGCGCCGCCAGGCCGCGGAAACTGCTCAATTGCAGGCCGAGCAGGCCCGTGCACAGGCGGAAGCCGCTAAAGCCGATGCCGAGCGCATGAAGGCGGAAGCAGAAAAAGCCCGGCAGGAAGCTGAAGTTGCCCGCCAACAGGCTGACGCCGCACGCGCCGCCGCCGAACAGCAGAAAGAAGCTCTGGCTGTGGAAGCAGACAAGGCGCACAAGGCAGCAGAAGAATCTGAGCGTCTACGCCAGCAGGCCGAGCAGGAGAAAGCAGATCTCCGCGCGCAACTGCTGCAGCAGCTCAACTCCATTCTTGCCACACGTGACACTGCGCGCGGGCTGATCGCCAGCATGTCTGACGTTCTTTTCAAAACCGGCAGCTTTGAATTGCTCCCCGGCGCGCGTGAACGACTGGCCAAGGTGAGCGGCATTATCATTGCCCATCCTGGATTGCATCTTGAAGTGGAAGGCCATACTGACAGCGTTGGTGGCGATGACTACAACCAGAAGCTTTCAGAGAACCGCGCACAGGCCGTCCGCGATTACCTGGTGCAGCAAAGCATTCCAGATAATTCGATCGTGTTCCGCGGCCTGGGTAAGACCCAGCCCGTAGCCAGCAATGACACGCCGGAAGGACGCCAGCAGAATCGCCGCGTGGAACTAGTGCTCTCTGGCGATGCCATCGGCATGAAAACAGCAAGCGCCAGCGCACCCGGAGCAAAATAGACCGCGGTCGATTCAAATAAAAAGGAACCCTTGAGGGTTCCTTTTATTTTGCAGGATATTGTTTTCTGAATTTGCTAGATTGCTGCCGGTCTAATGTCGTCACGCCGTTCCAGCAACATGGAAACTGATTCCAGAACGCCTTCTCGCGAATCACCGGTGACAAAGCTATTGCCATCGATATCCGGGCGGACGCGTCCCATCTGGAGAATCGGAGTTTCAGGAAGATAGTGCCTGACCGTGAGGCCAATGGCCTTTTTCATGCGAGGCTCAACGCTATCGGCAATCAAGACCACGTCAAATGCCTGGCTGTTGCATGCCTGGTCGACCTCTTTCAGGCTGCAAGCGGTTTTCACCTGGTAACCGGCGCGTTGGAGCCATTCAAGCCGCAAACGCAGGGCAGGTTCAGTTGCCACGATTAACAGCAGCGCGGCAGAGAGGGAAGTTGGATACATTATGGGGGTGCTTCCTTGAACCAAAATTCTTTACATAATTTAAATCGATTTCACGATTTAGAACAGGGGCGTTTCACTTAGTCCTTTATTTTCAATCGCCTAAAAAGCAAAAAACATCCGATCCGATTAAAAACTCAAATAAAACCATCAACTTACAAAGAACACGCCACGCGGAAAATCTAGGGATCCAATCTACCTAGTCCGGTCAACGGTCAATCCGTATTTGTGCTCAAATGAATTTTCGGGGCGGCAACACAAATAACCTCTCTTGCGATAAGCTGACACTCATGCCCTCCTCTTCTGAGACCACTACGCCGCCTGCGACGACGTATACGCTGAAGACGATTTTGAAGTTTAAGCCCTTCCGAACGTTGTGGATGGCACAGTTTGTCAGCATCTTTGGCGACTTTCTGGCGCTGTTCGGCGTGATCAGCCTGATTACCTTCCGCTGGCACGGAACAGCCGTGGACGTCACTACCGTGACGATTGCCTTTATCCTGCCCATGGCATTCATTGGACCGTTTGCGGGTGTCTTTGTCGATCATTTGAATGTGAAGCAACTGATGATCGCCAGCGACCTGATAAGAGCCGGGCTGATCTTGTTGCTGCTGGTTGCGCACACCGTTCCGCAGATCGCCGCGATCTTTATTGCGCTAAGCACCGTTTCCAGCTTCTTTGCCCCGGCGCAGTCTGTAACGCTCAGAACCATTGTTCCGCCTGAAGGCCTGCTGGCCGCCAATGCGCTCATGGCGCAGGCATTTTACGTAGTACGCCTGCTCTCCCCTGCGGCTGCCGGAGGGTTGGTGGCTTTGCTGACAGAAAAATCCTGCTTTTACCTCGATGCAGCCAGCTTTGTTTTTTCAGCCACCATGATTTCCGCATTGGCGATCGTTCGTCCCGCTCGCGCCAATACTGAGAAGAATGTGAAATCCCTGACGCAGGATTTCCTGGCCGGCAATAAATTCATCTTCACCCATGCCGGACTGGCGTTTGTCTTTATCGCCATGGCCGTGGCCATGTTTGTTCTGAGCTCATTCAGCCCGCTGATTTCCATTTACATCCGCGACTCACTCCATGCCGGCGTCATTATGTACGGCGCAATCAGCGCCATGGTGGGCGTGGGAATGATTGTGGGAACGCAGTTTGTGAACAAGCTGCATAGCAAGTCGAAAGCGCATGTGGTGCTGGGGGGCCTTTTTGCCCTGGGCATTGGCGCGTTCGTGCTGGGCGCATTCCGCTTTACGGCTACGGCCGCGCTAAGCACTTTTATGATGGGCTTTGCCATTGCGTTTGTCTGGGTACCGGCCCAAACCATGTCACAGCAGGAAACTCCTCACGCAATGGTGGGCCGGGTGAGCAGTACTTTTATGTCATTGATTTCGCTTTCCCAGATCTTTGGCCTTCTTCTTTCCGGCTATCTGGCGCAAAAGCTCGGTATCAGGCTGCTGTTTATGGCGTGCGCTGGAGTGCTGGGCGTGATCTCCGCGGCCGGATACTTCACGATGCGCGGCCGCCGCGTTGAATCCAGCGCCGCTGCTGCGGTGAATGAAAATCCGCAATCGAGCGCGGCCAGCCAAAACAGGTAATTCGTCCCAATCCAAGACCTGAAATGGTTACCAAAGCATGACTGGTTACTTTGGTGACTTTGTCCTGCTCCATTCCATTCATTAGGATCATTTCAAATGTGCCGCCTGCATAAGCGGGTACGGGTAAGAAGCACCGCAAATCGCAGGCCGTGAAGGAGAAGCAGGTGAATTGGGTTTCCATGTGGCGACATGCCCGTCGCAAATGGATCAGTCCAGTGATTTTTGCCAGTGTGCTGGCGATCGTGGGCTTTTTTGTTTATCAACCGGCCAGTGCTCAGGCAACTGCACGCAAAATAAAAACACGGGTAGAACCTGTCTATCCTGAGTTGGCCAGAAAAAATAATCTTAGCGGCAGCGCCCGGGTTGAGCTGCTGATTACAACTGACGGCAGAGTCAAAGACGTAAAGGTGTTAGGTGGAAGTCCGGTTTTCGTAGAAGCAGTGGTTTCAGCCGTCACGAAGTGGAAGTATGAGCCTGCCGCGGAAGAATCGTCCGTGGTTGTGAAGTTCGATTTTGCTAACACGCAGTAACTCTCTTCTTAAATTCTCTTCTGCCTGATTCGGCCTGGATGGAAGATTGTCCAGGCCTTTTTATTTTTGTCCGTGATAAGGTTTTGCCATGCCAACGGACACATTTCTGCAAGCCGCCATTGAAGAAGCCCGCCTGGGCATGCAGGAAGGCGGCATTCCAATTGGATCAGTGATCGTACATCAGGGAAAGATCATTGGCCGCGGACATAATCGCCGGGTGCAGCAAGGCAGCGCTATTTTGCACGGCGAAATGGATGCGCTGGAAAATGCCGGACGCCAACCCGCTGCTATCTATCGTGAATGCACGCTCTATACGACGCTTTCGCCGTGCAGCATGTGTTCCGGCGCAATTCTGCTGTATGGTATTCCCCGCGTGATCGTCGGTGAAAATAAGACGTTCATGTGTGAAGAAGAGTTGCTGCGCTCGCGCGGCGTTGCAATTGAAGTTGTACAGAATGCAGAGTGCATTCGGATGATGGAAGAGTTTATCAGCAAAAATCCGAAGTTGTGGAATGAGGATATTGGGGAGTAAGAAAAGCAGCGGCGGAATGCTGCCGCCGTCAGGGGCTAAAGCCCCACTCAACTCAAAACTTTGCGGCACGGCTAAAGCCGTGCCCTGACACTTGTCTCGTATTCGCTAATGGCTCCTCAATACTTCCAGCTAGTATCTGCTGCTTGTGGCGCATTCAATGTAATGTGGTTTGCCATCACACGCACAAGCTCGGCCTGATTCAGCGGCGTCCAGCCGTGGCCTTTCATGGGACGGCCAAACTCAAATGATCCGCCGAAAGGTGGATTGGCGTGGCGCAGAAAATCTTCCAGCTTATAGACCGCCAGGTTCAGGTAGAAATTGTCCATGTCACCGCAGTAGATGTGCAGCTTGCCTGCGAGCTTGGCGCCGAGAGTCGCCCAGTTCTGCTCCATGTAATAACGCAGATCATAGTTATTGGCCTGCATGAAGTTGGCGACAGACTTATCGATCTTGCCGGTGGTTTTGTTCCACAACGGTTTGGGATATCCATCCGTGCCGACGGGACCATAGACGGCTTCCCAGGCTTCAAATTGCTGGCCGGACCGTCCGTGTGAACCCAGCACCTCTTCCAGTTGGCTCATCTGGCGCATGGTCACATCGACCTGGCCTTCGTTAGTGCGCTCCATCGGCCGTTCTGGGATTGGCGGATCGTAGTTCGGCGCGAGAAAGGCATTCATGTCGTTATAAATATCCACCAGTTGATAGCGGCTGAAGTCCACTGGATCAGGATAGAAGGTCCAGGTGCCGCCGAAGAAATCTGGATGCAGGACCTGCAGCGCCAGTGATTCCCATCCGCCGGTTGAGCCGCCGGAGAGAACGCGCGCGTATGGCTGGCGGATGATGCGGAAATGATCTTCAATATAGGGGATCAGCTCATTCATGATCGCATCACCGTAAGGGCCGTTATTGTCAGAGTTCACGGCGTATGAGTCGTCAAAATAAACCGTTGGATGCTGGAAGGTAACGGCGATCATGCGTGGGAAGTTCGGCGAGGTCCAGCGCTTGTACAGCTCAGGCCCGGAGATACGGCCTTCGCGCGGTGGCGGATCATCTTGTGATTGTTCGGTGGCAAAGCCAAGCGGCGGATGCAGGCTGAAATGTCCCTGCTCATAGAGCACGGGATAGTGCGCGTTGGGATGCGCGTCATAGCCTTCCGGCAGCAGCACGGTCGCGCCGAGATAGATGGGCTGCCCCCAGAACTGCGTGAGGAGTTTGCTCTGAATCTTGATGTGCTTGACGTATTGCGTGTCGCCGGGCGGAAGTATTACGCCAATTTTGTGGTCGAGATTGAGCCGGATTTCGTAGCCCGTGAGCGGATCAAGATGGAAATGGCCGATGTCACTATACAGATTGCCCGGAGATTTGTTGAACTGCTGGCCTTCCCATTGGTCCATGTGCGCCCAGATAGTATGTCCGTCAGAACGCTGGAAGCGCGTATAGATATTGAGCACCGCCTGGACGTAATAGTCGCCTGCTGGCAGGTCGCGCATGGAGCGTAGCGGGAAACCAAGGGTCTGCCCATCAAGCGTCGCCGCTTGGCCGGGCTGCAGGTCTTGCACGTCAACGGCGATCATCTGCGTGTGCGAGCGCCATCCGCCCACCTGCAGCCGTGGCTCAGGATAGTCCGCGTGCGCGATGATGACAAAGACGCGTCCGGTAACTAGCTCTTTTTGCGATGCCGGCAGCGTAATTTTGAAGGTGATGCTGGAAGCAGCTGCCTGAATGCCAGACGCCAGGGCAAAAATCAGGCAGGCCAACGGAAGCCTGGTCCAACGTTGCGCAAGATTCATGTTTTCTCCGGATGAAGAAGTATATGGCGAGAGGAGACATTCCGCGTGCAGATTTTGCACTTGTTTCTGGTCATCGGACGATGCGATTTTAGAGGACGAAAGCTTGGCTGTACTACTATAATAAGCAGCGGTTGTACGAGGTGCCCCATCCGTAAACTATTCCATTTAGACCTGCCACGAGACAGATACAAGTGCGACGCAGCGATTGTCTGGTGCTTTGATAATCGCTTTGAACTTGCCTTGCACAAACTGATGAAGCGGACTGGATTAGAGCATCCTGACCGCATTCGGGTGGCCGGCGGCGCCAAGTGCCTGGCCGGAAATGACCGTGAAGCTGACCGCCAATTTGTACTGGAGCAGGTCCGCAAATCTATTCGTCTGCACGGAACAGAAACCGTGTTCCTTATGCTGCATTCGGATTGCGGCGCTTATGGCGGCCTGGCGGGATTTGGCAATGACGAAACCAAGGAAGCCGAGGCCCTGTGCGGAGACCTGAAGCGCGCGTCAGAATTTCTCCAGCAGAACATTCCGGGCATTCAGGTAAAAACATTTTTTGTAAATTTTGAAGGTGTCTGGGATGCCGACAGCAGCGTGGCCCCAGGCATGACGGCGTGACTTACTACGGAGAGCTAAATGTTTCACGGCGTTCAAGGTGATTATCGGTGGCTGGAGACAGCAGCCCATGAAATTTATGACGTGCTGCAGGTGTGTCCGGACGTAGCCACCAACAAGAACATAGTGATCACCTCGTTTGACTCCGAGCCGTTCCAGCCAACATCAGAAGAAATGCAGCGCGGCTGGCAGTTGGTGGGACAGTCCTTGCATATTCCACTGGGCGACAGCATCTCCAGCATTCCGTTTGAGGTCTTTGACGAGTGGTACATCTTTGGTCCGGAGTCGAGACCGGACTCGCCGCAGAAAGACTACAAAACCTTTGTGAAATACGATTGGTTCACTCTTGGCCCGGCCCAGACTTTGTACACTCGCAACGGAAATGCGTTTGACCTGAAGCGCATGCAACGCTGGTTCTGGCAGGAGATGGACCAGGCGCGTCCGGAAAGTTATCTGGGTCATGGCAACCGGCTGAAATTTGTTACCCGCAATGCCGATCAATTCAGCACCGTGTTGCGCGGCCTGAGTTCGATGGCCAAGCTGCGACGCCGCGCCATGCAAGCCCCCGCCTAAGCGGTATTCACCATCCCAATCAAGTTATACTTCCCTTCTGATGGCGAATATTCTTTATGGCGTTAACGGCGAAGGGTCAGGACACTCCACACGCGCCAAGGAAATCCTCTCTCATCTGCAACAGCAAGGACACAAGCTCCACATCGTCTCTTTTGACCGCGGCTTGCGCAACCTGAGCGAGAGCTTTCCTGTGACGGGAATTTTCGGTTTCCGGCTCACGTACATCAACAATCGCATGCGCTACCGCAAGACCGTGGCCAGCAATGTGATTAAAGCGCCGCAAGCGGCGCGGAGTTTGAAAGCGCTTTCGCGCCTGGTGGATGAACAAAAGATTGACCTGGTCATCACAGACTTTGAGCCGCTGAGCTGCCATGTGGGACATCGCATGCGCCTGCCGGTGATTGCCATTGATAACCAGCACGCCATCACGAATACACGCGTCTCACTGCCCAAGGGATTTAAGCGCGATGTTGCCGCGGTGAAGCTGCTTACGCGCATCATGACGCCGCATGCCGACGCGTATCTGGTGCTCTCGTTCTTCCCGGCGGAGATCAAGCGACGCGATACGTTTCTTTTTCCGCCGATTCTGCGGCAGGAGATTCTTTCCACCAAGTCACAAACGGGCGACTACGTTCTGGTCTATGTAACTTCGCCCTCGAAAGATCTGGCTGCGCTGCTGAAGCAGGTGCGCTGCAAGTTCGTCGCATATGGCTTTGGTACGGAAGGTCAGGTTGGCAATATATTGTTCAAGAAGCCAAGCATGGATGGCTTTCTGCGCGACCTGGCCGGAGCTAAGGCCCTTATCGCCAATGCCGGTTTTTCTCTGGTGAGCGAGGCCCTGCATATGGGCAAGCCGTATTTGGCCGTCCCGGTGAAAAATCAATTTGAGCAGACCTTCAACGCCTATTACGTCGATAAACTTGGCTACGGCGCATGGTGGAAAGAGCTGAACAAAGAAAAGATCGAATCGTTTTTATTCAACCTGCCAGTTTATGCGGAAAATCTGGAGTCGTATCCGCGCGCTGGCAATGGCGCAATCTTCTCTAAGATCAATGAACTGATTGGCACTCTTACCGCAAAGGCACGCCATGGCCGACGCTGATCCACAAATCGCCGGACCGGAAGAGGTCCCGCAGCCAACGCTACTTTCTGAAGCAGCGTTGGTGATCAGCCTGGGAATCGCGGTGCTTGCACTCTTTGTTTTTGGCTGGCTGGGTGATGAAGTTCTGCGCGGCGATACGCAGCACTTCGATCAGGCCGTCCGTGGCTGGGTGCATCAATTTGTTTCGCCGGGCATGACCCGCGCGATGACCTTCTTTTCGCTGCTGGGCTACAACATTCTGATTGTGGAGATGCTGGTTGCCTTTGCAGTCTTTGCATGGCTGCGCTGGCGACGTGCGGCGGTGTGGCTCGCGGTTGCGATGGCGGGAGCGTTGGCGCTAGATACGGCGCTCAAGTTTGCCTACCATCGCGTGCGGCCTGTAGCGTTCTTTGGCGGGGCGCCGCATTCGTATAGCTTCCCCAGCGGTCATGCACTGTGTTCTTTTTGTTTCTATGGCGTGCTGGCGGGATTGTTGAGCGCGCGCACCAAAGCTCTTTCCTGGCGCATTGTGATCTGGACACTTGCCGCAATGCTTGTGGCGGTGATTGGGCTTTCACGCATTTATCTGGGCGTGCATTATCCCAGCGATGTCCTGGGCGGATATCTGGGAGCTGCAATGTGGGTGAGCACGATCATTGTGCTGGATCATGTGATGAAAAGGCGGAAGAAGCGGCGGAAAGGATAGAGCTTTTTATTTACCGCGGATTTGCGCGGATGATCGCGGATTTATCTTTTGCGCGGACTCGCAGGTATTGATGTGACGTCAGGTACGCGCGGTATTCAATCTCACCTTTTCGCAAACACCGAGAAAGGATGGGCACCGGCGCTGACTACATGGTCTGAACCGCCCGCGACAAAGTAGCGTAGCGACCGCCGAGATCATTCTGTCAGAAGCCCGAATCTACTTTTGCCTGGTGCTCAATTTGTCGAGCGCGCGCTTTAGTGCCTCCAGTTTTTCACCCGCTTGAGCAAGCTTGCCTTCGGCCGTCAGGCGTTGATAATCCGAAAGGGCTTTCGCCGCTTCTGCGATGAGTCCATTCATATCCGCGGAGGTTTGGGTTGAAGCAGATGCTGGCGCGTGTTGCGCAGTTTCTGCAGAGGCGGCAGGATTCATCGACGAAGCGCCCGCGCCGAAAAGCGCCCCCATGGCTGATTCGAACGTCGATCCATAGGCAAGCCGGTCCTGCAATGCAAGCACAACCAGGCGCAACTCCGGCATTGGGCTTCTCTCCGCCTGGAGGTAGATTGATTCGGCATATAAGAGAGCGCGGCCTGATGGAATCACCAGCAGCGGCCCTCGCCGTACATGTGAACCCTGCTGGTTCCACAATGTCAACTGTCCTGAAAGCTGCGCATTCTGGTCGATTCGCGCCTCAACTTGCAGCGGGCCATCAATGAGCTTGGTCTTGGGAAAATCGTAAACAACGGATGTACCGTAATGCTCGCCGTCGCTTCTTCCCGCGATCCAGCCAATCAGATTATTTCTATTGGCCGGTGTGAACGGCAGAATCTCCACAAACTCGACACTGTTTTCACCGGGTAGCTTCATCAGCACAAAATTGGGCTCCATGGGCTGGGATGACTGCGTGTTGCCAGCGCCTGTGCCGACCTCATTCGGGACCGCCCACAAATCTTCGCGGTTATAGAACACTTCCGGATTGGTCATATGATAAAGACCATAGACGGCCGCTTGCAGCTTAAGCAGCAATTCCGGGTAACGCACATGCTTGCGCAGGTCCGGCGGCATATCTTTCGCATCCTTGAAGAGGGTTGGAAAAATGTTGCGGTACGCCGCGACTATCGGATCGTCAGGATTAAACACGTAAAATGTTGTGGTGCCATCGTAGGCATCCACCACAACCTTGACGCTATTTCGGATGTAATTGACCCGGCTCTCGCCAAGACGATAATGGCTGGAATACGGATAGCTTTCTGATGTCGTAAAGCCATCCATCATCCATGACAATCGTCCGTCATTGCCAAGCACGATATAAGGGTCGGAGTCGTAGGTGAAAAACGGCGCTAATTCCTCTATGCGATCACGTACATTACGGCGCATTAACAACCGGCTGTCTTTGCCAATGTCATCACTGAATGGCAGCTTCGCCAGGTCCCCGCGGTCGAACGCGATGATGAGCCGGCGCAACAGCCCTCCAAGAAGAATGCCGCCTTTCCCCTGATATGACGTGACACTGTTTGTCTGGCCTTCCGGATAGTTGAACTCCTGCTGCCTTGTATTCACGTATACGTCCGTGTCCGTAAGCTCGCCAAAATAAATTTCCGGGCGCGTCACGCTAAGGCCACGCACCGTACTCTGTACGGGCATGTTGCTCAGCATCAGGCTGGGCAGCCCTTCTGGCGTGAAGCCGTTGACAGGGTTCATCGTAATGCCATATCCATGCGTGTAAATAAGCTTCTCATTGATCCAGTTGCGGCTGCTTTCCGGAAGCTTGTCAACGCTCAGCTCCCGTGTGGCAAGCATTACCTGCCGTGTTGTGCCATCGATTTCGTAGCGATCAATGTCGATGTCAGGAAAATCGTAGTAAGTGCGAATCTCCTGAATCTGGCGCAAGGTATCTTGCAGGGCACGCCAATCCCAGAGCCTGATGTTCTGGAGCGTCGCCTGATTATTTGCCGGATCGGCCGCTTCCACTGTGGTCTCGGCGGGAAACTCGCGCTGCACAACCTGATCCAGCCCATAGGCCTGCCGCGTCGATTCAATATTGTGGGCAATATAGGGTTGCTCGCGAACAAGCTCGTTTGGTTTCACAATAAAGCTGTTGACGTACCAGCCATAGGCTTGAACAAAGAAATAGCAGGCTGCGGCGGGAAGTATCGCAAGGATCAACCCGCGCCCGCGCCCTGCTCTCAAGCCATTGAAGGCGGCAATCGCGGCGCCAAGAATAAGTCCAATACTGACGGCGAGCATGCCTGGAATCCACACATGCGCGTCTGTATAGGTTACGCCGGCAAAAATCGTATGGTCCTCGAACAATCTCTCAAACCTGGCGATATAGAAGCTTATTGCAAGCGTCAAAAGCAGGAGTGCAAACGTAATGGAGATCCCGCGCCAGGGTGACTGCGTTTGCCCGTCGCGGCGTTTTGTAAGCGCGCGCGTACCCCCGTTGATGAGGGTAAGCACGATAGCGACCCCGAAAGTAATCGCGGCCAGCGTCATCAACCATCCGCTAATGAGCTGCCACGCCGGAAGAGTGAACAGGTAGAAATTGAGCGGCTTGCCAAAAACAGGGTCAACGAGATTTCCGGTGGCATGCGGCACGTGCCAATAGAGGGCCAGTGTCAGCCACTCCACCATCATCACACTGCCGGTCCCTATGGCAATGGCGAGCGAGATACCGAATGCCATCACACGTGTGATTGACGCCACCGGCAGCTTTAACGGCTGCCCGCCAATGAAGATGGTTTGACTGGTCTGTAACTCAACAAAGTATGCGCGCTTCAGTGCCAGGAAGGACCCGTATATAACCACAAATGTGACAATTGCAAACACCGCAAAAACTGCCCATTGAATGCCTTGCGTTTTCCAGAATACCGCTCCGTATCCAAGCGATCCGAACCAGAGAGCATCAACATAATATGAAAATGCCAGACGAAGGCCGAAAAGCGCACCGAAGATGATGGCAAGAAACAAAAGGATTCGCCGGCGACTCCGTGGCGGACGCGGCCAATTGATAGATTCAGTCAATGTTGTACCCCATTTCATCTGCCCTGCTAACTGGGAATCATACTCCGTTCACGACGGGAATCGGTTTGACAGTTATGTGCTGGGGCAATTGAAATTCTTCGACTGGTAGAACTTACTTAAATGGGGGAATGGCAGAAAAGAGTTAACGGAATAGAGGATCTTCAACGGAAACTCCGATGGCTTCCAGTTGCAACGGCCCGGGATCAAAAACGTCATTCATTCTAGATTTCTGATCAGGCACGAAATGAAAGTATCCCATAAATGTGCCCAACACGGGTCGATTATCGGGTGAGATGGCACTGCAGATTCGTTGCCCGGGCTTGCAGTAAAACCACACGGATGGGGAACGATGAGAGACATCTTCTTTTTCGACAGCTGCCGAAGGATCAAACAGGAAATTGTCACCTTCCCAGCCAAATGCCAATCGAGCGCGAACGAGTACCAAACGCCCGTCGAATTTTGATGGGTTCCGTGAAAGATCGGTGATGCTCACAGCAGTAGGAATTTCCTCTGCCAGCGCTGGTTTCGGGATAGTTTTTGTGTTTGGCGTGCTCTGTTGGCAACCCGAAAGCAATGCGACGGACAGCACGAGGACAGGATATCTGCACGGTTTCACGCTCGACAGATTAGCCGTTATAAATCCACGGATTCAAGATACCGAAATACTCAATTACGGTAACAAACTCAAGACCGCAAGGTGCCCACGCCCGCTATTGTCCCCCCTTCGCAAACATGCCGAAGGATGGGACAGCCTAAACGCAGGGGCTAAAGCCCATTTCTTTTTGCGTGTTTTGCGGCACGACTAAAGTCGTACCCTGACACTTGTCTTCCATCACCTGACCCTCTGGACGATGAACTATGTTCGGCAGTGGGTCGCAAAAGACATGACCTCTACTGGTGAACTAGTTCGCGCGTGATTAGAGGAATCGATTGCGCTAAAGTACGGCAGCGCAGCGGAGCGCATGATCTTTGAAAAACCAGCTAAACCCCTATTAACCACAAAGGACATGTAGGGATGGATCTTCTCAACCCTACGCCAATCTGCAGCAGGTTTCTGAAACCTACGCCAAATTGGGATGGATTGGAATGACGGTGCTGAAGTCTACGCCAATCTGGGATGAGTACGGGAGGGGGGAGGTGCAAAGCACCGAGATCGGGTCATCGCCGAGATCGCGCGTCATCGGGTGATCGGAAGATTCAGAACCACCGCCGAGGGCGGCGGTGCCACGCTGGTATGGTCAGCCCACGGAGAAAAACATTGGGAATCTTCCATGAACTACCGCCGCGATATATGAAAATTGCCTTCAGGACGCTCCGCGGACAGGCGCACAAGGCGGCGGGATTCCCGCGGTGGGCAGGTTGACTCATACTCCAGAAATTCCCGGACCACGCGGCCGGCATCGCGGTATCCCTGGACGATGATGGGGCTGATGATTTCAGCGTCAAAGTCGAGAGATCCGGCTTCCAGGGGTTTTTCCGGAGCGATATTGAAGAATTTCACATAGCGGTAATGCTGCTTGCCGATTTCGAGTTCAAGCTGCTCCGGCCTTACGCCCATCTCGGCAGCATAAATTGAGCACAGCCGGTTGATGTTGCTGAGAAGAGCGATATCGGCCTTGAAGTTTTTGGAGATCAGAATGTCCACGGCGTGCACGCCGACATCGAGAAAAGTCTTGATCTTGCCGGTCTGGTCTTCGCCTTCGAGAGGCGCGATCAGCACCAGAAACAAAACGTCGGCGCCCAGGCGCAATGCGGGCAGCACGGGCTGGTTGGTCATGATGCCGCCATCGGTCCAGAGCCGGCCTTCCATGTCCACGGCTTCATAGGCGAAGGTGTAAGAAGAAGAGGCCACGGCAGCCAGCACCAGGTCCTGCGGCTGCTCAACCTCATTTCTGACAAATCCTTGATGCACGCTGGGATCGGCCAGGAGAGTATCAACCGGAACATTGGAGAAGAACCGAGCTGCGCCGCGCTGAATGTCAGTGGCGGTCATGATGACGCGAATTTCCGAATTGCGCAGCTTATCTTCTGGAATGCGGGCACGCAGAAACTTGATGCGATCGAAATTGGGAAACAAGCCGGTGCGCAACGGCATCCGCAGGAAGCGATGGCTGAGTTTGCTGAGCGGATCCTGCAGCAACCGGTATAAGCCCAGCAGAACAAGAATCGCCACAATCACGGGCACATGCGGAGTGATTTCAAAATGGCCGTTCCCTTCCAGCGGCAGATGGATATATGTGAAGCTGAGGAACATGACCAGGAATCCCCAGACCAGCACGTTGGCGCCAATGGAGACCCAGGTCTTGCGCCAGTCGGGCTCCCAGGCGCGGCGGCGCACAAATTTCATGATCACGTATCCGACGTAAGAAAGCTTGTCAGCAAACATGAGAATGGAGATTCCGGCAACGCCAAGCGCCAGCCACGTGAGCTGAGGATGATGGGCGTGAAGAAAGACGCCGTGCCGCTGCATCCAGAGCCAGAGAAAGTTGCCGATTCCGGCTGAGGCTGCTACCAGTCCGCTTAAAAGAAAGATGTAGCGCGACCAGTCAATACCCAATGTTGCCGGCGTGAGTTCAAGCCATGCATCCATCAGCGGCTCGGCCTTGCCGATCAGCCCATCAGAATGCGCCGCGTAAGACGCCGCATTGATGCTGCCAACCGAGGTGGCGGCAATGACATGCGTTGGAACTTCAGCGTCCTGAAAAGCCATGAGCACGCCGGCTTCATAAGCTCCGCGCGCTCCACCGCCGGAAAGCACCACGCCAACTCTGGAGGTACAGACTGGCGGACGATTGCCGGCCGCAATCTGTGCACGAAATTCCTGGCGCAGATTTTCCAGCTCTGCCAGGGCTGCGGTGCTGCGGATTTTGCCGACGATAGGGACCATGTGGAAACAGGCACAGAATACCCCAGCTTCTGGGTAAAAGCCTAACCGCAATGGTGTTACACCACACGGAAAGAAGGCCATTTCATCCCAGAATTTAATTTGAAAGAAAAATGTGACAATTCATTTCTCAATCCGTCTAACTGGCAGGAAAAATCACTGACCCAGGTGTAGATATGAGCACAGTAGAGAGCGTGGTTACCAGCGGTAGATTGCCCATTAAAGATAGCGGCCGGACAGTTTTTGTTCCGCTCGACGAAGTTGAGTACTTTGAAGCTTCAGGAAATTATGTGCGCGTACACGCCGGGGCCGCGCACTATCGCGTGCGCGACAAGCTAAGCGCGTTTGCCGCACGGCTGCCGGAACGGGACTTTGTGCAGATTCACCGTTCTGTCATCGTGAACCGCAACCGCATTCATGAGCTGCGCAGATCATTCAGCGGCAAATATCTTGTGACCCTGATTTCAGGCAAGCAGGTCACGTTGAGCCGCAGCCATCGCCAGCAGCTCTCCGCCTTGAAGGAACCGCACTAAAGCTGGAAGCCTGAACTCTGTCGTCCTTCGATTGCGCATGAAAAAGCGCGCCCACTTGAGCGCGCTTTTGTTTTCCCTGGATCTAGTTGCCGGAATTATCTTTGTCTTTGGCTCTGGCTTCGTGGAAGGCTTCACGCAGGTTAGTCAGAAACAGTTCAGAGTTATTGTTGCGTGGTCCATTGCCTTTGAGAATCTCGTTGAACGGGACCGGCTTCTCATAATAAGCGCGGGTTGAGTCGTCATCCTGCTTTACTACGGCGCCGCTCAGGTCGATTCCGGCAAAAAGTCCTTTGGTGCGCGAATAGACCAGAATCTTGTTCTTCATCTTCCAGTCAGTGCTGGCCTGGGCTTCGCGGCCAATAGGACCGCCGGCAACACCAGCTTCTGCACCCAGCTTGAATTGCGATGTGAGCAGCTCGTTCATGCCTGCATCGCCCAGGAAGACCATGACAAGATCAACAGACTCAAGTCCGATCTGCGCTCCCCATGTTCCACCTGTGATGGCAAAGAAAGCAGGCTGGCTCCAACCGTTGCCGGTGCGGCATGAAGCTACGCCGCGGCCATGGTTGGCTCCAAAGACAAATCCGCCCTTAACCATGTCTGGAACCACGGCGATGCACTTTGCGTCAGAAAGCACGTCCGCCGGAATGGAATTGTCGGGAGCGTTCATCAGTTGTTTAATGTTTTCGCCGGAATCTTTCAGGCGCTGGATAATCTGTGCCTGTTCTCCGTAAACGGTTTTACCGGAAGCTGTGGTGGCTACGTGGTGCTGTGAACATCCGCCCAAGGCAAACGCGAGCGGGGCCGCTATGACTGCAGCAAGCAGTGCTTTCATGGTAGTTCCCTCCTGTTGTCGGGGAGCACGGTTACAACGGGTACTCAAAGTAAGGCTTCAGGGGAGAACCTCAAATTTTTGGTTGCCGTTTTGACTTTGCAAAAAACTGACGGAAATACCGCTTAGCTTTTTCAATCGTGCATCCCGCCCCAATAGCAGGTATGACGTTGCGAATCTGCGTCAAGTTGTATGTTGATGTTTCGCCGCGAATTTACTCTCTGATCCAGAGTTTCTGGAGTAAGTTGCTGGCGAGAGTAGCTGGAATGCTCAGTGGCCGTACGCCGTTTTTATATTTACGAATATCAATCTATGAACATCTGCGAACACCTACGAAGGCAACTCAGAGCTGCGCAAGTGAATCCGACGCAGATAACGAGGTGAAATCCGAGAGATGAAATCGAAACTGTTACTTGCAGCAACCTTATCTGCCCTGCTTTCCTTTGCCGCTTTTGCTCAGGACAATACCAGTGGCATCAAGCAGGACACCAAAGACGCCGCGCACTCCACCGGCCAAGCGGCCAAGAAAACCGGCAAGAAAGTAAAAAAAGGAACCAAGAAGGCAGTACACAGCACCGCCAAGGAAACAAGCAAAGGCGCCAACAAAGTGGAAGACAAGACTGCTCCAAAATAATTTGGCTCGTCACACACGGACAGAAAGTCGGCGGAAAATTTTCATTTTAGTTGACGGTGTGCGGTTATCGGACTTAAACTCCGCTTAGCCGCCTTCGTCCCGTGGACCTAAATGCATAAGCTTGTAAAAAGTACGTCACGGAAAACTTCCGGCGAAGTTGTGATTCCAGATAAGCTCTATTTCCGCATCGGCGAGGTCAGCCGGCTTTGCGGATTGCCCAGCTACGTCCTGCGTTTCTGGGAGACAGAGTTCAACCAGCTCAAACCTACCAAGAGCGGCACCGGCCAGCGCATGTACCGCAAGATTGACGTGGAGAACGTGCTGCGGGTGAAAAAGCTGCTTTATGATGAAGGCTTTACCATTGCCGGCGCCCGCCAGCAGTTGAAGGCCGAGGTCAGGAAGAAGCAATCGCCGCTGCCATTTGCCGTCCCGCCACCGCAGGGACGAGGCGAATTAAAGCAGGTACGCCAGGGATTAAGAGAGATACTGGGAATCCTGAATGCGCGGCATTAGCATTTCTGGCTGGCGGTTTCGGGCGTGAATTTGGTGCAAATCGTGGCAAATGGTCAGTAACTTAAGATTTTCCTGCTTCTCAGGAAAGCTGAGCCGCATCCAAAAAAGTGACTATAATGGTTAATTAGCTCACCTTTGCGGACGTTTTCCAGTCTCTTAGGAATAATAAAAGGTCGGTTCTCGATGTCGAAAAAGATTCAAGTCCTTCTTCTTACCAGCTCCATGGTCATTATCGCGTTTGTCCTGATTGGCAGCTTTGGCGTTCATGCATCAAGCGCAAGCAGCAGCAATGGCGACGCGACCCTGAAACACATTGGTGTTTACAGCGAAGTTCTCTACCGGGTCCGCGCGGAATACGTGGAAGAGCCCAACATGAGCACCGTAACCAACGGCGCCCTGCATGGGCTTCTGGAATCTCTTGATGCGGATTCCAGCTATCTGTCTCCGGAAGAGTACAAGGTTTTCAAACAGAAGAAGTCTGAAGGCAAGGCGAACATTGGGGCCACGGTTTCCAAGCGATTTGGCTATGCCGCGATTGTCTCGGTGATTCCGGGCGGTCCTGCTGACAAAGCTGGCCTAGGTGCAGGCGACATTCTTGAAACAGTGGACGGGCTGAGCACACACGATATTTCCCTGGCGGCGGTGAAGAACCATCTGGTTGGCGAACCAGGATCGCGCCTGGAGCTGACGATTATCCGCACCCGCAAGATTGAGCCGCAGAAGACGACCATTGTCCGCGAGATCGTGAATCCTCCGGCCGTCCAGGAGCAGATGCTGGCTGACAACGTGGGAGTGGTCAAAGCCCTGGCGCTGACCAAGGGCAAGTCCGCTGAAATCGCAGAGAAGGTCAAATCACTCCAGAAGAAAGGCGCCAAGAAGCTGATTCTTGACCTGCGCTATGACTCTGAAGGCGACGAAGAAGAGGGCGTGGCTGTGGCCAATCTCTTCCTGGATAAAGGGACCATCGGCACGCTGCAGGGCCAGAAGTATGACAAGGTAACCTACACCGCTGATCCGCAGAAGAAGATCACCGAGCTGCCGCTGGTAGTGCTGGTGAACCGCGGCACAGCCGGACCGGCTGAGCTGGCGGCTTCCGCCATTCTGGATAACAAGCGTGGCGACGTGGTAGGCGACAAGACTTTCGGCGAAGGCTCCGTGCAAAAGCTGATTGAGGTTCCAGACGGTTCTGCGCTGATCCTTTCGGTGGCCAAGTTCTACACGGCAGATGGAAAAGTCATACAGGATACCGGCATCACGCCAAACATCCTGGTGGCCTCCAATGATGATCCGGTTATCGTATCTGACGATGATGACAGCACCACTCCGGACGAGCCGCAGAAGGCGCAGCCCAAGGACGATGATCAGTTGCATCGCGCGATTGAAGTTCTGAAAATGAAGGCACAAAAAAGCTAGCCCATCAGCTTTCTTCAAAAAATAAAAATGGGAAGGCGCGCTGCAAAGCGCGCTTTTTCTTTTTTTGGCAGCTTTTTTCTTTTGGTACCAGGTCTCCTGTCACTAAGCCAAGTACCCTGTATGTATCCCTGAGAGAGCTGATAGCGTGCTATTCTGGCCTTGCTCAGACCTCCCCATGGACACTCCTGCCGAGATTCCGGAGCCTAAAGTAGCCGGGAAACCGCTGATAGGGCGCGTCGTATTCAGCATCCTGGTGCTGGCGTCCGCATTTCTTGGCACTGTGGCAGGGCTGTTGATTGTCTATTCCACTGATCTTCCTCAAATCAGCGACCTTGAGCGCTACCGTCCCAGCACCATTACCGAGTTGTATGACGACCAGGGCAGGCAGATTGGATCGTTTGCCTTGCAGCGGCGCGTGCTGGGCACCTATGACGATTTTCCCAAAGTGCTGCGAGATGCCATTATCTCCACCGAAGACAAAACATTTGAGACGCATCTGGGCATCAACTTCTGGCGCGTACTGGGGGCAACGTATCGTGACGTCACTTCCAACGCTCGCGCGCAGGGAGCATCGACCCTGACTATGCAGCTCTCACGCAATTTGTTTCTTTCACCGGAGAGGCATTTCAGCCGTAAGGTGCAGGAGGCGATCCTTTCTCTGCAGATTGAGCGGCGCTTCACCAAGCAGCAGATTTTTACTATGTACTGCAACCAGATCTTTCTGGGGCACGGTGTCTATGGTTTTGAAGCCGGAGCACAGTACTACTTCAACAAGCCGGCCAAAGAGCTGAAGCTGGAAGAAGCAGCGCTGCTGGCGGGATTGCCCAAGGCCCCGGTCTCCTATTCGCCCATCAATTTTCCTGATCGCGCCATGAAGCGCCGCAATCTGGTCATCAACAACATGCTGGAAGACGGCAAGATCACCGCGGAAGAGGCCGGCCGGGCAAAGACGATGGCGCTGCATTTGAATATTCAGCCGGACCAATCACCGGCCCCGTATTTTGTGGAAGAGGTACGGCGCTATCTGGAGAAAAAGTACGGGACAGATGAGGTGCATGAAGGCGGACTGCGCGTCTATACATCACTGGACCTGGACCTGCAAAAAAGCGCTACGCGCGCCTTGCTGGACGGCCTGGCCGCGTATGAGAAACGCCATGGATGGAAGGCGCCAGAAAAGAACCTCGTTCGCGATGGCGAATCGATCAGTAAGTATCAGGACCCGGATTGGCAGAAAGCCCCGGCGGTTGGCGATTATGTGCATGCAGTGGTGGTGGACATTGGGCTGCAATTCTGCAAAATCAAGATGGGAAAATACAGCGCGTCGCTCGGACCGGCAGAGCTGGCCTGGACCGGCCATAAGCAGCCGAAGAACATGCTGGCAGTGGGCGATATTGTCTATGTAAAAATTCTGGCGCTGAATAATGATGGCTCTGCCAGAGTTTCCCTGGAGCAGGATTCAGGCGCGCAAGGCGCGTTGCTGGCCATTGATAATGCCACGGGCGACATCAAGGCGATGGTTGGCGGGCGCGACTATCAGGAATCCAAGTTCAATCGCGCAACCCAGGCACAACGGCAGACAGGCTCTTCCTTTAAACCTTTTGTATATACCGCGGCCGTCGACCAGGGCGCCGAACCGGACGACATGATTCTAGATGCGCCAACCACATTCAACAGTGCCGGAGTGGCTTATACGCCGCATAATTTCGACCACAAATTTGAAGGCAACATCACGCTGCGGCATGCGCTGGCGGAGTCACGCAACATTCCCGCAGTGAAATTAGCGCAGAAGGTCGGCATGCCGATGGTGGGAGAGTATGCGCGGCGCTTTGGCATCACCACGCCGCTTCCGCCGTTTTTGCCGGTGGCGCTGGGCGCAGCCGACCTGACACTGTTTGAGCAGACCGCTGCTTATACCGTCTTCCCGAATGACGGCCTGCGCATTGAGCCGCGCTACATTCGCAAAGTGACCGACTATGAAGGCCACGTGCTGGAAGAAGACTTCCCCGACGCAAAAGATGCCATCAGCCAGCACACGGCGCGCACCATGGTGCAATTGCTGCAAGGAGTGGTGGAGCACGGAACCGGCGTGAGCGCAAAAAAGCTGAATCATCCTGTGGCGGGCAAAACCGGCACAACCAATGATTACACTGACGCATGGTTTATTGGCTTTACGCCGAGCACGACCTGCGGTGTGTGGATGGGCTTTGACGAGAAGAAAAATTTGGGTGACAACGAGACCGGCGGCCATGCTGCGCTGCCCATCTGGATTGATTTCATGCGCGCCGTGGTTGCAGATCCGGCGCATAAGAACGAGGCATTCCTGCCTGTAGCGAGCGAAAAAAAGAAGCCGCCCATGGTCAAGCGCGCTGCCATTACTCCGCCCCGCAATGCCGGAGACGCGGAGGCCCACTGAGTGCGCAAGCTGATCCAATATTTTTTTCTTGGCCTGGTGCTGCTGCTGGTCTTTTTTGTGTCGGCGTTGCTGGCCATGCGCTTTGCCATTCAGGGGCGCGAGGTGAACGTTCCACGGCTCGCGGGGCTTACTCCAGCGGAGGCGGAGCGCGCAGCCAATTCAGACGGCCTGGTGCTCTCGGTTGAAAGCCGTTTTTACAACGCTACGGTGCCGGAAGGCCGGATTATTTCGCAGTCACCTGAGCAGGGCGCTTCGGTGCGGCGAGGATGGAAGATTCGCGTGGCGCAGAGCCTTGGTCCGCAGCGCGCCGCCGTGCCAAACCTGATGGGACAGAGCCAGCACGCAGCGGGGATCAACATCAGCCGCCGCAATCTGGAAATTGGCACCATGGCGACGATCCATTTGCCCGGCGCTGCTCCAGGGACCGTGGTGGCGCAAAATCCTGCGCCGGATGCGGCCGAAGTTACGTCACCCAGGGTGGGCTTGATTCTTTCCGCCACCGACAATGCACAGCAATACGTGATGCCGAACTTTGTGGGCAAGCCGGTAAGTGAAGCGATCACGGTGGTGACCAAAGCGGGATTTAACCTGGGCAAGATTCATTCCAGCGCAACGGACACAAGCTCTTCCGGTGGGATGGGAACGGTTGTGCATCAGTCGCCGCAGGCAGGACAGAAGGTGGCTGCCGGGGCGACGGTGACTTTTGAGGTGAAGAGGTAAGGCTTTAACCACAGAGGACACAGGGAAACACGGAGAGGATTTTTACTGTAGGTTGTTTCGAGAGAACTCCGTGAAGTTGCAAATACGGGATAAATATTCCCGGGATGCTTCGACTTGCACTCGCATCGCAAACTCGCTTGAGCTACGCTCAGGATGAGAGGATTTTTGAGATATTTGGTAGTGGATCTTTTTGAATTTCCACAGGGAAGAATCTAGTGTCCGAATCTTGACACGATAAATCCGATAACAGTTCCGCCGATTGCGCCCATGCCGATAATGGGGCCATATGCCTTTGTGATGATGGCATCAGGGATGCTCAACAACAATCCGAACACTAGACCAGCTAACCATCCAGGCCACGGAAGACGAGCAGCCCCGATTGCGAATCCGATTCCGAAGCGCGCAATGAATGCGGCTGTGATTGCAGCCCGCTTGTCTGGAAAGCTCATCGGGAGCATGATGCAAATGTCAATAGCACCAAACACCAATCCGCAGACCACTCCAAGCATGAGTCGTGACATGTTCAATCCCCTTTGTGGAATTTGGGCATAAGTAAAACAAATAACCTTGGACGTGTCTAGAACGTTTACCAGATCTTTGAGATTCTTGAGATTTGCGTTTCTGTGGTTAATGCTTCTTCAACACAGCAGCGAAGAAGCCATCACAGGGCTGCACACCGGGAATCGTGCGCAGAAAGTTGCCAGAGATGAGTTGATCGATATCTTTCCAGACTAAGTCGCCCGATTGCTGCAGATAGGTTAATTCTTCTTGAATTGGAACCAGCTCAAAATCTTTTTTACCCTGTAGGCAGGCGTCAACTACCTGCTCGTTTTCTTCCGGCTCCAGTGAGCAGGTGGAATAGACGAGCTTGCCTCCTGGCTGCAGGTAATTCATGGCCGCGCTGAGAATCGCGATCTGGCGCGATTGCAGGTCAACAAGATCTTCCGGCTTTAATTTCCATTTAATCTCAGGATTGCGGGCCAGTGTGCCGGTGCCGGAGCAAGGAACGTCAGCAAGGACACGGTCAAATTCCGCTTTATAGGGAAGGTCGATGGCATCTGCAGTCAGGACCTGAACGTTTTCCTGCGGCACCAGTTTTCGTAGCAGTGCTGCACGATGCGCGTGAAGTTCAGCGGCGACGATCTTAGATTCAGGCTGGCGGCTAGCGATGGCGGCAGTCTTGCTGCCGGGAGCGGCGCAACAATCGAGGATGCGCTGGCCCGGGCCGATAAGAGCCGCGATGAGCTGCGAACCTTCGTCCTGTATGGCGATGTGATGACTCTGCAAAAGCTTTGGATCGAGATCCCCGCCGGTAGCGATGCGGGCATTTTTCATCAATACACCGGGAGCGAGTTGCGTATTGTTGGAGGCAAGCACAGCTTCATCTTCCGCGCTGTTCAGGCGCAAAGCTGCGGCGGGGATGCGCTGATCGTATTCGCAGATAAGCCTTGCTTGATCGGCGCCGAAATGCTGGCTCCAGCGCTCGACGATCCATTTAGGATGGGCGAGCGCTGACGAAAGATAAGCTGTGCCGGCAAGCTGCGAAGTGCGGGGATCATATGCCGCAGATTTCACCTTGCGCATGACGGCATTCACCAGTCCCGCGGCCGATGTCTTTTTTGCGTGCTTTACAAGCTCCACCGTTTCATTCACAGAGGCGTGCGCGGGAATTTTGGTGAGAAATTGTTTCTGATAGACGCCCATGCGCAGCGCGATGAGAACTTCAAGATCAAGTTTGCGAAACGGCGTGAAGCTGAAACGGGCGATGGTTTCATCGAGTACGGATCGCCAGCGCAGAACGCCCATGACGATTTCGGTAACAAGGTTGCGGTCAAGTGAAGAAAGATCATCGAGCAATGGGGAGTGGAGAAGTTCGTCAGCATAGGCGGATTCGCGTTCGACGCGGAGAAGGATACTTAAGGCGGCAAGGCGTGCGGGGGAGATGTTTTGGCTTTTCATCAGCAATGGCGTTGCTTTGCATTTTACGGCACAGCTTTATGCAGGGCTAAAGCCCAACTTCTTGTGTATCTTTTCGGCACGACTGAAGTCGTGCCCTGACACTTGTGTCGCGTGTTGCGATACGACTGGAACGTAAATTCGTTTCAATAAGCCACAGATTTTGGAAGAACTCCCTGAAGCTGCATTTATGAAATACGCATTCTCGGGGTCCTTCGACTTTACCTCGCTCCTAACGTCGCGAGGTGCCGCTCAGGATGACAGATTGGGGAGGGCTACGAGAGAACGTGAAACAAGGGTGCGGGTTAGCCCAGCCGTTCACCTTGAGCTGGACGATAGCCGTTGATGAATTCTCGCGCGGTGAGGGCTTTCTTGCCTTCGGGCTGGAGTTGCAGGAGTTCCAGCGCGGTTGAGTTCCCGCAACCGACAAGAAGCTTGCCGTCTTTTTCTTCGGCAACGCGCAGTTCGCCAGGCTTGAGATTTGGTACGGAGCCAGCCGGCCTGGCCGCAATGAACTTGAGATTCTTGCCGCGAAACTGCGTATAGGCTCCGGGCCAAGGTTGAAAGCCACGAAGACGATTGTGTATCTGATCGGCGGTGCGGTTGAAATCGATTTGACCATCTTCTTTTTTGAGGATCGGCGCGAGAGTGGCCTGTGAGTGGTCTTGCGGAATAGGCGTGATGGGTTTAGATTCAAGGCCGCGCAGAGTTTCCACCAGAAGATCGGCTCCAAGTTCGGCCAGAGGCAGCGCGTAAGTAAGCGCTGTATCTTCCGGCTTGATGGGCAATTCTTTTTGCAGAAGAATATCGCCGGTATCCAAGCCTTCATTGAGAAGCATGGTGGTTACGCCGCTAACGGTTTCACCTTCAGCAATGGCCCACTGGATGGGCGCGGCACCGCGATATTTCGGCAGCAAAGAAGCATGCACGTTGATGTTGCCATAGCGCGGGAGTTCCAGCATCCACGGGGGAATGATGCGGCCATAGCCAACCACGATAATGGCATCTGGCTGCAAAGCGGTGAGCTGCGCCTTGAACTCTTCATTCTTCTTGATTTTCTCCGGCTGAATGACGGGCAGTCCAAGTTTCACCGCTGATTGTTTTACGGGCGGGGCGGTGAGCTCCATGCCGCGGCCCTGCGGACGGTCTGGCTGAGTAACGACAAGCTGAATTTCATGGCCGGCAGCGGCGATATGCTCGAGCGTGGGCACGGCAAATTGAGGCGTGCCGCAGAAGACGAGCTTCATCCCCATTCACCGGCGCGCACCAGCTTTTTGATTTTGCGCCTGATCAGGTCACGCTTGAGCGCGCTTACGTGGCTGATAAAGAGCCGCCCGTTGAGATGATCAATCTCATGGACGAAGGCGCGGGCAAGAAGATCGTCTCCGGTTTTTTCAAACCAATTCCCTTCCACATCCTGCGCGCGCACGGTCACAACGTTGGCGCGGGTGACGTTCTCACGGAAATCAGGCAGGCTGAGGCACCCTTCCTGCCCGTTCTGCTTGCCTTCACGGGCAATGACTTCAGGATTGATCAGCACCAGCTTGGCGTTGGGATCCTCTTTGAAAGTCACATCAATGACAGCGATGCGTCTGGAGATGCCGATCTGCGGCGCGGCCAGGCCAACTCCGTGCGCGGCATACATGGACTCAAACATGTCTTCGACCAGTTTTTTCAGGCCATCATTAAATTCGGTGACTGCAGCGGCGGGGGTTTCAAGCACCGGATCACCGTAAACCACGATTGGATAAATCATCTATAGTGTCAGGACCTTTTCTGCTAGAACTCTCGTAATTGTTGCTGGTAACCGGCGAAGTTGCGCCGCAGTTCAGTGATGGAGTCGCCGCCAAATTTTTCCAGTACGCAGCGCGCCAGGGTTAGGGCGACCATGGCTTCTGCCGCAACGCCAGCGGCTGGAACCACGCAGACATCAGAGCGCTCATACGCCGCCTTCACCGGCTCACGCGTGGTGAAATCAACGGAGCCAAGCGGACGGCGCAAGGTGGAGATAGGCTTCAGGTATCCACGAACAAGAATGTCTTCACCGTTGGAGATGCCGCCTTCGATTCCACCTGCATGATTCGATGCGCGTGTGAATCCGGTGAAGTGACTGTTGCCGTCAGGATCAGCGGATTTGTTATAGCCGATTTCGTCATGCACGGTTGAGCCAAGCGACAGAGCTGATTCAACGGCGGTGCCGATCTCCACGCCTTTTACGGCCTGCAAAGACATGACGGCCTGGGCAAGAAAACCGTCAAGGCGCTCGTCCCATTGCGCGAAGGTGCCGAGGCCCGGCGGCACATTGTGCGCGACAACTTCAAAGACGCCGCCGATGGAGTCGCCCGTGCGGAGAGCATGGTCAACTTCAGCTTTCATGCGCTGCTCGGATTCATGGTCGGCGCAGTTGAGCAGAACTTCCTCTTTTGCATGGAGCTGCTGCAATTGCTGCCAGCTAACTTCTGCATGGCTGAGCATGGCTTTGCCCACGGCGATCACATGGCTCAGCACTTCTATGCCGAGTTCACGCAAGAGCAGCTTGGCGATGGCGCCAATGGCAACGCGCGAGGCGGATTCGCGGGCAGAGGCGCGTTCAAGAATGTATCGCGCTTCAGGAAAGTTGTACTTGAGAGCGCCAGCGAGGTCGGCGTGTCCGGGACGAGGCGAGGCCACGCGCTTATGCTTTGCCGGATCACCCGCGCCGACGGGCAGAGATTCCTGCCAGTTCTTCCAGTCTTTGTTTTCCAGCAGAATAGCGATGGGTGAGCCGATGGTCTTGCCGTGTCGCACACCGGAGACGATGTGGGCTTTGTCGGTCTCAATCTTCATGCGTCCGCCGCGGCCAAAACCCTGCTGGCGACGCCAGAGTTCGCGGTCGAGGAAGGGCTGGTCGATGTCCAGACCTGCGGGCACGCCGGAAAGAAAGGCCACAAGGGTCTCTCCGTGGGATTCTCCGGCAGTGAAATAACGCAGCATGGGTCAAGGCACCGCATTCTTTTATGCCTTGAAATTCCTACACTTACAAACTGTGATTTTGGTGGCGGCGGTAGGACTCGAACCTACGACCTACGGATTATGAGACCGTCGCTCTAGCCACCTGAGCTACACCGCCAAAATCGTGGAGGGGTTGGGCAAAAAAGAAGCTGCGCGACCACGTGTCGGCAGCTACTTGATTGTAAAGTCGCCCTATTTCCTGTGTCAAACTTGCCGGGTCTGCGGTTCCGTTCCCTCAGCAGGGATATCGGCAGCCTCACGGAATTCAACCCAATTCGCGGAAACTACTGCCCCATCACCAGGTCCTTATATTCCGGATGCTTCGCCACATACGCATTGACAGATGGACAGACAATATCCACTTTCAGCCCCTGTTCGCGCGCCCACTCCAGCGCCGAATGCGCCAACTCAGACGCAACGCCCTGCCCACGCATCTCCGCCGGCACCTCACTATGGATCAGCTGCAGCACCTTCCCCGCCAGCGTGTATTCCAGATAAGCCACATGCCCATCGCGTTCGATCTCCAATCGTCCGCTGGTCACCTTCTGCGGCTCTTGTTTTGCCCGGCCAAACATATCTCTATTTTCCTCGACTCCACGCAGAATCCGCAACCAGCCTCACGCGCACTCAGCGATTATTCGTATTCCCACTGGCATCGGCTTTGAGATCCGCTCCTGTCTGTTGCGATTGCAATCGTCCGCGTTTCACAATTCCGCAGCCGCCGAAGCCCAACCATCTCACCACACTTCCCGCTCATCACATCTTGCCGACCATCACACTCGCCATCTCATCACACCTTGCCACTCCCTCGCCTTCTGCTGCTAATATTATTTTCATGATTGGTCGCCCTGAATCGAATGAAGCAGATCAGTACTATTTCGGCTACATCAACCGTGTCAAAGCTGATGACATTGTTCACACCCTCCAGAACCAACTGGAGGAAACGCTGCCCATCCTGCATCGCATCTCTGAAGAGCGTTCGCTGCATCGCTACGCGCCGGGCAAGTGGACCATCCGCCAGATGTGGAACCACGTCAATGATACGGAGCGCATCTTCGTGTATCGCGCCCTCTGGTTTGCCCGTGACCTCAAAAGCGCCCTGCCCAGCTTCGATCAGGACATCGCCGTCGCCTCCAGCCACGCGGATGACATAGCCTGGGCCAGCCACGTGGAAGAATTTCGTGAGATCCGCATGGCCTCTGTCACCTTCTTCCGCAATATGCCGGAAGATGCATGGCTGCGTACTGGCACCGCCAGTGACAAGCCTTTCACCGTCCGCGCCTGCGCTTACATCCTTGCCGGACACGTGGCCCACCACCTCAGCGTGCTGCGTGAAAAATATCTGGTCAACGGAAGATAAGCTTCATCCCGCTTTCACTCGTTCACGCTGCAAACCGCGCATCTTCACAGCTACCGTTTTGTTGTCTGGTCATACACTTCACGGATGGCGTTAATCACCGTCTCCGGCTCGTCAAACTGAATATATTCTGAGCTATTGTGGGCGAAGATCTGTTTAGAATTTGAAGATAGTGTCAGCCAGAGCGCCTGTGCCTTAGTGGTCTCCTGCTCATATTTAAGGTGCTCCGGCGTGTCCGCAGGCTTGCTCTCCAAATGGCCAACACCGTGGTTTCTGGAGCTGATCACGCGGATGGGTCGCGCGCCGAATGAACGGCGGTGCTGCTGCAGCCAGGTTTCGTCCAGGGGCGTCTGCTCCATCTCCGAAAGATAAGCGTCGTACATGGCTACGTTGGTTTGCGCGATCTGCAAAAGTTTCGCGTTCAATTCTGGAGACCACTCTGCCTCCGGCAACCCTCGAAAAAACTGTTGGGCACACGTCTGTCGCGTCTGCCCAGGATCTGACGGTAGTGCAGGCAATGGCTTGTGTTCGGCAATCGCATTACGGCAATCGCGCAACTGGGAAAGAATCCCAACATCTCCTTGATGTTGCTTTTCACTCAACTCCTTCGGTCCAACATCGTCGGAATCGGCGTCTATCATGACTAACCCCGCAACCTCGCCCATGTAAAGGTCGGCAAACGTTCGCACGTTATCGCCGCCAAACGCGTGTCCCACCAGAATGTAGGGCCCGGCGATGCCGGCCTTGTGAAGCGCTGTGCGGAGCTCCTCGGCAATGCGCACGCTGGTACGCGGCATGGGGCCGGGCTCGCTGAATCCCACTCCGGCTCTGTCATAGCTGCAGACGCGTGTCCATTTCGCGATCTTTGGCTGCACCGTTGACCACGCTGGCGCCCAGTCTTCCCATCCGGAATCGAAGACGACCGCGGGCGTGCCGCTCCCCATGCAGTAGAGATTCAGCCGAAATCCGTTCACTGCAACAAGCTGGCTTGGTTGGGCATAAAGGATGTCCGCCGGCGCACCCGATTTTGGCGTGCTGGGGGGAGTGAGAGAGTTGCCGCCGCTCGCTCGTTGCTGGCCGGAAACACCAATTGCGCAGATGAGCACTGTTAACAGAAAGCCAATCTGTAATTGCCTCATTGTCAGCTTCTCCCGTGGGGCTGCCAGTATCGCAGCCATACGCAAACGCAGCCGTACGCAAACTGCGCTTTATAAGACGTGCGGCTCTTAAGAACGTTACGACCCTTCACCGCTGCATCTATTGCCGCTTGCACATTGCAAAGCGCAATGCACAACCAACATAATTGATATCTACTCACAAGGCTGCCTGCCATAAATTTGCAGTTATGTTCAATTCTTTGCATACGTCTTACGCATTTTTTACGCCTCAATTACGCCATTAAGGTCTTTTCTCCATTGGCATTTGTACTCTGAAAGTTATATTCTCAAGAAAATTTTTCGGGGGACTTCCGGGTCCTCGAGTGTCCAATGTCGTTTAAACAATCGAATAGTCCTCGCAACTCAGAGGTCACGCCCCAGCCCATTTCTGAGACCGCGCCGGAACCTCGTTCGCCCATCGATTGGCTTTTTCTCCAGCCCAGCATCCTTGATCAGCTTCATGATTCCATCATCATCACTGACCTTGAGGGCAACATCACCGGATGCAATCGTGCCGCAGCGCACGTCTTCGGTTATACGCAGCAGGAATTGATCGGACAGAACGTCACCATTTTTTATCCGGAAGGAAATCAGGAAGAATCGCGCGCCCAGGTTCTTGAGACTCTGCTCGAAGACGGCCGGCTCAATACAGAAAGACGCACCCGGACCAAGTCCGGGGCGGAGATATTCATCCAGCTCAGCCTCACCTTGCTACGCGATTCTGAAAATCAGCCGGTCGGCGTAGTCGGGATCTCGCAGGACATCACAGAAAAGCGGCTCTCTGAAATCGCCCTCCAGCAGACTGACCAGAAGTTGCGCGCCATGGCCCAGGTCTGTCCTGATTTTTTCTTCACCACGCGCGCCGATGGATTAGCAGATTGGGTAAGCCACAAATTTCACGAATACACCGGCGCATGCAATGGTGAAGCCCATGGCATGGGCTGGGCGGATTATCTTCATCCTGAAGATCGGGAGCCCACCACCTTGCTCTGGATGGCTGCCGTCAAGCGCGGCGATCCGTTTGAAATTGAGCATCGCTTTCGCGGACACGACAATGAATACCGCTGGTTCCACTCTCGCGCCATCCCCGTGCGCAACGCCGCTGGTGAAATTGAGCGCTGGGTCGGCATCAGCTCAGATATTCATTCACAGAAAGAAGCCGCTGTGCGGCTCACGCATCAGCGCGCCGTGCTGGAAACCCTGATTGAGAGCACCGCTGACTTCGTTTACATGAAAGACCGTCAGGGCCGTTATGTCTTTGTCAATGAGGCTGCCGCGCAATCCGTGGGCAAGCCAGCGTATGAAATCATCGGCAAGGACGATCATGATCTCTTTCCACCTGCCAGCGCCGGTCCCATCATGGAAAAGGACCAGCAGATCATGGCCGCTGGCATCTCAGCGGTCTTTGAGGAGACGCGTTCTGCCGCCGGCGTCACGCGCCATCTGCACTCTTCCAAGAATGTCTGCCGTGATTCTACCGGCGCAGTCATCGGCATGGTCGGCATCTCGCGGGATATTACCAAGCTCAAGCAGGCGGAAGAGGCGCTGAGTTCCAGTGAACTGGCCGCCGCTGGCGCGCGCATGGCCACCGCTCTGGCGCATGAGATCAACAATCCGCTCGCTGCCATTACCAACGCGCTGTACCTGATGCGACAGGGCAGCAAATCCCTGTCGGCGGATGACCTGCTCGATTCTGCCCAGGACTCGCTCTGGCGCGTGACTAAAATCACCCGGCAGGTGATCGGTCTCTACAATCGCACCGCGCAAATCCGCTGCATGCAGGTGCCGGAGGTGATCGCTCACATCCTGGCCAATCTTGATGCGCGCATTCGCATGAGGAATTTGCAGATAGACCAGCGCCTTGAGACCTGCGAATTTTATGGCGTTGAGCTGGATCTGCGTCAACTTGTGGCTGCTCTGGTGGAAAATGCCGTGGAGCAGGGCAACACCAGAGTGCGTATCCGCCTTTACAACACCGTCTCCGCGCATGAAGGACATAGGCCTGGCTTCCGACTGCTGATTGCCGATGACGGTCCAGGCATCGCCGCTGAGCATCGCAACCGCATCTTTGAGCCCTTCTTCTCCACCAAGACAGAAAAAGCCAGTGGCCTTGGCCTGTGGATGGCGCGCGGCATCGCCAACAAATACGGCGGCAACATTCGCGTGCGCACCTCCACCCGGCAGGGCGCTTCCGGCACGTGCATTGTTGTCACCATGAGCTCGCATCCCACGCATCGCATGGGCAGCTAGTCATGCAAAAGTTATTTGTTATTCATTGCTAAATGCCAGTTGGCATGGAGCGTTACGCATTACCCGGCGCACTCGTAGTTGAAACCAGTGAAGTGCAGAAAGCGCAGCGGCGTGCTGCAATTGGAATCTCGCTCAAACATTCCGGGCACTTCTTGCTCGTAGGATCAGCCGGGACGGTGTTGCGTGCGGCACGCGCCTTCCAGGCATTCATCGGCGCAACCATAAAGAAGTACACCGCGGCAGAAACCAGCAGAAAAGCGATCAGGGCATTCAGGAAGACGCCATAGGAGATCACCGATTGCCCGATCGTCAGGTTAAGCGCGGAAAAATCCGGCTTGCCCACAATCGCGGCAATCAATGGCGTAAGAATGTTCGTGACAAACGACGTAATCACCGCGCCAAATGCCGCGCCAATCACCACCGCTACCGCCAGGTCGAGCACGTTGCCGCGCATGATGAACTGCTTGAACCCTTTGAGCATAAGCGCCTCCTATAACCTGCAGGAAATCATACAGGATTTGGGCGGACGTCATTGAAGTTAGCGATCAATCAGAAGAAAACTGACCAGCTCCCAGATCTTGCGGCGGTGCAGTCTGTTTCCATCTGTCATGGTGAGCGACGGCCGAGCGACTCCGCAGAGCGGAGAGTGAGGGCGAGTCGAACCACCCCGGCAATGTGTTTCACTCGCCATGCCGCACCAGGGAGTTCTACCGAGCTCTGCTTGTATGTCGGAGGATCGATCCCTGAGTCCTTCAACTCGTGCCCGCTGTTTTTCCTTCATTTATAATCAACCGTTTACACCCGAGAGGTCATAACTCACAGTGTCTTTTGAAGAGAGCGTCTATCAACTGCGCCAGCAGAAGCTGCGCGAAATTGAGGCCCTGGGCCAGCTGGCCTATCCGCACAAATTTGCCTTCACCCACACCGTCCCGCAGATTCTTGCCGAATACAACGACAAGACCGCTGAGCAGCTGGCTGAGCCTCATGTGCCGGTGAAAGTTGCCGGACGCATCATCTCCCTGCGCCTGCAGGGCAAGGCCGGCTTTGCCCATGTGCAACAAGGCGGGCAGCGGCTGCAGATTTACGTGAAGCTCGACTTCGTCGGCGAAAAAGGCTTTGCTCTCTATAAACTTCTCGACCTCGGCGATCACATCGGCGTGGGCGGCTATCTCTTCCGCACGCGCACCGGTGAGCTCACAATCCATGTAGAAGAGATCACATTCCTCTCGAAGGACTTTCTCCCGCTGCCGGAAAAATGGCACGGACTGAGTGACGTGGAGCTGCGCTATCGCCAGCGCTATGTGGACCTGGTAATGAACCAGGATGTGCGTGAAGTCTTTGTGAAACGCAGCAAGGTAGTGCAGTCGATCCGCCGGTTCCTGGATTCGCGCAACTTCATCGAAGTGGAAACGCCCATGATGCAGCCCATCGCCGGCGGCGCCACGGCGCGTCCGTTTGTTACGCACCACAACACGCTCGATATCGATCTCTACCTGCGCATTGCCCCTGAGCTTTATCTCAAGCGGCTGGTGGTGGGAGGCCTTGAGCGCGTCTATGAGATCAATCGCAACTTCCGCAATGAAGGCATCTCCACGCAGCACAACCCGGAATTCACCATGCTGGAGTTTTACCAGGCATACGCGGACTATCACGATCTTATGCAGCTCACGGAAGACATGCTCTCGCAAGTCGCGCGCGACGTGAACGGCACCACAAAAGCCAGCTTCAATGGACAGGAATTTGATTTTGCCGACTGGCAGCGCCTCTCCATGCGTGAAGCCATCATCAAATACTGGCCCGACGCTGCCGCGCCTAAACCTGAGATTGCTGACTTCGCCTCTCATGAATCTGTTGGAAAATTGGTCGCACGGTTGAATGCCAGCCACACGCCGCACATGCCTTATGATCCTGCCGAGCCGGAAGGCAAGACCATCGCTGCCATGTTTGAGACCGTAGCTGAGCATCACCTGATTCAGCCGACCATTCTCTATGACTTCCCTGTCGCCATCTCGCCGCTATCAAAAAACAAGCGCGACGAGCCTGATTGGGTGGAGCGCTTTGAAGTCTTTGTCGGAGGACTTGAGATTGGCAATGCCTTCAGCGAATTGAACGATCCTGAAGAGCAACGCCGCCGCTTCGAACAGCAGCTCAAAGAAAAAGAGCGTGGCGACGAAGAAGCCCACGCCATGGACGAAGACTACATCCGCGCACTTTCTTACGGCCTGCCGCCCACCGGAGGCGAAGGCATCGGTATTGACCGTTTAACGATGCTGCTGACGGATTCACGCTCTATCCGCGACGTGATCCTCTTTCCGCTCCTGCGCAAGCAGCAGGAAGAGACATCAGGAACAGAAGAAGAAACAGAAAAGCCAAAATAGTTTGAATGAGCTGAGCGAGACGGGTTCAGCCCATCAGACCTTAGTCCGTTGTTCCCCAGTCGTATGACACTTTGGGTGCACAGCCACTGGCAGCAAAAGTTATATCCCCGTGTCCTTGGTTCTTGCCTTTTACAAATGGCTCTATCACAAGAGTAAATTTGCCTGATTCGTCTGCTGTTTCCTCCCCCTGTAAAACTTCGCCTTCAGATTTCGATGTGTGCTTGATGTGCTCTTTAGGTTTAAATCCTTTTCCTCGAATAATCGCTACTTCAAATTTCGGGGTTGCTCGGAGCACCTCCACAGTGCAGCCGTGATCGTCGCTCAAGATTGGCCTGGGAACGAACAGGCTGGCGGCTTTGTATTTTCCATCTTTGGAGACCAGCAAGATGCGGTAGGGTTCTCCTTTAGCCGGATTAAAACTCAACTTTACATAGGATTCAGCCCCGGGATGACAATCATCTGGATTAATACAGGCTCCATCCACACTGATATAGAGCTCCGGGATAGCCATGGCGGCCTTTTGCTCACTGATTGGCCAATAAAATAAGGCGTAGGGCTGGTCAGTTGGAACCCCGGTAACAAAAAGGGCGTAAGAGCTGATATTCTTACCGTCTTTTTTCTCCTCTGAGGAGAATCGCAATTCTGCCTTGGCTCCAGGCGTGTTGATTTTTTCGCCCCAGTTAACGATAGGATTCACCAGCTTTTGTACATTCGGTTTTTCATCTGTGGCCTGACAGATAAGCCACAACAAGAGGATGCAAATGGCTAGCGTTCTGGCAATGGGCATCGGCAGAATCAGCTCAAACATGATCATCTCCTGAATGAACTGGTGAAGACTACTGCTGGATGCTGGTTTGTGCAAGCGGCAAACAGTGGCAGCCCCCAGTTGGCATTCCTTGTAGCACTTCTACGCCGGGTGCCCCATCCTTCGCTGCATTTATAAAGGGTGGGTTCTCAATGGTTTGTTGTGTGTGCGCTGTAGAAAAGGCCTCTGGTAAAGAAGAAATAAATTCAGCGCCGCTCCGGTCCCCCATCAGAAGTTCAACCTGCCTTTGCGTCCTCCGCGCCCTTTGCGTTGCGACCTTTGATTCCCAATCTGCGGCAAAGTATTCGTTACAATAGAGTTGATGCCAACAGGCTCTGAAATTCGCGAGAAATTCCTGCGCTTCTTTGAAAGCAAAGGCCATAAGCGCGTGCACTCATCGTCACTGGTGCCGGCCAATGATCCCACGTTGCTCTTTACCAATGCGGGCATGAACCAGTTCAAAGACGTCTTTCTGGGCGCCGAAAAGCGCGACTATGACAAGGCCGCCACATCGCAGAAATGCGTGCGTGCCGGTGGCAAGCACAATGATCTGGAGAACGTAGGCTTCACCAAGCGCCATCACACCTTCTTTGAGATGCTGGGCAATTTTGGCTTTGGCAGCTACTTCAAAAAAGAAGCCGTTGCGTACGCCTGGGAGCTTATTACTTCGCCGGAATGGTTTGGCATCGTCCGCGACAATCTTTACGTCACTATCTTCAAAGGCGAGCAGGGCATCCCGCGCGACGACGAAGCGGAAAAATTCTGGATCAAAGCTGGAGTGCACAAAGAGCGCATCTTCGGCATGGGCATGAAAGACAACTTCTGGTCCATGGGCGATACCGGCCCCTGCGGCCCGTGCAGTGAAATTTATTACGACATGGGCCCCGCTGCCTCTGAAGAAGGCCACCCTGATTGCGTTTTTCCCTGCGAATGCGGCCGCTATGTCGAATTCTGGAACCTGGTCTTCATGCAGTTTGACCGCGACAACACCGGCACACTGAATCCCCTGCCGCGTCCTTCCATCGACACCGGCATGGGCCTGGAGCGCATTGCCTCCATCCTGCAAGGCAAGCTCTCCAATTACGATACCGATCTTTTTATGCCGCTCATCGCCACCGCAGCACGCCTGACGGGCGTTAATTTGGAAGAAGAACTGGCGGCGGAAAAAGGTACACGATCTGCGGCAAGCTTGCGTGTCATCGCTGACCATGCCCGCGCAACAACTTTCCTGATTTCTGACGGGGTCTTGCCCGCGAACGAAGGCCGCGGCTACGTCCTGCGCAAGATTCTGCGTCGCGGCATCCGCCACGGACGCCAGCTCGGCGCCACCAAGCCATTCATGCATGAGATGGTGATGGCCGTCCGCGACCTGATGAAAGACGCTTACCCTGAACTTGTCGACTCGGCAGACCGCGTCTCCAAGATTGTCTTTGAAGAAGAGCGCCGTTTTGCCAACACACTCGACGCCGGACTGGGCCGCCTTGAAGCCGATCTCAACGCGCTGCGCAAAGAGCGTGCAGACAGCCAGCGCATCGCCATCGCTCGCGATCCGCTGCATGAACAAGGTTTATCTCCCGCTGAACTGGCAGCGCACCAGTATCAGAGTTCGCGCGAGCTGCGCTATCGCGGTGAAGATGCATTCAAACTTTACGATACCTTCGGCCTGCCCTTTGACTTCATCATGGACACCTGCCGCGACGCCGGCATCAGCGTCGATGTTGAAGGCTTTGAGCGCGCCATGCAAGCTCAGAAAGAGCGCGCGCGTGCCTCATGGAAAGGCGGCTCCAAGCAAACGGCGTCGCCTGTCTATCGCGATCTCGAAAAAACAGTTTTTGATGGCTATCGCGCAACACGCTCCCATGGCTGTGAAGTTCTGGCCGTGGTGAAAGACGGCCAGGGCGTAAAGGTCTTGAATCCCGGAGAAGATGGCGAAGTCGTTCTCGACCATACGCCGTTTTACGCTGATTCCGGCGGCCAGGTAGGCGACATCGGCATTCTCTATGACGATTCACACACCAGCCTCGTCGCAGAGGTCAACGGCTGTTACATGCCGGTGCAGGGCGTGCGCGTGCACAAAGTCAAGGCGCGCCAGCCGATCACCGTTGGTATGAAGGTGGATGCCGTTGTACACAGTGAAGTCCGTGATTCCACCAAGCGCAATCACACAGCCACGCACCTGCTGCATGCCGCTCTGCGTGAAACGCTTGGCGCGCACGTAAAGCAGGCCGGATCGCTGGTAGATCCCAAGCATCTGCGCTTTGACTTCTCGCACTTCTCCGCCGTGGCCGATGAAGAGTTGCAGGACATTGAAGACCTGATCAACAAACAGGTCCTGCGCAACACGCCGGTGGACGTGATTGAGAACGTGCCAATCGACGTGGCCATCAACGAATACAAAGCCATGGCTCTCTTCGGCGAAAAATATGGCGACCGCGTTCGTGTAATCAAGATCGGCGACTTCTCCACTGAGCTCTGCGGCGGCACACATACGCTTTCTACAGGTGAAATCGGCCTGATCAAGATCATGAGCGAAGGCAGTGTGTCTTCCGGCGTGCGTCGCGTGGAGGCGATCAGCGGCGAAGGCTCGGTCAAGCATTTCCGCATTGACCACAAGCTGGAAAATCTCGTCTCATCACTCATTCCTCAGACCAAGTCGCACTCTCCGGCCGAGGCACTGCGGCAGGAACTGGACAAGAAAGATGTTGAGATCAAGCGCCTGCAAAAAGAACTGGAGCAGTTGCGGATGAAATCTGCGGGCTCCCAGGTCGCTTCCGTCAGCGAAAAAGCCCGCGACATCAAGGGCGTAAAAGTTGTCGCTCAGCGCGTGGACAATCTCGATCGCGGCCAGATGCGCACGCTCGTGGATAACATGCGCAACAAGCTGGGCTCCGGCGTTGTGGTGCTTGGCTCGGTGCAGGATGGCAAGGTAGCGCTGATCGTCGGCGTCACAGCTGATCTAACTTCACGCGTGCAGGCCGGCAAAGTGATTAAGCCCGTAGCGGAAAAAGTTGGCGGCTCCGGCGGCGGACGTCCTGACATGGCAGAAGCCGGCGGCAAAGATCCCGGCCAACTTGATGCGGCGCTGAATGAAGCTTATGCAGCGGTGGAAGGTTTGCTGAAGTAGGGATAATAATCAGTGGCGTACTACCTGAGCAAAGAGCGCGATACAGATGTAACCGGTTCGTATCAACGCTACCAGCAATACCTTCGCCAACATCAACATGAATTTCCAGCCACAGCTTTTGCTCTCGCGACGTCTGAATGGTACCAAAACCCAACTGATCATCGCTGTCCGCATGATAGCTGGCTCGAAAACGTGACTTTATCGGAATCGCGGGAGACGGAGCGTAACTCCCGCGTCCTCTCAATATGCATCCGCCTGTTAGGCGCATACCACGATGGACATATTGAATTCTTTTATCCCGGAGTGGTTTCTTACACGCTCGAGTCTCCATCGTCGGGTACAGGTGCTGGTGATTGGCTGTACGACGAGTTCAGGCTTTCAGCAAATGGAAATTTAGTTCACGAGATTGAGTGGTCGGCATCAACAAGCGGAAAACTCACAAATTGGATCATTGAGGCTGCCGATGTGGAATTTAAATGGATCCCATTCGAAGAAGATCTAAAGCATTGATGGAATTAAATGTTGTTGAGAGAACTCTATGTAGCAGCATCGATGGGGAGGCTTTCTCAGGATCTTTCGACGCACCCATGAATCGTTTACCCACTTTTTAGCTCCCGCTGTCTCATCGATTCTCTTTTCTAACTGAATCAGGGACTCAGGTGCGCCGCTTGAAAGGCCATCCGGAAGATCAGCAGCGTGAGATTCAAGACCATAATCCACTATCTGCTTGCGTCGGAATCCTATCTGGAAAGAAATGACACGGGCGGGTTGATCTGTCTCACTCGACCGATAGTCATTAAGATCGAAAAAATGTGCACTGCGGAATTCTTCAATCAACTCGCTGACTGCAGCTTCTGAGATATGGCGCGTTCGTTTTCCTGTGTGAGTTACGTTTCCCAAGCCGTCATATTGGACCAGTCCATCGCCTGAGACAATAAGCTTATAACTCGGTCTTCCACCCATTGGGTCTGTTCGCTGAAAAGTGATCATCACGTCCCTGCTATCTTTCACGTCAGGAAACGACGTTTGGGCTGATAACGTTGGGAAGGAAGCGAAAACAGCTACCGCTAAAAACGCGTACGGATAGAGTTGCGTTCGCGACCATTGATACCGCTTAGACGCAATTAGCACAGGGAAATTGTGCAATTTGTGCGCAATGGTTACCGCGACACCCTCGCCCATGAGTACAACGCTGACAAGAGAATCAGTTCCAAAGTCGCCAGCGCGTAAAAAACGATCCGTGCTACTTTTATGTTCGCCATATCTCTCAGAATGATTTCTACACTGCTTTTTGCGCGATAATTACTTAAGTTTTGTAAATCTCTGAAACGCGCAACTCCCTTATATTCAACCCACCCCATTCTGGTTTTTAGGTGTTTTACCGGTCTTTTCCGGCTGTTCACCCCCTAGATTCACCCGTTTTTAGCCGATTGCGGCCGGTTGGGAACCGTCATATAATCCCTATTCTCTGGTCGTTTTCTCTAGTATCAGGTTGAAGTAAAAAGGTGTTAGGCCTTCGGTGAGGTGGCAGGAGCCGCCCGCAACTGGTATTTTGAGCATAACCCGATGAAAAAGCACCTATTTACCATCCTGATCGGCGCCACGTCGATGGTAGCTAGCAGCCCAGCCCGCGCGCAAAGCGTCGTAGCCACTCACGATGCCTATGGCCACACTGTCTGGGTTTCTGGTGACGACGCTGACTCTCCGTCGAAGTCGCAGGCTCTGCAGAAAACGCCCACGCCGTCTGCATCCAGCACAGAAACCAGTTCGCGTTACAGCAACCTGGTTTACTGGAGCAACAAGGAACATCGCTGGAAGCCGGTTCCTCTGGCATCATCCGCCACCATGAAGGCTGCGCGACGCGCGGCCCAGGAAGTGAATGACATGGTTGCCGTCCCGGTAAGCTCCGGTGAAAGCCGCGCGCTCAAGCTTGCCAGACCGGTGAACCTGCATGAAAACTTCACGCAGGTCCAGCATGTGGACTCTTCCACTGTGGATGATGCGATTGAAGCTGCTGCCCAGCGCCATGGCGTAGACCCGAACCTGGTCCGCGCGGTAGTCAAGGTGGAGTCGAATTTCAATCCGCATGCGGTTTCCAACAAGGGCGCCATGGGATTGATGCAGCTCATGCCGTATACCGCAAAGTCGCTCAACGTGGATAACGCGTTTGACCCGCACCAGAACATCGATGCCGGCGTCCGCCACCTCAAGAGCCTGCTGGAAAACTATAATGGAAACGTGGAGCTCTCACTGGCGGCTTACAATGCCGGCAGCGGAGCCGTAAAGCGCAACGGCGGCATACCTCCGTATCGTGAAACCCAGGACTATGTGAAGAAGATCACCGATCTTTATCACGGAACAGCCCTGCGGCCACACCTCACGGAGACGCGTGACGCTGATGGACATCGTATGTTTTCCAACAACGAATAGCGCGCATTCGGGTTTATTCTGTAAGGTGCTTTGGAAATTGTGGTAATGAACATTGGACCCAGGTTCTACTCGAGCAACCACTCGGGCAAAACCTTAACCAGTAAAGCGATCCTCTGTGCACTGGCCTGCCTTATGCTTGCGCCGGTAAGCACCTTTGCGCGCACCGTAGCCCAGAAAAAACAGGCGGCCAAAGCCCAATTTGAAGTCGCGGAAAACCTGCGCGACAACCTGGAAGCCAAGCCTGAATCACAGCGCACCCGCCGCGAATTCCAAAAAGTAATGGATGCCTACCGCAAGGTCTATTACACCGCGCCATCCTGGGCCAAAGCGGATGCCGCCGTGCTGGCCGTGGCTGAACTGCTGGATGATCAGGGCCGCATTCTCAAAGATGCAAAAAGCTTTCAGGATGCTATCGGCCAGTATGAATTTCTGCGCCGCGAATATCCCGGCAGCAAGTATCGCGCGGATTCGCTCTTCGCGATCGCTGAAATCTACCGCGACGATCTGGACAACGGCAAACAGGCCAAAGCTACTTTTGAAGATTTCATAAAGCATTATCCCGGCAGCTCGCATGCGCCGGATGCGCGCAAAGCCATTGCAGAGATTGACAATCCTTCCGCCGCCAATGATCCATTCAAGGCCCGGCAGGCAAAACATGAGCATATAAGCGGTCCTCGCCCGCAGCGCGCAGTGAAGGAGCAGGCAAAATCTCAGCCGCAGCCGGCTGCGAGCGCTGACGACGATACGGACCCATCCGCCATTCCAGCGCCAGCCACCCAGCAGGAGGTTGCCGCCACCACAGCTGATCCGCATCACCTGGCCAAGCTCACCGCCATCCGCCACTGGTCCACTGGAGATTACACGCGCGTCGCCATTGACCTTGAGCAGGAAGTGAAGTACCAGGCCGGACGCGTGCCGCATCCTGACCGCATTTTCTTTGATCTTTACGGCACCAAGCTCTCCTCTGACCTGGTGGGCAAGAGCTTTGAAGTGGATAGCGGTTTTCTGCATAAAATCCGCGTAGCGCAATACAAGCTGAATATGGCGCGCGTGGTGCTGGATGTTGACGATGTTGCGGAATACTCGGCGTTTCTGCTGCCCAATCCCTACCGCCTGATCATCGATATTCACGGCAAGGTGCCGCCCAACAAGCTTGCCGGCAACAAAGAGCCGACGCAGCGAGCGCAAACATCGCCACAAAATCAACCGCCTGCAGAAAGCAGGCCCAGCACAAACGATGCCGGCTCAAATCAGGACGTAACCGTCACCACCATCAAGCCTGAGAGCAGGCAGACTGCGCCGAAATCCAATGGCAACGCCGCCTCTGCGATTCAGAATGCCGAAGCAAACTCCGGCCCGTTGAAAGGCCACGGCAAAGATAAAGACAAAGATAAGGAACGCGTTGTCTCTGAAACTCCGGCTGAGATCGCAAAAGTTGTAACGCCGAATAAAGTTGTCGTGGACGACACCGGCATGGATAATTCTGACAAATCGTCAGGTGAGCCCACTAGCGGCCCCACGTTCGAATCCATCGCGCCGAAGGAATCCAGCCGTAACAAGAAGAAGACGGTTGAGATTACTCCACGCTCCACTGTCGCCACGGCAACAACGCGTACTGCCGAGCCTACTGCCTCCGGAGAACGCTCTCTCATTCGCGCGCTGGGATTGAAGATTGGCAAGATCGTGGTCGATGCCGGCCATGGCGGACATGACACCGGCACCATCGGCCCCAACGGCCTTCAGGAAAAAGATCTGGTTCTGGATGTAGCGTTGAAACTTGGCAAGCTGCTCGAAGATAAGCTAGGCGCGGAAGTGGTCTATACGCGCGATGACGATACGTTTATTCCGCTTGAGACGCGCACCGCCATCGCCAACAAAGAGCAGGCTGATCTGTTCATCTCGATTCATGCCAACTCATCTGACGATCCTACCGCCCGCGGCGTGGAAACTTATTACCTGAACTTCACCAGCCGGGCTGACGCCCTGGAAGTGGCCGCGCGAGAAAACGCCGTATCTGAGCAGTCAATTCACGAGCTGCAGGACCTGGTGAAGAAGATCGCGCTGAAAGAAAAGATTGGCGAATCGCGCGAGTTTGCCTCTGACGTTCAGCGCTCACTCTATGCCGGGCTGAGTTCAAAGAGCCCCAACCTGCGCAATCGCGGTGTAAAGAAAGCGCCTTTTGTAGTGCTGATTGGCGCAAACATGCCGTCCATTCTGGCCGAGATTTCTTTCGTCAGCAATCCTGATGACGCGCGCAAATTGAAGACTGGCGACTACCGCCAGCGTATTGCCGACTCGCTCTATAAAGGTGTGGCCAGGTACGTGAGCAGCCTGAGCGGCGTGCGAGTGGCCTCAAAGAATAACGGCTCCGCCGCTGACAGCGATAGCGCTACTTCCGTAGCCGCGAAGTAACTCATTCCATTCTCCTGTCCGGCGGCACCCACTTTTGTTTTGCTTCTTGTGAGTTGATAAGCTCGCGGCTGTAATACTCGAACGCCAGATTCTTGTCGCCAAGCTGCTCTTGAACCTTTCTGACTGATTCCGCCAAACACAGCTTCCGGTCCAGACTTGCTTCAACCTGCTGCAACCAGAACCGGGTCAACGTCTCATGATAAAGTCCGCTTACTTGATGGTGTGCCGCAAACCGCTTGAGCGTGGCGCGCATGCGATCCAGCGCCGATTCAAAATCACTCGAATACAAGTACATGGCGGCCACCGCCAAGTGATCGCGATGGTGAAATTCGGTCTTATCCAGCAGGCATCGTTCGAGTCGGTCAATCATGGTAAGAATTTCGGCGTCATTCATTCTCTTCGCTCCAAAAGAAAACGCCCGCCGGTAAAAACCAGCGGGCGCGATTTGTGGTCACTTTTAGAATAAAGGAAACGCCTATCTCGATCAAGCTCGTCGCCCTTTACGATGTCTCCGCTTCACGCCACTGCTTCACTTCCTGCTCCACGGAAAATGGCGAGCTCTGCATGAATCGGCTCTCCAGCAGATAAGCATGCTTCTCCAGCGGAACTTCTTCATAACTTCCGCGCCGGATGAACCCATTGACGTAGCGCGAGGCAAACTCCTTCAATCCCATCTGCGCATACTGCACAACGTGGACTAGCTCATGAAAAAGGATCGCGTCGGTAAATTCCTCGTGCGAAACCACCACGTCGACAAAGGTAATCGCCGTCATTCCAGAAAAATCCGGCAGGTTGCGGATGCCCATCATTTTGGCCATGGAATACATTGACGGATTGGGCACGCGCTCGCCGATCAGCACACTGAGGCGCGTGTTCTCCAATACCTCTGCCGGAAAATAAGGTTGCATGGTGGCGCGCTGCGTCTCCGTCAACGGCATGGAATCAGGCTCGAACTTTTTTCTGCTGCTCGAGATGTAATCCTCAACCATGGTAGTCAGTTGAGAGATCATTGCGGGAGGAAGTTTGGAAAGGTCCATAAGCGATTGGTAAAGGAAGAGATTATCAGAAACAAAAAGGCCCGGCTTTAAGCCGGGCCTGAATCTACCAAATCACTCAAATTGCCAAATCGCTTTACGCGACTCCCATTTCCGCCGCGATACGCTCGGTAATAAAGGCTTCAATCACGTCGCCTTTCTTCACGTCATTAAAGTTGGCGATATTGATACCGCACTCCATGCCATTGCGGACCTCACTGGCATCGTCTTTGAAGCGCTTGAGCGACCCGATCTTGCCTTTATAAACCTGCACGCCATCGCGCACCAGGCGAACATCGGAATCGCGTTTGATGGAGCCATCTAGCACGTAGCAGCCGGCAATGGTCCCAGCCTTGGGCACGCGGAATGTCTCGCGCACCTCGGCCCGGCCCATGTAGGTTTCCCGGATGATCGGCTCCAGCAGGCCCAGCATGGCTTTCTTGATCTGGTCCTGTAGCTCGTAGATGATTGAATGCAGGCGGATATCGATCTTCTCCATGTCCGCGAGCTCCTGCGCTTTGCGCTCAGGCCGCACGTTGAAACCGATGATCACCGCGTTTGAAGCGGAGGCCAGCAGCACGTCATTTTCATTGATGGCGCCTACACCGGAATGCAGGATCTTGATTTTTACCTTTTCATTGGAAAGCTTGCTCAGGGTATCGGCCAGCACTTCGGCTGAACCCTGCACATCTGCTTTCAGAATAATCGGCAGCTCTTTCATGCCGGCCGTCTTGATCTGCTCGGCCAGTCCTTCCAGAGAAAGCTTGGAGCTCTTGGCCAGCGTGGCTTCACGCGACCGCTGTTCGCGATACTCGGCAATCTGCCGTGCTTTTTCACGGTCGGCCACCAGCAGCACGTCGCCAGATTGGGGCAGGCCTTCCAGCCCCAGCACTTCTACTGGAGTGGATGGCGGAGCTTCTTCTACCGGTCGGCTGCGGTCGTCAAACATGGCGCGCACTTTGCCAAAGGTATTGCCCACGATAAAGTTGTCGCCCACGCGCACCGTGCCGTTCTGGACAAGGACCGTGGCTACAACTCCGCGGCCGCGATCAACCTTGGCTTCCACCACGGTTCCGGTTCCCGGACGCTCCGGATTCGCCTTCAGGTCCTGCAGATCGGCGACGAGGCAGATCATTTCCATCAGCAGGTTCAGGTTCGTCCGTTGCTTGGCGGAGACGTCAACAAATACCGTTGTGCCGCCCCAGTCTTCCGGCATCAGGCCGCGGTCGGCAAGCTGCTTCTTTACACGGTCCGGCAGAGCTTCTGGTTTGTCGATCTTGTTGACTGCAACAATGATCGGAACCTTGGCTGCTTTTGCGTGGTCCATGGCTTCCAGCGTCTGCGGCATCACGCCGTCGTCAGCTGCAACCACCAGAACTACGATGTCTGTGACTTTTGCGCCGCGAGCACGCATGCGGGTAAACGCTTCGTGACCTGGCGTGTCCAGGAAGACGATCTGCCGCCCGAAAGCTGGCGAATCTTCCTTGGTAATTTTTACTTTATAGGCGCCAATGTGCTGCGTAATGCCGCCAGCTTCGCCGCCGGCGACATCGGTTTCACGAATGGCATCCAGCAGTGAAGTTTTGCCGTGATCAACATGGCCCATGATCGTCACAACCGGTGGACGAGTCACGGCCGCAGCCGCCGTCCCTTCCGGCGTGGTGCCAGTCAGGGTTGCCATCTCCTGCGCTGCCTGATCTTCAAAGCTGATGGCTTCAGATTCCGCGCCAAAATGCAGCGCCAGGTCTTTGGCCAGTTCGAAATCCAGGCTCTGGTTCACGGTGGCCATTACGCCTCTCATCAATAGGCGTGCAATCAAATCTTTCGCGCGAACTCCCAGCTTTTCCGCCAGGTCTTTTACGCTAATGCCTTCGGCAATGGTGATGGAGCGCGTTATCGGCATGGGCTCGTTCGAAACCGCCATGCGTGGCGGCGGAACAAAGCCCTTCATCGTGCCTTCTTTTTCCCGTGGAATAAAAGGCTGGCCCGGTCTGCGTGCTGGCCCGCCCGCGCGTGTTGGTCTGCCGGGCGCCGGGGGCGGCAATCCCGGGCCTACACCGCCCATTCCTGGACGCGGCGGATATCCGCCAGGTCTTGGAGAACTTGTTGGGTGTGGTCCTCTACGCTGTTCGCCGGGCCTGCCCTGATATGGCGGGCGCGATCCCGGAGGCCCCCCGCCGCCAGGACCTGATGGTCTTGGGCGCTGGAAAATTGGCTGTCCGCGCACCAGGCCTTGCGGTCTCTGTCCTGGACCGCCTTGATAAGGCCGTGATCCCGGTGCACCTTGCATCGGTGGTCTGCCGCCTTGAGAACCTTGTGGCGAACTCGGCGGTGTTACCGGGCGCTGCGGCGGCGGAGCTGTATAGACAGGACGCGGGCCTGTCTGCGGCGTAATCATTCTGCGCTGCTGAACAATCGGCTGCCCCGGAACTGGCTTTACCGGTGCCGGAGTGCCAGCTGCAGGCGGTGGAGCCTGATGATTTGCAGCAGCGGCGGGCGGCGTTGCAGAAGGTTTTTGCTGTGCTGCAGGCGGTGGCGTAACTACAACCGCGGGCGGATTCGCCGGTGGCGTGACCACAACTGCCGGCGGTGCCGCAGCTTTTTCTGCTGCCGGTGGAGGCGTCACAATCGCTGCGGGCGGTTGAGGCTTGGCTGCAGGCGGCGTAACCACAACGGTTTTTTCCGCGGCCGGGGCTGCAGGCTTTGGAATCACAACCGCAGCAGGCTTTTCTGCCGCTGGAGCAACTGGGGGCGGAGCAACAACGGTTGCCGGTGGCGCGGCCGGGGCTGCAGGCTTTGCTACAACAGCAGGTGGCTTTGGCGGAGCAGCGGGTGGCTGTTGCTGTTCTTGTTCACGCTGCCGCAACAGCTTCATTACATCGCCAGGCTTGGAAATCTTGGAGAAGTCAATCTTCGGCTTGACCTCAGCAGCGGACTTATCTCTTGAGGACGCACCAGACTTGGCAGAGAAATGCTTGCGCACTCTCTCCGCTTCATCCTCCTCAATTGAGCTTGAGTGAGTTTTCTTCTCGGTAACGCCAACTTCCGGTAAAACATCCAGGATCACTTTGGCTTTTACCTCAAGCTCTCTAGCCAGATCATTGATTCGAATTTTCATCCGCTCTGTATTTCCTCCAGGGTTCCTGCTACGCGATCATAATGACCTCACGGTTGTTGCCTTGAATCTCACTACGATTGTTCTTCTTCTGATTTTTCATTCTGCTGCGCCAATTCCGGCTCAACAGTGCCCTCAGTGGGCTGCTCTTCGCCATGCGTGTGGACTTCCGCCACATCTGCGTCGGGCGCATTGTGCACGCCTGCGATAGCAGCAGCTTCACTCGCCTGGCCTGTCTCTACTGCCTCTGAATATTCTGACGCTGCGCTCTCAGCAGCCGCCATTTCCGCAGGCTGTGCTTCGCCGCCTTCTACGGCAGCGGTTTCACCCGCTTCAGGAATGGCTGCTGCAGCGGCAGGATTATCCAGAGTGGCGAAGTAATTATTGACCGCAATACTGATTTTTTCTACTGTTTTCGGGCCTACGCCGGGCACTTCTTCCAGCTGCTCTGGCGTCATGTCCGCCAGTGCTTCCACTGTGGTAATTCCCGCTTCAGCTAGCTTCGTAATCAGCGTCTCGCCCAGGTCAGTTACCTTCTCCAGCGGAGTGGTTGTCTGACTTACCAGCGAATTCATCTGCTGTTCAACTTCCTGGCGCTTCTCTTCCTCGCTCTTGATATCGATCTTCCAGCCCAGCAGCTTTGCCGCCAGCCGTACGTTCTGCCCTTTCTTGCCAATGGCAAGCGAGAGCTGGCTGTCATCCACAACCACTTCAAGATGTTTGTCTGAAGGATCGATCACGGTCACGCGGCTCACCTTGGCCGGCTGCAGCGCTTTTTCAGCGAACGTCACCGGATCTTCGTGGTACTCGATAATGTCAATCTTCTCGCCGCGCAGCTCGCGGATAATCGACTGCACCCGCATGCCCTTCATGCCGACGCATGCGCCCACGGCATCCACGTCTTTATCGCGAGACATCACCGCAATCTTGGTGCGCTCACCGGCTTCACGCGCAATCGCCCTGATCTGCACCGTGCCGTCATAAATTTCGGGCACTTCTGTCTGGAACAGGTTCTGCACCAGCTCCGGCGCCGCACGGGATACAACTACCGCCGGGCCTTTGGAATTCTTGTCCACGCGTACCAGCACGGCGCGTACGCGCTCGCCCACTGAAAATGACTCCAGCCGCGACTGTTCTTTCTTTGACATGCGGGCTTCCGCCTTGCCAATGTCAAGAATCACATCCGGCCCTTCAATGCGCTTTACCGTGGTATTGATCACTTCACCCACGCGGCCAATGTATTCGTTGTAAACCGTGTCACGCTCGGCTTCGCGGACCTTCTGAAAGATGATCTGCTTGGCAATCTGCGCAGAGATGCGGCCCAGTCCTTCTGTCGATTTCAGGAACCTTACTTCGCCTCCAACCTCGGCGTTCGGATCAAGCGCCTTGGCTTCGTCGAGAGAAATCTCCAGCTGCGGGTCTTCAATGTCGTCTTCTGACGGAAGAATGCTCTTCACCGCATACACGCGGATCGTTCCAGAATCTTTGTCCAACTCGCCCTTCAGGCTTTCCTGACTTTTATCTTTCTTGCGCGTGGCCGCAACAATAGCGTCTTCCACCGCGCTGATCACAATCTGCGGATCGATTCCCTTTTCCCGGCTTAATGCTTCAATTACGTTATAGATCTCGCTTGCCATACGGTCCTTAAAAATGCCTGCTATTAAATCTCAGGTACTAAATTGGCCTTTTCCACATTGGCCAGGTCAATTTCAATCTTCTCTCCCGGAACAGTATGTCCGGGCTTCGGCTTCTTCTTGGGAATTGTCTCCAGCGTCAACTTGCCCGCTTCAAAACTCTGCAAACGACCTTCAAAATGCCGGTTGCCGTTCACCGGATCATGCGTCATCAGCTTCAACCGGCTTCCCATAAACCGCTGGTAATCTTCCGGCCGCACCAGCTTTCGGTCCAATCCCGGTGACGATACTTCCAGCGTGTAGCTCGCTCCCGGAACCACATCTTCCACATCCAGGATCGTTGAAACATCCCGGCTCACCAGAGAGCAATCTTCGTGCGTTACACCTTCCGGCTTGTCAATGGTGATTCTTAGAGTGCGCGCCTTGCCGCCGCCTCGCATCTCCACATCCACCACTTCAAGTCCAAGAGCCGAGGCTACGCGATCGGCAATGCCGCGAATTGTATTCAGGTCTGCTGCCATCTACCTGTTGCTGTAAATCTAAAACGCTTCTCTGTCTCAAGCGGTTTGGAGCGTAGCGGATAAATTTTCTAACAAACAATTCGGCTATCACCGCCGAGTTGCGCTGCCACAAGCGCTGCCAAAGTTTTCTCAACACAAAACTGTTACAGCGGATTGGAGCGAAGCGACAAAAATAACGTCCCAAAATAAAAGTGGGCAATCCGCCCACTGGTACGTTCGCCACGAATTGGGGACTACAAACCCACCCAAGCTACTCTCTGCCTGGGCCGAAACCAGCTACAACTTCTTTATAATACGCTTCTTAAGGACAAAAGACAACGCATTCTAAGGCCTTACTCTGTGCCGTTTTGGCCGCAAAACGTGCGCAAAACCTTTCTTTGCCACTAGTTCGCGGACTCTCTATTGCATGGCCTATTTAGGCCAAAAATTCATCGCCTATTCATTTGCTCCCCAGCAATCCAACATGGTCGGCCCCGGCATGATGGCTTATATCCACGGCTTGCGCCACATACTCAAAATCGATATCAGGATCGCCCTTCACAAACGCGGTTCGCTCATCGCGGAGATCATACGCGGCCCTGAGGCGCGCTTCCAGCTTGTCCCAGCTGATTGGCTCTGTATTGATTTTCAATTCTGGTGGCTTGTCTTCACCGGCGTCTATCAATTGGATGACGATAGGCGACAAAGGATTCGGCGTCCGGCTTTCCGGCGCGGGCTGCGGGATTTGTGCCTCAACACCCTGATGAATCTCCGGCCGCACGACCATAAAAATAATCAGCAGGACCAAAAGCACATCAATCAAAGGTGTAACGTTGATCTCGCACGAACGCGCTCCGCGCGCTCCCAGCATCATGGGCATGGCTTGGCTCCTTTGCGTTGGGCCGCCACAGGCGACCCTTTCGTTTTGCGCGCGCTGTATGAATTGACACTTGATTGGGGTGAGATGTTCCCGTTATTGACAGAAAACCGTGCCGCGAATTTCGCGAATGAACACGAATATTTAAGTTCTTTTTTTATCAATTTCTGATTCGCGTTTTTCGCGTTCATTCGCGGCCAACAATACTTTGCTGCACGCCGCTGGGACGGAGTTCCCTTAACCACTCATTTCCTGTACCCTCATCGGCATGAAAATATTTCTGCGCTTCTGCCTCTGCTTCACCGCTTTGCTTGCCTCCGCTCAGCATCTCGTCAAACAGCAGACGTTTGACGCCATCGCCACTGAATACTCCGGCGAGGCGGCTCAAGAGAACACGCGCAGGATCGTTGAATACCATCGCATCCAAGGCAGCCCCATGATGGCCGCGGTCGCCGAGCAGGTCGTGCTGCCGCGACTAAAAGCAGCGGGGCTTGAGGCCAAAATCGAACAGTTCCCCTCTGACGGCAAGACCCGCTACGGCACATACATCTCTCCCATGGGCTGGGACATGCGCGGCGGCGAGCTTTGGGTGGAAGGTGTTGCCGGAATGAAAGATTTCAAGCCCATCATGCTCTGCCGCTATGCCGATGTGCCCATGTGCGTCTCCACCTATTCCAAGGGCGGCGACTGGTCCGGCGAACTCGTTGACGTGGGCAGCGGTATGAGTGATGCAAGTTATCAGGGCGTCGATGTGGGCGGCAAAGTAGCGCTCGCCTCAGGCTATGCAGGCAACGTAGTGCGCGAAGCTGTGTTGAAACATGGCGCTATCGGCGTGGTGATTTATCCCTCTCCTACAGACCGTCCAGATCACCCTGATCTTGTCCGCTATAACGGAATCTGGCCGCGCGCAGAAGAGCTCGACAAAACTTCTGGCGGCTTCCAGATCTCGCGCAATCAATATGACATGTTGAAGTCGCTCATGAAGCAGGGCGCTGTCCGCGTGCACGGCAAAATCGACGCCACACTCGGCCCCGGTAAACTGACGCTCGTTCACGCTTACATTCGCGGCACGGAAGACCCGGAACGTGAAGTGCTCATCACCGGTCATCTCGACCATCCCAAGTGGAGCGCCAATGACAACGCCTCCGGCTCCGGCGCCATGATGGAAGCAGCACGCACGCTGCAAGCGCTCATCGCCGCCAAGAAACTAGCGCCGCCCAAACTCACCATTCATTTCATGTGGGTGCCGGAATATTTCGGCACGCTGGCTTATGTAAGCAACCATCCTGAAGCCCGCCGCTGTGATACGCCGTGGGACGATCCACGCAACAAACCAGAAGCTTTTGCTGATGGCAAACCATGCATCATCGCCAATATCAATACGGACATGGTCGGCGAAGATACCGTCAAGACGAATTCGCGTTTCTACTTCACCAAAGCTCCGGATTCTGTTCACTCATTCCTTGATGCCGTTCTTACTGACACTCTGGAGCAGACGCGTGAAGCCGATCTCTATGCCATGACCGGTACGCGCACTTATTGGCTGCCGGAAGCTATTCCATACACGCAAGGCAGCGACCATGACGTTTTCCTTGGTCTTGGCATCTCTTCCACCATGCTGGGCCATGATCCTGATTGGACCCACCACTCCAGTGAAGACAAGATCGACAAGACAGACGCCAGCGAGTTCCGGCGCGTGGGCGTCTTCGCCTGCTCCTCTGCGTATTATTTGTCAACAGTGAGCGGCGCTGATGCAGAAAGACTCGGCGCTGCAGATCAAGCAATCCGGATAAGCGAGCTGGCACATCGTTTAGCAGAGGATGCAACATTCAATATGAGCAATTCAAGTCCGCGAACCACAAAAAATCTGGACGAGATAAAGGCTCACATTGATCGCTTGAGCAAAACAGGCCCTTCGTCCAGTAAGAGCACTCACGCAGCAAGCAAAATCAATTCAAGCGGCCCACACCGACTCACTATCCTTCCGCTCGACGCTTCTGCCTTCGAAGGCGTGAGCGCCGATGACGGCAAGTGGCTCGCCGAACAGGAAGAACGGTTTTCCAGCGACTCTGAAGGCCTCGCCACCAAACCTAACTTTGGAATCGTCAGCTTTGAAGCCGTCAACTTCATGGACGGCCATCGCAGCACCGCAGAAATCGCAGACCTGCTCTCCGCCGAATATCTACTGGATATCGACCAGGCCTGGGTGGATCGGCTCGCAAGTATTCTGGAGAAACAGAAGCTGGTAGCGAAGTAAGATGCACCCGCCGCAAAAACCGGAGCAAATTGAATCAGAGTGTGAAACCGTCTTCACCGTAACTGACTACTATGACGGCCCTCGAAAGGGAATTGCTAATTTCAGAGGCAAGCCACATTTTTATGAATGCATTTTTGATTCAGGAAAAGATGACTATTCAGTGGTGTACCGCTTAACGCCACTCGACGAACATGTCTTCCATTTAGCGATGGAAAGCTGGGATATCTGGCGCAGGTGGGAGCGTGCCTTTCACACCGGTAAAACCAACATGGAAACACATCCTGCTTTGCCTCAAGACAAATCCAGATATGAAGAATTAAAAACTATTTTGGATGAAGCGCTAAAAAGTGGACCTAATGCAATCATGCGAATGGGAAATTTTTTTGCCCTTCCTGATACAGAATCCCCACCAGGTGTCATCCGTCTGCTGCAAGTGCTGTGGTTAGAGCCCTGCACGTGAAGTGCAACTACTCGCTTCATTCGGAGCCGATTTCTTCATCTGCGTTTATCAGCGTAAATCTGCGACGAAATAGATTCCTATTCCTGCCGCAACGCGATCACAGGGTCCACGCGCATGGCCCGCCGTGTGGGCACAAAGGCAGCCAGTATGGTTACGCCTATCAGAGTGAGCGTTACGATAGTGAAAGCCAATGGGTCGCCGGGTTTGATACCAAACAGAAATTTCGCCAGGAGCCGGGTCAGTCCATAGGCTGCGGCCAGCCCGACAACGGTGCCCGCAATCGAGAGACGCATTCCCTGCCCCAGGATCAGCTTCATGATCCTGCCCTGATTGGCGCCCAATGCCATGCGGATTCCAATCTCCTGCAGGCGCTGCTCCACTGTATAAGCCATCAGCCCGTAAATTCCCACCGCTGCCAGCAGCAATGCAATGGAGGCAAACACCGTGAGCAACAGCGTGTTGAAGTTTTGCCGTGAGTTGGACTCCGCAATCACCTGAGTCATGCTCTCTACATGGGAAGGCGCCAGTGTGGCATCAAGGTTTTCGAATTCACGCTGCACCGCTGCAGACACAGACTGCGGATCGCCTGTAGTACGAATGGCCCAGCTCAGAGGCAGCAGGCTGGCAGCAAGCCTGGTTAAGCCTTCCGTAGTCTGCGCCTGGGGAATGTACATTACAGGAATCTTCCCCTCGGCAAGACTCGCCTCAGTAACGCTGCCAACAACGCCAATGATTTGCCGCGACGGCTCATCAAAATCCGCACCCAGGCCCCTGGCTATCAAAATCTGCTGGCCCACAGGATCGGCATTTGGCCAGTATTTTTTGGCAAACGCTTCATTGATGATGGCTATGCGATCGGTTTTTCCTGTATCGTTGCGCGTAAAGTAGCGTCCGCGCAGCAAAGGGATGCGCAGCGCCTCAAAATATCCAGGCGATACAAAGCGCCAATACTCATCGCCCTCCCACCTGCCATTCATTTTTGGTTGACGGCCTTCAATGCTGAAGGGCATATCAATACCATTGCCACTCATCGGGAGACTCACGGCGCTGGACGCAACCTGCACTCCGGGCAAGGCCTGAATGCGGTCTGTTGCCTGCCGGATCATAGTCTCTACTTGCGCCGTGCCGCCATAACGGCTGCCTGAAATGGCTGTCTGCAGCGTAAGCAGGTTGTTTGGATCAATTCCCGGGTCCACCGCGCGCAAGCTGGCAAACGTGCGGATCATAAGCGTGGCTCCTGCCAGTAAGACAACAGCCAGTGCAATCTCACTAATCACCAGCAAGGCACCAACCTTGCTTTGCCGAAGCCCGCTACCTGCACGGCTGCTTGATTCCTTCAGAGCAGCATTCACATCAAAGCGCGAAATGCGTATGGCGGGGAACAAGCCAAAAATGATGCCTGTCAGCAGTGAGACCGCTAATAGAAACAAGACCATGCGCCAATCCAGCAATGCCAGGCTGGACGAAGCTACGGACGGATCGTTAATGCGCGGAATATTTCCCGGACTCAGCGCCAGCAAAGCCCGTACCCCAACTCCGCCCACAACCATCCCAACAATGCCGCCACTCAACCCAAGCAACACGCTTTCTGTCATCAACTGGCGAATAATTCTCCAGCGGCTTGCGCCCACAGCCGTGCGAATCGCAATCTCGCGCTGCCTGCCGGACGCACGCGCCAGTAACAGGCTTGCCACGTTCGCGCAGGCAATCAGTAGCACAAATCCAACCGCTCCCGCCATGATCAGCAGCGCAAGGCGCACGTCCCCGCCAATGGCCACACGCAAGGGGATCACTGCGATACTTTCCGATGCGTCCGTAATGTCAGGATGCGCTGCCTGAAACTGTCTGGCTATCACAGTCATTTCGGCCTGCGCTGATTCTATGGAGACACCTGGACGCAAACGTCCTGCCGCCAGATAAATGTTTCCCTGATTTGTAGAGTTAGGATCGAATTGTTCCGGGAAATAAAGATCGGTTGGCGGATCGGGCTGATAGCCCTGGGGCAACACTCCCAGCACCACGTACTGTTCTCCGCTCAGAGTGATCGGCTTGCCGATGATGTCCTTATCTCCGCCCAGCCGGTTCTCCCAAAGCCTGTGCGTAATAACCGTAACCTTGCCTGCATTGGGAAGATCTTCTTCCGGCGAGAATGTCCGGCCGAGAATCGGCTTGACGCCAAAAACCTTGAAGAAGTCCGCTGTAACGCGCAGCACGTTTACCGGGTTTGGACGGTCTCCCGTCCCCAGGTTCATACTTACGCCACCGAAATCGTAAGCGGTCATGCTCTCGAAAGACTGGGCTTTGCGCCATGCCATGAATCTGGGAATGGAGATCGATGAGCCATTTCCGTTGGGGAACTTGCGCGCCAGGCGCATCATGTTTTCCGACTCATGGAACGGCAGCGGGGCCAGCAGTACGTGATCAATCACTGAGAAAATGGCTGCATTTGCACCGATGCCAAGGGCCAGTGCCAGCACGGCCACCAGCGTGAAACCTGGGTTTTTAACAAGGACGCGGACAGAATGGCGGACGTCTGCCAGTAAAGTTTCCATATTTCACACTACGATTTGAGACGCAGTCCGGTTCCGAAAATTAATGCATTCCGGCAGCTTATTTTAGGATTATTTCCACATCTTTTGCCCTTCAAGGATGAACTGGCGGGCTACATCGGCGTTTGCCCAGCCTGCCATCTCTGTCTTCTTGCCTTCAAGATTTTTATAAATGGAAAAGAAATGTTCGATTTCCCGCAATGTATGGTTGAAAACGTCGGGATAATCCTTCACTTCCCGATAGAGCGGATCGCTGTCTGCCACCGCCAGAATCTTCTCGTCTTTCTTGCCCTGGTCCACCATTCTCAACACGCCAATCGGCCGTACCTCCATGAGGCAGCCGGGAAAACTGGGCGCTTCCACAAGTACCAGCACGTCGAGAGGATCACCATCATGCCCTAAGGTACACGGGATAAAACCATAGTCGCCGGGATAATGCACCGGTGAAAACAAAGTACGGTCCAGCCTGAAGACATGAAGCTGCTTGTCATATTCATATTTATTGACTGAATCTTTTGGGATTTCTATAACTGCATTGACAAGGTGCGGGGATTTTTCACCAATAGGCAGTCGGGTATAGTCTGTCATTACAACCACCATTTCCGGCCATGAAAAAAGATTTCCTCAAAAATCATCTTTTCATCCACGGCACCCCCCATTTTAGGGTATTTTGGTGACCTGCAAAGGTGGCCCCATGAAACAAGCATTCTGGCTTTTCCTGATCTTTGCCCTAGCTCGTTGCTGTATAGCCCAGGAAGACTGTACCCGGACGGTGCTGGTCTCGTTCTATGATCAAACTACCAAAGATGAAATTCAAACCCTTAAGACTGATGATCTTGAGGTAAGGGTTGATGACAAACGCCTGCCAGTACTCGAAGCCAGCCGCGATTTTGATAATCGCCTGCTGATCCTTCTTGAAACCCAGGGGGCGGCGAAAAATAAACACCTGGATGACGTCGTAGACGCTGTCACACTCCAGGCCCGTCAGGCGCCGGATGGTAAGCCGGTGGCCTTCGGCATATTTTCTGATAAAGCAGTCTTCACCAAAGGCTTCTTTAGCAATCCCAGAGATCGCACTAAAGCCATCGCCGAAGTCATGGAAGAAGCCGGTAAACTGGGCAAACGCGTAGCGCTCTGGGAAGCGTTGCATGAAGCGCTCAAGGTCTTTGGCCCGCATCAGCCCGGTGACACAATCCTGCTGGTCGCAGATCCTTATGACGATAAGAGCAACCTCGCCGGCGGGTCTCTCGAAAAAGAGCTACTTGCCAGCCATACCCGCCTGTTCATGATGCGCCGGCTGCATCAGAGTCGCGTTGACCAGGACTTTCTCTGGAATTCCCACGGCTACGAGAAGACTTTGATTGACCGTATGACCCAGGAAACGGGCGGCCTGTGGAGCGAGTATGTTCCCACTCTGGTGCGTTTTGCCTGGGCCGGATATATGGTGGAAATCAAGCTTCCAGGAGACATGCCGGAGCCACACAAATGGAAGGTTGAGTTCCGAGGGGAAGCAGAACACGTCCATCGACACACGAACTATTATTTCCCCGCGCGCTTTCCTCCCTGCTCAAATCTTGACGCGATAAAAAATCCGTTAAAAAAAGAAGATCAAAAATCCGCCAGGGAAGAAAAGCACTAGCATCAAGAACAAACGCGCCCGCAAAGGGCGCGTTGAAGTTTCCAGATCGTAGATTCTTATTTCTTGTCTTCTTCAGGGCCAGACTGCTCAGCTTCCGCCGCAGCCTGCTGCTCTTCCATCTGCTTGCGAACCTCTTCCTGGCGCTTGCTGCGGATCTCTGCCCGCTTGGCGCGCTTCGCTTCAATCACCTTCTCACTGCCCAGCAGTTCGATAAGGCAGGTTGAGGCGCCATCGCCGGCACGCCATCCCTTGTGGATGATGCGCAGATAACCGCCGTTGCGATCGCCAAAGCGCGGCGCAACGGTATCAAACAGGCGGGTCACAGACTCGCGTGTAAGCAGATAGCTGCCCGCCAGACGGCGCGCAGCCAGGTCGCCACGCTTTCCCAGCGTGATCATTTTCTCCACGTGCGGACGCATGGCCTTGGCCTTGGCCGGCGTGGTCTCAATCCGCTCTTCCATGATGATCGATGTCACCAGATTGCGCAGCAGTGCACGCCGATGGCTGGTGTTACGTCCTAGTTTTTTCGTATGTCTCTGGTGACGCATGATTTGTTTCCTTCAGAAAAATTTCTGTTGTACTGCTTTTATTTCTTCTGCTGGCTTTCAGCTAAGCCATTGAAGCGGTATCGAACATTGCGCGATCTCCCGATCACACGATGTCCAGCCTCCCGATCTTAGAACTCTGGTCCGTCTCCGTCCCCATCCAAGTCGCCGCCTCCGCCCATTGGAACGGCGGACGGCATCTGGCTGGTTGGTCCGGGAACAGCATTCCCCTGCTCGTCGATCTTCATGCCCAGCGAGAGCCCCATGGAAGCAAGGATTTCCTTGATCTCATTGAGCGACTTGCGGCCGAAGTTCTTCGTCTTGAGCATCTCGGCTTCTGTCTTCTGCACCAGCTCGCCAATCGATTGAATATTCGCGTTCTTCAAGCAGTTGTAGCTGCGGACAGAAAGCTCCAGCTCTTCCACGGAGCGGTTCAGATTTTCGTTCTTGATCAGCGGCTTCTCTTCACTGCGTGAGTCGGTCTCCAGCTCTTCTTCAAAGTTGATGAAGATGGTCATGTGGTCTTTGAGCAGTTTGGCGGCAAGACCCAGCGCATCTGCCGGAGCGATGGAGCCATTGGTCCAGATTTCAATGTCGAGCTTGTCATAGTCAGTGATCTGGCCCAGACGGGCGGCTTCTACCGTGTAATTGCACTTGCGCACGGGAGAGTGGACTGAATCGATCGGAATAAAGCCAAGACCCAGGTCTTCGTCAAAATTTTTGTCAGCGGCAACATAACCGCGGCCACGCTTCAGGCGCATCTCCATGTCAAGCTTGCCGCCTTCGGAAACGGTGGCGATATAAACATTTTTGTCCAGAATTTCCACGTCGCCATCCGCTTCAATCATGGCGGAAGTGACCACTCCGGGCTGCTCGGCTTTCAGATAGATGGCCTTGGGGCCGTCGCCATTCAGCTTGAACGGCACCTGCTTCAGGTTCAGGATGATGTCCGTGGCATCTTCCACCACGCCGGGAATCGACTGGAATTCGTGCAGCACGCCTTCAATCTTCACGGCGGTTACTGCAGCGCCTTCAATCGAAGAAAGCAGCACGCGCCGCAGGGCGTTGCCAATGGTAGTACCGAATCCACGCTCAAATGGCTGCGCGTAAAAACGGCCGTATTTATCAGTGAGTGTCTCAGTATCAGTGGCTAGACGCTTGGGCTTTTGAAAACCTCTCCAGAGAACCATTCTTTTGTCCTTTCAACTCCGCTCCGTTTGGCACATGCGGTCAAGCCGCAAGGCTGATCTGGAACGTGCGATTGAGGAAACCGGCAACGAGGGCTACCGGCTTCCGGAATATTAAATTTTAGGTTGATGAATCAAGTAGGAGCCTATTCGATGCATTTACCCTGTGTTTTGATTCATCACAGCAATCGTGGCGGCACAAGTCCGCCACGTGCTGCAAATTACTTGCTGTACAGTTCCACGATGAGCTGTTCGTTCACCGGCGCATTGATGTCTTCACGTTTCGGCAATGACAGCACGCGGCCTTTCAGGTTGTCGCGGTCTACTTCCAGCCAGCCGACTACAGGCTGATGGCTTGAATACTCGCGCGCACCCTCAATCACAGTGAACTTCTTGGCTTTATCGCGAACGATAATCTCGTCTCCCGCGCTTACCTGGAACGATGGAATGTTCACGCGGCGTCCATTCACGTCAATATGGCCGTGGCGGACGATCTGCCGCGCCTGGCGTCGCGATGTCGCGAAACCGAGGCGGTAGACAACGTTGTCCAGCCGGCGCTCGAGCTGCTGCAAGAGCAGTTCGCCGGTGACGCCCGGTTTGCGCGCCGCTTTCTCAAAGTAGTTGCGGAACTGGTTTTCCAGCGTGAAATACATGCGCTTGGTCTTCTGCTTCTCGCGGAGCTGCAGGCCGTACCCTACTATTTTGGCCTTGCGGTCCTTGCCATGCTGGCCGGGAGCAAAGTTGCGCTTTTCCACGGGGCACTTGTCGGTAAAGCACTTGGCCCCTTTCAGAAACAATTTCATGCCTTCGCGACGGCAAAGGCGGCAAACTGCACCTTTATATCGTGCCATTATTTCTCCTGTTTCGGTGACGATTGGTTTACAGGCTGGCTGGCCCTTCATCCCAATCCGTTGTTAAAAAATCGGTTGATCGTGTAATCGGTTTATCGGAGATCAGATTTGTCTTCAGATCATCCGATCACCGGATCTCCCGATCATCAGATATCAGACTCTGCGTCTTTTTGGTGGACGGCATCCGTTATGCGGGATGGGCGTGACGTCTTTGATCGTCTTCACGTCCAGACCGGCAGCTGCAAGTGCGCGGATGGCGGACTCACGGCCTGAACCCGGCCCATTCACGCGGACTTCAATCGTGCGCATGCCGTGATCGCGAGCCTGGCTGGCGGCATTGCTGGCAGCCTGCTGCGCCGCGAACGGAGTTCCCTTGCGCGACCCGCGGAAACCGAGCGATCCGGCGCTCTTCCACGCCAGAGTGCGGCCTTCACTATCGGTGATCGTCACAATCGTGTTATTGAAAGAAGCCTGGATGAAAGCCACGCCATGCGGGACGTTCTTCCGCTCTTTCTTTTTGAAGACCTTCTTCTTGCCTTTTGTTCCGGTAGCCCCGCTACCTGGTGCCGCTGCTCCTGCTTTCGCCATAAATGTTTTTTTCCTAATTGATCTCTTTAAAGGGCGACTGTCACTGTCAGTCGCATCCATGAAGCTGATTGCCAGGTACCGATAGCTAATGGCTAGGTTTTGGCAGCTGCTTTCTTCTTGTTCGCCACGGTGCCTTTGCGTGGTCCCTTGCGGGTGCGCGCATTGGTATGCGTGCGCTGTCCGCGGACAGGCAGGTTGCGGCGATGGCGATAGCCACGATACGAGCCAATTTCAATCAGCCGCTTTATGTGCATGGAGATGTCTTTGCGCAGATCACCTTCCACGTCGCCCTCGGCTTCTATGGCCTGGCGGATGCGGTTGACTTCGTCCTCATTCAGGTCCTGGACTTTTTTCATCCGCTCGACTTTTGCGGTTTCCAGAAGCCGCTTGGAACGCGAATTCCCAATCCCGTAGATGTACGTGAGCGCGATGTCCACATGTTTGTTACGCGGAAGATCGACGCCTGAAATACGTGCCATTTGTTCTCCTTAATGCTTTGGATCGGTTTACAGTCTGGCTTCGGCCTTCATCCCGATCAGTTTCTGTTATTGCCAAAAAATTTCAAATTGCCAAAGAACGCCGAAATTGTATTTGCAAAATTGAATTCTTGCTTCAGCGAAACGCTGTGGACAAGAGCTTTTCAATTGTCAATTTTGGCAATTACCAATTCTGGCAATGCTTTAGCCTTGTCTTTGCTTGTGCTTTGAATTCTCGCAGATCACTCGCACCACGCCTTTGCGGTGCACGATCTTGCACTTGTCACAAATCTTTTTTACTGATGCCCTGACCTTCATGATTTCTGCTCTCTCTAAATTCAACTACCGGCGCTCTTTCTCCGGGCTTGTTGTCTCTTTATTTGTATCTGTACACAATTCTTCCGCGTGTCAGGTCGTAAGGTGAAAGTTCCACCGCAACCTTGTCGCCGGGAAGAATACGTATAAAATTCTTCCGCATTCTGCCGGAAACGTGCGCCAGCACCTGATGCTTGTTCTCCAGCTCTACCCGGAACATGGCATTGGGCAGCGGTTCAACCACCGTTGCCATTACCTCTATCGCGTCTTCTTTACTCACTCAGCTCCTTGAGAGTCTTCATTTTCCGATCCCTCGTATCAACTCGGCCACTTTGACCACCCCTACCCCCTGATCCTCGACTAGGATTCTAAAGGATTTACATCCTTCGACCCCAAGCCATCCCAAGGGTTACTCGGTTAATACCAGCGGTCCGTTACGGGTAACGGCCACCGTATGCTCGAAGTGGGCGCTATAACTGCCGTCTTCGGTGACTGCGGTCCATTTATCTTCCAGGACGCGCGTCGCCGCTTTCCCTATATTGACCATGGGCTCAATCGCAAGCACCATGCCTTCACGCAATCTTGTACCGTGTCCGCGGGTGCCGAAATTCGGGACTTGCGGGTCTTCATGCAGCCGTGTGCCGATTCCGTGCCCCACAAACTCGCGAACCACGCTGAAGCCATTGGCCTCAACGTATTCCTGCACGGCAGCGCCTACATCGCCGACCGTTTTTCCCAGCCTTACTTCGGCGATGGCCTTCTTGAGCGATGTCTCGGTCACATCCAGCAGCTTCTGCAACTCCGGCGACAGCTTCTGGCCGACAGGCACCGTGATTGCCGCGTCGCCGTAATAGCCATCCAGCACCACGCCGCAATCAATGGAAACAATATCGCCTTCCTGCAGCATGCGTTTTGCTGAAGGAATGCCGTGAACAATTTCATTATTCACTGACGTGCACAATACGCAGGGATAATCAAAGTACCCCTTAAATGCTGGCTTGGCACCCAGTTCCTTAATCTTCTCTTCCGCGATGCGCTCCAAATCCATGGTGGAGACGCCGGGCGCAACCACTGCCTTCACCGAGTTCAACACCTGGCGGACAATCTGCCCGCTGCGCCGCATCTTTTCCAGTTCAGCCTGTGATTTGCAGTTAATCATTCGTCTCCACACAGCGGAAGCGCTCAATTTCACGAAAGATCGTAGCCATCACCTGCTCTACCGGAAGCTCTCCATCCACCTGGCGCAAACGTCCGTGCCGGGCATAAAATTCAACCAAGGGTTTCGTCTGAAGCTCGTAATTCTTCAAACGCTCAGAGATAATCTCTTCCTCGTCATCTTTGCGCTGGGTCAGCGGCGAACCGCAGACATCGCACACGCCCTCTAATTTTGGCGGGTGGGAATAGATGTTGTAAATTTTGCCATCAACAGGACAAGTTCGGCGGCCCGTAAGCCGTTGCAGTAATTGATTATAACTGACGTTTACATTTACCACAACCAGCGGCAACCGGTTCCCCTTTGACGCTAATTCCTGATCCAGCCACTCTGCCTGCATCACTGTCCGCGGAAAACCATCCAGGATAAAGCCACGCTCACAATCCGGCTGCTCCAGCCTCTCCGCCACCATTCCATTTACCAGATCGTCTGAAACCAGCTCTCCGCGCTCCATCACGGCCTTGGCTTTTCTGCCCAACTGCGTATTCCAGGCCACATTCTCGCGGAGAATGTCTCCCGTGGAGATATGGGGAATCCCATAATGCTTGGCGATCAGTTTGGCCTGAGTGCCTTTCCCTGCTCCAGGCGCACCAAGCAACGTGATGGGGCCCACAGCAATGTTTTTGGCGCTCATAGAGTCACTGACGGTGCTGGCCGGCATCCCCTTAGCCCCAGAGTCTTCTTCCGCGAATTCGTCCGCTGCGGGAGGTAAAGCCCTCATAGTGACGCATCACGAGTTGTGACTCGATCTGGTTCACCGTGTCCATGGCCACACCCACGACAATCAGCAGCGATGTTCCTCCAAAATAGAAATTCACGTTTAGTCCGTGCAGGATAAAGTTCGGCGCATTGCCAAACACATGCGGCCCAAGCCACGGAATATGGTCAAGGTGAATTCCGGCAATCATCCACTCCGGAATCAGCGAAATCAAAATCAGGTACAAGCCCCCCACCAGCGTCACACGGGTCAACACATCATTGATGTAGTCGCGCGTGCGATGCCCGGGGCGTATGCCGGGAATAAATCCGCCGTACTTCCGCATGTTGTCCGCTACGTCAGAGGGATTGAAGACGATGGAAACATAGAAGTAAGCAAAGAAGATGATGCCCACGGCGTAGAGCAGCGTGTATAGCGGCTCGCCCCACTTCAACTGCTCCAATATCGGGCCAAACCATCGGTTGAGTGTACCGCCGGGCTTGAAGGCGTTCGAAAGCGTAAGCATCTGCGGAATGCTCAACAACGATGACGCAAAGATCACCGGCATCACGCCGCCGGAATTTACGCGTAGCGGAAGATGCGTAGCCTGGCCGCCCATGATGCGCCGTCCTACAACCCGCTTGGCGTATTGCACCGGAATGCGCCGCTCAGAGCGTTCCATAAAGACGATGAACGCGACCACCATGATCATCAACGCAATCAGAAAAATGATCGCGGGGATAGTGTACGGTCCCCACGCGGAGGAGCGCACTTTATTGCCCAGATCAATCACGGCGCGCGGCAGTCCCACCACAATGCCGGAGAAGATCAGCAATGACATGCCATTGCCCACGCCGCGTTCGGTAATCTGCTCGCCCAGCCACATAATGAAAATACTGCCCGTGGTGAGGGTAATAATCGTCATCAGGATAAACGCCGGACCTGGGTTCACCACAAATTTCTGCGACTGCAGGGTAAACGCGATGCCCATACTCTGCAGAACGGAGAGGATGAGCGTCAGATAGCGTGTCCACTGCGTAATCTTGCGCCGGCCCAGATCGCCTTCTTTTTGCAGGCGGGCCAGAGGCTCCCAGACTACGGTAAGCAATTGCAGAATGATCGATGCCGTAATGTACGGCATAATGCCCAGGGCAAAAATTGTCAGGCGGCGCAGGTTGCCGCCACTGAACAGATCATAGAACCCGAGCAGTCCGCCGCTCTGCTGCTCAAACGCCTTTTGCAGCTGGTCGGTATTGATGCCCGGCGTAGGAATATGCGAACCCAGGCGATAGACCGCCAGCATGGCCAGCGTAAACAACACTCGTTTGCGCAGGTCAGGAACTCGAAAAATATTGGCCAGTTTCTCGAACATTTAGCTCACTTCTTCTTTGGTTTCGATGGTGCCTTGCCTTTGGACTCTTCTTTCGCTTCAGCAGTCGCTGCGGCAGCTCCGATCACTTCCGCTTTGCCGCCGGCCTTGGTGATCTTCTCTTCCGCTGACTTGGAAAACTTGTGCGCCTGCACCGTCAGCGCTGATTTCAATTCGCCATCCCCCAGGACCTTGATGAGATCATTCTTGCTCGCCAGGCCATGTTTTACCAGAAGTTCCGGCGTAATGCTTTTTTCGCCCAGCTCGGCCAGGCGTTCCACGTTCACCACCTGATATTCCACGCGGAAAATATTGGTGAAGCCCCGCTTCGGCAAGCGGCGATGCAATGGCATCTGGCCGCCTTCAAAGCCGCGCATCATGCGCGAACCTGAACGCGAGCGCTGTCCTTTATGGCCGCGGGCTGAAGTCTTGCCCATGCCGCTGCCCATGCCACGGCCTACGCGCTTCTTATTGGAAGTAGCGCCTTTAGGCGGTCTTAAGTTCGATAAATTCGTTGGCACTTGAATATCCCTTTTCTATACGCAACCACCGCGCTTTTGTTACCGGCGATGATGACTCGGTTTCCCTGTTCAAGGATCGCGCTTACCTGGAGTTCGGTGGGATTTGATCACCCGATTACCCGATGTCCCGATCACCCGATCTCAATAATTACTTCTCCAGAATCTCCACCAGATGCGGAATCTTTGCCACCATCCCGCGGATCGACGGGGTATCTTCCCGCACAATCACCTGGTTCAACCGGGTAAAGCCCAGGCCCTTAACCACGAGCTTGTGCTTGACCGGCGTGCAGATTTTCGAACGCACATATTTAAGCTGAATCGTTTTTTTCTGGGCCGTCATTGGTTACAACTCCTGCAGCGCCTTGCCGCGCAGTGTTGCCACGTCCTGGCGGTCGCGAAGTTTATTCAAGGCGTCAAACGTGGCCTTGATCACGTTGTGCGGATTGGCCGTGCCAATGGACTTGGTCAGCACATTCTGCACGCCGACTGAGGTCATCACCGCACGCACTGCGCCGCCGGCAATGACGCCGGTTCCTTCCGGGGCCGGCTTCAGCAGAACGCGTCCAGAGCCAAACGTCCCCAGCACCACATGCGGGATTGAAGTCTTGGTCAAGTTGACCTTCATCAGGTTTTTCTTGGCCGACTCAATTCCCTTGCGGATGGCCTGCGGCACTTCCTTGGCTTTGCCGGAACCGTAACCAACCACGCCGGCGCCGGGGTCGCCCACGACGACCAGCGCCGCAAACGACATGTTCTTGCCGCCCTTGACCACCTTGGTCACGCGGTTAATGGCAACTACCTGGTCTTTCAACTGATAGTTGCCGGCATCGAGCTTTCTTTTGATTGCTGCCATCTTATTTAGAACTCCAGACCTGCTTCACGCGCGGCTTCCGCCAGCGCCTTGATACGTCCGTGATAGAGGTATCCGCCACGGTCAAATACCACTTTCTTGATTCCCTTTTCCTTGGCGCGCTCGGCGATCGTTTTGCCGATTTCTTTAGCGCTCGCCACATTGCCGCCGCTCTTCTTGCCGGACTTTTTGCCCGCCGTGCTGGCAGCAACAATGGTTTTGCCTTCGGTATCGTCAATCACCTGCACATAAATATGGTTCAGTGAGCGGTACACATTCAGCCGCGGACGCTCCGACGATCCAGTAATACGGTTGCGCAGCCGGTCATGTATCTTGCGGCGTGTTTTATCTTTCGAACTATTCGGAATCATTTTTTTCTGCCTTTGCTTCGTAGGCCTTCAGGGCTCCACGATCAAAAAATCGTTCTTATTCATCCGCTCACGGCGATCAACCGATCACGCGCGATCGCAACGATTACTTCGCTCCGGTCTTGCCGACCTTCTTCTTCAATTTCTCGCCCACATAGCGGATGCCTTTTTGCTTGTACGGGTCAGGCTTGCGCAGGCTGCGCATGTCGGCCGCCACCTGTCCCACTCTCTGGCGATCAATGCCAGTCACGGTCAGACGCGTCTGCTTGGGATCAATGGCCACCGTAATTCCGGTAGGCAGCGGGAACTCGATCGGATGCGAGTAGCCCAGCGTGAACACAACCGTGCTCTTGCCTTTCAACTCCGCGCGATAGCCGATGCCAACAATTTCAAGATCTTTATTCCAGCCCTTGGTCACGCCTTCAACAGCGTTGTTTACCAGGGCCCGGGCCAATCCGTGCACTGCGGCATGGTTATCATCCTGGCGGACCACTTGTATCTGGCCATCGGCCTGTTTCAGCTGCACGCCGGATGGGATATGCGCCTGCACCTGGCCTTTAGGGCCTTGCACCGTCACGGTGTTGCCCTTTACATCAAACTTCACTCCCTGCGGGAGCGGAATCGGTTTCTTTCCGATACGAGACATGTCTCTTAAACCCTTCTCTTAAAGCGAGTCCTTCAAACCACCTTGCGGCTGAATTCCACGCTGATCGTTGCTTGCCGCTATTGGCTTCTGGCCGTTAGCGTTTCATCAAATGTTTATCGCCATTCTCGCTTGGCGCGAACTACCACACTTCGCAAAGAATCTCGCCACCCAGGCCGTTCTTGCGGGCATCCCGCCCCGTCATCACGCCCTTGGGCGTGGTGAGGATGTTGATGCCCAGCCCGCCAAGCACGCGTGGAATCTCATTTCGGCCAACATAGACGCGGCATCCTGGCCGCGAAATACGCTGCAGGTTGGCAATGGCGGCATTGTTGTCCGTGCCGTACTTCAGGTAAATGCGCAGGACTTTTCTGCCGTCTTCTTCCGTTGCCTTGAAATTGGCAACGTAGCCTTCCTCTTTCAGAATGCGGGCAATTTCCAGTTTCAGCTTGGAAGCGGGGACATCGAGCTTCTGGTGCCGTGCATGTATCGCATTGCGAATACGTGCCAGTAAATCTGCGACCGGATCGGTCAAACTCATCTTCGTTTATCTCCTCTTATCGTCACCCGTTTGCTCCGGCCCGACCGGAGAACCTGCCGTGACGTACTACGGAAGCGCTTTGCAATCAGTACTCAGCCTTCAGCTTGAGTACCGCTGGCCGCTGCGCTACAAGCGGCCGCCTGAATCTTTTTATTCACTCATGCAGCCGAGCGGGCTGACTGCCGAGTGTTGACTGCTTACCAGCTCGACTTCGAAACTCCAGGCACTTCACCCTTCAACGCCAGGCCGCGGAAGCACAAGCGGCAGAGGCCGAACTTGCGCAGATACGCGCGGGGCCGTCCGCAGATCGAGCAGCGGTTGCGGTGCTGGGTAGAGAACTTCGGTTTTTTGTTCGTCTTGGCTATCTTTGCTGTAGTTGCCATGAATTCCTTTTTTACTTTTGCTAAGGACTAATTACTAAATACTGACTACTGCCTGAACGGCATCCCAAAACTCTTCAACAATGCCCGTGCCTGGTTGTCGTCGCGAGCCGTGGTCACGATGGTTACGTTCATGCCCTTCAGCTTGTCGACCTTCGCGTAATCAATTTCCGGGAAGATCAGCTGGTCGCGCAGGCCCAGCGTGTAATTGCCGCGCCCATCAAACGACTTGCTCGATACACCGCGGAAGTCGCGCACACGCGGCAGGGCCACGTTGATCAAACGATCGAGAAACTCATACATGCGCGGACCGCGCAGGGTCACCATCGCGCCAATGGCCATGCCTTCGCGAACTTTGAAAGCCGCAATCGATTTCTTGGCCTTGGTCACAACCGGCTTCTGCCCGCAGATTTCGCCCAGATCGCGTACCAGAGGGTCCATCATTTTTGTATTCTGCGTCGCCTCGCCCACGCCCATGTTCACCACGATCTTATGCAACCGTGGAACAGCCATGGGGTTTGTCGCGCCCAGCTCCTTTGCCAGCGCCGGAGCAATCTCTTTCTCGAATTTCTCTTTCAGTCTTGCCGTAACCTTGGTTGCCATTGCTTCCTTGTTTCCTTCTCCCACGGTTTCGGAGTGGTTACCGGTTCGTAGGTTGAGACGTTTAGCGGGCGTTGAGCCCGCTGTCGAAATCCCGATTCCTGCAAAGCGGGGAGAGGGACCTCACAGCTAAAAACTACTTATCCAGCGTCGCATTGCAACGGCGGCATACCCGCACACTGCGATCGCCTTCGTGTTTGTGGCCAATGCGTGACGGACCGCAGCTGGGACACACGACCATCACATTGGAAATCGAGATCGGCGATTCCTGCTCCGCGATGCCGCCCTTGATATTCCTCTGCGGATTCGGACGCACATTCTTCTTCGCCATCATCACGTGTTCCACCAGCACCTTGCGGCTTGCTGGGAACACACGCAGCACGCGTCCCTGCTTGCCCTTGTCTCGTCCGGTGATGACCTTCACCGTATCGTTGCGCTTAATGTCGACTCTTATATGCATGTTCTGCCTTCAACCCTTGTGCGGAGCCTGCTTCTCTGTCTCCGCGAAATCTTTTGTTTCCCGCCTAGAGGACCTCTGGAGCCAGGGAAACAATCTTCAAAAACTTCTTTTCGCGCAGTTCGCGGGCCACGGGACCAAACACGCGCGTTCCCACCGGCTCGCCAGTTTCGTTGATCAGCACCGCGGCATTCTGGTCAAAGCGGATATAAGTTCCGTCCTTGCGGCGATGCTCCTTGCGCTGCCGCACAATCACGCACTTCACCACCGAACCCTTCTTTGCCGTGCCGTCTGGCGACGCTTCTTTTACCGCCGCGGTCACCACATCACCCAGGCTGGCGTTCAGGCCAGTATGCCCGCCCAGCGGCAGGATCATCTGCAGCCGGCGCGCTCCGCTGTTGTCGGCCACATCGAGAATGCTTCTCATCATGACTGCCATAATCTTGTCTCCCTATAAATCCAATTAAGCCGTCTTCTGCTCAGTCAAGCCTTCGCCAACCAGCTTGGTCTTCTGCAGAATATTCTTCAGGCGCCAGCGCTTCAGCTTCGACATCGGGCGCGTCTCTTCAATTTCCACCGTGTCGCCCACGTGCGCCGTGTTGTTCTCATCGTGCGCGTAGAACTTCTTCGACTTGGCCACAACGCGGCGATAGAGCGGATGCGCCTTCTTCATAATGACCTGCACCACGATGGTCTTGCTCATCTTGGTGGAAACGACCCGGCCAATCTTGGTATTGCGGTTACTCGTGTGTTGTGCGGTTGTTTCTGCCATTTACTTCTTCCTCTTTTTGGCGCTAGCTGTCTTCTTCTTGGCCGGTTTTGCCGCCTTGCTCTTGCTGGCCGTCTTCTTTTTCTTGGCGCTCTTGCCTGCCGCGGCCTTCTTCTTTGGCGCTTTGGCTTTGGCCTCGCCGCCGGCGGCTTCGGCTGGCGCGTGATGCGGCACTTCAATGCCCAGCTGCTTTTCGCGCATCACCGTGTGAATGCGGGCAACGTCCTTGCGCAGGCCGCGAATCTTGTTCAGGCTCTCCGTCTGTCCCATCTTGAGCTGGAACTTCATGCGGAAGAGCTGGTCATTGAGCTCCTGCTGCTGGTGCAGCAGCTCCGCGTCCGTCAGGTTTCTAAGTTTTTCAGCGTCCATTGATGTCATCTCTTCTTTTAGTTATGCGTGCGCGCCTTCACGGGCCACAAACTTGGTGCGCAGCCCCAGTTTGTTTGAGGCCAGGCGCATCGCCTCTTTCGCGTCCGCGTGTCCCACGCCTTCCATCTCAAACAGGATCTTGCCCGGGCGAACGACTGCTACCCAATGGTCCGGCGCGCCCTTGCCCTTGCCCATACGGGTTTCAGCCGGCTTCTTGGTGACCGGCTTGTCCGGGAACAGGCGAATCCATATCTTGCCGCCGCGCTTCACAAAACGCGTCATGGCCACGCGACTGGCTTCAATCTGCCGATCGGTGATCCAACCTGGCTCCATCACCTTCAACCCGAAGTCGCCGAAGGAGAGCTCTCCTCCGCGCCAGGCCTTACCGCGCATGCGACCACGCTGCTGCTTGCGGTACTTAACTTTTTTTGGCATCAACATAAGTTCGAATCCTTCTAGCTACCAATTACTAACTGCTGATCTTTCAGAATGCTCCTGCACCCTGGCGTTCTGACGGCTGCCTCTTCTTCGTCGGCAGAATGTCGCCTTTATAAACCCAGCACTTCACGCCGATGATGCCGTACGTGGTATGCGCTTCAGAGAAGCCAAAATCAATGTCGGCACGCAGCGTGTGCAGCGGCAGGCGGCCCTGCAGATACCATTCTGAACGCGCGATTTCATTGCCGTTCAGGCGGCCCGATACGCGGACCTTGATTCCCTTGCAGCCAAAGCGCAGCGCCGAATCCACTGACTTGCGCATCGCCCGGCGGAAGCCCACGCGCTTTTCCAGCTGCAGCGCGATTCCTTCTGACACCAGCTGTGCGTCCAGCTCCGGCTTGTGCACCTCCTGAATGTCGATAAACACGTCGCGGTTGGTCCGCTTCTGCAACTCGACCTTCAGCTTGTCGATCTCCGCTCCCTTGCGGCCGATGATGATGCCCGGACGCGCCGTGCGGATGATAATGCGCAGTTTGTTGCCCGGACGCTCAATCTCCACTGAGCTCACGCCCGCCGACTTCAGCTTGTCGCGCAGCTCTTCCTTCAACTTCACGTCTTCCAGAAGCAGCTTGTTGTAATCACGCTCAATGAACCAGCGCGAGCGCCATGGCTTGGTATAGCCAAGGCGAAATCCGTAAGGATGGACTTTCTGTCCCATATTTTTCCTTCACTCCTGCGGGCGTTCCTCAAAAGAACACCGCATTTCCTCAAAACTTTATTTCGCGGCCGCTGTCTTCTTCTTGCTGGAAGATTTCTTCTTCGCGCTTACGGCCTTCTTCTTTGCCGGCGCCTTGGCTGGAGCGGCACTTTCTTCGTCGCCCACTACCGTGGCCAGCCTCTCTTTGTTCTCTCCGCCTTTTTCCGCCAGCACAATCTCCATGTGCGAGATGCGGCGCTGGTAACGGAACGCGCGGCCCATCGGCGCGGGACGGATGCGCTTCATGCGCGGCCCGTCATTGGCAAAGGCATGCTTCACATAGAGCCGGTCAAGATCAACATCGATCCCCTTTTCCTGGCTCAGGTAGTTCGCATTCTCTACCGCTGAGCGCAGCAGCTGAAAAATTGCCGGCGCAATGCGCTTCTTGGTAAAGGTCAGCGTGTTCAACGCATCTTCCACGCGGCGGCCTTTAATCAGGTCCAGCACCAGGCGCGCCTTCTGTGGCGATACCCTGGTGAACCGTGCTTTCGCTGTAAATTCCATCGTATTCATTCCTCAAGGCTCCGCGATTTTCATCGCTTCGCCCGATTGCTCAAATTACTTCGCCGGTGCAGCAGGAGCTGGAGCCGGTTTTGCCGTTGTCTCAGCCGCCGCCTTCATCGAGTGACCTTTGAATTGCCGTGTAAAGGAGAACTCGCCCAGTTTGTGTCCCACCATGTTTTCCGTCACGTACACCGGAATAAACTTTTTGCCGTTGTGCACCGCAATCGTGTGTCCCACCATCTCCGGTGAGATCGTCGAACGGCGCGACCATGAGCGAATGACCTTCTTGTCGTTCTTCTGGTTCAGGTCTTCGATCTTCTTCAGCAGATGGCTGTCAATATGCGGCCCTTTTTTGAGTGAACGCGCCATTATTTCTGTCTCCTGCTCACAATAAACTTGTCCGTACGCTTGTTGTTGCGTGTCTTGTAACCGCGCGTCGGCTGGCCCCAGGGCGTTACCGGATGGCGTCCGCCAGAGGTCTTGCCTTCACCACCGCCATGCGGATGGTCAACCGGGTTCATGGCCACGCCGCGATTCACCGGCTTCTTGCCCAGCCAGATATTGCGTCCAGCCTTGCCGATGGCCACGTTTTCATGGTCCACATTGCCGATCTGCCCAATCGTCGCCATGCAATCGATCAGCACGCGGCGCGTCTCGCCCGAAGGCAATTTCACCAAGGCATAGTCTTCTTCTTTCGCGACCAGCTGCGCCGACCCGCCTGCCGAACGCACCATCTGTGCGCCCTTGCCCGGCTTCAACTCAATGTTGTGCACCGTGGTGCCAGGAGGAATGTTCTTCAACGGCAGCGCATTGCCTACCAGAATGTCAGCCTCAGGACCACTCACAATCTTCTGGCCTACATTCAATCCCACGGGATGCAAAATGTAGCGCTTCTCGCCATCGGCATAAGCCAGCAGGGCGATGCGCGCCGAGCGGTTGGGATCATATTCGATCGAAACCACCGTTGCCGGAACGCCGGACTTGTCGCGCTTGAAATCAATCGCGCGCAGCTTGCGCTTGTGGCCGCCGCCACGATGCCAGATCGTGATGTCGCCTGCGTTGCGGCGTCCGCCGGTGCGCAGCTTAATGTGCGTCAGCGACTTGTGCGGCTTGTCGGTCGTCAGCTCGTCGTTCGTCAGCGTGGTCTTAAAACGCAGCGACGGCGTAATCGGTCTGTATGTCTTAATTCCCATAAAGTCTACCTTTGGTAATTAGCTTTTAGCTTCATAGCTGACTGGCTAATTACTAAATCTCTAAATCTCTGCTCATCAGCAATCCGGCCCAACAGGCCGCCGGATTGCGTTGCCGAAAGGCCTTCACGATGTAAGCGTGTGCCAGACTCTCCGGCCTTACTCACTAAATGTTGGCCGCGTACTCCGGCATCTTCTCGCCGGCTTTCAGCCTTACGTAGGCCTTCTTCCAGTCCGGACGATAGCCAGAGAACTTGCCCCGGCGCCGCTCTTTGCCCACGAAATTTGCCGTACGCACTGAGTCAACTTTCACCTTGAAAATCTTCTGTACTGCCTCTTTCACTTCGGTCTTGGAAGCCTGCGCCGCCACTTCAAACACCAGCGTGCCCTGGCTCTCTTTCGCGGCCAGACCTTTTTCCGTGATCACCGGCTTGCGGATAATCTGATAAGCACTCTTCATTACGCCACCTCCGCTTTACGCTTCGGGGCTGAGGCCTTCAGCGAATCCTGCAGTTTTTCCAGCGCCGGGCGGGAAAAGATCGCCGTCTCATAACGCAGCAGGTGATACGGATGCACCTGGCTGCCCGGGATCAGCTCAACTCCGGCAATGTTGCGCGAGCTCAACACCAGGTTGCTGTTCGCCTTCGCGCCATCCACCAGCAGCGTGGTCTTGCCCACACCCAGCTTGCCCAGCGTCTTGCGGAAAGCATTGGTCTTGGCTTCGCCCAGATCGAACTCTTCCACCACCATCAGCTTGCCATCGGAGAGCTTGGAAGCGAGCGCCGAACGCAGCGCACCCAGCAGCTTCTTCTTGGGAAACTGGTAGTCATAGGAGCGCGGCTGAGGTCCATGCACCGTGCCGCCGTGGCGCCACAGTGGTGACCGTATTGATCCCACACGCGCACGGCCCGTGCCTTTTTGTTTCCAGAGCTTCTTGCCTGCGCCAGACACCAGCTTCTTGTTCTTGGTGGCATGCGTGCCGGCCCGCTGCGCGGCGCGATAATGCTTTACCGCTTCCCACAGCAGGTCTTCATTGATCCCACCAAAGACCTCGTCCGCCAGCTCCAGCGTGCCTGTCTTTTTGCCTTCTAAATTCAGTACGTCTATGTGTGCCATCGTTTTTAGCTCTTAGCTATCGGCTTTTGGCGTCTAGCTCTTGTTGTTGCTGGTTTGAGTTTGGTTTTTCAATTACGCAATCACCAAATAACTCAATTACCAATTATTTTTTTGCCTTACCAGCTGCGGCTTTCTTGGCTGCCTTCAATGGATCCAGCGTGGTCGATCCGGCAAAGCCACGACGCTCGCGCGGCGGCTTCTTCGCTTTCAGGATCACCACATAGGCGCCCTTCGGACCGGGTACCGCGCCTTCCACCAGCAGCAGATTGTCATCGTTATCGATGCCGCGAATTTTCAAGTTGCGCACCGTGACCTGATCCACGCCCATGTGTCCCGACATGCGCATTCCGGGGAACACGCGCGACGGGAAAGACGATGCGCCGATTGAGCCCTGCACCTGGAACATGTGTCCGTGCGCTCCGGGACCGCCGCCGAAATGATGGCGCTTCACCACGCCCGCGAAACCGCGGCCCTTGCTCACGCCGATCACATCCACATATTTTTCGCTGCTGAAAATATCCACCAGCACCTTGGCGCCGACTTTCAATCCATCGCCGTTGCTGGCCGCCTCGCCGCCTTCCGCTGCCTCTTCCGCCTTCGCGGCTTCTGTGCCATCCACCATGGCAACTTCGCGCATGAACTTTACCGGCGGCAGATCATGCTTGCCGAAATGGCCCTGCATCGCCTTGGTCACATTCTTGCCTTTTACAAACTCAACCAGGCCGATCTGCGCCGCTTCATAACCATCTTTATTGTTGCGCTTGATCTGCGTGATCACGCATGGACCAGCCTGCAGCACCGTGACCGGATGAACATCACCCCTGTCATCGAATATCTGCGTCATGCCGATCTTTTTGCCTAGAATTCCGTTAATCATTTTTCTCTCTCCTCATCATTCCGGCGCGATTCGCATTCCGGAACTGTAGGTTTAATCTCTTTGCTTTTGGTCTTAGCCTTTAGCCCAAATTCTTTCTTGGCTGAATGCTGAGTGCTGACTTCTACTTGTGCTCTTTTCCAAACGCCTTGATCTCCACATCCACGCCGGCCGGAAGATCGAGCTTCATCAGCGCGTCCACCGTGTTCTGCGTCGGCTCCAGGATGTCGATCAGCCGTTTGTGCGTGCGGATCTCAAATGCCTCGCGCGACTTCTTGTCCACGTGGGGGGAGCGCAGCACACAATATTTATTCTTTACCGTGGGCAGTGGAATCGGTCCGGCAATCTGTGCCCCGGTGCGCTTTGCCGTATCGACAATCTCGCCCGTGGACTGGTCCAGGATGCGGTAGTCGTACGCTTTCAGCCGTATGCGAATTCTCTCTTTACCTATCAATGTTTTTTCCTCAAAGATCTTTGCGGTCAGGCCACTCTAAAAAGATCTACGGTCACTGCCGCTTTGTTGATTTTTTTGACCGCAGGCCTCTCGCCTGCGATCCATAATCTCTCTTACTGAATAATTTCCGAGATCGTGCCCGCTCCCACCGTCCGTCCACCTTCACGGATTGCAAAACGCAATCCCTTCTCCATGGCCACCGGTGTGATCAGCTCAATCGTCAACGCTACG